>Ga0209317_1000003_pt1 | contig 355332 bp, 270 predicted proteins | sample RifGroB2_FD_183994 | JGI IMG/M metagenome (GOLD analysis project Ga0209317, IMG submission 183994) | Soil microbial communities from Rifle, Colorado, USA - Groundwater B2 (SPAdes) (version 2) | ecosystem: Environmental > Terrestrial > Soil > Unclassified | place: Rifle, Colorado | collected...
TCATTAACTGCCTGGTCTGATCCTGCATTGGCAACAGGAATTTGGTTTGGTACATTCTTAACCGTGATGACAACCTGATCGGCTGGTGAATCAGCCAGTCCATCGTTCACCACCAGAGTAATAGTATAACTCGTATTGATTGTGACTTCAGGAGCGGTAAAGGTTGGGTTAACCACTGTGTTTGAACTCAGGGTAATCCCTGCTGGCGCAGTCCATTTGTACGTCAGAGGATTTCCATCGGGATCGGAAGAAGCTGAACCATCAAGAGTAACAGTTGCCCCTTCATTGACCGATTGGTCAGATCCAGCATTTGATGATGGAACCTGGTTGGCCGGAGCAGCAACTGATAGTTTCACAAATACTGTTTCTCTTGCAGTAAAAGTGGGCGCTGTTGTTGGCTGACCTGTTGAAGGATTTAGAAATTCCGCTGTTATTCCGGATAGTTCTTTGTTTTGGGAAGAATCCCAGAATTTAAAGGTAATGTCATTTCCAACGTTAAATCCGTTTGCAAGCCCATTATCTTTCTGGGATGCAGCAACACGGGCAAAAGTGCTTTTGTTGGTCATAACAATGGATTGTGTAAGTATTGCTTTTCCAGCACAAACAGAACCATCAAACACCGCAATTTCATCTCCTGCTTCAAGAGCTACTCCGCCAATGGTAGCGTTCACCACGTATATGGTCATGTGATCGTGTCCTGCCCCGCTGAAAGCAACATCAAAATGTCCCTGAGCAAAACTATTTGCCGCCAGAAGGAGAATCACTATTAAATATGTAAGCCTTTTCATGGAATTTATTTTTATAGTTTATAAAACATTGCCACTGAAAGTTGAATTTATTAGTGACTCAGCACTATTTTTTCGACTGTTTGATTTGCTTTGATAAAATAGCTTCCAGGCGCCATTTTTACCCCATCGTCATTTTTTCCATCCCAGTTCAGAATGGTCTTTTCATAGGTACTTCCCATATAAAGGGCCCGAACTATACGTCCGCTGAGATCGAAAATTTTGACTTCCATCTTTTGTGCCTCAGAAATGGCTATTTCGATGGTTATCTGCTCGTTAAAAGGATTAGGATAACATCTGAGTGAAACAGGTTGGGTCAATTCTGTAAGTTTGGTTGCCAATTCTGTATTGACAATTGCAAACATGGATTCCCCTTTTTCAAAGATGCTTTTACTGTTATTTTGTAAATCCGGTTGAAGCAGATATTCCTGATTGTTACGGAATAACCGAAGACTTATTGGCTGGTGAGGAGTGAAGCCATTTGGAGTTTTCGCCAGTCCGTCGTTGCATGAAGCCGGAATACTGATGCTGTTTTGATGCAGTTGTTCTGAACCGATCTGAGCAGATCCAACGCAAAGATTCCCATCAAAGATTCCGATTTCATCTCCTTCCCTAAATCCGCTTTTTGCCAGATTTAACAGGTTAATGGTTGCATGATCGGTCCCATTTCCTATATAAACCTTTCCGAAATGGCTTGATGCATGGATTTCAGGCGGGATCACTGCCAGTTTGGTACCACTTGCAGGTATCGTCAAAGTTCCGGCTGAAGTCATGTTCACCATGTAGCCTTTATTTGGCGTCAGGTTACCGATGTTGTTCGTCCATCCGCCAAAGAAACCGAAATCTTCAAGTGTTGATCCTGCTTCGTCCATTACTTTTTTAAGCTTCCCGGCATCAATCAGCGGTTGGAAGATGGTCATGGCATCCTTGGGTTGATTGGAAGGATATCCAATAATATTCCATCCGATATTCAGGCTGATGTCTTCCGGCAATGGAACCGGGGTTCCCTCAAGATCCAGCACAACTGGTTCAGTAACATTTACTTTATATCCCCGGTCAAGGTCCATATTGCCAATGTTATTGGTCCATCCACCAAATACACCAAAATCTTCGAGTGTATTACCCGTTTCATCCAGCACTTTCTTCAGTTTCCCGGCATCAATCAGCGGTTGGAAAATGGCCATCATATTCAAATTGGCAGGGGTAACATTGGCTGAAATGATATTCCATCCAACATTCAGGCTAATTGACTGAATACTTGTTCCACTGACATTTTTGACAGTTATCTTTATCTCGGATGCTGTTGAGTTTACTTTTCCGTCGTTTACCGTGAGACCAAATGTATAGCTTTGATCTGTGGTTACTTCAGGGGCTGTAAAGGTAGGTTTGACAGCGGTCGTCGAACTCAGGGTAATTCCTGAAGGGGCAGTCCATGAATAGGTCAACGGATTGCTATCCGGATCGGTTGAACCAGAGCCATCCAAAGTTACCAGTGTGTTTTCATCAACTGTCTGGTTAATACCTGCATTGGCATTTGGCGCCTTGTTTGTACTTTGCAGGCTATACTGTCCTTTTGTGCTGGAAATGCCATCTCTCCCTGAACTATATTTTTTAAGTTGAGTGACATCCATGGTCATTGCATAAGTTCCGGTGGCATTGCCTGCCTGATCCATACCAGCAACGACAAATAGCTTGTCGGTTGATTTGGTAATTGTCAGGTTTTGAACCCCGAGGGATTGCCCGTCGCGCTCAAACTTCAGGTAATCCTTCAGTTTGGTTTCATCGAGCAGTTTGTCGGAGAATTCAATTTGCAATGAAGCAGGCTGGGTAGTAACAGCATTTGCCGGCACATTTTTCCACGTCCCAAGCAATGCCGTTTCATCAATATTTACGTTGATTTTTGTGACAGAATTGTTTGTGTAAATATCGGTGCAATGAGCTTCGAGTGTCAAATTTCCTGTATAAGTGAAGCTAATGGGCAGGGAAAGTGGCCCTGCAGCTACATTCGAAGTATCAGCCAGCAATATTGGGTTAACATTATCGGTTTGATAAATTCGGATCCTTGTATTTGGCTCGTTGACCGTCATCAAAGCACTTACATTCCGGGTATCGGTAACATTATCGGTATTAGAGAATCCCCTGTCGGGCGTGATACGCAAATCGGTCACAGCTTTCGGCGGAGTCCGGTAAACAATCCAGTTATACTTAACCGTATCGGTGCGCGAGTTGCCTGCAAAATCGGTTATGTCCTTCATTTTAACCTTCAGCAGATACTTCCCTTCATAATAAGTCAGCATCCTGAACTGAGTGAACTGGTAAACTGAATCACTTTTCTTTGCGAAATCAAGTTGTGAAAGTGGTTGCTTCAGTCCGTCCTTCCACAATTCCAGTGAGCTAACTCCGAAGCCTTTTACAGCTTCGTTAAACTTAACTGTAAAGCCAGTGCGGTGCTGCTGATCGTAACCACCATCGGTCGAAGGAATGATCTGGTTGACCAGTGGCGCCGTTTGGTCAATTTCCCATTCAACGCTTTGTGGCAGTATGCCGTTTAGTCCATCCAGTGATTTAATATTCAATAAATCAACTGTAAGCGAATATTTACCATCGGCCGATAAGAATGCCTGTAATCCTGAAAGCTGGAACAGTTTGCCTTCGGTGTCCATCTCGGTAACAATTACCGAACCTGAAACTGTTGTCCCGTCTTTTTTCCAGATAAACCTTGCTGGCAGCACTGTTGACTTGTCTATCGGTACATTGAAACGGAGTAACATGATATCGAAAGGTGCGCCAAGGTTATTGCCGGGCAATCCAATGAACTCGCTGACTGCCGGGATACCGATAAACTGGGTCCAGTTTGCCTGCATGCCTACCACACCGTCTGTTCCTATCAGGTCTTTTATTCCGGTAGTCTGTACATTAAGTGCATAGTATCCATCCAGGGTTGACTTTGTAGTTAGGTCAATCTTATAGGTTGTTTGATTTATCGGTGTCACTATAACGGTAGCATCCATAATGTCAGCGCCTCCCTGTACGCGCAGAGTCATATCTTCATAGTTGAATGTAGCTGCATCAATTGGTTTGTTGAAAACCACATTGATAGAAGTTACCGGATTGGTCACAAATGTAGTTGGTACATTTTCGAACTTCACAATTTGCGGAGGATTCTGGGCAGGTCCGCTAAATTTAATGATATATTTTTGTGTAGTAGTACCAGCAAAAACATCCAGAAAATGCATCATGTTTTCATATATCGGCTCTTCGCCATCGGGCATGGTGACATGGGTCTGCCAAACATTGTCGAGTGGAATAACCTGGCCGTCTTCGCGGGTTACACTTACAATTTTATAAATACCATTCCCCGGATCCTTAAATTTGATGTAATTCCAGCCTGGCTGTTTTGGAGTAACCAACAGTTCTATCCCGGCGGCTATTGAACCGGATGTGCTTGAAGAAACTGCCGGATAAACATCGAGTGTTCCACTGTTTGACAGGTAGATAATATCCGGGAACTCTTTGGAATCCTGAACTTCGTTTACAAGGAAATCGTTGATTCCGTCTTCAGGTGAATAAACACGCACGCTTTTGATCAGTTCGTGCAATGCTACCCCGCTGATCAGGCTCAGATCAGGATTACCGCGGCTATCCAGATGGGTCACTTTTGCTTCGTACGAGATGAAGTGGCCCAAAAGGGTGCTGGTAAACCACCATTGTCCGATGGTTGATTTTTTAGGCAGAATATTTCCAAAATCTATATTGGTCAAACCTAATTGACGCGGCTGTCCGTTCAGGTTCGAACCGATCAAAGCAAAACTGATGGCCAATCCTTTTTCGTTTTCAGTAATTTTTGGCTGGGCAGTTTCGATGCGCACATTTTTAGCAGTGCCAAATCCGTTGTTCTGAACCATTACGGCAAATTCGGCCGGAACGATCGGTTCAATTGGCTCGGTTAATGCATCATCGCCCAGAATATCGCGCTGCATAAAGTAGTGCAGGTATAAATCAGGACTTGGATTTACATCGAGCGTTACCGGGAACAATGGTTTGGTAACTGTTACACCACTAAACGGATCGAGGTAGGAGAACGAACCTCCAAATGAATAACTTTTAGGAACTTCGGGAGCTGCACCTCTTTCAGGAATAAATAATACGGTAGCGCTTCCTTTATCCTGAGGTCCAAGTGTTCCCGTTCCATCAATTCCGGTCAGGATATCAAGCGCCGAGGTTTCGATTTGGAAAAGATCATTGCTTAATACTCCGTTTTCGTCCCTTATTTCAAGGTTTAATTTGATTTCTTTCATGGCAGTGGTGGTATGGCCATTGAAAATAGTCAAAGTGCCCTTAAACGCTTCACGGGTCATCACTACTTTCTGGGTGATCTGAATAGTTACTGAAGCACATACCGAACCGCGTCCGCTTTCAATTTGATCCTTCACATCGGCAATTGCCTGAGTGTACATTTCACCAACTGAAGTATATCCCCGTTTAAACGTATATTGCTGGACTGAATCAGATTTCTGTTTGTATTCTTTCAGAAGGTTGTCGTTAATAATATCGGGATATTCTGCAGTTGGCGAGAAGATGTTCAGTTTCCATGCAGTCATCGTGTTATTCCAACGTATAGCAAAGGCATTGATTTCGGCAGCAGAAATATCAGTTCCATCCATGTTCTGCTGAATTAAAAGAAGATCTGCAGGTAGAATTGGCTTCATGGCTTTCGTGAAAGGATCAACCAGTTTTATGAAATCCAGGAAACTTTCTTTCGACTGCCAATCCATGGGTTTCACAAATTCGTTAATCCAGTCAATTTCGGCATTGGTTTTATAAACAATATATTCCAAATCGGTAATAGATTGTCGAAGGATTGGAGGCATTTTACTTAAGTGAGCCTCTTTGAGTACGGCCATTAATTCAGCTCTTGAAAAAATAGGAGGATCCTGATAGCAGGTAATAGCTGTTGTTATAAGACCCCACACGCAACCGACAACAGGCACAAACCCAACGACACAGTTAACTATATCCCAGGCAGTAACCTCACCGTCGGCAGCCGACCGGAGACATGCAGCGACACCCGAAGCTGTACCGATTGGACCGGGGATACAGCCTAGAATGGCCAAAGCCAGTTCCGTTAAACAGTTATCGCATTCAGCAGTGGGGGTTGAAATCGAAGGGGTATAGTTAGAAGGATCGTAGTAGTATGTACCGCCTCCGCCTCTGGAAGGGCCATAGCCACCACCACCCCAGCCGCCCCAGCCGCCACCGCCCCAGCCGCCGCCCGGACATACTCTTCCGGTAAAGGTAATCCCATGCGAAGTTTGGTGCCATTTTTTGTCTGTTCCGCATTCCCAGCCGTAAACAGTATAGGCATAATCGGTACAAGGTCCCGATGATTCAATGGTATTGGCTGATTTTAATGCATCCCTCCTTTTCATGACTACCGGAACCTGAATGGCCTGCTGGGCCAAAAGATCCAGTTTAGCGAAATTGGTCAGGAAAACATATTCAGGATCGTTTTGCGGTAAGTTAACCTCAACATCTTTGGCAGTAATCAAACCTTTGTTGGTCAGGGTAATCATAAACGGGAAAGTCTCATCGTTGAAAAGCTGTGGCATTTCAGTCGGCATCTCCATAACAACTACCGGGACCGGTACGTTGGTCTCGAATTTCATTACCAACACGACTTCATAATTGTCTTCGATTTCGGTTGGTACTACTTCCCAGCTATATGTAATTGCCTGGAAACTCAAAAATACACTCTGTTCGTTTACCCGGCCAGGATCAATAATAACGGTGGTTTGGAAGCCTTCATGTTTTTCGGCTTCCACATTCATTTTGTAAGCGCCTTCAGGCAGACTGGCGACGGAGAAAATGCCGTCATCGCCTGTAAATCCGTCGGCCATAATTTTGCCTGAGAAGGGATGACGAACCACAACATGTGCATTCTTAACATGCGGTTTATCTACCGTATAATAAGTGTATTCATCAATTACGTCCACTTTTAATCCACCTGTTTCTTCAGATACTGCTTCAACACGGTAAGGCACTAATACTCCATTACCATTTACACAGTTTACAGCAATACTTCCTGAAATGGGCGTATTTAGCTGAATGTCGTCGGTAGGCGCAAGATTTAATATCACAGTTGCGGTATCCTGTGGGGCAATATTGGTAATAGTTGCAGGGCTCATCAGTTTCATCCAGGTAACATTGGGCAAACTGATGGTAACGGTACCCGATTCGCCTGCTCCGTTATTGTAGATGAACAATTCGTAAAGCCTTGATTTACCTTTGGTCATGGTGGTATTGATACTCACCGGATCAGCTTTTAACTGCGCTTGCAAAGCCTGACAATAGTAATATGCAGGGAAACTGGTTGAAGCCCCCTGGTTCGATATGACCGTGAAGTTTATTTTTTCGTAATCACTTCCAAGGGTAAGCTCCTTTGCCTTCAGCACAAAATTAAATTCTTTGGTCTGGTTTCCTGCAAGCACGGCAAGGGTATCAAATGTTAAGTCACAGCCCAGAGGAAGTTTGTCGGCTGTAATTATCAGTTTGTTTAGGGTCGCTTCGCTGGTATTTTTTATCGCTATTTTTCCTGTTAAAATTTGCCCCAACTTCATTTCCCAGATGATGTTTGCCGAAGATACCCGCATTAATCCCGGGATATCAAAGTTGTCCTGTTCCACGCTGAGGTTTTGTCCGGGATAACAGGCGCCAATAATATAGTGGCCCGATTCGTTGGGATTTGGAACAAAATCAATGGCATACTCGCCCTGGTTATTTGTTTTCGCCTTTAGAATCCTGCTTGTTCCGCCGGTTAAAATATAAACATCAACATCAACAATTGGCATGGGTACGTTCAGCGAATTTAGAGCTACGCCATGAATTGGCACCGGAGTGTTGGGCTGATAAATGTCTTCGTCAGCAATGGCAGTTGCCCTATATTCGGCAGTAATGGTTAAGGCAACAGCATCCGAAACGTTATTAAAATAAACCAATTCGGTATTTGTTTCGGCCGGATTAATTTTTGCCAGGATGAAAAAGTTCCCGGTTTCATCCGGAACATCAATTGTTTTCATGTAATTGGCAGACGTTCCCTGAGGGATGGATGCCGGAAATGCAAATTCACCCAATACTTTGTCGTTCGTATCAAGTGTATTGTTCTTCGAATAGTAGAAGTTTATTTTAACTCCTGAAGGTGCGGTGGCAAAACCACTGTTAAAGGCAGCTCCTGTTATTTCAATCATTTCGTTGGTAGCTGCGGTGTCGTTGTTCAGTGCAATATCGGTGATTTCCAGATCAGGCTTGTTCTGGTCTGAAACGAAAACATAACCGAAGCCAGAAGAGAAGGTAGGAGCGCTGGCCTGAATGGACACCATTTGGTTTCCGTCTTCAACGTTATCATTAATGGTGTTAATGGGTACAATAACGGATTTTTGTCCGGCCGGAATGGTGGCCGATGTTTGAATGCTTACTTCAGTATCATCGTTGTGTGATATGGACACAGCTAACGCCTCAGTAGTTGGGGTATTTCTCGAAATTGTCAGGTTCCCTGCATTTGTTTTTCCTTCGGGCAATGAAAGTGGATTGACTGAAACCGACAGCGAAGGACCGTCATTATCGGCAATAACCAGATCATCCTTCACTACTCCACCATTTTCAGGAGTTGTTCCACAATTACAGGATGAAATAAATATGGATCCGGAAATTGTTGATTTACGGTAGCCGTCAACATCTCCATTGTCAACCACACCAATATTGAATTTTTGCGAACCTACACCTTTGCTCAATGTTATTGTTGCCGGAAAGAATAATGCACCGGAGGGTGATTGGCTTAAGTTAACGGTTATATTTTCGTCACCTTTCACCCGGGTGATAAGTCCCCAGGTCGCATATACCCCGGCCGATTCTGAAACGGTATCAGAAAGTATTTCGAACGTCACCTGAGGAATGTCATTGTCAATAATAGTCCCGGTAACCTGTCCGGTGGTAACTCCTGATGAGCTGGCATAAATGACCGCATCGGCTTTTAATTCCGGAATATTATCATCGGTAACCAATACTGAAACCTTGCCCGAAGCGACATTTGCCGGTATAACAAGAGCTGACTGGAACGTCCATTGTAAAGCTTTGTTGGTTGATATGCTTACGTTTAAAGCCTGGTTTGTTACTAAATCCCTGGTTACCGTCAATTCAATGGTTTCACCTTCAGTAGGTGTAGTTTTACTTAAGCTGGCAGAGAGTGTCGGAATCTCATCATCAAGAATAGTTATGGTTTTTGCTGAACTGGTGTAAGTTGCAGCGCTTGATGTAATGTCAACATTTCTTGTCCCATCCAGAACTGCATTGTTTATCGTATTGAGGTTGAATACGATAGAGGATTGGTTGGCCGGAATAGTAACTGTTGCCGGAATGGTAACCTGCCCGGCAACTGATGCTGATAATGCAACAACCAGATCAGCCGTATAATCACCGCTTCGGGTAACAATACAGCGAACCGAAATAGGCGTGCTTTCGAGTACCGAAGTGGTTTGTATTTCCAGATACAGAAGATTGCCCACAGTAACCTTGCCGGCAGATTGTGCTTTGTTATTGGCTTTGTTTGCCGGGTATTCTTCTAGTTCAGGGAATGGGATTAGTTCAACCTCGATAGTTGCTTCTCCTGAAAACCTGAGAATTTCGGGCAATTTTATTTTTCTGCTCCTGTTAATGGTGCTTCCGGCAGCCAATGGCAGTTTGTATTCGATGTTTGGCGTAAACGAAAGTACCAATCCTGAAACCGGAACCAGTGATATTTTTTCGACCCAGCCCCCGGTTGCAGTTGTGCCGCCTTTATTTTCAACTTTCCAGCTAAGTAATAAAGAATCGCCGGGATTTACGTTTGCCGTAGCAGCCTGGATATCTTTTACCAAAATATCAGGAAGTGATTTTAAGGCGACATTGGTAGCATTGGTCGTCTTTGATTCATTGTTATTCTCAAGTAATTCTGAAACCGAATTGTAATAGTCGGTCTTGACGAAAAAATAGTAGTTTCCTGAATAATCTAATGGCAACGATACTGTTACCGATTTGGAGTAAATACTATCAGGGTCAAGCTGTTTGATGTTGGTGGTATTCGAAAGCAGCTTGTCGTCATTACTGAAAGTTGCATCATTTGAAACAAACACTGCATCGTTCCAAATTGCGCCTGCAGTATTTCCAATCCCAATGTTTTTTATTTTGAAACTGATCGCAAAATTACTGCCTGATTCGATATTGGCCGGAGCCGTAACCTCTGTTATCGTCAGGTCAGGAAGTTGCCTGACTTTAAATGTTTGCACTGCACTCTCAACCGATGAACAGTCGTTTGATGATTTGATTTTCCAGCGGTACAACTGTCCGTATTTCAGGTTATAAACCCTTAATGTAGTATTGTAAATATTGGGATAATTCGGTGTTGTTGGAACAGATGCGCCGTCTTCCCACAAAAACAGGTTGTAGGATGTAGTATTGGCTGAAGGTTGCCAGAACAGGTCCAGAGTAGGATTCAGGTTTTCCTTTCCATTTTCAGGAATCAGACCAATAACATTTGTAATGGGCTTACAAAAAGCGGTGAGGATAGCCGGATTGGCATAGTCGGGTATCAGGTTGGGGACAAACTCAATTTTTTCTTTTATATCATAAATTTTCTCGCTGAAAATATCATAATATTTGAAACTAATGGAATCTCCACTTGCCTTGTCGTTAAAAATAAGAATTTTATAGACGTTGATTCCGGTAACCGGAAAATTCACAGAAGCAGTTTGGGCGCCTCTGATTTCGCCTTTGATATAAGCAATCAGGGCTCCGCTGGGCAAATACGTTTCGCCCACTTTTACCCTGAAAGTCAATTCTGTACTCAGCTCAAATTTTTTGGCCAGACTGCTGTTGCTCGGTATGGCGGGCAAGTAGAGCGTTGCGTTTACGGCCATAGGCAACCAAACGAGCAGGGCAAGAGCAATATTTCGGATCGCTATTGTTTGGATTCGTTTAAAGCTCCATCTACTTTTCCTTAATCCGTCCAGAATTCCGGGAAATGGTAGCTGACTATTTTTATGGATAGATTTTTTCATAATCGGTTGGTTTTTTCTCATTTGTAAATCACATTTCCAACAGCTTAATGGATTTTTGTTCATTTTTTCCATCTATTTGCGTGTTTGATTATGAGCCCTTATCAGTTGGTTGATTTTATCAGTTTCCTGATTACAATGCCTTTCGATGTTTCAATTTTCAGGATATACATGCCCGTAACCAGGTTCCTGGTACTTAGGAGCAAGTTATATTCAGAAATATTGGAGAGAAGTTGAATGCAATTGCCCGACAATCCGGAAAGGGTGACTGAATGAATTTTGGCTTCCGATACAATTTGAAGTTCGTCGGTCACCGGATTTGGATACACCAGCACGGATGGATCGGCCACTGTTTCTGTGACTCCGGTAGAACTGGCCAGATGAAGCGGAAAAGGATTCATAGCCTGTCCGTAAACTTCGTCGGTATTGAAAACCAGTTCGTCAGAAATTGCTTTTTCAATATTATTTGTCAATGATTTTATCCTGAAGTTTAGCTTTTCCTGGTTCGAATTTGAAAATATGGTCAACAGGAAGACATACCTGTTCAGATCCTGAACAAAACGGGCTTCGGTAACTCCTCTGGCTTCGTTTCCTGAATAGGCAATTAACTGATCTCCTTTTTGGATCAGATTTTCACCGTTCAGATTCACCAGTTCTCCAATCAGGTTCGCTGAATGTTCGAATGCCGGCGGATTAATCTGATAGTTCGCGTATAATTCGTTCCGTGTGAATATAGATTGTTGTGCCGATTTTAGCTTGGCGCTGCTTGCTTTAAACTTCAGGTCGGCATTCGAACTTGTTTTCATCATGTACCCGTTCAGTACCCGCAATGAGTCGAGGTCGCCCGCCCATCCCGAAACCGGGTAATAAATGGCCGAAGCTTCTTTGCTTTTTAACAGGATATCGCCTGTTGGTAAAGATGTCGGCTCGAAAGCTTCACCCAGTTTTGCATTGCCTTTCAGGATATAGCCTATCCGGTTCCATCCTGTTGAAACGGGAACGGTAACCAGTGTCGGATTTATTTCTTTTCCGGTTAAGGTGAAAACCTGGGAAGTTGCTTTTTTAAACATCAGCATTTCGAGTTGCGGCAGGTTGGTCAAATCGCCGAACCAGCCTGAAGGCGTATAATAGGTGGCTGATGTGGTTGCTGATTTGACGTAATCGAGATTGGCAAGGGTAAGGCCTCCTAAAACAGGGGTCACTTTGAGATCAGGAGGAACAACACTCAGCGAAATCCAGTTCCATCCGCCTGCAAGCGTTCTATTAAGGGTTACATTCGGAACATAGGCCCTGACAGAATAGACTTTTTTTGTAGTTCCATCTTCAGCCGTAACTGTATATGAAACCGGCGAAGTGAAATTCCGGATTGATCCGCTGGCTGGTACAATATTAGCTTTAGGCGATATCTGGAAGGTCGGCGCAAGGGCACGTGGATCTGCTCCGTAAGGCAGGTATAAATTTACCTGAAGCAATGCCTGATCAACTTTTGTTGAATCGGCGCCTGCCAGTTCAGCTTTTATAATTTGACATGCAGTGCTTAATATATTCAGGTTTTTAATCGTAATTGAAACATGGTCGGTTTCCGAATCTACATGTCCATCATTTACAACCAATGAAATAACCACAACCGAATCCAGATGTACCAGTGGTGCGGTAAATGTTGGTTTACTGATGGTTGTTGAAGATAAAACTACATTAGCCGGGGCAATCCATTTAAATGTTATGGCTTCACCATCACCATCTGCTGATAACGATCCGTCAAGTTGAACCAAAGCGCCTTCATTCACAGTTTGGTCGCCACCCGCAAAAGCCACCGGCTTTTTATTCAGGTTTACAACCTTGATGATAACCGTATCCGGAAGTGATTTAAGTACAGCGTCAGCGACTTCGAGCTTAAAACGATAATTTTTATCGGCATTCACTTGAGGCGTATTAAATGAAGGGGAGACTCCAAGTGCATCAAAAAGAATGATTCCATCCAGCGAAGTCCATTTGTAAGAGATCACATCCCCATCGGGATCGGATGAAAGACTTCCGTCGAGCGAAACTGAAGTTCCTTCATTGTAACTTTTATCCGGACCGGCATTGGCAATTGGTTTTTTGTTTATCTGGAGAACGGTTATTTTTACTGTTGAAGGATCAGAATTGTCTGTCCCATCATTAACAACCAAGGTGAAAGTATAAATAGTATTCACATTCACTTCAGGAGCTGTAAACGTAGGTTTTTGCAGTGTATTGTTGTCTAAAGTTATTCCTGCCGGAGCAGTCCATAAATAGGTAATTGGATTGCCATCGTCGTCATAAGAACCTGAACCATCGAGCTGAACAATAGTTCCTTCGGAAACAGATTTATTGATTCCTGCATTAGCAACAGGTCTGTAACTCACTTGAAGAACCCGGGTGATTTTTCCATTCGCGGTAGTCGAGAACAGTGAGGATTCATTGGCGGTGAGTGAATTTATGGTGATTGTTGACTGACCATCAATAGGTACTGTATTTTTTATTTTGAATTTTAAATAGCAGATAATCCCTGATGGAATTCCTGTGCTTGTTGCTCCAACAATATGAACCGAATTTCCAGTCCGTACAAATTCTGTTAGCATATCCGATCCGGCCGGATCAAGTCCGATAAATTCAAGGTCATTTTCAACAAAGGAAATTGTGCCATCGAAATCATAAATTAATTTTCCGGCAGGTAATGGCGATGTTGAAATCGGAACGCGGGTTATATGATTAAGATCTCCATCGGTATTGATAATTGAAAACTGATTATCAAGAATGGTGAAATCGCCACTCGTTATTGTTGCACCATGAGTATCAGTAGCTGTTACTTTAACTTTTCCACCGGATAAAGCACTCAGGTTGCCCAGTTCATCGATGGATGCCATTGTCGGATTTGATAGTGAATAACTTAATGGTGGAGCTCCATTGGTAACTGTAATTTTTTGTGTTGCCCCCCACATCAGGATTCCGCTGTTGGGCGAAATATTGAGGGTCGGCAGGTAGAAAACTTCCACGTAATTATCATAAGGGAAAGCCAGAAGTTTTTCGTCGAATAGCAAGTTCTGAGGATAGAAAGAATGGTACCCGCTGTTTATGGCCTTAAAGCCTAGGTAGCACAAAATTCCGGTTCCAGTTATTCCGTTGAGCGAGGAAAATGAAACCCTTGTCAGGTTTGTAACAGCATTTCGCTGGACCGAAATATCAAAATCCCCGGTTTTGACACTTTCTTTGATACCCTGAACGTTTGTGTTATGTGAGAGTTCAAAATATCCGGAGTAAACCTTTGTTCCGGGTGCAATCTCTATTTTAACCGGCAAATAAAATGTGTCATTTGGCCAGGCCGAGCTTCGTATTACACTCATTCTTATTGCTCTTACATCAATATTTCCGGAGGTGTACGATTTTTCGCCGTCTTTATCGGTAACAAAAGCTTTTGTTATTCCCGGTCCTTTTCCTTTGACTTTGGATTGGCTGCTGATTACAGCAACTGCGGTATCAACAATGCTGTAAATGTACGGTGCCGTTCCTCCGGAAACATACATCTGGGCTTCTTCCCCGACAAATAAGGAATAACTATCATAGTAAATATCAGGATATGAGCGATAATTCGCATAAATGTAGCCACTTTTCAGTGTCATTTTTGGTGAACCTTCGTTCAGGAAACTTTGGCCAGAAGTATTATCAACGTATGTTCCACCGCCCCGTACGGCCCTGAATTTCAGGTAGAACATATTTCCCTTTCCGGTCAACGCTGAAGAACCTGCTCCGGCAATGTTAATTCTACCCCTGGTTCTGTTGCTGAAAGTTGGGCTTCCCCAATCCTCTAAAACAGAACCTACCGAATCAATGTTCAGAAATTCGATATAGTCAGCGTTAAACGACAAGCCAAAGCGATAGGCCATGACTCCCTTACCTGTCAGGAGGGAATCGGCTTTAAACGCTATGGTAAAGGTGTCTTTCTCTAGTACTGTTGCCCCTTCGATGCTGAAGCCGATGGTCGGTTGTGCTGTCGCTGTGCCAGTGAAAAACACCGCGCAGCACCAGGTCCATAAGCAGGAGGCAATTATATATCTGATAAATTTGTTCATCTGTATAAATTTTATTTTAGTGTCTGGTTCTCTTTCCAGTAGTGCATTGGCGCCTGTAATCTATTTTCAGACTGGAATGCGGTTTCATCTAAAATGTTTGCATTCTGGGTTAAAGGGCACAACCGCTTGTGAGCCGGGCCCTTCAATCCGGAATGTTTACTTTATCAGAAGTTTTTTTGAGTAACTGAAGTCATCAGTACGCAAATTCAGGATATAAATTCCTCTTCCGGGTTTGTTAAAATCAGCATAAGGCAATGTGAAACTTTGCTGACCAGAACTTAGGTTATATACTGTTCGTTTGTAGATTATCCGACCGGCAATATCAACTACCTGAATATAAAGATCGCGATTGGGTGTTGATAATTCGAATCGGGTGTGAATGCCATCCTGATCGGTATAAACAAAAGGTTCGGCTAAAAGTGACTGATAATCAGCAGCGGTAATTCCCGATTTGCTGCTGATGGTTGCATAGCCAAGGTTATTGGTCAATATGTGGTCGTTTGCCATGAGTGTAGTCAGGCTAAACTGAGATTCACTGATGGCAGAATCTATAAATTCAAATTCAAGAACCATTTGCTGGCCGATCAAATTCAAATCGTAAGCCGAAGCCATTGAAATGATAATTTCCCCCTTTTGAGCATTAAACCCTGTTTCAATGCTGATTCCAGCCGGCAGTTTATTCTTGTTTAACCGAATAAACTTCACATGATCCGGATTGATCAGGTATTTCATGTCAAGGGCTTTAATGCTCTGAGCTGTGGAGACTGTCAATGGTATTTCGAAAGTCTTTTTAACTGGCTCACTGATCAGATCGGGGAATGCAATGGTTGCATAATCGCTGATTGTAGCTGATTTCGGATTAGACGGTTCAGGATCAAACTTGCTGATCAGGCCAACACTGTATTGCAGGATCAGGGAAGCATCGTAGGACGAAATAATCCCATTTCCACTGACATCGGCGACGCTTTTTTGCTTGTCTGATAAAACGATGGCAGCAACCGTATGTTGCAAAATCAAAGACGCATCGTAGGGTTTAACCTCCCCGTTCATACTCACGTCGCCCAGAACAGGTTTAGCTAATTGAGTCGCCCATGGAGTAAAGTCAACGTAGTTAGATACCCGTTCTCCCAATCCGCCCGGATTTGATGCATGTTTTGGACCGGTATTGTGGTTCCACCAGCACCCTTCTGCAGTTACCGTATTTGTAGAAGTCTGATTCTGGATGCCATAACCATAAGTTGGGTCCGTACCAACAAAATCACAATTAGTAATTTTGGGTAACGAGGTGTTTCGGGAAATAATTCCGTAGTAATTACTTTCAAAAAGGCAGCTTTTGATGGTAGGTGAGGAATTGTCCAAAGTCACTGCTGCATATCTGTATGGATCATATGGAGCATATTCTGGAGAATAATAATAATCTGAGGCATTTTTTAAGATGCAATTTGATAGCATGCAATTTTCATCAATTGACTCGTTATAAAAATAGATACCTTTCCAGTAATATTTGTTCGGAAGATTTGAATCACCATCGCCATAAGTATCTCCTCCGTAAAAATCATCCCGGTCGGCGGTAAATACAATTGTGCTGTCAGTTGTACTTCCACCTTTAGCAAGTAATCCATTATAGATACGCAGATAACCGTCTTGCATAAATTTACATACTATTCCAGGTTTAATGGATAGTATTGCTCCGGTACCGACTGTATAATACTGAAAAACATAAGGGATGTTAGTTATTCCTGCAAAGTTGCGTTTCACCAGAGTAACATTCTGAGTCAATGTTTCATCAGTAACCCGGATTGCCCTTCCGGTCGTGCCCGAAATTGTATTGCCGGTGGTTTCCGCCGGATAGGTTACCAAAGAAGTCGTGAACGGGAAAACTGCGTTGTTGAAGGTACACCCGTTTATGGTTGGAGTACTTGATCCAGCAAGGGCTATTCCAGGATAAGGTAAGTTCTGGAATGTTGTGTTTAGTATTTTGGGTGACGCATTGGTCATCTGTAAGGAATTTGAATATGAATACCTGAATAACGCATGATTGATTGTACTGGCATCATCTGATTGGTCGTAGAAAACAAAAAAGCTTCCGTTGTTATTCAGTCCGGCTTGCCCATTTTGTTGCAAATCTTTCGGATTGCCGTACAGATCATCTTCCTGAGTGGTAAAAACAACCGGATTTTCAGAAGTACCCTGAATGTCAAGTTTTCCCTGTACATTCCATCTTCCACCTGAGTTTCCAGTCTTAAATGTTAATCCAGCCGGGATTATTAAAGGATTAGTAATAGTCATTGTTTCCTCTATAATATAGGTAATGTTATCATAACCGGCAAAACTTCTAACAGGGACAGTGCCACTAATGGTCCCGCCGCGAATACGTAAGCCTATTCGTGGGAGATTGGCTACCTTGTTTTCTGAAAAAGTTGGAGTGGAAAACATATCCATATAAATAGGGGCATTGCCCAGGTTGTAGAACTGGTTGTTCGTTATCACCGGATTCGCATTACCAAATATGCACAAAGCGCCGCTGTAGCTGAAATTCACCTTGGTTGAATCCATGACCACCCGGCAATCGGTGATCCGTATTGATCCATCCCAATAAACGGGATAACCGCAGTACCTGATTTCGCAGTTTTTAAGGATATTTTCAGTGTCGCTTGCTGTTCCGGTAAAATCCAGACCTTGCCAATCATAATTCGTAGGTGTTGAGGCAGTTCCATTGTTGTTGGTGTCGCCCGCCGCTGAGTCGTCGGATATGGAGGTGAAAATGATTTTGTTGCTTGCTTTTCCGTTCGCTTTTATTGCACCACTAACAGAAAGGTATCCGTAGTACCGTTGATTAAATTTAATCACCACTCCCGGATCAATCGTAACTACATTTCCAGCCGCAATTGAAAGTTGAGTATTAATAATATAAGCTACATTTGTGGATCCGGCAAAATCCATCGGTTTAAGCGTCGGTGAATCAGTTGCAAATTCACCGATTAGTATTCCGATGTATCCAACATTTGAAACGGTATTTCCCAATAGTACCGGATTGCCCTGGTTAACTTTTCTGCCAACCGGGAAATAGTTAATATTCACAAATGAATTATTCAAAACCTGGGCATTGTCGTAAAAATAGACTCCATTGTAAGAGTTTTTAATTTCGCAATTCTCAACGATATTCCCTTTAGAAACATATACAGCCCAATTATCCGAATTGTATCCGCCGTAATAGATTTTCCAATTTTTAATTTTTGAGGTTGAATTGCCGTAAATAGCTATCCTACCCGAATTACTATTGCTTGGAATAACATTTCCATTATTTTGCGAATCTTTTGGATTCCCGAAGTTATCATCGGCCAGATGGGTAAAAACTATTGGTTCCGTTTCAGTTCCAATTCCGGTCAAAGTGCCATTTGCTGTTATCATGGCATTGTATTGCCTGCATTTGATCACAACTCCGGGGTCAATAACCAACGAAGCTGTCTCGCTAACCGTGGTGGTTTCATATAGGCAATAGGTAATGTTTTCAATGTTTTTAAATGATATTTTTTTTAGTTGGGCATCACCGGTTACCGTTGAAGGCAGAATTCTTACTGCCCTTATTTCGTTGGCGTTGAACTTTAAGGAATCGGTAGTAAAATCCACATTCGCGTTCATATCCATCGCTATATTATAGGCCTCTCCGCTTAATATGGTCGAAGGTCCAAAATTGCAATTTGTAAAAGTGGGTTTACTTATTCCGGTTACAAACAGGTTTCGGTGGTTTTCTGTGAATTTGCAGTTTTCGAAGCTTGGCGATGCCGCATCAATGGCCATTGCAACATAAGCGTCGTTGTCGTATTTGGCATTTTTAAATATACAGTTTTTGAAAATACAGGCTGTATCAATTGCACTGGCTGTAATATTTATTCCCAGCCAATAGGATGCTTGTGGATGCAAGTTGAAAATAATAGGTTTATCAGTAGTTCCGAGGGCTTTAATTTTGCCGCGTATGGTTATTTCTGAATTATAGCTTTTTAATTCAACTCCTGGAGAGATGTTTAAAGTTCCAGTTTCAGTAACCCTGAAAGTCGTCAGACGATATGGAATATCGAATTTGGGCATATTAAAAGTGCCTGTAACATCGTTGAAATTCAGGTAAATGTAGTCGGCCGCATTGCCGGTAAGTACATTGTCGTTGGTCCCTTTGATGATTCCTGGCCCGCTGAAATAAATGGGATGGTTGTTACTATTTTTAATAGTAGTTTCCGAAATGTCTAATATTCCCTGAGTATAGACCTGAACTCCATATCCGCTAAAATTATCCAGAGTGGTTTTTTTTAAGGTTAGGGTACCTTTTCTGCACCAAATATTCTGGGCATATTCAACAGTACAATTGGTAAGCGAAATATTACCAAAATAGCTGTTGCCTTCATAAGCGACGTAAAGTCCATCCCATGCTCCTTTGGCAGGTGTGGCTCTTGATGTTGTAAATTTTGCCCCGGTGGCATTCAGTGTTCCAAATACCTGAAGGTATCTGCTGTCGTTAAACCTGATTTCCACCCCATCTTCAACTGTAACAGTTACTCCGGTACTAACATTCTGATCTGAAGTTACAAGATAGGGGCTGTTGGCCGCTGTTAAGGTCCTGTCGACTGTAAAATAATTACTGGGAATGGTGGTTTGAGCATAAGCTCCAAACACAAAAAGGATTGCACCAATGAATAAAAGGATACACTTTTTCATATTCGTTAAGTTTAGTTTATGATTTGGTGTTTATAAATTTCAATAATTACTGTCCGGAGAACAGATTTCAAAATGCAACTTTTTAAAATGCCTGACAGATAACAGAATCATCGCAAAGCATTTGGAGTCACTTCCCCACGACATACAGAAGATCCAAGAGATAATTGAAATTTCATTTATCTCAATAATTAGCTATTTTGTATTTTTACTTTAACACTATCTAAAAATCAACCTTTTTACGTTTCCCAAAATATTTGGTACTAAAGAGAAAAGATTGATTTCTCAGCTTTTTCTCTTTTGGAGTTGAATAAAAAGCTGAAAAATCTTTTCTAAAATCAATCTGTTAAAGTAGATTTCAATGGTATTTTAGGTTTAACAGAATTTTAATTCTACTTGACATATTGCTAAACTGCAATGCGTCATAGATAAACGATTAAAATTAGTATCTGGAACTTAGATAATCAATAGGTAATTTCCGACACATTTTTTTCAGCTTAGCAAAAAATTTTTTTTCAGGAAAAATGGGTTGAAATTTGGCAGCAGGGTAAAAAAAACTATTTAACTTTTAGAAAGATAAATAATTTGGGAATCAGGTTTTAAATTCAATTTTCCAGAATAAGTTGATAGGTTTTTGAATTTTTCTGATCAATTTTTATCATGTACAATCCCGGAGTGAGATATTTCATATTAATAATTTCTTCCTGTCCGTCAACTAAACGCCTGGAAATCATTTTACCTGTATTGCTATAAACTGTTACAGATGTTCCGGCTTTTGGAAGTTGACTAAATTTTAGATATACATTCCCTTTTGCCGGATTTGGAAAAATGCGGACATCAGGATCATTGTTCCCGGGCGTAATTCCAGTCGGAATTTTAACTTCAACCTCAAATTTTGAATTAGCTTCTTTCCCATTAGAACTGGCTGTAATCACTATTTCTGACATTCCAATTTTTTCAGTTGAAAAGCTTAAAATAAGATATGACCCTATCATTTTCGTTATTACGATATCCTTATTAATATTTGAGGTTACGCGGAAAGTAAGTTCATCGCCAGGGTTATCATCGGCAAATACGGTTCGTAAATCTATGATTTTATCTGAAGACATTTTTTCAACCGATATATTTGGAATGGAGTCTTTCACATAGGGGGCAATATCTAAATTGGTCACTTCAATGATGAATATTTCATACGTACTCAAAGTACCGTCAGATAGTGTTAGCTTGAAAGGATGGTTGCCAATATTTTGCTTAGAAAAGGTTCCTGATAGAACAGCGGTATTAACAGTTTTTTTTGTGAGTTTCAGGAAAGATGGCAGATTCTCAATTGAAAAAATAATGGGATCATTATCCATGTCGCTACCCTCCAACATGAATTCGACCGGTTCACCTTCATTGGCTTTAAATGTTTTGAATGAGGTGTAAACAGGCGCTTTATTGACTTGCTTAACGGTGATGACAACCTGATCTGCGGATGAATTCAATTTTCCGTCATTCACGACTAAAGTGAATGTATAATTGGTATTACCTGTTACTTCAGGGGCAGTGAAGGTTGGTTTTTGGGCCGTGTTCGAGCTTAAAGTGATTCCGGCAGGAGATGTCCACAGGTAAGTTATAACGTCGCTATCCGAATCCGTTGAAGTTGATCCATCTAATGTGCAAACACTTTTTTCATTTACCGATTGATCTGTGCCAGCATTGGCAAAAGGCGCTTTGTTGACCTGCTTAATGGTAACTTCCACCTCGTCCGTATAAGAATCAAGTTTTCCGTCATTCACTGTTAGTATAAAAGTATAAGTTTGGTCGGATTGAACTTCAGGAGCTGTGAAAGTCGGTTTTGAAGTACTTGAGGAACTGAGTGTTATTTCGTTTGGAGCAGTCCATAAGTAAGTAAGTGCATCGTTTTCAGGATCAGAGGATCCGGTTCCATCGAGCGATGCAATTGCACCTTCATTGACTGATTTATTGATACCAGCATTGGCAACAGGTTTTTCATTGACTTTTTTGACTGTAATAACCACGAAGTCGGGCAAAGAAGTATGGAATCCATCGTTAACAGTAAGCTTAAAAGTAAATTCGGTGGCGGAATTAACACCTGGTGTATAAAATATTGGTTTCATAGCCGAGTTAGAATTCAGGTTAATCCCTGTTGGCGCTGTCCATAAAAAAACTAATCCATTATTTTCCTGGTCAAACGATTCTGATCCATCTAATGCGCAAATACTGTTTTCAATTACCGATTGATCTCTGCCTGCATTTGCAAAAGGTGCTTTGTTAACCTGTTTGACGGTAACTTCTACCTCATCCGTATAAGAATCAAGCTTTCCGTCATTCACTGTCAGTGTAAATTTATAAGTCTGGTCGGTTTGAACTTCAGGAGCTGTGAATGTTGGTTTTGAAGCGCTTGGCGAATTGAGTGTTATTTCGTTTGGAGCAGTCCATAAGTAAGTAAGAGCATCGTTTTCAGGATCGGAAGATCTGGTTCCATCTAAGGTTGTAATCGTACCTTCATCTACAAATATGTCGATACCGGCGTTGGCAACAGGTTTTTTATTGGTATTTCTGACTGTAATAACCACATAGTCGGACATGGAAGTAAAGTTGCCATCGTTTACGGTAAGCTTAAAAGTATATTCGGTGTCGGAATCAACACCTGGCGTAAAAAATACTGGTTTCATTGTCGAGTTAGAATTCAAGTTAATTCCAGGTGGAGGCGTCCATAAATAAGAAATTTCATCATTATCCGCGTCAAATGATTCTGATCCATTTAGGGTTACCAAAGTAGATTCATAAGGAGAAAAATCATTGCCAGCGTTTGCCACCGGAGGTTTATTTACTTGTTTGATGGTTATCGTAATTTGATCGGCTAAAGAGTTGGTCACTCCATTATTTACGATCAATGAGAAGGTATATGGCGAATCCTGTGCAACTTGTGGAGCAGTAAAACTGGGTTTTTGTGCGGTATTTGAACTTAAAATAATTCCTGATGGCGCTGACCATTGGTAGGTCAGGGCACCTCCCTTAGGATCGGAAGAGGCAGATCCATCCAGCGAAACAATCAAGCCTTCGTTCGATGAGAAATCAGAGCCAGCGTTGGCAATGGGAACCCGGTAAGTAAGCACCCTTACAATTACTTCATCTTCAGGTGAATCCAGTGCGCCATCATTCACTTTCAGTTTGAAAGAGTAATCAGTATCAACAGTAACATTGGGTGATTGAAACTCCGGGTGTGCATTGTTTGAATTGGACAAAACAATACCTGCCGGGGCAGTCCAATGGTAAGCTAAAAGGTCGTTATCCGGATCAGCAGATAATGTACCATTCAAACTAACCAGTTGGTTCTGAGCAATAGTTTGATCTGGCCCTGCATTGGCGACCGGCGCTTTGTTCACCTGTTTAACGGTGATAACTATCTGGTCGGCAGTGGAGCTGAGACTTCCGTCATTGACCACCAGCGAGAAGGTATATGTGGTATTACTTGTTACTTCAGGAGCAGTGAAGGTTGGCTTTTGGGCAGTGGTTGAGCTTAAAGTGATTCCTGCTGGTGGAGTCCATGAATAAGTGATTGTGTTTCCGTCTGGATCGGAAGAAGCAGAGGCATCGAGGGTAACCAGGGTTCCTTCGTTGGGCGATTGATCTGGCCCTGCATTGGCTACCGGCGCATTGTTCACCTGTTTAACGGTGATAACTACCTGGTCGGCTGTGGAGCTGAGACTTCCGTCATTGACCACCAGCGAGAAGGTGTATGTGGTATTGGAAGCAACTTCAGGAGCAGTGAAGGTTGGTTTTTGAGCAGTGTTCGAACTTAGGGTAATTCCTGCCGGTGGAGTCCATAAATAAGTGATTGTGTTGCCGTCGGGATCGGAAGAAGCGGAGGCATCGAGGGTAACCAGGGTTCCTTCGTTGGGCGATTGATCTGGCCCGGCATTGGCTACCGGCGCTTTGTTTACCTGTTTGACGGTGATAACTACCTGGTCGGCTGTGGAGCTGAGACTTCCGTCATTGACCACCAGCGAGAAGGTATATGTGGTAATACTTGTTACTTCGGGCGCAGTAAAGGTTGGTTTTTGTGCAGTGTTCGAGCTTAGGGTGATTCCTGCCGGTGGAGTCCACAAATAAGTGATTGTGTTTCCGTCAGGATCGGAAGAAGCAGAGGCATCTAAGGTAGCTAGGGTTCCTTCGTTGGGTGATTGATCTGGCCCGGCATTGGCTACCGGCGCTTTGTTCACCTGTTTGATGGTGATAACTACCTGGTCGGCTGTGGAGCTGAGGCTTCCGTCATTGACCACCAGCGAGAAGGTATATGTGGTAATACTTGTTACTTCGGGCGCAGTAAAGGTTGGTTTTTGTGCAGTGTTCGAGCTTAAAGTGATTCCTGCCGGCGGAGTCCATAAATAAGTGATTGTGTTGCCGTCGGGATCGGAAGAAGCAGAGGCATCGAGGGTAACCAGTGTTCCTTCGTTGGGCGATTGATCGGGCCCTGCGTTGGCTACCGGCGCTTTGTTCACCTGTTTGACGGTGATAACTACCTGGTCGGCTGTGGAGCTGAGGCTTCCGTCATTGACCACCAGCGAGAAGGTGTATGTGGTATTGGAAGCAACTTCAGGAGCAGTGAAGGTTGGCTTTTGGGCAGTATTCGAGCTTAGGGTAATTCCGGTTGGTGGAGTCCATAAATAAGTGATTGTGTTTCCGTCGGGATCGGAAGAAGCAGAGGCATCGAGGGTAACCAGGGTTCCTTCGTTGGGCGATTGATCTGGTCCTGCATTGGCTACTGGCGCTTTGTTCACCTGTTTAACCTCAACGACAACCTGATCTGTGGCAGAATTAATTGTTCCGTCGTTTACGATCAGTAAAAAGATATAGTTGGTATTTGTTGTAACTTCAGGAGCTATAAATGTTGGGTTTGAAGCTGTGTTTGAACTTAGGGTAATTCCAGTAGGAACTGTCCACAGGTAAATTAATGGATCGGCATCGGGATCAGTGGATGCTGTTCCTACCAAAGTAACTAATGTACCTTCATTTATGGATTGATCCGATCCGGCATTAGCCGTTGGAGCTTTATTCCCCTGCTTAACAGTTATCGTAACCTGATCGGCAGGTGAATCCAGAATTCCATCTCTAACGACCAGTGAAAAAGTATAGTTGGTATTAACTGTTACTTCGGGGGCGGTGAAGGTTGGCTTTTGGTTAGAGTTCGAACTTAATGTAATTCCGGTTGGCGGAGTCCATAAATAAGTTAGTATATCATTGTCAGGGTCAGAAGAACCAGATCCATCAAGGGTAAACAAACTATTTTCATTTACTGCCTGATCAATTCCGGCATTGGCGACCGGCGCTTTGTTCACCTGTTTGACGGTGATAACTACCTGGTCGGCTGTGGAGCTGAGACTTCCGTCATTGACCACCAGCGAGAAGGTGTATGTGGTATTGGAAGCAACTTCAGGAGCAGTGAAGGTTGGCTTTTGGGCAGTGGTTGAGCTTAAAGTGATTCCTGCCGGTGGAGTCCATGAATAAGTGATTGTGTTTCCGTCGGGATCGGAAGAAGCAGAGGCATCGAGGGTAACCAGGGTTCCTTCGTTGGGCGATTGATCTGTCCCTGCATTGGCGACCGGCGCTTTGTTCACCTGTTTAACGGTGATAACTATCTGGTCGGCTGTGGAGCTGAGGCTTCCGTCATTGACCACCAGCGAGAAGGTGTATGTGGTATTACTTGTTACTTCAGGAGCAGTGAAGGTTGGCTTTTGGGCAGTGGTTGAGCTTAAAGTGATTCCTGCCGGTGGAGTCCATGAATAAGTGATTGTGCTGCCGTCGGGATCGGAAGAAGCAGAGGCATCGAGGGTAACCAGGTTTCCTTCGTTGGGCGACTGATCTGGCCCTGCATTGGCTACCGGCGCTTTGTTCACCTGTTTAACGGTGATAACTATCTGGTCGGCTGTGGAGCTGAGACTTCCGTCATTGACCACCAGCGAGAAGGTATATGTGGTAATACTTGTTACTTCGGGCGCAGTAAAGGTTGGTTTTTGGGCAGTGGTTGAGCTTAAAGTGATTCCTGCCGGTGGAGTCCATAAATATGTGAGGATGTTTCCGTCGGGATCGGAAGAAGCAGAGGCATCGAGGGTAACCAGTGTCCCTTCGTTGGGTGATTGATCTGGTCCTGCATTGGCGACCGGCGCTTTATTCCCCTGTCTAACTGTGATAACTACCTGGTCGGCTGTGGAGCTGAGACTTCCATCATTGACCACCAATGAAAAAGTATAATTGGTATTTACAGTTACCTCAGGAGCCGTAAAAGTTGGTTTTTGGGCCGTATTCGAGCTTAAAGTGATTCCTGCCGGTGGAGTCCATAAATAAGTGATTGTGTTGCCATCGGGATCGGAAGAAGCATAGGCATCGAGGGTAACCAGTGTCCCTTCGTTGGGCGACTGATCGGACCCGGCATTGGCAACCGGCGCTTTGTTTACCTGCTTGACAGTGATAACAACTTGGTCGGTTGTGGAACTGAGACTTCCGTCATTGACCACCAGTGAAAAAGTATAGTTGGTATTGGCAGTTACTTCAGGAGCTGTGAAGGTGGGTTTTTGGGCGGTGTTCGAGCTTAGCGTAATTCCAGCCGGCGGAGTCCACAAATAAGTGATTGTGTTTCCGTCTGGATCGGAAGAAGCAGAGGCATCGAGGGTAACCAGTGTTCCTTCGTTGGGCGATTGATCTGGCCCGGCATTGGCTACCGGCGCTTTGTTCACCTGTTTGACGGTGATAACTACCTGGTCGGCTGTGGAGCTGAGACTTCCATCATTGACCACCAATGAAAAAGTATAGTTGGTATTTGCAGTCACTTCAGGTGCAGTAAAAGTTGGTTTTTGGGCAGTGTTCGAGCTTAAGGTAATTCCAGCAGGCGGAGTCCATAAATATGTGAGGATGTTTCCGTCGGGATCGGAAGAAGCAGAGGCATCGAGGGTAACCAGTGTCCCTTCGTTGGGTGATTGATCTGGCCCTGCATTGGCTATTGGCGCTTTGTTCACCTGTTTAACGGTGATAACTACCTGGTCGGCTATCGAACTGAGACTTCCGTCGTTTACCACCAGTGAAAAAGTATAGTTGGTATTGGCAGTTACTTCAGGAGCTGTGAAGGTGGGTTTTTGGGCAGTGTTCGAACTTAGCGTAATTCCAGCCGGCGGAGTCCACAAATAAGTGATTGTGTTTCCGTCTGGATCGGAAGAAGCAGAGGCATCGAGGGTAACCAGTGTTCCTTCGTTGGGCGATTGATCTGGCCCTGCATTGGCGACCGGTTTAGATACTGATAGTTTAACAAATACAGGAGGGCTATCAGTACTAAAAGTAGGTGCAGTAATTGGTAATTGGGTATATTGATCAAGGTAAACCGGGGTTATTCCTGAAATTTCCAGGTTGTTGCCCGAATCCCAAAATTTATAAGTAATGGGATGTCCTGGTACATATCCGTTTGATTCACCTGCATCTTCTCTGGAGGCCGCAATTACCTGATAAGTGCTTGATGCTCCAAATATAATGGATTGGGTGAGAATCCGTACCCCAACACAAATAGTCCCGTCAAATACTGCTATTTCGTCACCTGCTTCAAGGTTAAATCCGTCAAAGGTAGCTGAAGTAACTATTATCCTCATTTGATCCTGCCCAGCTCCCGTGTACGCAACTATGAAGTGCCCCTGCGGGAAACTTTTTAAAGCCAAAATCAAAATCAAACTAAGAAATGCAAAATTTTTCATGGATCAAAAAATTAAGTTTTTAATCTTTCCACTTATTCAAACACGCAAAGCTTTTTTTTAATGATCCATCATATCATAATAAGTTGTTTATTATAACGATCCATTTAATTGAGTTCAATTCCCTGGTAAATAATTCCGTAAATGGTTTGATTTACGAGGCAAAAATAAACGCCTGAAAGAACCTGAAGCTTGTTGTTGTCTTTTCCATCCCAATATGTTTGTAATTGTCCTTCAGTAATTCCTTCAAAAAGCGTCTGTATTAGTATCCCATTGATGTCAAATATGGCAACACTTATATTTTTTTCTTTTGGAACATTTATTTCAATTTTCAAAGGAATAGTCAAAGGATTTTGATAACTTTTTATCTCTTTTAAGTCATCAATTGCAGGTTGTCCGTTTGACCTTGAAAAATCAACTAGTGCAAACATTGATCCTCTTTTTTCAAAGATATCCTGACTATTATTTACGCATTGAAAATACAAAAGAATTTCTTTTCCAGTCCGATAAACTTTCAAGGTAATTTTATGTCCTTGAATATATCCGTTTGGGCTGGTTATCAAACTGTCGTTAGCTGAAGCGGGTATGCTGATCCTGTTTTCAAACATGTGATTTTCAGTAATCACTATTGATCCGACGCAATAGATACCATCAAAAACACCGATTTCATCACCTGTGTTTAATCCTGTCAACTTCAAACTTACGAGATTGATGTTCATGTGCTCAGTTCCTAAGCCTGAATATATTTTGGGAAAATAAGGAAGTAATATTGAGGCTACCGTATCAGGCATAGAGGTGTTTAGCCCTTTGTTTAAATCATCAGCATTGGATCTGTTCCATAGATTTTGAGAGTTCGTAAAAGATGAGAATAGCATTATCAAGATACATCCGGAAATCAAAATACCGGATAGGGAAGAATAATCTCCAGATCGAATTGCTTTCATAACTATAGATGAAGGAAGAGAAGGGAAACTATAGCTTAGTTTTAACTGATAAATAAGTAAAACCCAATAGTTCCGTACATCACAATTGATATACGAAAACAGAGATTATAAACTGAACAAAAAACGTATTCATAACAGTACTTTTGCAGAATGAAACTATTGTTTTCATTGGCTTTCTGTATGAATTTTCAGCACTGCAAATATATAATTATTACCCTAAGATTATCCTTATGAATTTTTAAATTCAAAATTGTATCTGGATTTTTCCGGAAAGCATTATTAATTTGATAGGACACTAAAAGTGATATAATCAAACGTCTTAGTAAATTCAGAAATTCCGGCAATAAAAACACCCCTGTAAATCAATTGTTTACAAGGGTAAAAGTGATCCTACCGGGACTCGAACCCAGATCATAAGAACCGGAATCTTACATTCTATCCATTGAACTATAGGACCGTCAATTTTCGGCGAGCACAAAAATAGTAAATCTTGGATTGCTTAAGCTTATTTACGCAAAAAACATTCTGTCATTGCGAAACACTTGTGAGTTGAGGTGGTAAATACAATCCATATCGGAGATCGTTTTTTCTATTTATTCACCTTCAAATCTTTAAAAGAATTCGGCAACCAAACCTGCATTTCGTTAGCGCCACGGTTGTTCCAGACGAAGTACGGAATAGCCTTTACCAGTTTGTTCATGATTTGTATGGACTGACCGTCAGCGGTGGGTAGCGCAAGTTTTGCATCCATGGCAATGGTATTAATTCCGCCGAGTAAATCAGGTTCAAAGTTCACGGTAAAACCCGAATTTGAAGGCAGAATGAAATTCCAGGCTTGCTGGTTATTATCGGCGCCTTCAACGCAATAAACGAGCGGACCAAATTGCAGGGCAGTTCGGCCATTGTCTTGTTTTAATTCGGGTCGGCTGGCAATCCTGCGAACTTCCATGGGCGTGTTAAGCCCAATGATGTCTCCCTTTTTCCACTGACGGTTCACAACCGCGTAACCCAGTTCTTCAATGTATGTAATTGGCTTTCCGTTTACCGAAATCTGAAGCGTCTGGTTTTGTTTTGAATCAGAATAAACATATAAACCTCCCGGAACAGGTTCTTTTAACCAACCCGGAATCCGGAATCTCAATTGCATGTCTTTTTTTGGCGCATCAATGATGGTGATGCTGGTATTGCCTTTCCACGGAAATCCAGTTTGCATTGCCAGGCCAAGGAACTGTTTATCTACAGGTAATTTCACTTCGCTGCCAATATAAAGGTTGATCCAGACAGCATTTGGAGATTGGCTGTAAATGTAATTTCCAACTGAACTTACCAGCCGGGCAATATTTGAAGGACAACAGGCGGTCTGAAACCATTCGCTGCGCTGATCGTTACCTGACGAAGCCAATGGGTTTCCGTAGAAAAAGCGGTCACCCGTGAGCGATAGGCCATCTAGTGCGCCATTGTACAGGCTTCGTTCAAGAACATCCATATATTTGGCATCGCCGGTAAGCATGTTCATCCGTTGGTTCCAGAAAACCATTCCTACCGAAGCACAGGTTTCGCAATAAGCCGTTTCATTGGGTAGGTCATAATCAATCCCGAACCCTTCGGTTGTTCCTTCAGCGCCAATACCTCCGGTTAAATACATATTCCGGTAAACAACATCTTCCCAAATGGTTTGCATCGCTTTAATGTATCCGGCATCGTTCGTTACCGCAGCAACATCGGCAGCGCCGGAGTACAGGTACATGGCCCTGACGGCATGTCCTGTAATTTGTGTCTGTTCCTTCACCGGAAGGCCACTCTGCCAATAATCCGGATCGTTAAAATAGTTTGCTTTTCCGTAACCTTTGCCACGCTGTTCGAGATACCACTGTGCAAGCTCCAGGTATTTCCGGTTGTTGGTATGGTGATACAACTTCATCAGCGCCAGCTCAATTTCCTGATGACCGCTGAACCATTGGCGGTTGCTTTTTCGAATAACCGAATCAATATGATTGGCAAAGCGGATGGCTACATCCAGCAAAATTTTCTTTCCGGTAACTTCCTGGTATGCAATTCCTGCCTCAATTAAATGACCTGCACAATAATCTTCGTGTTTTCCAATTTCAGTCCAGCGATTTTTAATGTCAGTCAGTTCATAATAGGTATTCAGGTATCCATCAGGCATTTGAGCAGCGGCAATTTTCGCGATCCATTCATCGGCTTTCTTTTCAATCACCGGATTGGGATTTCCTTTCAGCGAATACGCCATAGCTTCAATCGCTTTATAGACATCCGAATCGTCGTAATAAATACCTTCGTGCTGACCGTTTTGGGCGGCAGCTTTCTCAAAATTCCGGATTCGTCCGGTTTTTACTTCAGAAAAAAGGATGCAGGCATCCAGTGTTTTGGTGGCAACTGCGGTCATCCGGCTTTTCCAGAACGGATCGGTGATGTTGACCTGCGAAAAATTTACCGGCGCCAGTTTTTGCAGCGATTCCTGCGATTGAGCCAGCGATGAAGTCAGGGCAACAATCAAGGTAAAGAAAAGTAATGGTTTCATATTCGATGTTTTAAAGATATTCAAATGTTGTGGAAAGAAAATCATGTGAATTTCTGAAAAATAAAGATTAATTTCAAATTCTAATGATTGAAAATGATGCACATGATTTATGTTATCAATTTAATTTCAAATTTATGATTATGACAACAACGAAAACCTTTTTAATGCTTCTTGCTTTTGGAATGATTTTCCTGCAAACTCAGGCTGCGGTAATTGTGGTCAATGCCAGTGAAGATCTGAATATAATAATAAATAGTGCAAAAGGAGGCGATACAGTTCTTGTAAAACCGGGTACATATCCAAAAGTCAGTCTGTCAGATAAAAAATTTTCAGAACAAAAACCGCTTGTTGTCCGTGCAAATGGTTCAGGAACTGTAATTGTTAAAGGAGATACCATTAGGAAAGGGAGTGCATTGGAGGTTATCAACTGCAATTATATTATTATTGAAGGAATCACCTTTACCAACGCGATGTGGGGAATTTATGTGAAAAGCTCGGAGCACATATTGATCCGGAATAACGAGATTTATTATACGGGTCAGGAAGGATGCCATATTGGAAGATCGTCGCGGTATGTCGATATTATAGGAAATAAAATACACCACACAGGCCAGTTCAACTCCAAATGGGGGGAGGGGGTTTATGTAGGAAGTGGTTCTTATGGTGGCTCAAACTTTCCTGATAATTGCGAATATATATGGATTGAGGGCAATCATATTTACGAAACCGGGAATGCTGAAGGAATAAATGTTAAAGGTGAAAGCTTTCATGTAACCGTCAGAAATAATAAAATACACGATATTCATCCGGGCACCAGTGTACAATATAACCAGGCAGGCATAACTGTAGAAGGCACGGAAAATTCAATGAAAAATAATTACAGGGTTTCCGAAATGCGTGATGTTTGGGTCGAAAACAATACCATCGAGAATGTTTCAGGTGGATATTCTGATTGGAATAATGGCATCATGTTTTTTGGAACCGGCGTTTATATCCTGAATAACACCGTTAACAATTGCGCCAACATAGGAATATTCGGCAATAACTGGAAAAATTTAGGCATGCAAAACTACGTTTATGGGAATATGGTAACAAACTGCGGCACAAACATGTACTTACATCCTGAAGTAAAAGTAAGTAAATCTGATCCGGGGAAAAACCCACATTCTCCGCAAAAATGGTATTCCAATTTTTGATTGAAAAGGAGTAAAATGAATAAGCTGTTTTTATGTCTGTTATTTTCATCATTGGTTCATATTGCCGGTTCAAATAAAAGCAATGCACAGAAGATTGATATTCTTTACAGTAATAACTTCGAAAATTTTATTTTGCATTCAATGTCTTAACATCAGAATTGTGCTACTTTTGAAGGCTTAAAACTAATATATGATTACTGAAGAATTGCTGAAAGAATGCCACCTGGAATTTGAAGAATATTTCAAGTCGCTTAGTATCGATTTATCTGAAAATCATCATAGAGTTCAGGATGTCCGGGCACACTCATTACGTGTGGCCAGCCATTCACTTTTATTATCAAAAATTGTTTTGCAGAACGATGAAGATAAACGAATTGCTGAGGCAATCGCTTTATTTCATGATTTGGGAAGGGCTTCTTTAATTGCAAAAGGAACTGTGTCGCCAACAAATATTCAGCACGATCACGCTACGGTGTCGGTACAACTGGTTCAAAACATGAATTTCTATTCGAAATTGCCTGTCGATACTCAATTGATTATTCAGAAGTCGGTTGAAAGTCACAATAAACTTAAATTACCGAAGCTTGATAATGAACAGCAAACACTTTTTGCCCGTTTGCTTCGTGATGCCGATAAGTTGGACATATTTGAATCGTCATATCGCTTTTTTAAAGAAAAAGCGGGAGTTCAACCCATTATGACTTTCGATTTGGTAAACTCTCCTGATGTATCAGAGAAGATTATAAAAAGCATCATGGCTGGAAAAACTGCGGCTGTTGAAGACATGAAGACTATGAATGACTACAAATTGCTGCTGATTTCAATGGCATTCGACGTCAATTTTAAATACACATTCCGGTTAATCAGCGAAAAGCAATACATTCAGAAGATATACGAAACCTTGCCCAAGCGCGACCTGATTATTGATGCATTCCGGGGCATCAAGTTGTTTGTTGAGAATAAGTTTGTTTCCTGAAAGTTGCGTACACTTTAGCTTCAAAATATCTGGTCCAACTGCCCAATGATCCACAAAAACGAATTGATTTTGAATTTTAGTACAACTTATTCGACAGCAAGCTCCCCGTCACCACTGTCAAGCAGCACAGAAGCGAAATAATCCTCTGACATTCCGATTTTTTGATAAAAAAAATGTAGGTTTGAAAAACTAACGTTTTTGCATGTAAACAATTTATGACTTATTTACGTTAAAACTAAAAATATCTTTTAAAACGAATTACTATGAAAAAGCTTAAATTACTTTCCGTGGTCTTTTTTGCAGGTTTGATTTTTGCAGGATGTTCGCAAAAAGAGGATCAGCTTCAGGTTCAGGATGATTCCCTGACTCTGAAGAGCGCTTCAGTTAAAGCTGAATACGATATGGTTCCCAATGAGATCATTGTCAAGTTCAAAGAAGGAACCGATGCTTCTAAAAAGGCTCTGGTATTTGAAAAACTGGGTGGTAAACTGAAAGAAAAAATCCTTACCAAAATGATGGAAAAACAAGGCGACAAGGATGGAATTGATTTGGTTTCAATCTCTGGAACTGTAGCCAATGCATTGCTTGCCGCCAAAAATTATCCTGAAATTGAGTATGCCGAGCCCAATTACATTTATCAGCACACGGCAACTTCTAATGATCCCTATTATACCAACGGTTCATTGTGGGGCATGTATGGAGATGCAACTTCTCCCGCCAACCAATATGGTAGTCAGGCCGGAGAAGCTTGGGCTGTAGACCATACCGGATCGAATACAGTTTGGATTGGTATTATTGATGAAGGATACATGTACACCCATGAAGACCTGGCTGCAAATGCTGGTACTAATCCGGGTGAAATAGCTAGTGATGGTATTGACAATGACAATAACGGTTATGTTGATGATGTTTACGGTTGGGATTTTGACGGAAATAACAATACCGTTTTTGATGGTACTTCAGACGACCATGGAACCCATGTTGCCGGAACAATCGGTGCTGTTGGAGGCAATTCTAAAGGTGTTGCCGGTGTTTGCTGGACTGTAAAGTTGCTGAATGCAAAGTTTCTGGGTAGTGCCGGAGGAACAACTGCAAATGCCATAAAAGCAGTAGATTATTTTACAGATTTAAAAACGCGCCACAGCCTAAATCTTGTTGCAACTAACAATTCATGGGGTGGGGGAGGTTTTTCTCAGGCATTACAAGATGCAATTGAAAGGGCAAATACTGTTGGTATCCTTTTTATTGCTGCGGCAGGAAATGATGGGGCTGATACAGAAACTTCTACAAGTTATCCATCTGGTTATCCAAATGCGAATATTATTGCTGTTGCATCGATTGATTCAAAAGGGGCTTTATCCAGTTTTTCAAATTATGCTATTACAAAAGTTGATTTAGGAGCCCCTGGTTCAGCAATTTATTCGACTTTGCCAAAAAAATCGAAAGGAAAAATCGTTTCGGGTTATGGCTCTTATAGCGGTACCTCTATGGCTACTCCTCATGTAACAGGCGCTGCTGCTTTGTATGCTTCAACTCATTCAGGAGCAACAGCTAATCTAATAAAAGATGCGATTCTTGGTTCTGTTGTTCCAACTGCTTCTCTTTCGGGTAAATGTGTTACCGGCGGAAGATTGAATGTGAGTGGATTTTAATCTCAAAATAGGTACAAACGCAAAAGAGGCTGTTCCAACCCGGAACAGCCTCTTTTGTGTTTATCTGAAAACTGCGACTGAGTACTGATCACTAGTTCCTTTTTGCAACCCAATCAACTGCGCAGCCAATATGCTCTTTTACTTTCGGGTCCTGAAATGCTTCAGGAGTGTGGCCGAACCCAGTATAGAAGGAGCGCGTCTGTCCCAATTCCTGGTACCAGATCAGCGGATGGTCGCCCATTTTCCATTTGTCGTCTTTCAGGGTTTCCGCATCCAGCGAAGTTTCGTCTAAACGGGCAAGAACTTTTACTTTGGCACGTGGATTTTCTTTGAAGGTGTACCATTCGTCAAAGGTGCGGTAAGTTTGCATCCCTTTAAACGGAACCATGCTTGGATGGTCGGTATTTTCAAAAATAACAGTTCCGGTTTGACCTCTGGGATGGGTCCTGAAAAAAGCCCCGTTTAGCTGCCCGTACCAGGCCCAGTCGTATTCACAATCTGCCGCGGAATGAATTCCAACAAAACCTTTGCCTGTATTCATAAATGCTTCAAAATCCTTTTGCTGTTGTTCGTTCAATACCTCCAGGGTAGGGTTCAGGAACACGACCACATCAAAAGTTTTCAGAAAATCAGGAGTAAAAAGCTCAGCATTTTCGGTGGCTGTTAATACCCATTTCCGTTCCTGGGCCAAATCGCTTAACGTTTTCAAGCCCGAAGAAATTGAATTGTGGCGAAAGCCTGATGTTTTTGAGAATACAAGTACATTGATTTTTTTGTCTTGCGCAATGCCCGAAATGACCAAAATCAGGATCAGGCAAATTAATGAGCTCAGTTTTTTCATGGTTATCATTTTTTGTAAATAGGTTTGCAAGCATACAAATTTAAAATATACCGATAGCTTCCGGCTAATTTTGGTGTATTACGGAGTAGGTGCAAGTTGTTCGGTGGGTATTGCTTCATGTCCTGAATTATCCTTTTTTTCGATTACTTCAGGATCCCATCCCCATATTAAAAGTAATACAAAAAAACCAAGAACGTATGCCACTGCAATGTGCCATCCCGATTTGAGCCAGTCGAAAACTGATCTGGCTTCATGAAATTTAGTGGTAATAGCAACACCGGCTGAAGATCCAAACCAAATCATCGATCCGCCGAAACCGACCGCGTAGGCCAGCATACCCCAATCGTAACCATTTTGTTCGAGAGCCAGTTTGGTCAAAGGAATATTGTCGAATACCGATGAAACGAAGCCGAGTGAGAAGGCAGTTTGCCAGGATGCGACCGGCAATTCGTTTACAGGCATCAACGAGGCACAGGTGACCAACGCAACCAGAAAAACAGCCCCGCTAATGGAGTTAAAGGCTTCTTTCCAATCGGTTTTACGAATGAAAGCGCCTATTAATATGGCAATCCAAACGCCCAAGGCTGGGAAGTCGAAGTACACGTTGGTAAGAATTGTGCAAAGAAGAATGAATAGCACGATGCCAAGCCTGACCCAGTCAATATGTACGTCTGATTGGGCATCTTTTTGAATCCGATGATATTTATCCTGCTGAATGGATGCAAATATGGAGAAAAATGCCAGCGCAGTAAAAGCAGCAATATAGGCATGCAATACATTAAAAGGGTGGACTCCTTCAATCCACATCAGGGTCGTGGTTGTATCACCAATTACGCTTCCTGAACCACCGGCATTGCTGGCGGCAACAATGGCAGCGATATAGCCCATGTGGACTTTCCTATTAAATACCACTAAGGCAATGGTGCCGCCAATCATGGCTGCTGCAATATTGTCCAGGAACGACGACATCACAAAAATAACAATCAGCAACACTAGCGGACCTTTCCAGTCGTTAGGCAGCAAATCGGGCAGGTAGGCCGGAACTTCCGACTCTTCAAAATGTCTTGAAAGAATAGAAAAACCAATTAGTAGTCCAAGCAGATTCAGGAGGACACTCCATTCGCCCACCCGCATTTCCTTGTCCATAATCTGATCGGCCATTGAAATATGCCCAAACATATGTTCAGAGAGGTTGAAGTCTGGAATGGCAATAAACTTGAAAATCAGGATGGAAGTAAGTCCAATTAACGACACGAAAAGTGTATAACGGTGAAACAAGGCTACTCCAAGCAGAGTTAGTGCGAATAGTACAAATTCGGGCCTAATTCCAAAAATTAATGGTATTATTTGTCCTAAGATCATAATGTAATTATTTAAATATTAAGTATAAAAATATTTTAAACTGTCTTTTAATCATTTCCAAAAAATTTTCGGAAGGTAAAAAAAAAAATTAAAAGTTTATTTTTTCCAAATGCCATCAGAAAGATACATTTTTGGTAAATTTTCCCGTTTTAATGTTTCAAAAATTAAGTCATGATAAAATGAAGTCAAACAAAATTCAAATTTCCCTGATGTTGTTCCTGATTTTGTGTTCCATTCTTTACAGTTCACATGCATTTGCACAAAGATTTAATTTTGCACAGGGAATTTATGATGGGAAAATAGGTAATGATCAACTTGTTATGGTAGCCGAAACTTCAGATTCGGTTTTCGTCAGAGGCTATTTTGTGATCAATCGTGGAAAAGCTGTTGAGGAAGCTCATCCTTTTTCAATGAATATGACTGGAGGTTTACCATTTTTTCAATCCGATTTGTATGTGGGGCCATTGAAATCTGCGAAAATAAATCCCTCAGCCTTTAATGGCAAACTGACACTCCTGAACCTGAAGAAGCGTTTTTTCTTTTGGAGGCAAAAAGCAGATTTGAATTTTGTCCGTCGTGAGGATTTACAGATAAGCCCAACCGGACGTTACCAAAAGGAGATTTTCAGCAGCATCGAAGTGAAAAGTGATCTTTTATACGGAAAGGCCAGGGGTTTATGGACCCGTTCGCCTTATTCCGACGATCCCTATATTTCCACCCTAAGCAAGGGTCTGATTAAGTCGTTTAAAGATGTTGAATTGCTCGACCTTAAACTGGATGTTTATTATCCGAAGTCTGACATTTTTAAAAACAGGCCATTAGTGATGCTCATTCATGGTGGCGCATTTTACATTGGCAGCAAAGAGTCGGCTTGTGAACAAACGCTTGCAACTTCGCTCGCCAAACATGGGTATCTGGTCGCGTCAATTGATTACCGGCTAGGGTTTAAACTTACGCCTGCCGATATTGAATTGAGCGCCTACCGGGCTGTTCAGGATGCTCACGCCGCCCTGCGGTTTTTGTCGCACAATGCCAAAGGACTGGGAATTGATCCCAGTCAGGTGTATGTGGGTGGAACAAGTGCAGGTGGTGTTGCTTCGCTGAATGTGGCATTTATGGACAATGATGAGCGGCCTGAACGTATCTTAGAGAACAGTAAAGAAGGCCTGATAACTAAAATAGAGGAATCAGGTAATAAATACACTGAAACATTTGAAATAAAAGCAGTTGCCAATTTGTGGGGTGCAGTTGCCGATTTAAATATTATGGATACTGACGAAAGAATTTCGGTTTTATCAATTCATGGTACTGCTGATGACATTGTACCTTTCGAGAATGATTATCCGTTTAGGAATGCCCTAATGGTAAATCGTCTGGTTATGGATAAAATGTATGGTTCCAAATCTGTTCACGACAGGTTGAAAATTCAGGGAAATCGAACCCGTTTAATTGCTCTTGAAGGTTTGGGCCATGAACCGGAACTTGAAACTTATAATACTTTGAATCATTACATGGATACGGTAACCTATCAGGTAGTCAAGTTTTTTTATGAAGAAACATCACCGAATGTAGTATTGCCAGTCAGTCAGCTTACCATTTCCGAAGATGCCAATCAGAAATCCTTTTATTATGAAATCGGAAATGGTTCACTGGTTCGTATTTCTGTGGAAGGAGGGGTGAAAACCAACGCAGATCCAACCGACGCATCTGTCATCTGGTTAAAAAACGCGGGTAAAAGGATGATTACATTTCTGACAACCAATAAATTTGAAGCCTGGAATGAAAAGTCTTTTAAGGTAAGTGTATTAAAATAATCTCTTATCAACGTTAGTAATATTACAATTTGTGACACATATCCACTTTAAGTGATATAAATTGTAATTCGTATGAAAGTAAATTTGTTTGAATTAGTTGTAAAATGTATATTCGTGGCCTTTAACATTTAAACTTTTTTTAGTCCTTATAATTTCGTATCAAATTAAATTCAATCTCAATGAAATCGAAAAAAAAATTATCAAAGAGCCTGATGGGAGGCTTTGCAACGGCTGTTATTCCAGTATCTTTAGTTGCCTCGATTCTGGTGTATGTATTTGTTTTTGGTGATGGATCCAATTTTGCAGGCGGAAGTAATGCAAATGTTCCACTCCCCGGAAATTATTTCGGAATGATTTATAAAGGTGGAATGATAGTTCCGATACTCATCACTTTAATGTTGACCGTATTAGCATTTACTGTTGAACGTTATCTTGCAATAACCAAGGCAGCCGGAAAAGGTAAAGTCATTGACTTCATGTCTGATATTAACGATCTTCTCGGGCATGGTAAAATAGATGCGGCGAAAGAATCATGTAATGTACAGAAAGGTTCAGTTGCCAATGTAATTTATAGCGGATTGGTTAAATATCAGGAAATGGAAAAGGAAAAAGCGCTTCCTAAAGATCAGAAACTAGTGTCAATTCAGAAAGAAATCGAAGAAGCTACATCGCTTGAGTTGCCAGCCCTGGAACAAAACCTGGTCATATTGTCAACTATTGCATCACTCGCTACCCTGATTGGACTTTTAGGTACAGTAATTGGTATGATCAGGGCATTCTCGGCTTTGGCAAATGCAGGGGCTCCCGATTCAGTTGCCTTGGCCACCGGTATTTCTGAAGCTTTGATCAATACTGCATTGGGAATTGGTACTTCATCATTGGCAATCATTTTTTATAACTTTTTTACTACAAAAATTGACAAATTAACCTATTCAATTGATGAAGGCGGGTTTACCATCGTGAATACATTCGCTGCAAAAAATCAATAAGATCAAATAAAAAATGCCAAAGGTAAAAATACCCAGAAAAAGCACTACAGTTGATATGACTGCAATGTGCGACGTGGCTTTTTTATTGCTTACGTTTTTCATGCTTACATCCAATTTCGTGGCAAAAGAACCAATTATTGTTGCGATCCCTTCTTCAGTTTCTGAGATTAAAATTCCGGAACGGGATATTGTTACGGTTTTAATAGACGCGGAAGGAAAGGTTTTCTTTGGATTGGATACTCAGCAGGATCGGAAAGAAGTACTTGATAATGTCGGTAAAGCATATAGTATTAGCTTTAGTGATAAAGAGCTTACTGAATTCAGTAAGATCACCTCATCAGGAGTCCCGATCGAAAAAATGAAAGCATTTCTTGCCTTGTCAATCGAAGCAAGGGATAGTAAGGAAGCTGCCCTCGGAATACCAACTGATTCGCTAAACAATCAGTTCAAGGTGTGGATGAAAACTTCCAGGCAAGTGAATCCTAAACTCCGGCTTGCGATTAAAGCCGACCAAAAGACACCATACAAAGTTGTGAAAGGAGTCATGACTACTCTTCAGGATATCAACGAAAACAGGTACAATCTAATCACCAGCCTCAAGGAGGTTTCAACGAAATAGAAAGGAATGAACTATGGCTGAAATGCAAGTTGAAAATAAAGGCAAAAAAGGTAAAAAAACAGGTCAAAAGAAACACAATACCCGTGTTGACTTGACGCCAATGGTTGATCTTGGATTTCTCCTGATCACTTTTTTTATGCTTACCACCTCCATGCTTAAACCCCAGACTATGGAAATAAGCGTACCTTCGAAAGATAAAGTTGAAGAAGAAGAGCAAAATAAAGTAAAAGCCTCACAGGCAATTACCGTTTTACTCGGGAAAGAAAATAAGCTTTATTATTATTTCGGAACAGAGGAAAATGGCGTGGATCCTGAATTGGCTGAAACTGACTATTCTTCGGAAGGAATCCGGAAAATGTTGGTTGTCAAGAATGCTGATGTGATGAACAAGGTAAACCAATTGAAACTTGATAAGGCAGCTCGTAAGGTTAGTGATGAAGACTACCAGAAGAAATTGTCTGAATACAGAGCTTCAAAAGGCGCGCCAACCATTCTCATTAAAGCAGCTGATGATTCGAACTATAAAAATCTGGTTGACATCCTCGACGAGATGAATATTTGTAATATAGCTCGATATGCAATAGTAGATATAACCCCGTATGACCTCGGTTTGATCGATAAAAAGACACTGCCGGCGAAGTAGTCACAATTTATAGAACAGTCTATGTCTCAAAAAATAAACTTGTTTAACGAAGCCTGGGTTGATCTTCTTTTTAAGGATCGCAACCAGGAGTACGGCGCTTTCGAACTCCGAAAAGACAGCTCCCGTCGCCATAGATTAGGGATAATTGCTGCCCTCATTTTTATGGCTTTGATCATTTTTGTACCCATTTTATACAAACAAATCATCGAAAAGGGAAGAGATCGGAATGTAGATGTTACAACTCTTTCGAACATTGAAATCGAAAAAAAAGTGGAAAAGCCCAAGGATATCATTATTGAAAAACCTGCGCCACCTCTCAAATCATCAATCAAATTTACACCTCCGGTCATCAAGCCTGATGAGGAAGTTCAGGAAGATGAGGAGATCAAAACCCAGGAAGAACTTACCAAAACTGATCTGAACATTTCAGTGGCCGACATAAAGGGCACCGATGAAGAAAATGGTATGGATATTGGTGATCTCAATAACATGATTGTTGGTGAAGATACCACTTCGACCCCCTATGCCGTTGTCGAGCAAATGCCTGAATTTCCGGGTGGCGAAGCAGCATTGCAGAGGTATCTGCGTTCATCGGTGAAATATCCAACCATTGCAATGGAAAATGGAATTCAGGGAAAAGTATATGTAGGTTTCGTTGTTGAGCGAAACGGAAGTATTTCAAATGTTAGAATTGCACGTGGCGTTGATGTTTCACTCGATAAGGAAGCCATGAGGGTTGTGAGATTAATGCCCAAATGGATTCCCGGTAAGCAGAACGGCGAGCCGGTTCGTGTAAGTTTCACTGCTCCGATAAATTTTGTTCTTGAATAAAAAGATGAAGCTGAATATCACTAAAGTCGCTTATGGTTTTGTCGTTATGGCCCTTTACCTGATGATTGGTACATTCGCCCTGATGAAATACGTGTTTTGGACCGGAGAATCAAACATCGGAATGGCTGTTTTTGGTGTTGTCGTTATCCTTTATGGTTTGTTTAGGGGATATCGTTCATACAAAGCATCTCAAGTCCCAACTGATGAACAGGATGAAGTTGAATAAACAATCATTAATTTTGATTGTCCTTGTGATAACCTCATTGAATTTTGGTTGCCATAGGGTCAGGAAACCAGTTCCTGACTCAATGGTTACCGGCCATACAACAATTGCCGCCGATGAAGCTTTACTTCCGTTGATAAATGCTGAGTTGGATGTATTTCACAGTCAGTATGATTTTGCAACCGTTGATTGCAAATATGGCTCTGAATACGATGCAATAAATCTTTTGCTTCAGGAAAAAGTCAGGTTAGCTTTAGTAACCCGGCCTTTGAATCAAAAGGAAATTAATTTTTTTAAAGGCAAGGATATAAATCCTGAATCAATTATTCTTGCTTATGATGCAATTGCTGTGATAGTTCATCCCGATAATGCAATAAATTATCTGACTAAGAGTCAGATATCTGATATATTATCTGGTCAGCTTGTAACCTGGAGTCAATTGGAACATTCAGGAAAAACAGGTAATATCAAACAAATATTAGATTCTGAATCATCAGGGATAATAAGGTCACTTGTCGATTCATTAAATCTAAACGAAAGAATTACTGGTGATTTTGAGTTTGCCGGAGACAATAAAAAAGTCATTGAATTAGTTGCAGCTAATCCGGATGCAATTGGATTTATTGGCTATAACTGGCTGAGTGAAGGCGATAATATGAAAGTACAGGAAGATCTTAAAAAAGTAAATTTAATTGCTATTTCTGGCAGGCAAATTGCGGATGAAACCAACAGTTTTAAACCATCTTTGAGCAGTTTGTTCAATTTGGAGTATCCGTTAACCCGAAAAATATATGCTATTTATGCCGACCCTTCTCCAGGTCTTGCCCGGGGATTTCTGGCACATTTAACGTCCGAACGTGGTCAAAAGATTATTTATAGAATGGGTTTAAAGCCTGAAAACGATTTTCAACGACTCGTTAAAATTAATAAAGATTATTAAATGAAACTGAAACTAACATTGATTGCAATTCTGCTCGCCATGCAAATAGACTCCATCAGTGCTCAGACTGAGTTGGATGGTTTTGCAAAATTAAATCAGAAAGAATACCGTGAAGCAAAACAAATCTTTGATAAATTGTTGAAAATAAATCCGGAGAATACCGTTGCACTGTACGGTATGGGCGAATGCTATTATTATTCCGGGCGAATGGATTCTGCAAAAACCTTCTACCAGAAAGGGATAGACTCCAATTCTTCTTATGCTGCTAATTATGCCGGTCTGGGAAAAATCAGACTGCTTTCTTCCCCGGCAGAAGCGGAAATATTATTCAAGGATGCAGTTAAAAAATCGAAAAAAAATGCCACTGCCCTTGTTGCCATTGCAAAAACATATTACGATCAAACACCCAAGAACCTGAAAGAGGCCAAACGTTATGCTGACATGGCCATAGAGGTTGATCCAAATAACGCCTATGCATATTTCCAGAATGGATTGATCGAACTCGATAAAGGTAATCACGGTGATGCATCACTTCAACTCGAACGTGCGATATATTTCGATAAACAACTGTATGATGCTTATTTTTGCCAGTCTGAAATTATGATTGCTGCCCAAAATACGCCCCAGGCAATCGAGTATATTAAAAAAGTAATTGCAATTAATCCTGAATATTGGATAGCCTATAAAAAGCTTGGAGAATTGTATTACGACAATCAGAAATATGCCGATGCAGTTACGAATTTTGCTGTCTATTTTAAGAATGTGACCAGCGACAAAGACATCACCCACTACGCGTATAGCCTTTTCTTCAGCAAGCAATATCAGGAAGCGCGCGAAATGATTGACAAGCTTGTTCAGCAAAATCCAAATGACTATGTGTTGCTTAGGTTGCTCGGCTATATCAGTTACGAAACCAAGGATTTGGTGAATGGTAAAAGTATAATGGATAAATTTTTCTCACTGATACCGGCTGACAAAATTCTGACTGATGATTATTCCTACTATGGCAAGATGCTGAGCGCCTCAGGAAATGATTCCTTGGCAATTGAAACCTATAAGCTCGCTTTAAAAAATGATAGTACCCAGTACCAGCTATATGATGAACTTGCCAAATCATCTAATAAACTGAAAAAATATGAGGAGGCGCTTCAATATAGCAGTATATACTTTAGAAAGAAACCCAACCTGACATCGGCTGATTATTTTCAGTTAGGCAAAGCCTATTATTCAACAGGCAATAACCTCGATGTGAAAACAGATTCCTTAAAACAGCTTGAATTTTATCATGTCGCTGATTCTTTGTTCAAACAAGTTGAGGTATTTTCTCCAAATTCGTACCTGGGTACATTCTGGAGGGCAAGGGTTAATTCTTCGATTGATAAAGAAACTACCCTTGGATTAGCTAAGCCTTTCTATGAAAAATCGTTGGAAATACTGATCAAAGATATGGTCAAGTATAAAAAGGAAATATCCGAAATATATGCGTACCTCGGATTTTATTTCTATGTGAAGGAAGAAAAAGCACAGTCGCTCGATTACTGGAAAAAACTTCTTGAACTTGATCCTGAAAACCTAAAGGCACAAGAAGCAATCAAATCGCTTGAAGCAAAATAAGGAATTATCCTTTTTTATAAGATGACTGGTTTCAGCTTCGAACGTTTAATATATACACTGGCGTATTTCAGGTTCCTGAATTTCTTTTTACCGTCCGACGATTCATATACAGTAACCCTGGCTACATAAAAACTGCGCTTTACATTGTAGATCGAAATCGGATGATTAATCTCGCCAAGCTCAAGCTCCGATTCAAAAAAATGATTAAAAATATTATCAACAGAATCTTTAGATTCAACGATATACTTGTGAAAAGTCCGGTCTGTATAGTCTTCAACAACAATATAAAACCCGGGTCTGGAGCTATTTTCAACTTTTTCAGACGTGGGGCCAAATGAAAAAAGAAACACAGAAATCAGCAGAATAAAAGAAAGTTTCATAGTATATAAATTAAAACTATTTCTTTGTTATTTGCTTTTGCTTCTAATCCTTCCCTTCATATTTCCAAATTATTTATACAAGAGCAATCGCATTTGAAGTCGGTTGTCTTTTGAAACATGCTTGAAAATGTTCAGTGCCTGGGAATGGAAATGGGATTTTAGTTCGACCAATGAACCTATTTTGAGAGGCAAAAATTCTTAGAACAATCAGGTTTAATGATTCAAATCTAGCAAAACTTCTGAAACAACTGTCGGAAATTACCTATTTTTTCATGCAATTGCCACAATTATTCTTTGCAGTTACTATATCATTACCACAAAAAGCCCATTCATAACACGAATTCTTCTCTTGACCTTCGCCTTGGCAATTAACTCATACATTTGAATATCAGATTGCCGGGAAGCCTGAATTTATTTCGAAGTGGTTCTATTTTTGGGCTTCTCTTTTTTCTACATCTTCACCATTCGTTTCATTTGGCTGAATCCGTTGGTTTCGAGCCGACAGAAATAGACACCTGCCGCTACCGTTTTTCCTGAAAAATCTTTGCCGTCCCAATAAATCGTATGAACGGAAGAATTCGGGTCGTTTTCGTTAAAAGCCCTCATAATCCGGCCATTTACATCGAGTATCGAAATCCGGTATGTCCCTGGTTTGTTCAGTTTAAATCCGATGTAGGTTCCTTCATTGAAAGGATTCGGATAAGAGGATAAAAGTTCAGGTGTATCTGGCACAACAGGTAAATCGTCAATAGCATCGGGGATATTTGAGGTATTGCGTGTACCCGGTGTACCTGCTTTCTCCGACAGGGCCCAGTTTTGTCCGGAGTTATTGTTACTTGCAGGGTTAATGAGTTCCATTGACCAAAGTTCAGCAAAGCTAAAGGTTTGCCAGAGATCGGAGTTTCCATAGTTGACCTCATCAATCAATTGTGAATCTCGCGAATAGAGCTTTACAGCATCTACCGTATTGGCCAACCCAAAATTGAAAGTAAAAGGATCTATCAGGTTTTTGACCGATCCGAAAACAGATTTCATTTTTGTCAAATCGTTCGATACCACCACATATTCGTTAGCCTTAAGCCATGTATTGGCTGCAAAAACGAATTGATGATCCGGATCAGAGTCGGTCAGTTTCCATCCAGAAATATCAATGTCATATTTTCCTTTGTTGTAAATTTCAATCCAGTCACCCGGATCAGCAATTGCGTCGTTGTTAAAGCTGATTTCGTTTATGATCACATCTTCGTAATGGCTTCCATCATTTTCAAAAATAGCTGTCAAATCCATATTGGCCTGCGGTACTACCGTAATGGACGATAAGTTGCTTCCTGAGGTGATGCCTGTCCATTTAACGAACCGGAAACCGGCTTGTGGCACAGCGGTAAGTGTAATAGGGACATCCGGGAAATAGGTTCCTATCCATGGAAAATTGGTTATTTTAAGGGAGTTAATCTGGATGGAACCTGTGGTTGAGTCGGCACGTGCTATAATGGACTGAGGATTTTGGAAACTGAATTTCAGGCGAATGTGATCAAAAACATTGGATGGTCGTCCGGTTGCAAAATTTTTCGCTGCCTGAACATTCCATTGCCAGTTATTTACTGTGCCGCCATTCCATTTCAGCAAATGTTTGCCAATTTCATCGGCAATCATATCCCGTTTACGGTCAATGGCTTTATTAACATTTTCAACATTGAACCTTGTATTAAGCAAATCGGCGAAACGGTTTACAAATTGGTTCCGGAATCCGGTGTTTTCGAGCAAACGCCGGAACATAAGTGTTGACCATGGCGGGTTTGGCCATACAGGTCCGTTGGTGGCAGTAGCGAGTTCCAGTGTATTTTCTGTTGGCTGCGTACCCCAGATGCCCATACCAAAATCGGTATCGAACAAAATCCAACGCCAACGCCCTTTCGAATCGTTGGTTTTCCAATACTTGATATTATTTCCGGGCCAGTCGTGGTTTCTGAAATAAATTTCTGATGCATAATAGTCAATGAAACTGTTCACGTCTATCCACTCCGGCATTTTGTTGTAATTCGATTGTACCGAGAGTGTATTTTGTTCAAGAAAACTCATCATCGTCCAGTAGTCCGAATTGCTTCCAACCACTACCGAACCATTGCCTTCAAGTATAGAAATCTCATTCGGATCAACGTCATGGTGTGTAGCAATCATGTGTTCGTTTATTTTTTCACGAATGTTCAGGATTCCCCAGTATTCCCCATTCAGGTAAAAGACCGACGGTCTGAAAGCCTGCTGTTCTATATTCAATCCGAGTGTCAATCCTGCCATTAAACCATCACGAAACATAGTGTTATTCCAGTCGTTTCCCGAGTTCCGAAGAACTATGTCTTTAAATTCATCGAATGGCCTTTCATTAAAAATTTTGTATTTCATGAATTCGGGGCCATAACCCTTCCGGCAATAAATAGCCATTGACTTTTGTGCATTGGCACGCGACCAGTTGCCAAATATTTTTACCCCGGCATCCAAATCAATCACTTTATTCCCAGTTGTTTCCATTAATTCGAAATGGCAGGCTTTTTCCCAGTCCATCCAGAAATTGGCACCAAAATACGGAACTTTGGCTTCGGCGTTAGGGCCCTTTACATAGATCCCCTTGTAGTAATCCCATAAATCGGCTGGGTTCATGGAAACCGAAACCACAGGCAATTTATTAAATCCGCTAAGGATGTAGGAGTTGGTGGCTGTTTCGCCTGGCAACATTCCTGATTTCAGTATCCTTGCCCTGACCACTTTCGAAGTATTTATATTTATTTCGCTGGAAAAGATGTACGATTGACGGGTAGGGACTGAGCCATCCAAGGTATAATATATCGTGTCTTTGGTTGAAGGAGCTGTTAGTTTAACCTTTAAAGTAGCCGAATAAATTCCGCCGGGAGCGCTAAATTCCGGAATTGCTGGCCTATCAATTGGAAATGCTTCACCTTTGTTTTCTTTTCCAGGCGAAGAAGTAGGAAATACAGCCCATACAGATGTGTTATTCAGCGTTCGCCCGTATGAAGTATCCAAAGAAAGTACTCCTATCCGAACACTATCGGCCAATTCTCCTGAAGGTTTAGTCAGGTAAATTAATTCTCCGTCAGCATCGAGCTTAAAGTTGGTATGCAGTTGCGCTAAAGTAAGGTTTAAGGAAGCAATGATGCGCGGATTAGCAGGTGTATCGCTTGTACCTACTGAAAGAAATGGAATCGCAGTAAAATCGGTTGAAGTAGAAAAAATATTGTGGACCTGAATGGCCAGCACGTTTTCACCAGCCCTGAGCAAGCTTGATGGATTATCAATCACAAATTTTTCGGGTGTTAGTCCCTGGTAGATCACCGCTTCGTGCTGATCGGTAGCCAAAGCATTAAAAGCCGGAAATTCGCCACGTCCAACCATGTTTGCACGGGCAATTTCTTTTCCGTTCAGATAGGCCACAAACCCATCGTCGTAATCCATGTGAAGAACCAATTGTGCAATTTCAGAAGGATTAACCACATTAAATATCTTCCGCATAAAGACACTGGAAACATCCGGAATTTTGGTTGCGTCGTCATCATCTCCAAAACCAAAGCCACTTTTCCCGGTTAGCCATGTTGCATCGTTAAAATCATTGTATCTCCAGTTGTTTGCCGGTTCTGCTTTGGGTACCAGATATTTCCATTCATCACCTTTCGAAATAATAGTGTTCCAGAATGCCGGCGCCTGACGGCGGTCTTTTCCTGAGGCGTAAACCAACAGGTATTCGCCCGGACGAACCTGAAAATCGGGGAAAGTCCATTGAAAAGGTAAATCCTTTTTGTCTGACAGGCCATAACCATTCAGGCCGACCGGAACGGCGCCTGCATTATAAAATTCGATCCAGTCGGGAGTGTCGCCATCAACATCGGTAATGACACCACCATTCAACGACATCACCTCATTAATCCTGAAAGGTTGGGCAGATGCAAAAAAAGCAGCGAAGGCCAGACAAATAGCAGTTAGGAAAAACTTCATAGATAGTGAAGATTAGTTTTAGTTATGCTGTAACAAAATTAGTAAACCTATTGAGAGTCTGTCCGGTTTGAACTAAAATGGGCGATTAACACTATCTTTTGCAAGATTTGTAGAGATTCAATATCATATTTTAAAAGCTGAAAATATTTTACCATCAAAAATTTAATCTGAAGGTAAAACAAATGGATAAAAAAGCGTAAAAAACAGGAGTATTGTGTAAATTTAAACGTTGTTCATACTTAATGATGAAAAACGTGATTGATGGAAAGCCTGATCATTTTCGTAGTTTTGAGTGTGCCTGTTATAATCGTTTCATGGCGAACCTTGTTTAATCTTAAAAGCCATGGGTTTTACCGGTTTTTTGGCTGGGAGTGTATCATCTTGCTTTTTGCTGTTAATTACAAAACCTGGTTTGAAAATCCTCTCAGTCTGCATCAGATATTCTCATGGATTTTTCTCTGCCTGTCAGCTTATTTGGTGGTTGCCGGGGCAATTCTGCTTAATAGAGCCGGGAAATCAACTAATAACCGGAAAGATGAATCACTTTACCAATTTGAAAAAACTTCAGAATTGATTGAGACAGGAATTTTTAAATACATCAGGCATCCGTTGTATTCATCCTTAATCTTTCTAACTTGGGGAATTTTTTTGAAAAACCCGAACTATCACTTATTGTTTGTCTCTTTAATTTCAACGGCATTCCTGTATCTTACAGCCAGATGCGACGAAAGAGAATGTATTGAATTTTTTGGAAATGAATATGTGGAATACATGAAACGGACTAAATTGTTTATTCCGTTTCTGTTATAAATCTTCAGATATGGAAACAATGATCGCTTATTGCAGCCTGATTTGCGATACCTGTCCAATCCATCGCCATTATTTTAAATTAAAATATTATCTGAAAAATTTCATTTTGTGCTTGTTTTTTGAAACTTTCTTTCTGGAAATGGGTAAAATTTTTCAGAACCCGATTTCTTGTTTATCTCATGCAACAATAGTTTTAACTTTAAAAAACCACTTATGCCAGTTAAAAAACTTAAAGCCTTTTTGGATGAGGCTAATGTCAGATATGTGACATTTAGCCATTCGCGTGCCTTCACTTCTCAGGAGGTTGCTGCATCGGCACATGTTCTGGGACGGGAGTTTGCTAAAACGGTTATGATTAAAATTGATGGTGAGATGGCAATGGCAGTATTGCCGGCTTCTTCTCACATCGATTTTGATAGCCTTAGAGAAATTCTCGGAACAAAAAATGTGACCCTGGCAACTGAGCCTGAATTTATGGATCGTTTTCCGGATTGTGAATTGGGGGCTATGCCACCTTTTGGCAATCTATACGGTATGTCTGTTTTCGTTGCTGATTCGCTTACACAAAATAAAGAAATAGCCTTCAACTCCGGATCACATACCGAATTAATCAGGTTAAGCTACGCAGATTACAACCGACTGGTAAATCCACGGATTTTTAAATTCTCCTGGAAGGCTTATTCTTTCCCTAGCGATCCGATGGACAGGTGGGATGAAGACTTCAGGGGTAATTAATTTTGTAACACAACAAAAAAACCGGCGACAAGCCGGTTTTTTTGTTGTGGAGCGTGATTAAAAAACCTGCTGGATTACCGGTAATATCCCTGTATTTCAAGGTTGGTAAGCCCTGCAGCCTTCGCATAACTGATGACTTCAGAGTACTCGTCCATGGTAATCCTTCTAGATATTTCAGGGTAGTTATTGGCTTTATAAACCGGTATGTATTGCGACATCAGGTTGACATAGGTGTCCTTGGGCAGGTTTTCAGCAATCCATTTCACAACTTCTATGCTTCCACTAACATTGTTTGGCATTACAAGGTGGCGGATCATCAATCCTCTTTGCATGAGTCCGTTTTCGACAGGATGGGCTGTTCCTACCTGCCGGTGCATTTCCATCAGTGTTTTTTTTGTCATTTCAGGGTAGGTTTCAGCGCCTGATGAATATTTCGATGCTTTTTCACTGTCAGAGTACTTAAAGTCAGGAAGGTAAATGTCAACAATTCCATTAATGATTTTCAGGATTTCAATCCTTTCCCATCCACAGGTATTGTAAACCAGCGGTACTTTTAATCCTTTTGAAGCCGCCTTGTCAACTGCCAGAAGGATATGCGGGGAATAATGGGTTGGTGTTACAAAATTAATATTTGGGCATCCCATCTTCTGTAACGACATCATCATATCCGCAAACTGATTTATGCTTTTTCTGCTTCCTTCGCCTCCCTGGCTTATTTCCCAGTTTATGCAGAAAACACACCGCAAGCTGCAGTTGGTCAGGAATATTGTGCCAGAACCACCAGTGCCTACCAAAGGTTTTTCTTCACCAAAATGTGGATGAAAGGCTGATATTTCAAGGCTTGAATTTGCACCGCAAAATCCCCTTTCTCCTTTCAATCTGTTCGCTCCACACATTCGGGGACAAAGTTGGCAACTTTCCATTTTTTTCCACAACATTTCACCCCGCTGTTTTAACTCACCGGTTTGGTGCAGTTTCAGGTATCCCGGTTCAAAATCAGGTTTAGAAATCCTCCTGACTGGCGATTGTACGGAACGGAACAGCGGTGCATACACGGCAATTGGAGAAAGGAAGAATGACTTGATAATATTTCGTCTTGAAATAAGCAACATATTCAACCTGCAATTAAATTGTTCTGCAAAGTTAAAGCTTATCAATCAAGGCTCAAAATTTTCGTAATTCTTAACAAGTCAATTCCAATTAGTCGTAAATATGATCGTCACAAGGTTCATCTTTACCGCATTCGCAATTACAGCCAAGGCCTTTTTCATACTGTTGCAGAGCTCGTAAACTCATACCCATAGATGAAAAACCTCCGTCGTGGAACAGGTTCTGCATGGTTACTTTTTTAGTCAGGTCTGAGAACAGGGTGATGCAATAATCGGCACATTCGTCCCCGGTGGCATTGCCCAGCGGCGACATGCGCTCCGAAAAATCAAGTAACTGACCGATTCCCTTAACTCCGCTTCCGGCAGTGGTTAAGGTCGGAGATTGCGAAATCGTGTTGATGCGTACATTGCGTTCGCGGCCGTAAATGTATCCGAAACTTCGGGCGATTGATTCCAGTAATGCCTTGGCATCGGCCATGTCGTTATAGCCATAGAAGGTGCGTTGAGCAGCAACATACGATAAGGCCACTACCGAACCCCAAGGTTTGATTGCATCGAGTTTGCGGGCAACCTGCAATACTTTGTGAAACGAAACTGCCGAAATGTCGAGGGTTTTTGTAAGGTAGCCATAGTCGAGGTCGCTGTAGTGGCGACCTTTTCGCACATTTGGCGACATCCCGATGGAATGCAGGATGAAGTCTATTTTGCCTCCCAGAACTTCCATTGATTGTTTGAAAAGATTTTCCAGATCTTCCACGCTGGTTGCATCCGCCGCAATTGCGATCGTATTGCACGCTTCTGCAAGCTGTGCGGTATCGCCCATCCGCATGGCCACTCCGGTGTTGGACAAGGTAAATGAAGCGCCTTCTTCGAAAGCTCTTTGAGCAACTTTCCAGGCAATTGAATCGGCATTCAACGCTCCAAAAATAATTCCTTTTTTGCCTTTCAGTAAATTATAAGCCATAGTTTGGTTTTTTTATTAGATAACAACCATACTTGTAAATGGTTGTAAAAAAAAAATTAAATCCGTTCGATCGATTCCATCAGTAACCAGCCTTTATTACCATCGGCCAGTCTGATTTCCACCCAATCGCCCAGTTTATCGGTAATTCTGACTTTCAATCCTTCATGGATAACAAAAAGATTGGTCCCTTTTTCAGATGGCGAACTTTTTACAGTCACTGTGGGTTGCATCACAATGGCATACGAATGGTTAACCAACCGGCTTTTTTGTCGTGCAGCAAACGACCAACTGAAAATGGTGAACACAATTAAAAAACATCCTGCCCAAAATGAAACACGTTTAACATCTCCGGACTTTGCAAAAAAGTATAGCCCAACCAAAGTAAGAAACAAGATAAACCCAACGATGCTCAAAACAGCCCAGGTGTCAGTCGTCTGGCTGTTAATGAGTGAGTTCCACCAGCGTACAATAAATAGTCCGGGTAATTCCTGAATAGAATCAACCACTTTTTGGTTGGCAACCAGCAGGTTGAACTCAATATCCTCGTCGTCGGGGGCCAGTAGTTTTGCCCTTTCGAAATTGAGAATGGCAAGCGTAAACTGATTCGTTTTATAATAAGCATTTCCCAGATTATAATATAATTCGGGCGATTCTATTCCGGCCATCAGAATCTGATTGTAACCGTCAATGGCCTTTTGATATTCCTCTTTGGTATAATGTTCATTGGCCTTCTGGACCAGATCGCCCTGAGCGAAAACTGTAGCGGTGAACATGATAACCAGTATGGTAATAAAATATTGTTTCATTCCAGTTTCGTTTCAGTAGTTTATTTAATTTGCTTTTCAAAAATACCCATGATCCTGGCAGCTCCATCATAAACATCTTTCATCGTTCCTGAAAATGCCGCCGGTGCGTATCGGGCATACTCACAGTCGTCAATGATTTTAAGTAATTCGGAAATTGTTTCCTGTTCAATTCCTTTATTTAAAAGGCTTTCCGATGCTTTTTCACGGTTCAGATCAGCCACCGGAATCGAAAGTTTATCGCTCAAATATCCCCACAGCGCTTTGATCACCGATTCGAAGAACTTTTCCGCATCATTGTTTTTCAGGAAAACAGAGGCTTCCCTGAGTCGTTTATTGGCTATCTTGTTGGCACGTTTATTCCGCATCAAGGTAATATTCGCGTTTTCTTTTATCTTTTTGCGGTTCAGTACAAACAGCACTGCAAAGGCGAGCAAACTCAAAATGTAGATGATGTAAAACTCAAAGGTTCCGTAAAATGAACTGTCCTTGGGTTTTAATTTCGATTTGTTTTGTTTGATAAACCGGATATCTTTCCCGATCATTTTCACGTTTTCTTTTGAAAACGAACTGACAACTGATGCATTCGTATCGTCGCTACCTTTTTCAACTTTGATGTTGTAAGCATCCGTAGTTTGGGTTTCAAACTGACGGGTAGATGGATTGAAGAATACAAACCTGACCGATGGAATGGTAAAGTTCCCGGCAAAACGGGGGATAAACAGGTACTCGAATGTGACAGAACCATTCAGGCCATTGTCGCTGGCAATTACCCGGTCGCTGGTCTTGGGCTCATAAGCTTCAAAATCCTGAGGTAATTCAATTTTTGGCGGATTAATGAGCGTGAGGTTTCCGCTTCCGTTTACTGTTAACTTTAGGGTAACAGCTTCATTCGATTTTACATTAGTTTTATCAACCGATGAAATAAGGTTGAAATTACCAACAGCTCCTGAAAAATTAGCCGGTTGATTGGGTAAATCTTTCACGTTGATGGTAACCGGTTCGCTTATCACTTTAGCCTTGACCATCTGGTAATTGTCGAAGAAATCGTCGAAAAAGCTTTGTTGCTGCCGTACTCTTTGGCGCACCACACAGGTTATTTCGAAAGGATTTATCCGAATAGCGCCAGTCTGCTGCGGAAACAGGATGGTTTTTTTGAGAACTCCAACCTGATAAATTTTTCCGTTATAAACTTCCCTGGTAAAGTTGACCTGAGTGGGTACTTCAATATCTTTGGTCCAGAAACCTTCGTAAGTAGGCAGTTTTACCTCATCGAAACCATTCAGCGGCACATTTTGACTAATATACAATTTGATGGTCGAAATAATCTGTTCGCCTTTCGAAACATTGGTTTTATCAACGGCAATTCGCACAAACAGGTTTTCTTTACTGATATTTCCGGTTGGTGTTTGTTTCTGTTCCTGATTATCCTGTTGATTGTTTTGCTGTCCGGCAGCCTGTGGCGGCTGGCCTTTTACTACCTGAATGGTGAGGGTATTTGATTCGTAAGTTTTACCGTCAACCTTGATTGAAGCGGGACGGATCGTAAAATTTCCTTCTTTTTTTGCGCGAAGAATAAATATGTAGGAAAAACTTAATGTTTGAGTTGTTTTTCCATTTATAATTTGAATGCTTGAGCTTTGTGAAGTGGATGGCCCCATTAAAACATCGAAATTTGAAAGATCGGGTAACTGCAAATCAGTGCCTCTTTCGTTCAGGGTAAATCCAAGCCTGAATTGTTCCCCAGCCTCAACCACTTCCGGGCATTCCATCGTGAACCGAACATTATCGGCCACTGCCAGATAGCCAACAAGCATAAAAATCAACAATATTTTAATTTTTTTGATCATAGTTTTCTATGGTATTCTTTATTCAAAATTACGCTAAATAAAGTTTCAAATTTCAAATTTCAAATTCCAGGTTGAAACAATCTCCCTTCGATACGCTTTCCTTCGACTGCTTTGCGCTCAGGAAACATGCTACTCAGGAAGCAGCACTCCGGTCTTCTGTCTTCCGTCTTCCGACTTTCTCCGTTTTTCACCAATCCTTCTCCACTTTTCTCGACTGTGCTTTGAGCGCCTGTATCTTTTTAACTTTATCCTGAATCTTTTTCTCGCTGTTTTCAAGGGCCTGCAGCATTTGCTCGGCGTTCTGTTTCGAGATTTTGTTTTGCTGTGGCTGCTGTTTTTGGTCCTTGTTCTGATCCTGTTTTTCCTGATCTTTTTTCTTTTCCTGATCCTTCTCTTTATCTTTTTTCTGGTCTTTATTTTTATCCTGATTTTTCTGCTGCTCCTGCTGCTTTTTCTTCATATTCATGGCATACAACAGGTTATATTTAGTTTCCAGATCGTTGGGATTATTTCGTAAGGCATCTTTATAGGCGGCAATACTCTCGTCAAGTTTGTTGTTCATGAGCAGCGAATTACCGAGATTATGCAATGCCCGGCTTTTTTCAGTTTTGTCGGTAGTGCGGTCGGCTATATCCTTAAATTTATCAGCCGATTCCTCAAATTTCAATTGTTTATAAAGCGCATCAGCCAGATTGAAATTCCATTTCTGATCATCTGGTTTTTTATCGAGCGCTTTTCGGTATTCAATTTCTGCCTGACTGAATTGGGCGGTATCGAGACGGGTAGTATCGGCCATAGCCTTTTCATAGTATTTATTTCCCTGTCTGACAAATTTTCGTTCGTTTTGTGCCTGGATTGCAGTTACGCAAACCAATCCGAACAGGATCAGCATATACTTTCGTTTCATAGTTCTGTTATTTTCCGTCAGCAAACAGTTTGTAATTTTTCAGGTACTTATTTTTACGCTCAAGTATCAGGAAATCAAGTAAAATAAGAAACAATCCAAATCCGATAAAGTATTGAAACTTATCGTCGTAATCGGCATAAATTTGCGTTTCCAATTCCGATTTTTCCATTTTATCCACTTCGTTGAATAAATTGTTCAGGCCAACCTGTGCATTGTTTGCCCTAACATAAGCGCCTTTCCCTGCTTCGGCAATTTTCTGAAGCATGGGTTCATCCAGTTTAGTCACAATCGTGTTTCCATTTTTATCTTTCCTGTAACTCCGCATTCCGTTCGAAAAATCAGGAATCGGACCTCCCTGCGGTAATCCCATTCCGATGGTATAAACAAAAATTCCCTTTTCAGCAGCCGCTTGTGCAGCTCCAACAGCATCGTCCTCATGGTTTTCTCCATCGGTGATGATAATCATAGCTTTGCTCCCGGTAAACTGCGGGTTAAACGATTTCATCCCCAGTTCAATTGCAGCTCCAATGGCAGTTCCCTGTGTAGGAACAATATTCGGGCTGATTGAATTCAGGAACAATTTAGCTGAAACGTAATCGGCAGTGATGGGTAGTTGGATATACGCGTCACCGGCAAAAACAATCAGACCGATTTTATCGTTGCTCAACTTGTCAACCAGTTGCGAAATTGCACGTTTGGCCCGTTCCAGCCGGTTGGGCTGAATATCTTCGGCCATCATACTGTTCGACACATCAAGAGCAATAATCAGTTCTATTCCCTTACGTTTTTCAGTTTTCAGTTTCGATCCGAATTGCGGGCGTGAAATGCCAACAATAATACTGGCCAAAGCAAGCATAAGCACAATAAATTTCAATACTGGCCGGCTTGCACTCACATTGGGCATTAATACCGATAAAATTTCTTTTTGACCGAACAGCGCCAGCGTTTTTCTTCGCTGAATTCTGGAATACCAGAAAAAAGCAATCAGGGCCGGTATAACCAGCAGTGCATATAAATATTCAGGATTTGCTATTCTAAACATCTCATTAACAGTTTCAAGTTCCAAATTCCAGGTTCCAAATTTTAAGTTCCGGGTTGCAAGTTGGGTGTTTGTCGTAACCCGTAACCCGTAACATGAAACCCGTAACAATATTATCTCTTTCCTCTTTCCTGAGTTTTAAGGTATATTCCTGAATATGGTTGTTTTCAGAAATAACGCCAGTAAAAGGAAAAGAGCTCCACCCATTGCGTATTTCAGGTATTCTTCTTCTTTTTTACTGAATTCTTTTACATCAATCTTTGATTTTTCAAGTTTGTCAATTTCCTTATAAATTTCGGTCAACTTATTATTGTTGGTAGCACGGAAATATTCTCCATCAGTGGTTGATGCGATTTTCTGCAAGGTCCCTTCATCAATTTTTACCTCTACATCGCGGACCTGAACGCCAAAAGGAGTTTGCATCGGGTAGGGGGCCGTACCTATAGTTCCGACACCTACCGTATAAACCCGGATACCAAAGGTTTTGGCAAGTTCGGCTGCAGTAACAGGCGCAATTTCTCCCCGGTTATTTTCTCCGTCGGTGAGCAAAATAATTACTTTGCTGATGGCGTTACTTTCCTTTAGCCGCGAAACGGCAGTGGCCAGTCCGTTACCAATGGCCGTACCGTCTTCAATCATTCCGCTTTCAATACTCCTGAAAAGGTTGATAACCGTAGCATGATCGGTAGTTAACGGACATTGCGTAAAACTTTCGCCTGAGAATACGACCAGCCCTATTTTATCGTTTGTTCGGCCGGCAATAAACTGGGTAGCCACATCTTTTGCTGCCTCGAGCCGGTTGGGCTGGAAATCCATAGCGAGCATCGAACTCGAAATATCAAGTGCAATTACAATATCTATGCCCTCTGTGGTTACATTCTGCCAGCTGTTCGACGATTGCGGACGTGCCAAAGCAGCAATCAGCATCGCCAAACTCCCCAATACAAGCACAAACACGCTGTGCCGGAAGTAATATTTCCAGCTTTTCGGAATTTTGGCAAAACCCATATCCGACGAAAACTGGATGCTGGCGCCTGCTTTTTTATGCCGCCAGATGTACCATGCAATCATGGGCACAAGCAGCAGGAACAGGTAGAAAAATTCAGGGTTTTTAAAACTAATTCCATTCATCATATTTATTCGCTTATTTTTTCGGCTACTACTTCATTTTCAGTTTCTTCTTCAGCCGGTTTTCCCGGAACTTTCAGTTCTTCTTTCTTAGTTTGATTCACAAAGAAATAGGCATTCATCAGCGTCAGGTTATTATCGTCGGGCAGAGGTGTGTATTTTGCAAATTTTACCAAATCGGCCAGGCTAAGGATGTGTTGAAGCTGATCGAGCGAATTTTCGTCAATCAAATTTTTGTTTTGTTTGAACGTGCCAATCGTTTCTGCCGAAGTAAATTCCATGGCCGGAATGTCAAACCTGTTTTCGATATAGGTACGGATGGTATCGGCTACCTCAGAGTAATATTGTTTGAGTTTTTCCTGCTGCCACAATTTCTGATTTTTGATCCGGTCGAGCTCGCGCAAGGCGATGATGTGTGCCGGTTCAGCAGGTTTCTCTGGTTTTGTGAATAATGGCACATTCTTTTTCTTCCATCTGATGTAATAGAAAATAAAAAAGATGATGGCCGCAATCAGGATGATTCCCAGGATGTACGGGGTTACTTCCTTAAGGGTAACCGACGCACTGTAAGGCATTTTAATGTCAACCGGACCTTTGGTTGTATCTATTTTCATTCCATGAACCTGAAATGCCAGGGCCCTGGTGGCTGCCGAATCGAGGCGGGTTCCGTCTTTCAGTTTGAAATAGAATGGCGGAATCTGGTGCATTCCACTGTCGAATGAGGTAATAAAAAGTCTTTGGGAAAGCTTTTCGCGTTTTTTGTCCTCAAGTTTTGAAGTATCTATTTTTGATCGGTCAACCACTTCAATGTTGGAACTGAATGAATCAGGTACCTGAGGAAACTGAATGTCGAGATCTTTTGGTTTTTCAATTTCGAGAAGCAGTTTCAATTGGTCGCCAATGAGTATATGAGTTGAGTCAATGCTTGCCTTAACCGTAACCTGCTGTGCCTTCAGGGAATGGATACTGCCTGAAAGCAAAATTAAGAGTACAGTATAGCTAATTATTTGCTTCATTTCAAATTTGTTTTATCCACGTTTTTTAAACAGGCTGATCAACGATTTTACATAGTCGTGGTTAGTGCTGATGCTCACATAATCAACCCTGCTCTTTTTAAAACTATTGTCGAGCTGATCGGATAAGTCAGTCCACCATTTCCGGTAAATAAGCCTGGCATTTCGGTCCGAAGTATCAACCCAGGTGTAGTTTCCGGTTTCAGCATCTTTGAGTTTGAGCATGCCAATGTCGGGCAATTCGGTTTCGCGCTCATCGTAAATGCGCAGGGCAACCACATCGTGACGGTTATTGGCTATCGAAAGCGCACTTTCAAGCGATGGGTCATTCTGAATAAAATCGGAGATTACAAAAGCAGTACAGCGTTTCTTGATGGCATTGGTCAGGTACCGTATTGCGCCCGAAATATCTGTTCCGCGGGCTTCGGGTTCAAAATCAATTAATTCGCTGATGATCCGCAGAATGTGGCTCCGTCCTTTTTTAGGCGGGATAAACTTTTCAATTTTTTCGGAAAAGAAAATGACCCCGATTTTATCGTTGTTCTGAATGGCCGAAAATGCCAGAACTGCAGCGATTTCGGTAACGATATTCTTTTTCAGTTTATCCATCGAACCAAATTCGCGCGAACCGCTCATGTCAATCAGCAGCATTACCGTAAGCTCGCGCTCTTCTTCGTATATTTTAATAAAAGGTTTGTTGTAACGGGCAGTCACATTCCAGTCAATATTACGAATGTCGTCGCCAAACTGGTATTCACGAACCTCGCTGAAAGCCATCCCACGTCCTTTGAACGCACTGTGGTATTCGCCGGCAAAAATATTGCGGCTCAATCCACGTGTTTTAATTTCAATTCTCCGGACTCGTTTTATTAGTTCGCTTGTTTCCATTTAATCTTCTTGTTGCGGGTTCCGAGTTCCGGGTTTCGGGTTAACACGCAACCCGGAACCCGCAACTCGCATCGTTTTTCTATGGCACTTCAACCGTATTTAAAATTTCAGCAATAATATCTTCGGAAGTTATGTTGTTGGCTTCGGCTTCATAGCTCAATCCGATGCGGTGCCGCATCACATCCATACAAACTGCACGGACATCTTCAGGAATGACATAACCGCGCCGTTTGATGAAAGCGTAAGCCTTGGCTGCCTGCGCCAGGCTGATACTAGCACGCGGCGAACCTCCGTACGAAATCATGTCCACATATTTGTCAAGTTTGTAGGCTTTCGGGTCGCGGGTGGCAAATACGATATCAACGATGTATTTCTGGATTTTTTCGTCCATATAAACATCTTTCACCACTTCGCGGGCTTTGAGGATATCTTCGGGACGCATTACTTTTGATGCAACCGGGAATTGTTTCAGCAGGTTTAGCTGTATGATGAGTTTTTCTTCGTCTTTCGATGGGTATTTAATCACTACTTTCAACATAAAACGGTCAACCTGTGCTTCAGGCAGCGGATAGGTCCCTTCCTGCTCAATCGGGTTTTGGGTAGCCATCACCAGGAAAGGTTCCTGTAATTTATAGGTAGTTTCGCCAATCGTAATCTGGCGTTCCTGCATGGCTTCGAGCAATGCCGATTGTACTTTGGCGGGCGCACGGTTGATTTCGTCGGCCAATACGAAATTGGTAAATATCGGGCCTTTTTTCACTACAAATTCTTCTTTCTTCTGGCTGTAAATCATGGTTCCCATCAAGTCGGCCGGCAACAAATCGGGAGTAAACTGGATACGGGCATATTTGGCATCAATACTGGTGGCAAGTGTATGGATAGCCAGCGTTTTTGCCAACCCCGGAACCCCTTCCAGGAGAATATGCCCACCTGATAAAAGTCCAACCAAAAGGCTTTCAATCAGATGTTTTTGACCTACGATCACTTTGTTCATCTCCATGCTGATGATGTCGACAAACGAACTTTCCTTTTGAATTCTTTCGTTCAATTCACGGATATCAACTGTTTGATTCATATTTTTTAAGATAAATTATTAATTGCTGTTTTTTTGAGAACACGAAAGTAAACTATACATGCCTGAAAAAGGATAAAATTTCGTTAAATTTTGTTAAGCTAATTTCTGCTTAGGAGGCTGCAAAATTAATATTTTAAGCGATCTCTGACAGAATATGATTTCACTTTTTTACTTTTGCCAAAAATCAATACATTGCTGCAAAGGTATTTCATAGAACTCGCCTTCAAAGGCACTAATTTTCACGGATGGCAGGTTCAGCCAAATGCTGTTTCGGTTCAGGAATGCCTGGAAACTGCATTGTCAACCATTACCCGTGAAATAATTGCAGTTACCGGAGCCGGACGAACAGATACCGGAGTCCATGCCAGCTATTTTGTCGCACATTTCGATTCTGAAAAACTGAATTTGGACCTTCCGGTTTTTGCCCATAAACTGAACAGCTTTCTGAATAATGATTTGGTCATTTTCAGCATTTCGAAAGTGCATTCTGAAGCACATGCACGGTTTGATGCCATTTCCAGAACCTATATATATCGTATGAATTTGCAGAAAGATCCTTTTTCGCTGGAAACCTCCTGGCATTTTTTCAAACAGCCGGATATTGACCTAATGAACGCAGCAAGCCGGATTTTATTTGAATACACTGATTTTACCAGTTTCAGCAAGTTGCATACGGAGGTGAAAACCAATAATTGCAAAATTTATCTGGCTGAATGGACTCAATCTGGCAAAAAGGTCGTCTTTACTGTGAAGGCCGACCGGTTTCTCCGGAATATGGTTCGGGCATTGGTTGGGACTATGCTCGAAGTAGGAATTGGCAAAATCAGTCTGGATGAATTTCGAATGATTATTGAACAGAAAGACCGAAGCGCTGCGGGTCTATCGGTTCCGGCACATGGGTTGTTTCTGAAAGATATTGAATACCCGGAAACGATATTTAAGCGGACAGTTTAGCATTGATTTTATTGGTAGAACAATCACTGAATCCGGATGATTTTTTACACCGTAGTGGCGGAAGTAAACAGTTTTCAGTGTTCAGTCGCAGTGGGCAAACCCTGTCTAAAACATAAAACCAAACAACAATTGAGACTTTTTATCTCGACTTCAAAACGCAGATTAAGCTTTGGAAATTGCTGCTGAAAATGAACATTTGCTTTTCGAAAGAAGAAGCAGAAGACTTAGTTCTTTGGGGCGATATTTTTGTAAACGGAATCCTCGCAACCGACACTGATGCTAAAATTATTTCCGGCGATGTTTTGAAAGTTGATGGGAATAAAATCCGGGTTGAGTAATATCGCCATGTCAGGTTTCACGGCAATCTTTGCGATCCTCTGCGTTTTTCACTCTGCGTTCCTCTGCGGTTAATCTTACCCAATTCGATGCTCAATTAACCCCAGAGAGCCACAGAGTAGGCGCAAAGAACCGCAGAGTTTTTTAACGAGAATTTCCTATTCAAAATACCTGAATTCCTCTACCAGCAAGCGGTACAATTCTTCGCGAACCTTTTTGGTCAATTCCTGAATTTCGGCAAACAGATCGTGAAGGTCTTTCAGTCCTTCTTTTTCGGCGTATTTCTTAATTTGGATAAGGCCGGAATACGGAGTCAGGTAATCTTCATAACCGAAATACCTGAAATATGGTTCATCTTTTAGCCCCACGTTGCGCAGGTATTGGCCTTTGCAGTAATTCAAGTTCCAGGTGCGATACAGTTGCTTAATCTTTTTAACCAGTTCAAAAGCTATTCCGTGTTCGGTTGAAACTTCCTGATCGAGCACAGTTGCCCAAAAGGATTCCGGATTAGCCGGACAAAGCGGGTTATCCACAAAAATCTCGGGTGCGCCCGGAACAGGATTATCGGCTTCGAAGGTGGTAACCACGCAGCGGTTTTCGGCCAGCACAAAGGCAAAGCATAAGGAATACCAATAACCTGCAAGTTCTTCTTTTATTTCAGGAGCCCAAAGGTCCGACTGATTAGCCCAGGTTGGATATCTTCCGGCAATTGCTTTTCCAACAGAAAACCAAGTGGTTAAATTTTTGGCGGATTCCAAATCGTAAACGCAATAACCATATTTATCGGGAGAACTTGTAAAACACTTTAATAAATTAACTTTTATAATGCGATTATCTAAATAAAACCAAAATCTATCTGGTTTATTTGAAAGTCTGTTTGCCGAATCTTGCTTTATCCTGACGGGAGTGCAATCATCCATAAAACCGATAAACGAACTATCTGAGATTCCATAGGTTTTTTTGTTTTTTCTTCGGGAGTCATTTAAAGGTAACCCTCCAAATACCTGATGACTTTTAAGTTCTGTTTGAGTTGGGTCCCGCTTAAAATCATACATTTTTTGGTTAGTAGTCCCTTTTATTGAAATTCGGTTTTCTGATAACTGAATTTTTGTCTCTTTTTCAAAATCAACTCCTAACTGAAAGTTGACGTCATCATCGCTCATTGCCCAATTTACAGGGCTAAACCGGGCGCTTGTCATTTTGGTCAAATCGTAAACGCTTACCCGATTGTCGCGATTTTCTTCGGGTTGGTATTTCCAAACGGTAAAAGCCAGCGGCCATTTGCCTTTCAGTTTAAAAAACTCGTTGCTGGTAATAATAAACCCGTCGAGATAGCTGAAATTACTGTCCCATATTTTCCTGAAAGGCACGTAGGTTGGGCGTGGAATGAGCCACGAGGTTGGGGTAAAAATCATTACAACAGGTTCGCAGCCTTCACGCTTTTGGGTTTGGTTGCGGGCAATGTTCAGAATCTGACCCAAAAATGCGAGATAGCGTTCTTTCCCTGCATCTTCGCCGGTAAGTTCAAGAATGGAGGGATGAATTGTATAATTTGCATCCGCGCTTTCGCGTGCACTCTCGTGTTCATCTGTGTTTTTGTAGGGAGGGTTCAGCAAAAAGGCAATAGGTTTGTCGAGCGAAAGGTTTTTCAGTTTGAGTTCTTTTTCAAGTTCTGATACATAAGTTGCAGCATCGCAATCTAAAAAGTTCAATCCTTTGTTTTCCGAGGTTTTCGGAATGATGGTAAACCCGGTTTCAACGTGGTAGGGGTCAATTTTCATTCGCCGCTCGATAATACGCAGCAGGTCGGGTTGCAGCTCGGAGATGATTTTGTGTTTCTGCTTACCGCGCCAGCTCGAAATCAAATTGCCTGAACCGCCAGCCGGATCGAAGAAAATGTAAAGGTCGTTTACCTTTTCGCCTAAAATGCGTTTGGCAAACCACAACGCGAAACGGCTCAGATTCGCATCGGTAAAAAATATGCCGTGCTGTTTCACATATTCCGGATCAATGCGCGACATTACTTCATCAAACCGGCTGAAATAGTAATCGACAGTGAGACCCGAACCTTCGTTTGTGAATATATAACGGTTTTCGACAAACTTTTTAAAGGCTTTATGTTGCGCTGGTTTTACTGCAATAGGCTCGCACAGATTACGGCTTTTGAAACCCACCAGTTGAACATTGCCGGTGTATTCGTTTTCGGCTATAGCAGAAGTAATATCCCAGTAGGCAATCATGGTGTAGAATGCATGAACAGCTTCAATTGGGTGATCGAAAAAATCTTTCAGTAATTCAATTTCGCCAATAAAATTGTGCGTATCGATTTGCATTCTCCCGGCCTTGCTGTTCCGCAAAATCGAAGCAATTTCATGCCAGAAAAATTCAATGCCAAATCGCGGATTCCCGTTAAAATCAAAACTAATGGCTTCGTTTTTCTGATGAATTTTATCGAACCGTTTGGGGTCTATAAAATAGAGAGCGGTTTCTTCAATCTCCTTTTTTGCTGGTGTGGGTGTTCTTGCGGCGTTTTCCCTACCAACAAGGCTGGGCGCTTTATACGGTGCGGCAGTATGTGCCATCAGAAAAGCGTGTTCCGGAATTTGGTTTACGCGCCAGATGCCCACAAATTTATGGGCAATCACAAGAATCAACTGGTATGCCAGCCCAAACCGTTTCTGGTAGTGCAATGCCTGGTAAAAACCGGCCAGCCATTCAGAAAAATCTGATTTTGTTTCGAGGATAAAAACACCTTCCACATAACCATCGGCGCCTTGCGCATCGGTTTCTACGATAAATTTATCATCGTATAGGTTTCTGAAGAATGGATAAAGCAAAGGTTGTTTTGCCTTTTCGCTGCTGGTACTGGTTAGGTATTGTGTGAGCAGCTTCATTTCCTCTTGAAGTGATTTGCCTTTGGGTCGTGGAATTGCCATTGATTTATTGGTTTTGAAAATCGCTACAAATTAGGTTTTTTATGTCATTTGGGCAACTGGCAGATTCCGATTTCCTAATAAACCGTTAATCTTTCAGTTGAAAAATCATGAACCACTTTGGTTTTCCTACTTTTGTACTGGTAATTCACCGATCAGAAAAGCAAATGACAGAAAATACTTCCTACTCCACCGAAGTCCTTCCCGATAAACGCCGTATTCGCCTTGCTGTTGCGCTGGTTTATTTCAGCATGGGGCTTTGCTTTTCGTCGTGGGCAAGCCGTATTCCGGATATTAAAACTGCCCTTCACCTCAACGATGCATTGTTTGGAAGTATTCTGTTTGCATTGCCAGTCGGACAATTCCTGATGATGACCTTTTCCGGAAAGTTGGTGACCCGCTTCGGTAGCCGGAAGATTTTGCTTTTTGCACTTCCTGTATATACTGTTTTCCTAAGTAACGTGGGTTTGGTTAAGGAAGGCTGGCAACTGGCTATTGCCTTGTTTTTGTTTGGTTTGGCCGGGAACCTGTGCAACATTTCAATCAACACACAGGGCGTTGCTGCCGAGCGATTGTATGGACGGCCTATTATGGCATCGTTTCATGGCGGATGGAGCCTTGCCGGGTTTACCGGTGCGCTGATCGGGTTGGGCATGATCAACCTGAAAGTTCCTCCCTACTGGCATTTTGTTACTGTAATCCTGATTGTTTGGACGATAGTCTGGATTAATCAGCCATTTCTCATCAGCGGGAAATCAGGAACAAATCCGGATGAACCCAAACGTAAATTCTTCTCCAAACCCGACAGTGTCCTTCTTCAGCTTGGAATCATCGGTTTTTGCAGTATGGCCAGCGAAGGAGCCATGTTCGACTGGAGCGGAATCTATTTCAAAGATGTGGTGAAAGCTCCGGCGTCTCTGGTCATTCTCGGTTATACTTCGTTTATGATTATGATGGCTACCGGGCGTTTTGTAGCCGACTTCCTTATTTCGAAAATTGGCCGCAAAAGTTTGCTTCAAATTTGCGGCGCAATGATTTCGACAGGTTTGTTTACTGCGGTATTGTTCCCTTATCTGATTCCTTCTACATTGGCGTTCATGTTGGTTGGACTCGGCGTTTCGAGCATTGTTCCGACGGTTTACAGCGCTGCCGGAAGGCACAGTAAAGTTCCCCCGGGAATTGCTTTGGCAACTGTTTCGAGTGTCAGTTTTCTGGGTTTTTTAATGGGGCCACCGCTAATTGGCTACATTTCAGAAGCTTTTGGATTACGTTATTCATTTGCTGTTATAGGCATTTTTGGAATAGGTATCACTTTGATGGTTTCCAGAGTTAAAGCATTGAAAAACGAGACATAAAAAAACGCTTCGGAATGACTCCCCGAAGCGTTCCTGAGTATTCCGGGAAAACTGATTCGTATTAGGCCCGGGCCTTTTTCTTATTGATCAGGATACGATTAGCTTAATATCTTTTTAGCGTACTCAGCGCATTTAGCTACTTCTTTGGCGGCATCGGAATCGGCAGGCACTTCATATTCCAGTTCAATATCAACATAAATAGGCCATTTTTCCTTTTTCAGGAGCAAAAGCACATCGGCAATCGGCATTTCGCCTTTTCCCCAAACCTGATTGGTATTTGCAGGTGTTGATTTTGGTCCGGTTTTGTCCTTCATGTGAATGCTTACAATCCGGGTATGAAGCCTTTTAATCAGATCATTCGGATGTAAACCAGTGCTGCCGAAATAATGTCCGGCATCAAAATTCAACATGTTGTTTGGCGAATAGGCCAGAAACTTATCAAAGTTCCACCCCGGTTCTGCTGGTTGCCCATGCTGATGGAAAATAGCATACATCTTATGTTTTTCGGCAAACGGGCCAAGACGTTTGCATGCCTCGTCGCCAATTTCGTTGCATACTCCTTTGGCGCCGATAGCCTTGGCTGCATTGAATGCGTAATCAATCTCTTCATCAGTCCAGTTGGCCGGCGAAAATTTAATTATATGGATATTTATTCCTGCATCGTTAAACATTTTTCGCAGTCCGCTATATTTCTTTACCGGTAATGAAATCCGCCACTTTCGTTGAGCTTCGGTGGCAATGGCAGCCGCTTTTTCATATTCTGCTTTTTGCTCTTTGGTTTGTTCAACACCACGCGGTGGTCTTGGCGGGCCTTGTGGAATTCCCAGATAGTCTTCGGCAACGTTTCCCATTAATTCAAGATCATTGATTCCGGCTTGCAAAAAATAACTGATTATATCTTTTGGAGTGCCCGGCATGCTTCTCCAGCTATAGGTAATTGCCCCAATCTGAACTCCACCAAATTTTGAGTTTGGTTTTGCATCTTTTAAGCCTAAATCCCAACTTTTAAATCCATAACTAATAGGAATAGCTGAAAATGCAGCAACAGTTGCTGCAGAGCTCAGAAATTTCCGGCGTGACAGTTTATTTTCCATCTTGTTGATTTTTATAAATATTAGTACAATCATTTATTTTTCAGGCTCCCACTCGTCGGTGCGGAACGAAGAAACAGGCAATCCATCGGTGCTGAATAAATCGCCTGCAATGAAATCCTTAAAAGCATAGCGAACGGCGACCGGTTCAGCGACAGAAGGTGAGAAGACCGTAATCCCGGTTCCGGTAATGAATGCCCTGGCTGGAAAAAACCGTTTGTTGGCTCCGGCAAGTTCGAAGCACGACAACTCTTTTCCGTACGAAGTCAGTCCGTTCGAAGCGTTGTCAAACGTAAGTTTTACCACGCCTTCTGTTACTTTCATTTCTTTCATCACCGGGCTCAGGCAGGTAATCCCTTTCATTCCGTAGGTTTGAGACAGTGCCAGGAGCGCGAGTCTTTTGGAACCTGCTTCCTTGTTGGCCGGATGGATACAATCTTTTTCACCAATGTCCATGATACAAGCCATACCAATGTTCTTTATTGCTGTTGAAGCTTTTAACTGGGCCTCCCGCAAATAGGCTGAATTAAGACCAGTAGGGCCGTAATCGAATGGTGCAATCTGTACAAAGTAGAACGGAAATTCGCCGATTCCCCATACCGAACGCCAGTTTTCGATCAGTCCTGTCATCAGTTTTTGATATTCTTTTGGTTCATTTCGGTTAGATTCCCCCTGATACCAGATGCCTCCACGTATTCCATATCCGACAATCGGATTAATCATTGCATTGAAAAGGACTGTTGGTGTTTGCGGTGAAAGGTTTTCAACAGGTTTTTTCTCCGGAAGTTTTACCCAGTCGAAGTTTTTACAACCCATTTCACTTATCCAGGGCTCGATACGGGTTCCTCCCCAACTGGTATTGATCAGGCCAATCGGTACATCCAGGGCTTTATTCAGCATCAGGCCAAAATAATAGGCTGTTGCACTGAATTCGTAAACATTTTCAGGTACGCAAGCTTTCCAGTCACCGGTAAAATTATCAAGTGGTTCAAGACTGGTAGCCCTTTTTACAGTGAACAACCTGATATTTGGATTGGCTGAAAGAGCAACAGCATCCGACGAACCAGTAATAGGCTGGTTTCTGAAGCCTTTCATGGGCATTTCCATATTCGATTGTCCTGAGCAAATCCAAACCTCACCGATAAGTACATTCTTCAATTTGAGCGCTTTGTCATCGCTGATGTTAATTTCATAAGGTCCACCGGCATTTGGGGTGGCAACTTTCAGTCTCCAGCTTCCATCGGACGATGCCTTAGTACTGTAACTTTTGTTGTTCCAGGAGGTGAAAACTTTGACTGTTGAATTTTTATTGGCTTTACCCCAAATGGCAGCATCGGTTTGCTGCTGTAAAACCATATTGTCGCAAAAAACAGCAGGTAAATGAACTTCAGCAAATGCTTGACTTACTGTTAAGAGCATAACCAACAGGACGGCGATCATTGATAAGGTTGTTTGTTTCATTTTTGTTTATTATGGATGGATTTATTGTATTCAGGTTAATTTTGAGGATGCAAGGTATGGTAAAATCATTACTGAAGCAATGGAATCCATGAGAAATTTGGTCAGGATATTATTAAAAATGATCCAAGTAGTTCTTCAATGACCGTTTATCTGCTAAACTTTTTGATTTTCAAATGGAAATGGATAGACGAATCGGGCTTCATAACCGGCATATTTGAATGATAGAAGGGTTTTAAAATTGGCATATTGAAATTCGGATCGGCATAAATCCGGGTTTTTTGGTTCGGAATGACTGCCAGGTTCGGATTCAACTGGAATTGTCTGTTACCAGGTAAATCAAAGCGGTGATTTTCGCTGCCGAAAGGATTTTTTAGTTTCAGTTGGTTCTGAAGTCTGGGAAGTATCGTATCATTACTGATGATCAGCGTATCAGTTTTTAGATTTAGCCTGGTCTGTGCCATTGCAGAAACGGAAATCAATAACACATTGATTAAAATGAAACTAAACGTTTTCATGGCCCGGTGTATTTTGGACACCTAAAACTAACTAAAAAACTAATTAAGAAGTGTTAATTAAAGCTTTTTAACATTGAGATGGTCATTCGATTGAAATTATTTTGAAGAGAATAAAGCAATGTATTTATCGCGGTGGTAATATGCCAGAAAAAGATTCCCAATCATTAACAGGATGGCAACAACCAGGCCTTCGGGTGCCAGGAATATGTGGAACAACAAAATATTGACGTTAATTGGGAATATGAAAATTGTGGCAAGAGGTACAAACCTTCCGGCGATAAATGCCACGGCGCAAACAAGTTCGATTACTTTAATGGTTGTCATCATATAAACCGAAGCATTTAGTCCATCCATATAAATTTTAATGTCGCCTGTTAATTCGGGTTGTGGAACTAGTTTAAAGAGTACAACTACGGAAGAGAATAAAAACATCAATCCCATCAGGATACGAACAATTAATACGGCAATTTTCATTTTTTTTAATTTTAAAGTTGCTACTGGTGATTGTTTTCTTTCAGAAAATCTTTCAATGATGTGCCAATAAGCCAGGTCCAACCTTCTATAAAATTTTCTTTCGCAAAATCGGGATTATTGGACGAAAAAGATTTCAGACCTTCATGTGTCAGTTTTAGGGTGGTTTGATTTTCCCGGGCAAACAATTCGAAAGTAACGAGCGTGTTGCCTTCGTAACCATCGTAACGCCAGCTGTAAGTGAGCCGTTTTTCATGAATTACCTCGGTGATTTTGCACAGGTGCAAATACCGCCGGTTTTCATCGGGGCCGCCCCAAAACTGGAACTCGAAACCCACTTCAGGAATAAATTCCTGAAAGTCGAAATACCATTGCTTCATTTCATCTTTGTCGGTGATGGCTTTCCAAATTCTGTCTCCAGTCACCTCGAAAGTGCGTTCGATCACAAATGATTCATCTGCCATGATTTATTTTTAGAAATAAGTTGAATTTGGGTATAAAACCAATTTGTAACACAATTGTTCTAAAAACCTGAATTTTTAAAATTTTTCCTGAATTTGATGATTGACAAATACAAATTTCTTCCTGATATTAGTGATAAATTTACCAGATGAAACGACTCTTTATTGGTATTCCAATATTTTCTGAACAGGTTATTCAATTTACAAACAGTTGTCAGAAAGATGAATTGCTGAACCGCTATGTAATCAAATGGACCAATCCTTTTAACTGGCACATCACTTTGATTTTCCTTGGTCAAACGCCGGAATCTAAACTGGATGTGCTTCAAAAATATATGGAAAGCTCGTTTACAGGGATTCCTTCATTTAATGCTGAATTAAGAGGAATAGGGATTTTCCCCAATTCAAATAATCCCAAAGTTTTGTGGCTTGGACTTGATCATCTGAATCCGCTCATTTCCGCTCAAAGGAATATGGTTGAATTACTTCAACAGAATGGATTTAATCTGGAAAACAAACCGCTCAAACCGCACCTGACCCTTGCCCGTGTGAAAAATTCAGCAAGCCGGATGGCAATTGTTTCATTGATTGATCAGTATAAAAGTTTCGATTTTGGTACAGTTACGTTTGACAGGGTGATTCTGTACGAAAGCATCTCCACACCCAGTGGCCCGGAATACAAACCTTTGTTCGCGAAAGAGTTATCCAGTAGCTATTGCAACTGATCCGATGACTCGCAGTCATCGGATGAGAAAATCAGAGAGTATAAAGGAATTGATTTTACAGATAACTGATCCGATGACTCGAAGTCATCGGATCAGTTATTAGATTAATTCCGGTCAAAATATTTAGTATGAAGCAATTCGTGCGACAAATGGCTGAGTGGCTGCTTCAAAAACTCTTCATAGATTTGAATAACTTCCGGGTTAAGGTGTGATTTGCGCAGTTGTTTGCCCTCATCTTCCTTGTAAATAGCCCCGATTCGCTTTTCCCTGATCGCGTTGGTGGTAAAGCGGGGTTGGCCGCCACCGCCAATACAGCCTCCCGGACAAGTCATGATTTCAATGAAATGAAACTCTTCTCCGGCCCGCATGGCTTCTATTATTTTTTTCGCATTCCCCAATCCGTGCGCAACTCCAACTTTCAATTCCACACCTTCCAGAAAACTCCAGGCTGGCAGGCAACCTTCAATTTTCAGGGAAGCTTTCTTAACTCCTTCCAGTCCAATTACGGGTTGCAGGTGAAGATTTTCGACCGGCAACTCACGTCCGGTTACGATTTCATAAGCTGTGCGCACGGCGGCTTCCATCACTCCTCCGGTATTGGCAAAAATATCGGCAGCGCCTGAACCGCTTCCCATCGGAGAGTCCATCTCTCCATCTTCCAAATTCCTGAATTCAATGCCAGATTGCTTGATCATTCGTGCCAGTTCGCGGGTAGTTAAAACATAGTCCACATCCTGAAATCCACTGTCATTCATTTCCGGTCTCTGGCATTCAAACTTTTTGGCGGTACATGGCATCACCGAAACAACGACGACATCTTTCGGATCAACGCCGGTTTTTTTAGCGTAGTAGGTTTTGGCAACCGCTCCAAACATTTGCTGTGGTGATTTACAACTCGAAATGTTGTCGAGAATTTCAGGATAGAAATACTCGGCATATTTGATCCATCCGGGAGAGCAGGATGTAAATTGGGGTAAGGCGACTTGTTGTTTATCAACCAAAGCTCTCTTAAGTCTGGTTAGCAGCTCTGTTCCTTCTTCCATGATGGTGAGATCAGCAGCAAAATTAGTATCGAAAACACGGTCGAAACCAAGTAACCGAAGCGCTGAAACCATTTTACCGGTTACCAGTGTGCCAGGTTCGTAATCGAAACATTCGCCCAGCGCAGCCCGGATTGCAGGAGCTGTCTGCACGACAACAAATTTTTTCGGATCTTCAATGGCATCCCACACAAAATCGATATGCTCTTTTTCGGTGATTGCACCAACCGGACAAATGGCAGCACATTGTCCGCATTGCACACAAACCACTCCATCCAGGTGCTGATCGAATGCAGGACCGATTTTTGATTCAAAACCACGTCCCTGGGCAAACAATGAACCTACTCCCTGAATTTCGTTGCAAACGGTCATGCACCGGCGGCATTTGATACACTTTCCTGAATCACGGACCAGGGCAGCAGTGCTGTCATCAATAAAGGTTTTCAGTGTTTCACCCGGAAATGCAATTTCCATGATTCCCATTTCAGTTGCTAACTGCTGAAGTTCACAATCTTCGTTGCGTACGCAGGTTTTGCATTCGCCGCAATGTTCTGAAATGAGCAGTTCAACCACAAACTTTCGGGCTTCGCGTACATTTTTGGAGTTGGTGGTTATTTTCATTCCTTCAAGCGCAGGTGAGGTGCAGGAAGCCACCATGCTTCGCGCCCCTTCCACATCGACCATACAAACCCTGCATGCTCCTTTCGGAATTTGGTTTTCGACATGGCAGAGCGTTGGAATCCTTATTCCGGCCTTTGCCGCCGCATCAAAAATGGTGCTGCCCTCTTTAACTTCTACCGCTTGTTTGTTGATATATACTGTTGTCATTTATAAAAAAATTAAGCCCCCTCCAAACCTCCCCCGAAGGGTGAGGCTTTTTGATTGGCGAATTAATAAATCTTGGCCCCCTCTAAATCTCCCCCTAAGGGTGAGACTTTAGAAGTGCATATTCACAATATTCCCACTTTCAAACTATGACCATTGAACGCTGTTTCTTTGTTCCACTCGTTTAAATGGGCTAGGGTAGCCTTCTCTTTCTCCTCCCCTTCGGGGAGGTTGGGAGGGGCTTTTATCGGCTCCCATAATCGCACCTCAAACATCTTCTGGCCTGACGGATGGCTTCGCCTTCGGGCCAAACCAATTCCACTTCATCGAAGTTGTGCATACGGCGGACCGCGCTGAGCATGACCATGTGTGTTCGTGGATATTTGGCCGGATCGGCTTCCGGGTCAAAGAAGGTATCGTTGTGTTTTTCCTTGCGCCAGAAATCGTGTTTATCTCCGGTCAGGAAAAGGTCAATCCCAACTGCAGCCCTTTCGCCTCCGGCCACTGCCTCGATTACCGAAGATGGGCCGGTTGCTGCATCGCCCCCGGTGAATATCCAGGATTGCGAAGTTTGCCCGGTTTGCTTGTCACACCTGATCTGCGATTTGCCGGTCAAATCCAGGCTCACCCCATTGGTTACACTTTCCACATCGAGTGTTTGTCCGGTAGCCACAATAATCTGATCAGCCTCCATGGTGAACGACTCATCACTTTCAACAGGTTTCCGGCGCCCGCTGGAATCGAATGTTCCCAGTTTCATACGAACACAAAGTACTCCTGAAACTTTTCCGTTTTCGGTCAGTATTTCTTTTGGATTGGTCAGCGTAAAAAGTTCAATTTTTTCCTGAACCGCTGCATCAATTTCTTCAGCCCATGCTGGCATTTCTTCCTGTGTACGGCGATAAACGACACTGACTTTTTCAGCGCCTAAGCGAACTGCGGTGCGGGCTGCATCAATAGCCGCGTTTCCGCCACCAACCACAATAATTCGTTTGCCAACAGGAACAGAACCACGAAGGTTATACGTTTGCAGAAATTTCAAGGCATCAACCACACCTTCACTATCAATACCGGGTATCCGGGGTTTTACCCCTTCAGGATTACCCACGCCGATAAATACGGCGTCGTAACCTTCCTCTTTCAGCGAGGTGAGGGTAAAATCAGTTCCCAGTTTCATGCCTGTCTGAATGTCAACACCCATATTTTCGATCATGCGGATTTCGCGGGCAAGGATTTCGCGTGGAAGCCGGTACGATGGTATGGTTTGTACCAACATTCCTCCTGGCCGTTGTTCTGCCTCGAATACTTTGGGTTTGTATCCCAGCCGGGCAAGGAAGTAAGCACAGGAAAGACCTGCAGGTCCGGCTCCGATGATGGCTATTTTTTTCTGGCTGTTTATCGCGTTTTCACGCATTTCAGGAAGCTGAATGGTAATTTCCTGATCAACCATAAAACGTTTTACGCCACGAATCGAAACGGAAGCATCGAGACTTGTCCGGCGGCATTTGTCTTCACAGGTATGGAAACAAACCCGGGCACAAACGGCAGCAAACGGATTTCGTTCGCGGTGAAGTTTCAGCGCTTCAGCATACCGTTTTTCCCCTGTAAGCGAAACGAATCCCGGAACGTCAACCCCGGCAGGGCAGGCGCTTTGGCAGGGGGCACGCACCAATTTGGCGCAAACACCGGCTTCGCACTTGTGTTCCATGATGTGCATCTCGTATTCGTGCCTGAAATATCGTAAGGTCGAAAGTACAGGGTTTGGCGCTGACTGACCCAGTCCGCATAACGACGTTTGCCTGATCCAGTGTCCAAGCCGTTCCAATTTCTCAATATCTTCCGGAACTCCATGTCCGGTTGTGATTCGTTCGAGTATTTCGAACATTCGTTTGGTGCCAACGCGGCACGGTGTACATTTTCCACAAGATTCTTCAGTTACAAAGTCAATAAAAAATTTAGCTACATCTACCATGCACGAGCCTTCGTCCATGACCACCAGGCCTCCGGAACCCATGATGGCGCCCAGTTCGTTGAGCGATTCGTAATCGAGGGCAACATTCAGGTGTTGTTTTGGAATACAACCTCCGGACGGTCCGCCGATTTGCGCGGCTTTAAACGGTTTTCCGCTGCTGGTGCCGCCACCAATATCGTAAATCAGGTCGCCGAGGTTTGTACCAACCGGAACCTCGAAAAGTCCTGAGTTTTTTATGGCGCCAGCCAGTGCGAATATCTTGGTACCCTTGCTTTTGCTTGTTCCAAACTGTGCAAACCATTCGCCCCCTTTTTCGATGATGGTAGTCACGTTGGCGAATGTTTCCACGTTATTCAATACAGTAGGTTTTCCCCATAATCCGGCTGTGGTTGGGAAGGGTGGGCGGGGACGTGGTTCGCCGCGTTTTCCTTCGATGGAAGCCATCAAAGCGGTCTCTTCTCCGCAAACAAAAGCGCCTGAACCCATACGGATGTCCAGATCGAAACTGAAATCGGTTCCCAGAATATTTTTTCCGAGCAGACCCATTTCACGGGCATCGTCCATGGCTTTTCCGAGTCGTTCAACCGCCAGGGGATATTCGGCGCGCACGTAAACAAATCCTTTGGAAGCGCCAATGGTGTAAGCTCCGATGATCATCCCTTCAACCACGCTGTGAGGGTCGCCTTCCAGGATACTGCGGTCCATAAATGCTCCGGGGTCGCCTTCGTCGGCATTGCACAAAATATATTTTTGATCGGCAGTTTCTTTTTTTGCCAGGTTCCATTTCATAAAAGTTGGAAAACCTGCGCCTCCCCGTCCACGTAATCCGGAGGTTTTCATTTCGTCAATGACATGGTCCGGTGAAAGTTCGGTAAGTGTTTTCTTTAAAGAAACATATCCTCCTGAACCTATGTAGTCGTTGATGCTCACCGGATCAATGGTTCCGCAGCGTCGAAGTACTATCTTCCGCTGATGATTGAAGAACTTGATATCTGCAGCTTTTTCGACTCGTTTGCCATCTTCATCGTTTTGGTGTAGTAACTTTTCCACTGGTTTCCCACCAATCAAATGTTCATCAATGATCGAATCGATATCAGCCAGCTGAACGTTTTCATAGAATGTTCCTGATTTTTTCATCAGGATTACCGGACCTTTGGAGCATGGCCCGAGGCATCCTGTCCCTTTAACCATGAACTTGCCGGAAAGTCCCCGTTCTTCGATTTTTTCAGCTAACTGGGTTCTCACATTCAAAGAACCACAGGCGATGCAGCCACCGCCCGTACAAACCTGTATGATCTCTTTAAAATGGTTATATTGTTCGGATTGTTTTTCCGATATATCCTGAAAAAAGTTGTCAAACTTTTCAGGAGAATCTAATTTATACATATTGGATTTTTGGTGTGGTTATTCAAAACTGTTTAAAATTTCGCTAATTCCGGTTGGTTTAACCCGTTGGAAGGTTTGATCTCCGACCATCACCACTGGTGCCAGACCACAGGCGCCAAAGCAACGCCCAATTTCAAGCGAGAATTTTTTGTTGGGAGTGGTTCCTCCAATACCAATGTTAAGTTCTTTTTGCAAAGCTTTCAGTACATCTTGACCGCCCCGCACATAACAGGCAGTTCCCATGCAAACACGAATGGTGTATTTCCCTTTCGGAGTAGTTGAAAAGTAAGAGTAGAACCCAACAACCCCGGCAACTTCGCTATAAGGCTTTTTGAGTTCTTTGCTGATTATCCGGAGCGCTTTCTCAGGCAGGTATCCAAACAGGTTTTGAGTGGTTTGCAGAACAGGAATCAATGCTCCCGGAATTGTTCTTTGCGACTGAACGATGATTTTTAGCCGTTCGTAAAGCTCATCTTCCTGAACTTCACCGCAATTACATCTGGTTATTTCAGTTTTTTGTGCGGACATAATTTAGATTGAAAAGTTGATTTTTTACTTTTCGAAAAATACGAATAAATAGTCGAGAAATCAGTTGTTCAAACATGATTCTTTACCATCTCTATATATGTTGTACAATAACTTATAGAGTTATGTAGATAGTTGGAATGAGGTGAAAAAAACAATTCATCCGATGACTTCGAGTCATTGGATGAGTCATTCAAAATCTATTTAATATCCTTCAAAAACAATGTTTTCGGGTCGTTGTAAAACTTCACAAAATCATTTTCGCTGGGGCAACCTTTGTAGGGGCCGAATGCCACGCGTGGTGGTTGATTAAATGGATTTCTCCAAACCAAAGCATACGATAAATTATACGGATGAAGTGTTTCCAGAAGTGTTTTTGTCCACCATTCCGTATTTTTCGAAATTGGGCCGCCAGCTTCGGTCACTGCTACTATTTTCCCTTTTTCAGCGCCAATTTTGGTAAGCATCATGGCGCAATTACCAAGTGTTGAAGCATATTCCGGGCCACGGTCGTACAAATCGAAACCAACCAGGTCAATCAGGTCATCGCCCGGGTAGCGTTCCAGGTATTCTTCAACAGTTGAAAAACGGTCGGTAGAATAGGCATAAAGCAAATGATGGAGGTTCTTTTCGTTTCTCAGATAGTTTAAGGTGAAACGCCAAAGAGTTTTGTATTCGTCAACTGTGCAAAGGTTTTTTCCCCACCAGAACCAGCTTCCGGTGTGTTCGTGAAAAGGACGGAAGAAAACCGGAATTAATGTTCCTTTTTTAGTTTTCAGGCTAAGCAAAAATGTAGCCAGTTTATCGAGATACTGGAAGTATTCCTGGTGTTTTTCTCCACCCGGAAGCATAGATGCGACGGTCTTTTTTGAAGTTACATCCCAGGCTGTTCCACCCGTCAGCACATTGCGGAAATGCCAACTGATGGTGTTAATTCCGCCCAACTCATGGGCATACCGGATGCCTTTTTTGATGTTGTCAAAAAATACGGAATCGAGGCTGTATTTATCTCCAAGTTCCAGATGGCCCAACTCCCAGCCGAAAATAGCCGGATGGTCGCCACAAACGTCTTTCACATCGGAGCGGCCTTCTTCGGCATACCAGCTTGTTCCGTAGGCAAGTGCATCCTGATGGCCGAACATCATTCCTTTTTGCTGAAGTTTCAGCATTTTTTGATACAATTTTACCGCTTCAGGCGTGGCTTTCAGGTCAGAAGGTCTGGGTTTGGTGGCCAAAACGGTCAGGCCAAAACAAACGAAAAGCAGGAGGAATAGGTTTTTCATGGTATGGTTTTTAGTTGTCATTTGAGCAATTTACAATTTTGTAATTTACGATTTACCATATTAGTAGCCACAAGGAGCCAGGTGCCAGATGCTTCCTCTCAATTATATACCAGTGTATTTACCGATTGTGCTTTAAGCTGAAATTCAGTTTTGCCGTTCTTTGTTTTTGCAATACCTTTCAGGCTCTCCCAATTATTGGTTTCCGTAGTCGAAGTTAAATCAATCTGCTGAGAATTAAATCCGGACAGTTCGACTTTCACCGGTTCTTTTTTCATGTTGATGAGTTGCAGAACTTTGCTGCCGTCAGGTCGGATTCCGCTGATCGCAAGGATTTCGGGATCGGAACTGATGGAATGAACGATTTGTGTGCCGGTATTTAAAAAGTCAACCTGATGGCGGGTGACATAATAAGACGGGTACTTATTTTGAAGGTCAGCCGACATGATTTCGTAATTGTTCTGCCAGGTCCAATAGAGCGAAACTTCAACTTCAGCATATTTCATCATCCGATAGGCGATTTTGGCGAATCGCAGCCCGTAATCCCATGTTTTGTTCATGTCTTTTACTTTCCACGACATTGCATCGAAACCCAGCTCGCTGCACCAGACTTCTTTGTTCCAGGCTTTTCCAAAACCGGCAATTCGTTCAAATTCATTGTCCGGAATGTTTTCCGACCACCAACTGTGGAAACAAAGCGGGCCGAGGTATTTCCAGATCGAAGGATCGGCCATGATTTGGGTGGCAAACTCAATCGTTCCTTTGGTTTGGGCGGTATCGGCCCATAGAAATTTGGTTTTCAGGCCAGTTTCTTCGAATTTTTGTCCGGCTTTTTTGATGAAGGCAATGGTGGCTTCGGGCGAAAAAATGATCTGGTAACCGCCATCCGATTCGTTGAACGAAAACTGATCAACTTCGACACCATATTCGTTTTTGGCCTTTAGGAAAAAGTCGGTTAACATTTGGATCACTTCGTCGTATGCTTCAGGTTTGATTACCCGTTGTGCACTTTTCGATGGATCGGCAATAAATTCGTTAGGCACATCCCATACCGAAATGGTGAAATTTTTGACCCCAAATTCGTTTTTCATACGTTTCATTTCGTCCAGCACTTCTGTTACCAAAGGTTGTTTGGTGAAATTATCGCCGCGATAGTCTTCGAATTTGGCATTTCGGAGCCGCATGGGCAGAGCAACCCGAACATGAGTTGGCCTGAATTCACGCAGAGTTTCGTTGCCAACAGCATCTTCGGCGTGTGGTGTGTAATTGGCATTGCAGTAATTACCGCCAATGGATTTGATGAGCTGTTTTTTTATTTCAGGAAAGATTTTTACGGATGCTTTTTGTGCAAATCCCGAAAATCCAAGGATCAGACAGAAAATCAGTGTGGTTGATAAGTTAGTTTTCATGTAGGTTATGGATTTATGATTTATTTAGATTATTTCCATTACGTCCGAAATAAATTTTGTGCTTTTTTCAACATCGTGCCACGGACGGTACTTTCTAATATTCTACTTTTCTACAAATATTTTGCTCTGGAGCTTTCTGCAAACTGAGACTGATCACTTTTTCATTGTAATATTCCTGAATACGGCCGTCGCCGTTTCTTTGACGTTGTGCGAAGTTACCGCGAAACCCAGATACACGTTTTGAGATAATTCCATGGTGAATGTAGTGAATGTCTTCCATGATTTTCCGTCGGCGCTGTAATAGCCTGTGAATTCGTTTCCTGCCCGTTTTAACCGAATCCAGGTGTTTGGATAGTTCACCGGAAATTCCGGAACTCCATCAAACTTTTCGGGATAAATAGCTTTCATTTCACCTGCTAATTCTTTTCGGTACTGAAACTCATATCCGCCATTGTTTTTATTTCGCGGGTTATTGTTTGGAAATACCTGGAAAAAGACATGACGGCTGTTGTCAGAGAGTTGTTCGCGTGCCATCAATCCAGCTTTGGTGTACAGGTGTGGAGCAGACAGGCTTTCAATTCGGGTAGCCAGATCAAAATCACCGGTTTGTTCGAAACAGGCAAATCCAAATTCGTCGCGAACTCCCCAAATATCTGCTCCGCCTGCTGTTATCCCAATTCCATCCTTAAATTCTCCAAGCACTCCACGAAGTTCAGGATTACCAATATCGGCATGTTTGAATTTTTTTGACTGAATCTCTTTGTCTTTGGCTGAAAGCGATAATCCTGCTGCGAAGAGGAGGATCAATAGAAAAGTAATGTTCTTTTTAGTCATGAGGTTTAATTTTATATCCCATTCAATTTAAATGTTTTCACTTCATCCTGGTTAATGATCCGCAAGGTATAAAATCCGGGTTCAGGTACCTGAATGTGAGTTTTTCCTGATACTGATTCCATTTTTCGGATAAAAATCCTTGCACCAACTGCATTAAAAAGTTCGGCAGTTGTAGGGGTAGTTAAATTGCTGGCTTCAAGTATAAAAGAGCCTCTGTAAGGATTAGGATAAACCCTGATTGAGTTATTTAACTGACCAATTCCAGTCGTACATTCAGCGCTGGTGGCCGAATAAACCTTAACATCTACCGGTTCTGATTTGGCCGAACATCCGTAGGCATTGGTGACCAGACTGTAACTTCCTGTTTCGCTGGCATCGATCGAAGTTACAGAGCCCTGAATTTTGGAGGTTCCTTTGTACCAGGTGTAAGTCAAATCGTTGGAAGTATTGGCACTGAGTTTCACTTTTTCGCCCGGACAAAAAGAAAGGTTGCCAGTTGTGGTGATGATCGCTTTTGGTATCGGATTAACTTTTACTTCGAGCGGGACAGAGGTGATTTCAACAGCGCCCTTTTTTACTTTTACCGAATAAATTCCAGATTGGCTAGCCACCATGCTTGCAGTCTGATCTGGCAGCAAATCAGCACCACGGAACCATTTATAAGACAATCCGATTCCGGTAGGGGCATTCAAAGTGATGTTTTCGCCCTCGCACAGGCAGGCCGGTTTGGTTGTTGTAATTTCAACTTGATCAGGAATATCACCATCGAACGTAAGGACAACCAGATTAGCTATCCCGCTTTGTTTTGAATTTTCAATTTTGAAAGTTCCGATTCTTACTTTACCAGGTTTAGCAATGGTATATTTATAGGTTCCCAGGAAACCTTCAAATGTAACTTTTCCATCCTGATCCGTTGTTTTGTCTGTTTTTTTTGTCCACCATTGGTTAAAAACCAGTTCTTTCCAGGCTTCTCCGTGTAGCCTGATTGTCCAGTCGGAGTTATAAAATGCGCCATCGGGTATCCAGTGTTGTCCGGCCCAAAATCCCCAGGTCAAGAACGACTTTACCGATGGGTGACTAAAGCAGATGGTCAGCAAATCGCGGGTATAATCGGCCTGAACCGCGCGTTGGGTAATGTTGATGTCGTGTTCGGTAATTTTGATTTCCTTGCCCAGTGTCGCGAACCTTTCGAGAATTGTGTAAACTTTGGTGATGGGAGTTAGGTCTGAATCGAAATGGCCCTGCATCCCGATCCCTTCAATTTTTCCACCTTTTTCGTCAATGTACTTGATGATGTTGAAATACCCGTCCTGGTGTTTCACATCGTTCCCTCCAGAACTTAAAATAGAATAATCGTTGATGTAAAGTTTCACTTTCCGGTCGTTGGCCCTGACCCGTTTAAACCAGTCGGCCATCACTTCATCGCCCAAAATAGCCTGAACATCCTTTTCCGAATAGGGCTCATTCAAAACATCCCAGTCGTTCAGGCGTCCACTGGCGAATTTAGTCACATCGTCAATTCGTTTATCAATTTCGTTTCGAAGCGCAACGGGGTTGTTTTTCAGATTGGCAATTGCTGTTGGCATAAATTTGTAGGAAGGCCAGATCACATTGTGGCCCCTGACAGCTATTTTCTTTTTATCGAGCGAATCGAGCGAACGGCGGATGTTAAAGGTAGAATTTGGATTGAATGGCCCCCATTTCAGGTCGTTTTCGAAAACTACTTCATTGAAAAGCTCATAGACATTTTTCCGGTAAGTGGCATTATTCAGGAAAGTACTGGCGGCCACAGCGCTGCCAAATCCAAATTGGTGGCGCACCATTTCAATCGTAACAGTAGCATCTTTCAAAAGGTTTCCCTGTTCGTCGTACACCACTATCTCGGCAGTTCCTTTCCTGATCAGGTTAATACGATCGGCAGACTGTGTCCGCCATGCGGCATTGGCTTCGCGGCCGATATAAGTAATTTCGGTCACAGGAAGTTTATCGAGGCTCAGACTGTTTTTATAATTCAGGAATTTTACATCGGCCACTTCGACCGTCTGGTTAGGAAAGCCAATGTGAAACGAATAACTTACTGCAGTGCTGGCCAATGTGTTCGTTATTTTAACAGAAGCAAAATATTGCTTCCACTCTTTGCCAATATTGATTTTGTAATACAATTCTTTGGTGTATGGGTCTGAATTTTTTTCGATACAAACGGTTAAGTTACCATCTCCGTATTCATTTTTCGAAGAGGTTGTCCGGGCATAAAAGGCTACCAAAACTATGTCGTTGGCAGCGATTCCGGTGGCAGGGGTAAACTTAACCTGGGCATCCCAGGGATTATTCAAAATAGCGCCAGTAGAAAACCTAAAGCCTTTGGTAAACGCCTGATTCTGGATGTCGATGGCGGTGAGGGTGTAAGTCCCGACTTTCTGATAATTGATTGCTGAGGTACTGATAAGCGAAACGCCACCTTCGGGAATTTGAGCGAATAATGAAGTACTGAAAAGAATTAGAAATAACATTACTCCCGGAAATAATAAGTTTATCTCCTTCGTCTGAAACGAGACTTTCTCTATTGTGGACTTTATTTCGCGGACGATTTTAATACCCATTCCTGAACCCAGGGCGACACTTCGTTTGCCCCGGGCTGGTATCTGTTGTCCTTTCAAGACGTTTGCATTCATGTCAATCATCATTTTTTTCTTTAAAAGATATGTTTAGATTAGTTTGTTAAAGCTTAATAAATCGTTCGGTTTGAAAATTCTGGTTGCCCTCGAAGCGGATCAGGTAATTTCCGGCGCTCAGGAATTTGACATCCAAAGTTAGGTTTTTATCAATACGCCCTTGTTTCAGAACTTGTCCAAATAAATTGAGAATGGAATACCTGTAAAAGTATTCAATGCCTGAAAGATACAATTTGTCGAGGGCAGGACTGGGAAAGGCAATTGGGTTTTTCAACTTTTCAAGTTCCGTAATTTCTGAAGGGATTTCGCGTGTAACAGAACACCAATGGCAAAAAAATAACCACGCCTATTTCTCCTTCTCCGCCTGTTTCCTCAACAACTCACGGGTTTTGATACCCGATTCCTTCAGGTCTTCCTCTTTCCAGTTTCCTTCGGAGGAAGCGGTGGTTTTGAGCATTGAGCAGGTCTCATTTTTATCGGAAACCGACCACGAAATCAGGCTGACATTGTTTGCCGAACACCAGTCAATCCAATTTTGCCATTCGGTATAATTGATCGGTCCATTTCCTGAAGCTTCCATACCGGCAGATTCAGAAATGAAAACCGGGATACCTTTTTTGATTGCATAATCACAGCGGTCGCGCAGGAATTTACCATGCGTTCCGGCGTAAAAATGACAAGTGTACATGATGTTGCTGAATCCCAGAATAGGATCGTCGGCTACCAGGTGAATATCCTGGTCCCAATGCGGGCTGCCAACCAGAATGATATTATCCGGGTCAATGGCACGGATGGTTTTAATCAGTTCGATGGAATAGTCTTTAACCTGTTGCCAGGTATCCTTTACCGGTTCGTTATAGAGTTCGTAAATGACATGTGGGTTTTTGCCATACTTCTGTGCCATTTCAGCAAAAAAAACTTTGGCGGCATCCGGTTTCAGGGTGTGGCTGTGCCAGTCAATCAGCACATAAATGTTGCTTTCGATGGCGCCCTGAATAACAGCCTCCATTTTTTCTTTCGACCAATCGGGCTTTTCCATGTAACCGCTTTTCGGATCAATTCCCATTGCAGCCCTTACTGCCGAACATTTCCAGTCGGTAGCCAGCCATTTGACCGATTCTTTGTTGTAAAACCGGGGCCAGAAGTTGTGCCAGCCGTAACTAACACCATTCAGAACGGTAATATCTTTATGCTTATCAACGAGTTGGGTTCCTTTTACTGAAAGCTTTCCGTGTTTTTTTACCGGTTGTGCAATTGTGGTTACCGCAAACAAAAGGAATATGAAGGCACTTAATGAAAAAATTTGTTTCATGTTTAGGTTTTGTTTTATAGTTTGATCAGTTTTTCGTTTTGAACAAAATTGTCTCCTTCCAAACGGATAATGTATTGGCCACCTGCCAGAAATTTTAAATCAATTGGCTGGTTGAAGCTGATCTGACCCTGATGGAGTATTTGCCCCGGAAGAGTGATGATGACGTATTTCCTAACCTGGTTCATACCGGAAATAAAGAGTTTGTCGCGAGTTGGGATTGGATAGATATTCACTTTATTCCGGGCTTCCGGCTGATTTATGCCTGAGGGGATTTCGCGTGTAACAGAAATCATTCCGAGGTTGTATTCGGCATAGTCGAAGTAAATGCGCATCACCTGAACGCCTTTAGATAGTGCAATCCCGGTTGTTTTTTTAGCAACAAATTTAGAATAGCTTCCGGTGGAGGCAACCGATTGCTGACCGGTTTTATCTATGCCGTCAAATTCGAGGTGAAATTTTCCTAACCGGCCTGCTGAGGCAAACAGGATTTCGAAGGTGTAGTTTCCATCCTGAAGTACATCAACCGTGTATTCGAGCCATTCGCCGGTGGCAATCCCGCCAATCGTTCCCTCCGGAAGCCTGAATTCAGTATCAACTCCCTGTTCCGGTCTGATCCCGTTGCCATCGTTGGTTTTGGTCTGATCGTGGTAACCAACTCCTTCGCCGCCTAAATCATAGTAAGTCGGGTTGATCGTGCCGGGTACCTGATGTGGATTTCCATCGGGATAGGCCACTTTGGCCTCTGAGGCAATAATGGTAACCTGACATGCCGCAGTAAATGCCCCGTCGTTTGTTTTTGCCGTAATTTCAACCGACCCGCTTCGTGACGAAACGGCGGTAACCAACCCGTTTGCATCAACTGTTGCAATCTTGTTATCGGCTGTTGTCCAGTTAATTTTCTGATCTTCGGCCAATGCCGGAAGCGGGAAAGCGATTAGTTTTTTTGTTTTTCCTGAAATCAGGTTCAGTTTTTTATCGGAAATGACGATTCCCGTTGCTTTAAGTCCGGTTACAGGTTTTCCCCACCAGTAGTTTTTTGCTTTGGCATCGGTGATCAAAGTATCAATTGTCTCATTCAGCGTAAAGTCGCCCCAATCGCGCCAGTCAACCCAACCCGAACCAATATTTTCGAGTGTCTGGGCATTTTCCTTGAACCCATCCACCTGCTTGATGAAATCATTTCCAGGTAATTTGGATTTGTGATTGTAGAACCATTCCGTACACAAAACGGGGTATTTGGCCATGAGTGTTTTAACCGCCGAACTGCTGGTCGAATTATACATGTGGTAAGCCACCGTGGTATGCTTCCAGTCAATCTGGTCTTTGTAGTTTTCCACTACATTCACGATTTCGGAAGTAATTCCATTAAAACTGAAAAACAGTACCTGCCGGTTTGGCGCCAGAGTGCGGATGCTGTTGTAGAGTTTCAGGTAGCTGGTTTTAAAGTCGGTTTTCAGGTAATCGCTGGTATTAAATGTGGGTTCGTTGGCTGGTTCGTAGAAAACCAAATCGTTGTCTTTGTAGCGCGGTGCAACAGCATTCCAAAACTCATTTTCGAGTGTAAAAAGGTAGGTTTTATCGTATTCCTGCTGGGCGCCTACATTGTGAAAATTGATGATCAGGTTCATACCGGTCGCTGTGGCATTTGCCACCACTTTGTCGAGGTGAGGCAATACTTCGCTCACCGTCCAGTTATTGGAACCCCTGTCTTTGTAATACGGATCAACCCAGCAGATGCGAATAGCATTGAATCCATTGTTCTGAATAGTTTTCCAGCTTTCGATGTTTTCGGCAAAAGCCACCGATTGGCTGAGCGATTTGCCCAAAACCATCGGCGTTCCACGCATGATATTACCGTTTTTGTCTTTCAGGGTACCAGTAAGTGTATTTTCTCCTGAGTTGATTTTGACAGTCACTTCATTCAGGATCACTTCGTCCAGAAAAAAATCTTCAGTTGATTTGCCGAGATCGAATACAATGCGGGATGACAGATCAGTTGGTTCTTTCATTTGAAATGTGTAGGAAAAGGACTTTACTACGGTTCCCAGGGTGAACGAATTACCTCCGCTGTAACCGGTATATGGCGAAATGCTCTTCCCGATATACGCGCTTATAGTTCGTTCAGCAGTTGACCTTGCCTTAAAACTGAGCAGGTACATTTTATCTTTTTCAATTTTAACATTGTTTTTTACCAGTTGAACGTGCCAGGTTTCGCTGCTGCCATTGTTAATGATGATTTGCACTTCGTCGTTGGCCATCGTTTTGGTCGCATTTCCGGTTTGTTGGGTGTAAAGCTGCCAATCGGTGGTGCTTAGTTTGAATTCATCTTTGTAAACCGGATTCAGGATGGTTTCGCTAACCGGATACATCGGATCGGTTACAAGCGCATTGAGCAAATCCTGGCGGGCAGTTTTAGCGACCGGGTCATAAATTCCGAAGCCTGCACTAAACTCCCAATAGGCACAACTGAAGCCCAACTCTTCGAAGTAGCGTGCCAGATAATTGGTCCACCGGATTCGGGAAGGCATTTCTGCTTTTTCGTATGCCCCGAATTCGCCAATGTGCACAGGTATATTGTATTTTTTACTGAAGGCAACCAGGGGGGCAAAATCATTTTGCATGGTTTGTCGTTCGCCTTCTGTATTCAGCCATTTGGTGCCCAGCCAGTTGTTGGCCTCGGTACCAGCCCAGCTAGCTCCCTGATGGGTAAAGGTGAAGGGATTATAATAATGAACAGTTTGAATGAGGTAGTCATCTTTAGGAAGGACCAGTTTTGAAAGACCACCCAAACCTCCCCATTCAGCGGTGCCAACCAACACATAGCGTTTGGGATTGGTCAGCCTGATTTTTTGCAGGGCTTCAGGAAATAGCGTATTCCATACTTCGGGTGTAATACTGTTGTTGGGTTCGTTCAGTACTTCGAAAACCAAACTGTCGGAATAGTCTTTAAAATATGTAGCAATTTGTGTCCACTGGCTCAGAAAACGCTCTTTTTGTCCGTTGACATCGTTAAGTAAAGCTTCGTGGTGGTGCATGTTGATAATGGCGATGAGGTGATTGGCAAGCGCTTCGTCAACAACTTGTTTAATGCGTGTAAAAAAAACCGGATTAATCTGGTAGGGTGGGGTTGCCGAACTCCTGGCAGCAGGTTCCCATCGGATCGGAATACGGACATGTTTAAAACCCATGTCATTGATAATTTTGAAATAGCCGGTTTTCCACGGATTCCCCCACTCTGTTTCTGTGGGAGCCTCAAACATATTTCCCATGTTGATCCCGGTTCCCAGTTTTTTATTGAACTCGAAAGCCGGGGTTTGGGCAAAACTGTTTATGGAAAAGAAAATGATTAAAATAGCAATGGTTCGTTTCATGGTTAAGTTATTTTATTAACTTGATAGTTTTTGTTTCGGTTTCTGAAATGAATCTGATCCAGTAAATGCCTGATGAAAGATACCCGGAATTAATTTCAATCTGATGGTTTCCACTCTCAAAAGCGGTGTTGCAAATGGTCTTTGACAGCATTCCGTTGGCCTGATACAAAGCGATGGTCAGCTTACTTTTTTCAGGAAGCGAAAATTCAAGGTTTACCTGATCGCTTGCCGGATTGGGATAAATTTTAGCATTGAATCTGCCATTCTGTAATGCTTTATCTGATGATACAGGTGCAGCTTTAAGAATGATGCTGTTGACTGAAAGTGGCGCCAGTTCAACGGTTATTTGGTTTTGTGCTGCGATCACATCCTGTTTGGCCAATTTGTTGTTGGTGTGCGATACGAAAGTTTCAGTTGTGGTCAGGCCCGAAATGGAATACATACTGTAAGTGCGATCTTGCAATAAATATCCGGCGAAATTCAGGTTAACGGTTTGCTTTGCAGTCTGGTGGCGGTTTACCAAAACAACAGTCATTGAATCGGCGGCTTCGTTCACCGTAGGGTAGGCCGAAATCAACACTTCATTTTGCGAGGTGGCCTGCACAAAGTTTTCCTGATTGTAGCGGCTGAACAAGTGAAGGGCTTCCCACATTCCCACTTTCCAACTCCAGGGAGTGAATATTTCGACCCCGTTTTTCATAAATTCACCCATGGTTGAAGCATACCAAAGAGCCTGAACGTTAGGATTTGTCGAACCGATGTCGGTTTCGGTAATCCCAAATGTAACGCCGTGACTGGCGCCCTTGTATTTGACCAGCCAGTCGGAGCAGCGTCCCAGAATATATTCTTTGTTAATGCTCGTGTCCCAACCACCAGTCACTGTATGCACTCCATTGGCCCCCGGATAAACAAAGTTCCGGTCGAAATATACACGGTGCAATTGAACGCAATTGGTGGCATCGGTTTCTCCCGGATAAAAATGAATGTCGAGAACATCAAGTAGTTTGATGCCGGTAACTTTTTCCTCTTCGGAAATCCGCAGGATAAAATATTCGAGCCAGCAGTATCTTTTTCCATTATACAAAATTGCATCGCTTCCCCAGCGGTACCATTGCCATTCGTTTGCAGGAACCGGCCCCACGAGTTTGATATCAGGATATTTGGCCCGGGCGGCTTTGGCAACCTTAAAATATAACTGCATAAATTCTTCGGCGGTACATTGGGTTTTCATCACATCATCGTGTGTTCCCGACCAGATTTCAGGCTCGTTATCCATGTTCCAATAGCGGATTTTGGTTTTATCGTAACCCAGTCCTTTTGCACCAAACCATTTATCCAGAATGCCAACGGTTGAATCAGCCGGCCAATCCATCAGGTATAGGTCCGGATTGCCTTCAACCAATGCTTTACTTCCTCCGGCTGTATTGACTTGTCCGCCGCCGGCCAGGTTTTGATTTACACCTGTCCACCATTTTGAGGTGTTGTATGCCCAATCGTTGAAATTATTCTTTGTATTGGCGGCTGACTTTCCCAATATCTGGAATGACCACATGCCTTGTACTCCCGGCATTTTATCCATTAAGTTTTTTGCGGCTGCATCCCAATTGTTGTCGTAAACATTGTTATACCAGTCGGGATGGCTTGAGAGTCTGTTTCTCCAGTTGTATTTGGTGCTGTTATTGCCCCCGCCCTGCCGTACAAACCTGACACCTGCTTCTTTTGCTTTGGTGATATCGGCTGTTGTACCGGAACCTAAAAGATTCTTTGGCAGAACATTGTTTTTTCCGTATAAATAAGGTGACACAGGCTTTTTCCCTTTGGTCAGATCAATATCAATGCGGATTGGCGTTTGTGCAAAACCCATAGTTCCTGCTGTCAAAAGAAGAACTACTATTATTATTACTGATGAAAACTTCATACTTTATTGAATGATTATTTTTTTGCTGAGTTTTTGACCTCCTGAAATTACCTGAACTATATATATTCCGGATTGAATATCCCGGGTTGAAATCCTGAAATTGATATCCGGGTTCCTGACTGTTTTTACAACTGATCCTAAAATGTTATAAATAGTACAGGTTTCAACAGGTTTATCCATGTTGGAATTTATTATCAACTCCAGGTCGTTTTGCATGATGGTGACCGGATTTTCTGAAAAATCTGCCTGATTTCCAACAGGAATGATTCTTTTAAAATCCAGATAATCCATGTAAAATAAAGGCTTGTCAATGAATGTCAGCCGCATAATTTGCTGGCCGGCTTCCAGGTTCATCGAAAAACTGACCGTTTTGATATTCACCCAACTGCTGGTGGTCGGAGCTTTAATAATTTCTGATTCAACGGCGCCAATTTTAATCCGAAAGGTTCCGCCACCAGCAAAAGCAGCAATGGTTGCACTGATGTCGTAAGTTCCTTTTTGAGCCACGTTGACCGTATATTCGAGCCATTCACCGGGATAATTGTCAATCACAAAATATTTACCGTTTCCCAGGTCATAAATGTCAATCGGCTCGTTGGGCCTATAAGCTCCTGTAATGTTTTTCAGGTCGGAGTCATGGTAAGTCAGGCCTTCTTCACCGATATCAAAATTTTCGGCTTCAATCCTTCCGGGTATTTCGAGTGCCTTTCCAGTGAATAGTTCCCTTAATACCGGTGGTTTTGGGACATAAGTTGGCAGAAGAACTTTTTGAGGATAAGAATACAGGTCAGGGCCATTGTTGTAATGGGCAATTACCCTGTAAAAATATTCCTTGTTTTGGGGAAGGTTGAAATCACTGTATGAAATTGCATCACCTTTATAAGTTGCAATTCTTTTAAAAGTTGTGGATGAAAGTCGTCGTTCAATATAAATACTGTCGTAATCAGTTGCCTGATTAGTCCAGAAAAGCTTTACGATGGTATCCTGAAAGATGGACAACCTGGGCATTTTAGGCGAAAGTTCTGATGAATGGGTCAATATGTCTTTGATGTCATCGTCCCAGGTTTTGGCTGAACGGTTCATGATACGGAAATCGCCGCCATCGTCCCAGGCACACGAGGAGAACCCGAAACTGTGCGACAACTCCACATATGTTTTATAGTGCTTCATCCGCGAATTGTAATCGCATTTTTTTATCGAGCCAAACTCTCCAAGGAAAACAGGAATGTCATTCTTGATTGACCAATCTTTAACGGTCTGAAATTTTGATTTTAATGCGCTGATGTCGGAAGCGCTGCCCCAGATTCCCTGGCCTTGCAGGCCAAACGTATAGGGGTCGTAAGAGTGAAAGGATCCGATGATAAATTTGTCGTTTGGTATGGCTGCTCCAAGCAGGCCATCGGATCCGCCCCAGTTGATCCCCTGAAAAATGACCAGCCGGGTAGGATTGGTTTTCCGGATGATGGACAGGATTCGCTGGTGAACATCGTCGGATTGGGCTTTGGTCATTTCAACCGGTTCGTTCATGACCTCAAAGATCAACCTTTCAGGTTTGTTTTTGAACCTGGTGGCAACCTGGCTCCAAATACTATCGAACCTGGCCCGGTTGACGGCGCTGGTATAACCGGTTTTGATCCAGTCGTCGTGGTGTGAGTTTACAACCATATAAAGTCCTTTAGATAGTCCCCAGTCGAGGATTTGTTCAACCCGTGTGAACCAGGTTTCATCAATTTTATATGGAGAAGTAGTTCCGGTGTGTTTATCCCATCTTACCGGAATCCGGATGCAGTTGAATCCTTCTTGTTTGTACATATCGAACATGTATTCCTGAGTGGATGGGTTGCCCCATTCCCCTTCGCGGGGTGGTTCAAGGGTATTTCCCAAATTGATGCCTTTCCTCATCTGGCTGATTGCATCTTTAGGGCTCAACTGTGCCGAAACAATTGCTGGGATTGCAAATAATAAGGTGAACAGGAAATGGATTGGTTTTTTGTATTTGTACATACTCAGGATTTAGCATTCAAATTTACTTTCAAATTCACGCAATGGCTATTTATAGCGGAAAGAAGAATGTAACGATTCTTTCAAGAGTGAAAGAATTCGACCAATGAGACTGTTATTTTTTTGAGATGAGGGCAGTATTGTTTCTAAATTTAGTTTTCCCATTGAATTCGAAAAAGGACAAAAAAATAAGGGCCCCCACTGGAGGCCCTTATCAATCTAATCATTTAGTTGGTTATTGTTTTACAATCTTCTGGATATTGATGTGTTTTTCTCCGGAAGAAATTACAAATACATAGATACCGGCAGGCTGAGCTGCAAGTGAAACGTATTCTGTTGCATTGTCAACAATCACGTCGCGAAGAGTAACGCCAACTGCATTAAATACCCGAACACGGTTACCAGAGGTAAGTCCGTTGATAACTACTCTGTCGGTAGTTGGATTTGGGTACATTTTGATAGCTTCCATACCAGTGTCAATAAGTCCGGTAAAGAATTTAATTGAATAAAGTGCTGTAGTAACGCCATCAGCAGCAGTTACCAAAAGCTGATCGCCACTTTCAAGGGTGGTCAGTGTACTTGGCTTGCCGGTTTTGTCTAGAACCTGTAAAGTAGCGCCAAATGAAGGATACAATTTATTTATAAATGTACCCTTATCTGTACCTGCGACAGGAGCAGTAATCAAACGTTTTACCTGATCAATGGGGTAATCGTCAGAAATTACATAAGCCAGATATGTGTTTACATAGAAATTAAGCATCGAGAAATAATATGCTTTGGTAACTTTACCATCAGCAGAAGTCACAATAAGCTTATCATCTTTGTAAATATCGCCTAAAGTCCGCTCAAAACCAGCTTTGTCGTAAACAACAATGGTTGCACCTGTCGAAGGAGTTACATTGCTGAGTAAACTCTGAACAGAAGTTCCTCCTGGTACAAACTGGATCAAAGAAGCAAACTGATCAATACTATAAACGTCAGATGTGATATATGCGTCGCTGGCATTAACATTAGGCTTCAACTGATACAGCACCTTGGTTGTGCCGTTTTCGGCAACCACTTCGAAGAAAACTTTGTCGGTGGCAATTACGGCCACATAAGCTGAGTCATAGTTCAGTTTGGTTAACGTCATATATGCATCATTGGCATCAACCATTGTCATGGTAGCGCCGGCCGGAACAATAACAGCAGCAACAACATTACTAAGCTTTTCTCTTTGTTTGATGCCACTGATTGTACCGGTTGCACCAGCAACAGCAACCGTATATTTGGCTGAAGTCAGCAATGCATTTGAGCTTAATCCGTTAGCGGTCACATCAAGAATGTATTTTGATGTATTTACACTGTCGGCAGAAAGCACTATCAAACTATCGCCTTTGCTGATAACAGCGGCATCGGCCAACAATGCGCCATTGGCAGCAGACTTAACTTTCAGGGATTGAAGTGCGTTTGCTTTCAGGATGTTTTGATAGAAACCTGTTACAGTTGTTCCGGTAGTTAAACCTTTAATGGTTTCTTTCATGGAATAACCAGGACTAACCTTGTAAACTTTGGAAGATACCGTTGATTTGTAAATGGTTACTTCGTCCATCACATGCGAGCCAATTCCATCAATGATGGCAGTAATCTGCTGTGGCCAGCCATAGTTTAATTTCTGGAAATAAGCCCAGTCTCTCCAATACCATTCCGAATTTTCTTTGGTTGTTCCATAAATACCATTTTTAATATTAGGATTTGGTTTATAGATATTGGGTTTTCTGTAATAACCGGTAATAGCATCATGGTTACGGCCACCAAAGGAGAAGGCTCCGCCAGTGTTGTTATTTCCCAACATTTCGAGTAGTTCGAAATCATTTCTGTTGGTCGCAGGTTTCAAACCGTTTACAACTGAGTCGTTTAATATTTTATACATAAAAATATTTCCGCCCCAGTTTCCCTGCCATTGGTTAAGAATATTATTACCGCCAACATTTACACCCCAGGGGTTTTTCCTGAATTCAATGTCAACTTCTTTCCAGTAAGCTGCATATACATTGCCATAGCGGTTGAATGCCAAATTGTACATAACGAACACATCGCCCGGATATACAATGGCGTTGGTAGCCAAATCGGGAACCAGCACACGAGGGGTAACCTGCCAGTTTGCTGCATCAACCCATTTTTTGCCGGGCACATATTTCAGGTATGCATTACCATATTCTGTAGGGCCATTGTTCCAGTTCCAGCTTCCGTCTTCAGGTCCCCATGCAAAAACAAACATGTAATGGCTAAGGTCCAAAGGTTCGGTTCCGGGGTTAACAATTTCCATCCAGTCATTGGCCCAATCGTCTTTATAAACCCATTGCGAAATAAATGGTTCGCCTTTCCACGGTTGCACGTAATCCGGGTTTTTTTCTTTTTCGAACCTGACGGAATATACGGATTGTGTTATACCATCTTCAGCAACAACAGTGAAAGTAACCGTACGTTCTTCCGGTGACCCGCTATAGGTGGTAGCACGTTTAACCGTAACTTTGGAGTCGAGTTGCTGTTTGGTGTATGCCAAAGCCGGTATTCCATCGTAATCGGCCGGAACTTTAACCACATAGTTTAAATTCGAAGAATTGAATCCAGGAATGGTATCGCCGGCCCATCCGTATGATTCTGCAACATCGCCTTCGAACCAGTTTGGGATATCAGGCCAGGTAATTGAACCCAAATATGAATTTGATTCAGGATAGAATTTGAAGAGTTTAATGTAATAGTCTTTTGCTTTTCCGCTTTCAGAAGTCACCCGAAGGATATCTCCTGTCTGAAGGTCAGGTCGTTCGACACCACCTTTTGGTATAACTTTCCAACTTGCTTTCGGCGCTTTTTCCAAATATCTCAACATAGTGTCAACACGTGTGGCATAATCCAAACCACGAATGGTATCCATACCGGGCACTTTATCAGTTACTTCCAGACCAAGCCGTCCCCATCCTGAATTATAGGCATTTATCCACTGAGGATCATATCTCATATTGGTCCAGTCAAACCCGTTTTTGGGCATAACAATGTTATCGTCAGCGGTTGGAGGAAGCACATCCAGGGCAAATTTCTTAATTTCAGGCAGGGCGCCGCAAATATAAAGTGTAAGCGTGTCGCCTTTGGTAACCGAAATGGTAGCAGAGTCTTCCTGTGAAGCTGCTGATAAGGAGTATTGCCAGGCCAACGCAGGTTTCTTTTTGAATTGGTACATTAACGAGTCGTATCCACGCACTCCCCAGGGAACTGTAATGGTCATTTTTGCAAGATCAACTATTACTTTACCGGTTTTTGATTCCAGCAGGTTGGCATCCAGTTTCTGATCAGAATGGTTTCCGGCAGTCCAGTAAACGCCCTTCCAGGGTTCTTCTCCACCCTGATTGGGAACAGGGATCCATTCGGAGTCGTTCAAGTCAATACCTTTGGCCTGGTTGAATTGAAGATTGGCTGCAGCAATGTTGGCATCGTGACTTGAAAAATCACTAATACCTTGTTTCACTGAGAATTTACGGATTAAGGTGCAGAACTTGGTTGCCTGAGTAACTCCGGCCACATCATATCCTCTGTCGTTTTCCTGTGAGTTGGTTCCATCGGCCTCATCAAAATTCCCGTTGAACTGGTCAATGATCATAGAATCTTTGGCTCCCTGGGCATTGAGGAAGTGATGACGAAGAAACATGCAATTGTATCCATGCCATGCATCTAAGAGATTCCAGTTAGGAGTTATACTGTCGTTAGCATTAGAGTTTCTTTCAGCCCGGTGCAATACCAAATCGGCAAGCTTCCAGAACTCTTTCTTGGTTGATCTTTGTTGCCAGTGAAGCGGGTCAATAGCCCACATTTCTTCTTCAAACTCCGAACCAATTGCAATCAGAAATGATTTACCCGGGGCCAAATACCTTTTCTGTAATAATGGTGAATTTTTAGGGTACATCTTTGGATCATGCAACCTGATATGGTCAGCAGGGAATGTTAACCAGGTACCAGGAGCCTCTGGCCAGGGAGTTATTCTGCCAACTTCAAAATCAGCGAGGTCTATGGTTTCAGTTCCCATGTTGGTGACCTCAATGTAATTATCAGGAGTTCCACTAATACGGACCTCCGTAATAATTAATTTGTTGTAAGGTTTTTGAGTTTGTGCGTTTAGCACTACACCATAAACTACAACTACCAGAAATAAAAGTAAAAGTTTTAATTTCATAATGTTTGAATTTTAATTAAGTGGTTCTTTTCAAAATTACGTATTAAATGCATGTTTCATCAGTTATTCGATGCGTAAGAATATAACGTATCTTTCAAATATGAAAGAAATCATACATGAACAGGTAGTTTTTGGTTTTGAATTAATCTTTTTTTGACAAAAAATTGGACAAACAAGTACTTTTCTTTCATTGAGATGTTTTGTTGTATTTATGTATGTATTTGGTTTTGTGTTTGTTGCTATCAGGTGTGAAAAGATTTATGGCCTTTTTATTTGATAATTCTCCATTTCGTTGAAAGATGCACTTCTTTAGCCCGGAAAAAAAGATCGTTTTTGTCTTTTACTTCAGGATATTTGCGAAACCTCATTTTTCAAATTTTGTGTATTTTATAAATTTTTGCAATACTTTTTATACCTTGAACCCCTGAAAAGATGGATGACATGACCTGGATTTAACCAACGAGCAACGATGAAATTAACCTTAACTTGTATTTTATTTATTTTTATATCCGTCAGGTTTTGTTTTAGTGCCGATTTCAGGTATTTGAGAACAAACGAAGGCCTTTATAATGGAGAAATCAACTCCATTGCCCAGGATAAATCGGGAAAGATGTGGTTCGCCACCTGGACCGGGCTGGCCAGTTATAATGGTTACGATTTTCAGTTTTTTAAACCTGAACTGGGAAATCCTTTGAGCCTGCCTGATAAAAAGACAAACAAAATATTTATTGATTCGAATGATAACCTTTGGGTTGCTTCTATTTCAGGTATATCTGTTTTTCGTAAAGAAAGCCAGACTTTTCATCCTGTAAGCCTTTCAGGACTTTCCTCATACAATTTTTATGTCTTTGGTATTTTTGAAACTAAAGGAAATGTATTGATTCATACCAATGCCGGAATTTATCTGGTTTATTATAAGAACAATTCCAGTTTTGATATACACACCAAAAGACTGGATCTGGTGTTTGGGAACGCTACGACCGGTGAATATGTACATTATATGAATACCTATAATGACCGGTTGGCGCTGATATCAAATGCTGATGTATATAGCCCGCATCGGATTCTTCTCTGTGAATTGAACCTCGATGAGAAAGATACCCTGTTGAGAATTCAAAACAGAATTACCTATCACCACCCAATTAATGCCATCGCACATTCGAAGGATGGCAATAGTCTGTATTTGGGAACGGCGGATGGAATTTCAGTTTTATCACTAAATCAGTTGACGATTTCCGATCAGGTATTTTTTAAAGGGCAGAATATTCAAAACCTTTATCTGGCAAGCGATCAAAAAATTTACTGTTATTCGACCAACCCTTCATTGTTGTTTGTTGACCTAAGGACTTCCCAAACAGGCCAGTACCTTCCTGATCCGCTTAAGATCGGTTCGCTCCTGGATAATAACATCATGTGTTTATTTGAAGATTTTTCAGGAAATTTGTGGGTTGGCCATCAGGGATTGGGTTTAAGTATATTGAATTTGAACCGGAAGGCTTTTCAAACATTTAACCGCGACCCTTCCAATCCAAAATCACTTAATGGAAATATTGTTATGTGTTTTAATGGTACTGAAAATGCAACTTTTATTGGACTCCGGCAGGGGGGTATTAACCTTACCTCAAAAAAGATAGCTAAGGACGGAACGTCCGAATTCAAGGTACTGGCTTATCAGCAAAGTTCAGAACCAGTTTCCAACTTCGATAATATATGGGACATTGCCCGCGAATCTGATTCCGTGTTTTGGGTGGCTTCTGATGGCGGTCTGGCCAAATTGAAAAAAACAGATCAGGGCTGGAGTTATGGCAGTCGTACTGAACAGCCACTTTATGAGGGCGTAGTCAGAAAAATTTTGGTTGATAAAGACCGTAATATCTGGTTTGGAACATCCAATGAAGGACTCCGTTTTTATCCGGCATTACAAAAAAATCCTGAAAAGAAGTTTTTTGTCTTTCCCTTTGATCCGACGAATCCGGAAAGTATTTCAGACAAGACTATTTTATCCATGTATATTGACAGTAAAAACCGGTTTTGGGTTGGTACCAACAAAGGATTAAATCTTCTGAAATCATCGTACGTCAATTTGGATTTGTCGGGAAAAACGAAACCGGATGTCAGATTTACCCGGCTTGTTGCCACCAAACCCAGTCAGGATTTTCTGAGCGCCAACGAAATCAATTGCATCTATGAAAATCTGGATGGAAAACTATGGATTGCAACTCAGGGTGGAGGAATCAATATTATGGAATCCGATTCGATCAAGTTTTCGCATATTGATACTGAAAATGGATTATCAGGAAACGATGTACTTGGAATTCTTGCTGACCAGTCGGGAATAAAATGGATCAGTACCAATAAGGGAATAATGTCATTTGATCCTGACAATAAAACCAAACCATTTACCTATTACAGTCACACCGATGGTTTACAGGGAGAGACTTTCAAAGTGAATTCCTATTTTCAGTCGGCTGATGGCGAACTTTTTTTCGGGGGCGATAACGGATTTACCCGGTTTTATCCCAATCAGATTAAATTTAATCCGATTCCTCCACGAATTGGGCTTACTTATCTCCGTATCCTGAATAAGGTAGTCAACATAGGAGACATGATAAGCAGTGGAAATATGATGACACGCTCTCTCAACGAGATGGACAAAATTGAGTTGCCCTATTCTAAAAATACGTTCAGTATTGGGGTAGGGGTACATCATTATCAGCATCCTGAGGGAAACCAGATCCGGTATAAGCTCGATGGATTTAGTGACCGGTGGATAACCTTACCGGCTTTTAACCAGAATATTTATTTCTCGAAACTGCCATTTGGTAAATATACGCTTCACATTTCAGCGTTAAGTGCCGATAATATTGAATCCGAATCGGAAAGAATACTCGAAATCAGGATTCTGCCTCCCTGGTACCAAACCTGGTACGTTCGGTCTTTTATGTTGCTGCTTCTGATTGCTTTGGTCGGATATATTATATTCTGGTTAACGAAGCGGCAGCGGATTTCTTTTCAGAAAAAAATTGATGCCATTTCGTTTGAAAACAACGAAAACAAGATGAGGTTTTTGACAAACATTGCCCATGAACTCCGTACTCCTCTGAGTTTGGTAATTGCACCCATCGAAGACATGCAGCAGAATTATACCACCATTGATCCAAAGTGGAAAAATCACCTGAGACTGATCTATAGAAATTCAAATTATCTGCTTACCCTTATTAATCAGATCATAGATTTCAGAAAGTTGAATGCGGGAAAATTGCAGTTAAACCGTCAAACTGTTGATATTGTCGGATTGGTAAGGGAGGTCGTGGCTAATTTTAAAGGGCTTGAAAGCCGCAGAAAAACCAATCTACACCTTATGACTCCCGATCAGGCAATCCTGGTTGATATTGACAGCCAGAAAATAGAAGAGGTTATGTATAACTTATTATCGAATGCCTTCAAACATACGAACGAAAACCTTTCCATCGAAGTTTCTCTCGAACTTTTAAACAGTCCTGATGGAAAAAAGCAGGTCAGGATAACTGTATTTAACGAAGGGAAAGATATTTCGGATGAAGATAAAGTCAAAATATTTGAACGTTTTTATAAGGTGAGCGAAAAGGTCGAGGGCGCCGGAATAGGCCTTTCATTCTCCAAATCGCTTATCGAAATGCATAACGGAACCATTACTGTCGAGTCGGTTGATGGCGCCGGAGTGGCTTTCCATGTGGATTTACCTTTTGACCAAATTGAAGTAACTGATTCGGCAGCTAATATCGGTAATTCTGGAATGTGGTGGCACGAAGATGTTTATAACAGGGAGCAAATGAACGAACTGGAGAATATAGGGAAAGAACTTACTATTGTCATTGTGGAAGACAATATTGATTTGCGCACTTTCCTCAGAAACACTTTGTCGGTTGGGTATAATTGTTATGAAGCCGGCGACGGAAAAGAAGGCTACGATATCATTACCAAAATTCTTCCCGATATCGTTATTTCAGATGTCATTATGCCTAAAATGGATGGTTATGAATTGTGTGAAAAAATCAAGGAAAACAGCAAAACCTGCCATATCCCGATCATTCTGCTTACTGCCAATAATGCATCTGACCATGTCGTTGCGGGTTATCAGAAAGGCGCAGATGCATACGTAACAAAGCCGTTTGATATGAACATCATCAAAGCCCAGATTTCAAGGTTAATCAGAAACCGTGAGCTGATCAGGGAAAAATACATGACACAAAACTTTATGGTCGAAGTCTCTAACACAAGCCTTTCAAAAGATGATGAATTCATTATAAAACTCAGGCAGTTGCTCGAAGAAAACCTTTCTGAAAGCGATTTTAATGTCAAGAAGCTTTCAGAAGATTTGAATATCAGTACCACTCATTTATACCGCAAATTGAAATCCTTAACAGGACTTTCGCCTGTTGAGTTTATCCGGGTATTTAAGCTACAAAAGGCTTGTGAAATGCTTTCCAATACAGGCTATTCGGTCAAAGAAATCGGATATGGCCTTGGGTTTAATAATTTATCCTACTTCGTTAAGTGCTTCAGGGAACAGTTTGGTGTTACCCCTTCTATTTACAGGCAAAAAGGATTGCCAAATCGTATGTAAATGATAGCACAAATCAATCAGCTATGTAATATATTAACCTATTTTAACACATATTGTCATCTATATGGCTGAAATAAGCCGAACTGCGATTTATGTTTTACATGTGAAATTCGATTTTTGATACATTTGTTGCGTTGATAAATTAATTTCACCTTGTTTTATTCAATATTTATGATTTAAGAAAATGACAAAGAATAAACAACTAACCTTAATTACTTTATTTCTGCTTGTGTTTTTTGGCTGTAAAAAGGAACTGGATGATAAATATGTCCGTCCTGAATGGCTTGCCGGAAAACTCTACACGCAATTAAAGACTCAGCCCGAACTTTCCATGTTTGCAGAATTACTGCAAATTTCTGGCTACGACACTATTATTGATGTTTCAGGTAGCTACACGGTCTTTGCACCTTCCGACGAAGCTTTCACCAAGTATTTTCAGGAAAACACCAAATATAAATCAATTGCTGATATTCCGAAGTCCGAGGCGGTTAAACTCGTAAAATACCATCTGGTACAAAATCCATGGAGCAAAAAACAACTCCAGTCGCTCGATATTTTTGGATGGATTGATACTCTTGACTTACGAAATAATTTGCCCAGGGGCTATAAAAGGGAAACTCTTTTACTGGGCAAAAACATGAAGTATGGCGTTGCTTACAGTAAATATTTAAAACAAAACAGTTCTTTAAAACGGACCAATGTAATTGATACCACACAAACAACCTGGCGCCGGCGTGTATTTACCGATTCACGAAAATATTCACCCATTTTCTTTAAGCAGTATTTTGATATTTACGACCTCTCCACATCTGATTATGGCTTTTATTTTGGCCGGCAATTCGAAAATGTGACCGATCTTTATTTTACCAACGGACGCATTGTAAGTGATGAGATTTTTGCCGAAAACGGATTTATTTATACCATCGACCGTGTAGCCGTTCCGCTTAGGAATGCCATGGAGATTTTAAGCGATAAAACAAAACCTAATTCCTACTATTCCTATTACGAACTGGTGAACCAGTTTGCAGAGATGGATTTTAATGAAGGGGAAACCAACCGTCAGCCAGGAGCAGAACTGGGATTAAAAGTGGATTCACTCTTCAACCTGAGGTATCCTCAATTGGTATTTGACATCAACAGTGAAAAAACAAAACCACCCCGAGGGGTTTTCGGGCTTCCAAGCAACGTAACCATCCGTTACCATCATGGTGTTGTAGCCCCAACCAACGAAGCGATGAACCAGTTAATCAGTAAATATCTTGCAGGCGGGAACAATTGGGGAAGCCTGGAGTCCTCGCCTGAGATCATCAAAAGAATTATTGCAAATTCATGCCTTTCCATTAATCCGGTTTACCCATCTGATTTTACAAAAGGGTTTTTTAACGGGGAATCCGATTATATTCAGATTGAGGAAAATTCAATCGTACAGAAGGAATATGGCAGCAACTGTACTTTTATAGGCGTCAACAAACCTATTATTCCAAGGGCATTCAGTAGTGTCGCCGGACCGATCTATACCCGAAAAGGATATTCGAAAGTCATGTATGCCATCGAAAGATCCGGTTTACTTTCTGCCTTGAAACGGAAAGATGCCAACTATTCATTCTTTGTTGAGAGTGATATCAATACTTCAGTTGACTCGTCCCTGGTTTTTGATGGAAGCAGGTTCTTTGCAATAACTTTATATCCTTCTATCCGATCCATCGCATTGAACAATGAGGATCTGAGGATTCTGTTATTGAACCATATTGGAGTTGAAGCGCCAAAGGGAGTTGCAAAACGTGAATTTATTAAAAATCTCGCAGGTAACTATTTGATATTTAATAATGAAACAAAGGAAGTTAAAGGTAATTCACCAACATCTTATGGTTACCGTGGTACTAAATTTGTACAAGTTGTGCCCCGGAAAATCAGTGAAAACGCCGATAATGGAACCACTTTCGAAATTGATAATTGGTTTAACTTTAGCGGAAACTCATTGTTTAACGTTATTTCATCGAATTATCTGAAATTTCATAACCTGATGAAAAAGGCCGGATTAAGTGAGGATAAGCTCAGCCGGTACTCCTTCATTTCCGACAATCAGGTTTATACTGCCTTGATTCCCAATGATTCGGTTGTGAATTCAATGACCGCTAAAACCGATGTGATGAGTACAAGTGAATTAAGGAATTTCCTTTTGATGCACTTTATTCAGGGCGATATCATTTTTACCGATGGGAACCGTCAGGCAGGTTATTATGAAACCGCCCGCATTGACGCAAGTTCAACTCCGTTCAGTACAATTAATTCTTTTGTTAAAATCATTCCCGGAGTTGATAAAATTACCATACCAGCGAAGAACGGAAGTAATTATTTAGTGATCAATGAATCTGCCAAAACAAACCAGATAACCGGGCGTAGCGTGAGTACGACAGGTACTGAGGCATATCCCAATATAGTGAGCACGGGTGTTGTTCATGAAATTAAGAGTGCACTGTTTTACGATCAGCTTGATACCAAATAAACAACCAGCTAAAAAGAATATTTAAACTTTAGGTTTTTGTACACATGAAAAAAATCAAAAAAACCATAATTCTGATCCTGGCGCTTTTCAGTTTTGTCGGAGCCTATTCTCAGACTAAAGTGACCATTCGCGGGAAGGTAATTGATCAGAATGATAAATCGGCGGTTGTTGGTGCAACAGTCGTGGAGTCGGATAAGGAAAACCGTGTGGTAAACGGAACCATTACCGATATTGACGGAAACTTTGTTTATGAAATGAGGAATCCGGCGAATAGCATGAAAGCCACTGTAATTGGCTACCAGACCAAACCGTTCAAACCAACGCCCGGAAAATCAATGGTTATCGAACTTGTTTCTTCAGAAATTGAACTTGGATCGGTAACCATTACGGCTAAAGCAAAATCAGATAATCAGCTTACCAATATCGAAGAACGCGATAATGCCTCATCGCGTGTGAAGATTGACCTTATGGAAATGAAAAACGAGGGCATTACTTCGGCTGCCGATGCCCTTCAGGGTAAAGTTTCCGGATTGGACATTATCAGCCAATCGGGTGACCCGGGTTCCGGTTCGCAGATCGTAATCCGCGGATTGAGCTCCATGGGAAACAACAAACCACTGATCGTTATTGATGGCGTTCCCCAGTATAGTGTTCCTTCTAGTTTTGACCTTAGTTCAGCCGACTCCGAAGACATCAGTAACATGATCAATATCGCACTTCAGGACATCAAATCCATTGAAGTTCTGAAGGATGCCGCTTCTTCGGCTATTTATGGCTCGAAAGGCGCCGATGGGGTATTGCTTATTGAAACCCACCGCGGGCGCATGGGAAAAGTACAGTTCGATTATCAGTACAAGAACAGTGTCAACTTTCAGCCTCCGGCTATTCCCATGTTAAATGGCGACGAGTATGTCATGCTGCAACTTGAACAGTGGCACAACAGCAAGGGCGTTTTTAGTATCCCAAGGGAAATTGCCTACGACAAGGATTATTTCGATTTCTATAATTATTCGGCCAATACCGATTGGTTGGGAGCTATTACCCAAAATTCGGTGACCCATGACCATTATTTTAAAATTTCGGGCGGGGGTGAAAAAACCAGGTATTTTACTTCGTTCAGTTATGTGAACGAAGGGGGCACAACCATTAATACAGGGGCCCGCAGGTTTTCAACCCGTGTCAATCTCGACTATTTCCTTTCCACGAAGTTGTTGTTCACCGTTCAATTTAATTATTCGAACAACCAGATTGATGGAAATATTGAAATTGAAGGTAGGAACATTCGTGAAATGGCATACCTGAAGGCGCCAAATATGAGCATTATGGAGTATGATGCTAAGGGTAAACTCACCGGTGAATATTTTACCCCAATTAACAGTTATCAGGGGAATGGTTATTCCTATTTTAATCCTGTTGCAGTTGCCCGTTTGGGTAAAAGGGATCAGAACGAAAATAGCCTGGAGAACACATTTCGTCTGAAATACAACATTCTGGATTGGCTGATTTATAAGGAAACAGTTTCTTTTCAGTATGGCGGAACCAAAGAAAATAACTATTTACCCTACAATGCCATTGGATCAGACTGGCTGGCATGGACAGTAAATAAGGCGGAAGAAGGCAATAGTCAGTACTCTTCCATCAAAACCGAAACTCAATTGGTATTTGATATCCCTTTCAAGACCGAAGATCATGTCATGTCGGGGGCAGCATCGTGGATTACCAATCAATCGGGTTATCAATGGATGAATATCCAGAGTAACCGTACCCCAAGTACCGATATTCAGGACCCTTCAGTTGGGGCACAAATCAACTGGATAGGTTCAGGCTCGGGCGAGAACAGTGATTTAGGCGCCGTTTTTAACTGGAATTATAAATACAAGGATCGTTACATGCTTCAGACTATCCTGAGGGCTGATGCCAACTCTGCATTTGGGGCCAATAACCGCTGGGGTTTGTTCAAAGGCGTATCGCTCGGATGGCGTTTCTCCGATGAACCGTTTTTAAAATCGCTCAAGGAAAGCGAAATGATCAATGATTGTATGTTGCGCGCCAGTTGGGGGGTTACGGGCCGTCCGCCAAGTGATGCCTATGCCCGGTTCGCCACTTACGAAACTACCTACACCGGTAATTACATTAAAAATCCGGCCATTGTGCCAACCCGTATTCAGTTGGATAACCTGAAATGGGAATCTGTTTCACAAACCGATCTGGGTATCGAAATCAATTTATTTAAAGACCGCTTCTTTATTGAAGCCGAAGTTTACCGTAAACTGACCTCAGATCTGTTGTTCAATAATTACGATATTCCTACATCGTCTGGTTATAGCCAGTTAAGATTTCTTAACGGTGGAGAAATGGAAAATTTTGGATGGGAGTTAATGACCAATGTAAAAGCGGTTAAAACCAAAGACTGGTTGTGGTCAATTGATTTCAATACTTCTCAAAATGTTAACGCGTTTACCCAATTACCCGAAAATTTCAATACTGAGCGTTCTACTTCAATCGGAAATGGAGAATATCCAAGGCGCGTAGTAGCGGGTGAACCCATAGGTTCATTCTTCGGGTTCCGTTACAAAGGTGTTTTTGCCAACGATAAGGCCGCTATCGCCAAAGATGCTGCAGGAAACGATCTCAGGGACAATGAAGGTAATCCTATTCCCCTGACTTACAAGGGAACTTATATCTTCAGAGGGGGCGATGCCATTTACGAAGATGTTAACAAAGACGGTAAAATAGACCTGAACGACGTGGTTTATATTGGCGACTCAAATCCCAGTTTTATCGGAGGGATGGGAACCACGCTCCGGTATAAAAACTGGGACCTTTCTTTCAGTTTCCACTACCGTATCGGTTTCGATATCATCAATATGATCGCGTTACAAACCGAAGGTATGAATGGCAGGAACAATCAGAGCAAAGCTGTTTTGAAACGGTGGAGAACACAGGACCAGGATTACCCCGGCATACTTCCGCGTGCCTATATGGACCATCCGGCCAATAACCTGGGCTCTGACCGCTATGTCGAGAAAGGTGATTTCATTCGCTTAAACAACGTCAAATTCGGATATCAGCTTAGCCAGGAACTTTGCCGTAAACTGAACCTGCAAAGCGCCAGCTTTACTCTTAGCGCCCGTAAATTATACACATTTACCAACTATTCGGGACAAGATCCTGAGGTAAGCCAGAATGCAAGCGATCCGTTCTGGATTGGCGCCGATTATGCCAATACTCCTCCGCCACGCATGGTAACGATCAGTTTAGCTGTTGGATTTTAATATTTATGAACATGAAAAAGATATTTAAAATACGTTTTATTCTGCTTTTCCTGGCCTTAAGCATGCAATTTTCGTGTAACAATTTCCTGGAACTTATTCCTCCCGGAGGATTGGTACGGGAAGAGTTCTGGAAAACCAAAGAAGATGTTGAAGCTGTGTTGATGGGAGCTTACCAGTCGTTTGCCTCCATGGACGGGAGCTTGTTTACCTACGGTGAAGCCCGCGGAGATATGGTTAAAGCAGATTATAACCTGGGGTCAGGTGAACGGAACCTGATGGAAAGCAACATTTACCCCGACAACTGGCTTTGCAACTGGAATAATTTTTATAAAGTCATCAATTATTGCAATGATGTGATAAAAAATGCCCCCATTGTTCAGAAAAAAGATAACACTTTTACTGAGTTTCACCTGAAAGGACTGATGTCCGAGGCTATCTGGCTTCGCAGCCTCAATTATTTCTACCTGGTCCGCCTGTTCAATGATGTCCCTTTAGTGCTTGAACCCTCTGAAAGTGATGACGTGGATTTTTACTTGCCCAATACGAAAGGGGAGGCAGTTTTGGAGGCCATATTGAAAGACCTGAACGAATACCGGCCATTTGCCACCGACGGCTATAAATCGTTGGAAGAAGTAAAAGGCCGTGCCACCAAAGCTGCTTTCGATGCTTTGCTGGCCGACATTTCGCTCTGGAATTTCGATTACAACAAAACGATAGAATACTGTAACCGGATACTCGGGAACAAGGAATTTGTGATGATGCCCGGAACACGTTGGTTCGAATTATACTATCCCGGAAATTCGCTGGAAAGTATTTATGAACTGCAATTTGAAGATAAGTACAACCAGAAAAACGCTACGTACGGAATAACCAACCGGTACAGTAACAATTATGACCCAAGTACGCGTGCGGTTGAATTATTTGCACGCCAATACGCTGTGGAGATTACCCGTGGAGAAGATGCTTCGATTACCAAACTGAGTGAAGACGATTACCTGATCTGGAAGTTCGTTGGACGTGCGCCTGATGGCAAAACAGAACGTACCGGGTCCGATCAAAGCAGTTGTAACTGGATCGTATATCGTTTGGCCGAAATCCACCTGATGAAAGCTGAAGCTTTATCGCAGCTAAACAGGTACGGTGAAGCCCTGACGATTATTAACTTTATTCGTGAAAGAGCCAATGTGGTTCCCATCGTTGTGGGAAATTCAGCGATTGCGTTTGAAGATGCTGTAATGGAAGAACGTGCCCTGGAGCTGGCCTTCGAAGGGAAACGATGGTTCGACCTTCTCCGGATGGGCCGGCGAAATAATTACAGCCGTAAAGATAAGTTAGTGGAAACCATCATCAAAAATGTTCCATCCACCCAAAAACGAATCTTATCGGCTAAACTGTCTAATCCGCTTGGTTGGTATTTACCAATCTACAAAGGGGAAATTGAGCGAAACAAAAATCTGGTTCAAAATCCATATTATAAATTCTAAACCATGAAACGAATTTCAATTCTGTTAAGTTTGTTGGTTGTCCTGTCGCTGCAGTATTCGTGCAAAAAAACACCGGTCATTGCAGGATTCGAGGACATGGAGCAATTTACGATATACGATTACCTCAAGCTGAATGGAAAGGAATTTTCACTCTTCCTTTCCATTCTGGAAGCGGGAGAATTGGATAAAACCCTGAGCGCATATAATCCTAATGGTATCAATTATACTTTATTCGCTCCTGACAATAAGGCTGTTGACGCATTTCTTAAATCAGGGGGGCCATATTCTACCATTGATGCACTCCTGAAAGATAAAGTTTTCGTTTCGGCGCTGGCCCGCTACCATGTAGTCAATATGGGTACCAGTACGTATGAATTTCCTTTCGGAACTTTTTCGGAGCCAACCCTATCCGGCGATTTTCTGAACGTGAATTTTATTCTGGCAAAAGATACCACCTACTATAAAATTAATAATCAGGCTCCGATTAGTAAAGCCAACATCGAATTGTCGAACGGCTATATACATGTAGTGAGTACCATGTTGACTCCAATTACCCAGAATAGTTATGGCTGGCTGAAACAAAATCCTTCATTTACGATATTGACCCAGGCTATTGAAGCTACCGGATATAAAGCTATTATAGATGTAAACATGAAGGATGAAAAAGAAACTTTGCGTCCTTTTACCGTTCTGGCCGAACCCAATGCCGTTTACAAAAAACGAAATGTTAATAATTTTCAGGACCTGGCCAAACTCATCAGTCCCGACCGTACCGACTATACCAATAGTACCAATCCGCTGAATTTGTTTGTAGGTTACCACATCCTTAATGAAAGCAGGTTTCTCGACGATCTTCAGGGCCGTTCAACCAATTACAATACTTTCGCCGATATTCCGCTTAACATCAACGGGCTGGGACTGGATATTGTAGTCAATAGGGGTAAAGAGGTTTTTGATCTGGTCATCCATAATGAAGATACCACTATTATTGATTATGTAGGCCTGGATTATGACGCCAGTAATGTGATCACCCAGAGTGGCGCCATCCATTTTATTGATCAGATACTTAAACCGCAAGAGCCTTCCCGGGCCATTGTTACTTATGAGTTCTGGGATGAACCGGCATTGGAGGAATACCGTCGTAAAGGAGGAAGTTACCTTATTGAGAATGAAAAATTGATGTATAATGTCAAATGGACAGGAGCAAAACTATATTACGTCAAATCCTTCGATGAGTCAGAACGTGCGTGGAGCAGAGATTACCTGCAGATGGACGGGGATTTTACTATTTCCTATCAGATACCTAAAATCATAAAGGGTAAATATAATGTATTTCTGGGCGCTGACGGCTTTAGTTCAGCTAATGCACTGGTTGAACTTTATGTTGACGGAAACAAATTAGGTGGTTTGATTGACCTTACCAGAGGAGGAAGTTCAAACTGGCCATACGTACAATACAGAGTTGGCAGTATAGACTTTAAAAAGTATGCAGCACATACTATTACAATCAAATCCCTCATTCCAGGCCGGTTTAGGTGGGATTACATCAGATTCGAACCTTTATAAACTTATGACATAATGAGACTTAAAATTGGCATCATATTCACAGCATTCATCCTGTCGGTGACCGGTTGTACCGAAATCTGGGATGAACACTACAATAAGCAACCCGAAACAGTTAATATCAATGTTTGGGAGGCCATAAAGGGAAGAAGCGATTTGTCGCGTTTTGTAGAATTGATAGTAAAGAACAAGTACGATACTCTATTCGATAAAAACGATACCTATACACTTTTTATCCCTGATAACGCGGCTTTTGATAAGGTAATGAGCACGGTACAAGTTGATACAACCATACTGAATTATCACATTTCCCCTCACTTTATACAGCCGGTTGATATTCAGGGCAAGCGAAAATTACAAACCCTGGCCGAGAAGTTTTCAACCTTTGAAAACCTGGGGTCCAAACCAACATACGATGGAATTAGCCTGAAAGAAGAAAGTCCCTTGTACATTAACGGGAAATTTTTTGTTATGGGCGAAGTTGCCATACCGCGTCCAAATTTGTTTGAGTACTTTCAAAAAAAATCACCCGGGTTAAGGGATTATATCAGGAAACAGGACTCCATCATCATTGACAAAGAGAGAAGTCGTCCGATTGGTTTTGATGAAAAGGGAAATACGGTTTACGATACCGTTTCGATAAGAGTTAATTTGTTCGAAATGCGGTTCTTTCCTGTTTCACGCGAATTCAGGGCATGGACTGCAACTTTTGTATATCCTCAAAAGGAAACCCTTGAGACAGGACTTACTGCAATGGCCCTGAAACTTGGTGGAACCTATGATTCCTACGACGATATTCCGGTAAAATGGCAGGAAGATATTCTCATTCCTCATCTGCTCAAACATGGCACCTTCCTGAATATGCTGGAACCATCAGAATTTAAACCAGTCAGAATTAAGAAAAACAGGCAGGTATTTAACATGCTCAATATTCAGGGCGACAGCGTTGTTGCCGATTATCGGCCAGTCGCCAAGTATTTGTGCAGTAACGGTGTAGTATACGATTATGCCAACTTCGTAATTCCTGACTCCCTGTTTTCAGGTACCGAAAAATTTGAAGGCGAATGGCTGGCTATACAAACCGGGGTCAATAAATATGCCTGGCGGAAAAATGTAAAAGTTTCCAGTTCCTCGTATTTTGATGTGGCTCAAAATTTTATCAAAGGAGCCTCAAACGATACGATATTGCTTTCGAATTTTACGAAAGGGTACAAAGGAACATACAAGGTCGAGTTTAATGTTAAAAACATGTTTCCACGAAAATACCAGATGGTTATCAGTACCCACATGGATATCGGAGGTATCTATGATATTTATGTGAATAACCAGTTAGTCAAAACCTTCGACTGGTACGACTTTGTTAGGTATAAAACACTTATACCCAGCGTTACAGGAAAGAAATTTATTCCTGTTGGAAGGTATAATAAATTTGATTGTTGGGTCGAAAACATTACGGAATACGGAAGGCCAAACATTCGTTTCGAATACAAAGGTCCGGGAAGCGCCCCAAATAACGGATTGGTAATTGATGCCATTGAATTCATTCCTGCGCCGTTAAATTAAGAGTTAACCAGCTTACTATATCTGATTTACTGAGAAATAAAATTGATACGATGATTAATAATCCATTTACCATTGCCACCTGGAAAAGAGCTGCGCTGATTATTCCCGTGCTTTTGTTCAGTTTTATGACTTCGCATGCACAAAATACGAATGCGCAAGACTCAATTCTTGTTAAAGGAGTTATTGTTTCCGGAACGGGAACTCCCCTATCGAACATTACCATAAGCATTGAAGGATCGAGGCAATTGCCTGTGGTAACAAACGAAGCTGGAGAGTTCTCCATTCAGTCGAGTTCCGGCGATAATTGGCTGATCATTTCACCTGTTACCGAATTTAAAACCAAAAGGGTATTCCTGAATAACCGCAATGAGCTAAAGGTGTTTTTAACTGGCAATGATTTATCCTCAGGCGACGATCCGTTAAACCTCCTTTCACAGAAGAAAATTAAGAAGGATATTGTACCTGCTTATTTTGAAACAAAAACTGCCGGTAGTTACCGGTCATCAGCATTCTCTATTGATGAATATTTACAGGGAAAAGCTGCTGGTGTAAATATTGTCAGACGGAATGGTTCGCCAGGGTCAGGAGCTGTTCTTTCTATTCGGGGAGTAAACTCCCTGATAGCAAATAATCAACCTTTATACATTGTTGACGGTATTCCGATGGAAAATCCCGGACTGTTTTCTTCCAATGTGGAAGGTATGGCATACGACCCTTTGATGGCAGTAAATATGCTCGATATTTCGACCCTGACCATAGTAAAAGATCCTGCTATTACAGCTTCTTATGGTTCAAAAGCTTCGAATGGAGTAGTCTTCATCGAAACCCTCGACCCAAGCGCCACACAAACATCCATTGATGTTGATTTGCGTTCCGGTTTTTCAATGGCCCCATCTAATTTTATCCCGCAAATGAATGCCTTGCAGCATAAGAGTCTGGTCAATGAAGTCTTATTTACTTCCGGATTGTTCGAGGAAGTGATCAGGGCAAAATATCCGAATTTGTTTCTAAGTAAAAATGATCCCAGATATATTGATTATCAGCATAATACTAATTGGCAGAAGGAAATTTTTAACGATGCCATGTTTAGCAATATTAATTTGAAGGTTAAAGGTGGCGATGCGATAGCCCGATATGGCTTATCGTTTGGATACACAAGCAGCGATGGAGTTTTTAAAGCAACTGATTACGACAGTTATAACCTGCGTTTTGCCAGTCGCCTGAACATTTTTACCTGGTTAAGGATGAATGCCGGTGTGTCTCTGAATTATAACACCTCGAACATGAAAGAATCGGCAAAAGTCAAAGAGACCAATCCTGTTTTGGCTGCATTGAATAAATCGCCGCTTCTGAACCCGTACCAGTACGATTTGGACGGGAACATGATTACTTCATTAAGTGAAGTTGACGAATTGGGCGTTTCTAATCCGGTGGCTATCGTTAACCGGTACAAAGCAAATAATACCAATTATCACTTCATTTCAACCATGGGTTTTGAAGTTACTATTAATAAAGACCTGATGTTGAATACCAATTTTGGTTTGACCTATAATGCCCTGAAAGAAATGGTTTTCATGCCTAATCATGGTATGGCACACTATTATAACAACGAAGCGCATAACGTTGCCAAGGCCACAAACAATTACCTGCTTTCGATTTATAACAATACTTATTTGTCGTATAAAAAGGTTTTTAACAAAGTTCACAGCATTACTTCAAACACCGGAGTCAATATGCTTACCAATAAGTACCAGCTCGACTGGGGCTTGACGATGAATGCTCACGAGAACGACGAATATCAGTCGTTGCAGGATGGGACCAACAACCTGCGCCGTATTGGCGGGGAAAACAAAAAGTGGAACTGGGTTTCAATCTACGAAAACCTTAACTATGCCTATAAAGATAAATACCTGGTCACTGCCAGTGTTTCACTTGATGGATCATCCAAAGTTGGCGACGATGCCATTCATACCTTAAAAATTGCAAATAATCCGTTTGGGCTCTTTTATTCAGGAGGTATTGGCTGGCGCTTATCAAGCGAGCCTTTTCTGAACCATCTGGGCTGGCTCGACGAATTGAAACTTAGGGCGACTTATGGGAAATCCGGAAACGACGATATTGGCGAATCCAATGCATCCGATTATTACCAGTCTGTAAAATTTCGCGAGACTGTTGGTCTCTATCCGGCAGTTATTGCCAATAAAGAATTGAGTTACGAAACTGTTTCTCAAATTAATGCCGGTATAGATTTAGCCTTGTGGGGAAGCCGTTTCCGTGCTACCATTGATGTATTTAACTCGACCACCAGCGATATGTTGATTTTAACACCGTTAAAATCATACATGGGCTACAGTTTCCGTCCCGAAAATGCCGGGGAGATGAAAAATAAAGGAATAGAAGTGAGCGCTTTGTACCGCATTATTGATGGAAGTTCATTTAAATGGGATTTGCAGGCAAACGTTTCTAAAATTTCAAACGAAATTTCGGCCATTAGGGGTGATATGTTAATCACCGAAATTGTCGGAGGGGAAGTTGTTAATAAAGTTGGTGAAGCGGCCAACAGTTTTTACGGTTACCTCTTCGACGGGGTTTATTCATCGGCTGGGGAAGCTCAGACAGCAAATCTGATGAATGCCAAATCGGTCAGGTATAAAGCCGGGGATGCCCGTTTTGTTGACTTGTCGGGGCCTTCAGGAACTCCTGACGGGATGATCAACCAATATGATAAAACAACCATTGGTTCATCAATGCCCGAGTTATATGGTGGTTTACAGAATACTTTTACTTACAAACGCTGGGGTTTGGATACTTACATCAATTTTGTTACAGGTAACGAAATATTCAATTACGTGAGATACAAAAATGAGGCGATGACAGGTCTTGAAAACCAGAGCGCCAACGTGTTAAACAGGTGGCAGTACGACGGTCAAAAAACCGATGTTCCACGCGCACTTTGGAACGATCCCGTTGGAAACTCGGCCTTTTCATCGCGTTGGATTGAAGATGGATCATACCTGAGAGTTCAGAACATTTCCTTAAGTTACCGCATACCAACCAAGTGGCTGCAATTCAGGAATGCAGAGTTTTATATTTCGGCCAATAATGTGCTTACCCTTTCGAAATATTTGGGTTACGATCCTGAATTTGCGACTTCATACTCACATGCAGAACAAGGAGTTGACTATGGACAAACACCTCAGGCAAGGCAATTTGTACTGGGAATTAAACTTGGATTATAAAATAATATAGAATTATTAACCATGCTAAGAAATCTGAAAAATTCCGTCATTTTCATTACCGTTTTGTCATCGATGCTATTTCTTCCTTCATGTAGTGATTTTCTTAATCCTGATCAGGATTTGAATGTTACTCAGGAACAACTTTACGATGACTGGTATGAATATCGTTCAGTAGCGATGGGATTATATGGCCTGCAACAGAAATTGGCCGAACAACTTGTTGTTTTGGGCGAACTGCGTGGCGACTTACTGACTGTTACTCAGAATGCCGATGCTGATTTGATTGAAATTAACAACTTTCAGCCCTCAAAGAATAACAAGTATGCCGATCCGACCAACTTTTATAAGCTCATCTCTGCCAGTAACAGTTTTATCAGGGTCATGAAGGAAAAGCATCCTGAAGTTTTGGATAAAAAGATTGCAGTTACCAATTACGATAAACTCTATGGCGAAGCGCTTTGTATGCGTGCCTGGGCTTATTTTAATGCAGTCCGGATTTATGGAAAAGTTCCGGTAATCCATGAATCACTGACTTCGGTTGCCGAAATTGAGGAATACCTCAAATCGTCATCTACTTACATTGATAAAGTCAATGTTGTTTTTGGAACTGATGGTTTCCACAATGATACCACCTACAACAAACAGATTACCCTGGAGAAACAGTTTTATGATCTCGATATGGTAATCCGTGTTTTTAGCAAGCAGTTAATTAACGAAGTAAAAGCTGTCGGGGTAAACCATTACATTGATAATAACGATAAATCGTGGGAAGTCTCCGTTTGGAATACTTTTGCCTGGAATGCGCTGCTTGGTCAAATGTTCCTGACTCAGGGAGATTACACAAAGGCCGCCAAACACTTAAATGCTGTTGCTTTTGCAACTTCCGATAATTACCGCTATCAACTCGATCGAAGTTTTTCGAATAGTCAATGGCGAAATATTTTTGATGGAATTGATGGACGTGAGCATATCTATACACTCTGGTTTAATAAAGCCAGCCAGCAACAGAACGATTTTCAACGCTTATTTGAGCCATTTGAGCCCCATGATTACATGCTCAAACCTACCAAAGCCGCCATACATCTATGGGAAACTACCTGGCGGGGGTATGATCTCATCTTGAACCAGACCAAACCCGAGCTGACCAAACTGAACCCATTTCAAAAAGGAACTCCCAGCGATTTCTTTCGGGGTTTTGGATCGTCCTACCTGTATGTGCAGAATGGGGCAGCTCTTTCGCAGGGTAATTATTTTATGATGTTATCTTTTAAAATGGATAATGACGTCCGCAGTTATAAATCATTAATGGAAGGTGTTGACACCATCGTGTTTAAATACTCAATTAACAAAGAACGATACGATCAGGATGCCAACTTTATCGTTTACCGTGCCGGCGGCATTCAGCTTTATCTTGCTGAGATTTATACCTGGTGGGCTTATGATCAGAATGGCCTGATTAAAACATTTACCACAAATGCAATTAATATTGTAAACGATGGCAGTAATTACGACATTCAGGCCGACCGCCGTCAATTGGGGATTCGAGGACGTGTAGGTTATACCGGTTTTTATGGGGGGATACAGGTGGGCAACATCAATTACATCCACAATCCTTTCACCAACCAGGTTATTGGATATACCGACCTTACCGGAAATTTACTGGCCAAGCAGTTGTATCTGGAAGAATTAATACTTGACGAGCGTGCCCGTGAATTGGCTTTTGAAGGTGAACGTTTTTATGATTTGATCCGTGTGGCCAAACGCCGCAATGACCCATCGTTCCTGGCTAAAAAGGTTTCAGCTAAATATTCGGGAAGTATGAAACAAACGATCTATAACAAATTACTCAATGAAAAGAACTGGTACATCAATATTTTTGACTAATCACGTTTTAAATGGATAAAGCTCAAATTGGTAATCTGATTGTTCGGGTTACCAATTTCTTTTAATGATAAATCCAAATTGCAAAATTCTAATTTCAAAGATTGAACAACGTTTTTGATTTAATAAGATTCAGATACAGGCACTAAAAAAACAGTTATTTTTGATTTGGAATATTTTACTGAAAAATTCCCGAATATGATACTAATTTTAAAAATCTACTGTTTATTAGTTGTCACAAACTACCCGAAATAAATTACAGCGAATGAGTGAAAATCTACTTTCAATTATTATCCCTGCTTACAACGAGGAACGGACAATTTTTTCGATTCTCTCCAAAGTTTCAGAAGTTGAATTAATCGGAAACATCCTAAAAGAAATCATTGTGGTCAATGATTGTTCCAAAGACCAGACCGTTGCTGCCGTTGAGGAGTTCCAGTCTTCAAATCCGGAGTTAATGGTCCGCTTGATTCATCAGCCCGTGAACATGGGAAAGGGTGCGGCCATCCATCGTGGTATCGCTGAAGCCACCGGTGAATACCTGATTATTCAGGATGCCGACCTCGAATATGATCCCCGCGAATACAACGATTTGTTAAAACCAATGCTTGAAGGTTTTGCCGATGTGGTTTTCGGATCGCGTTTTTCAGGAGGAAATCCTCACCGCATTTTGTTTTTCTGGCATTCAATCGGGAATAAACTGCTGACATTTACCTCCAATATGTTCTGTAACCTGAACCTGACCGACATGGAAACCTGTTACAAATTATTCCGCACAGAGTATATTAAGTCGCTCAGGTTGAATGAAAAACGCTTTGGGTTCGAACCCGAAGTGACAGCCAAAATATCTAAAATACCCGATATCCGAATTTATGAAGTGGGTGTTTCGTATTATGGCCGGACCTATGCTGAAGGGAAAAAGATCAATTGGAAAGACGGACTCCGGGCTTTTTATGTCATTCTGAAATATAATTTATGGGCAAAATAGCAAAGGTCAATCCTGAGGTGAACGATGTGTTTGGCTTTTCAACGCTAGAAAACATTTCAGGGGCCGATAAGTTCAACCGTTGGATGTACGAAACTATTAAACCTTTTTGCAAGGGGCGGATTCTTGAAATTGGCGGGGGTATCGGAAACATATCGCAGTGTTTCCTGAGCGATGGCAGCGAGTTGGTTATTACCGAATTGCAGGAAGAGTATTGCAGAATATTAGGCGAAAAGTTTAAGGAGTATCGAAACCTGAAAGGTGTTCATTGTATGGATATTGTTGATCCGGAATTTGATTCAAAATACCGTTCACTCTTTGGAAGTTTTGATACAGTATTTGCACTTAATGTGGTCGAACACATTGCCGATGACCAAAAAGCCATAGCCAACTGCAAAAAACTGCTAAAGCATGGAGGTCACCTGATTATTCTGGTTCCGGCTTTTCAAGCTATTTTTAACCATTTCGATACTGCTTTGGGGCATTTCAAACGCTATACAGCCAATACCTTGCGCCCGGTTTTTGAAGGAAATAATTTACTGGTCGTTCACCATCAGTATTTTAATTTGATTGGAATAGCAGGGTGGTGGGTGAGTGGCTCGCTGCTTCGGAAAAAGATCATTCCTGAAGGTCAAATGAAATTGTATAACTTCTTTGTTCCGGTTTTCAGGATCATTGATAAAATCACCAGTAAATGGATGGGATTGAGTGTAATCATGGTAGGAAAAGTAAACGAGTAAGGAATATAAAAGCAACAAAATGAATCGGACAGAACTGAGTAAATTGATCAGGTACGGCTGGATTTTCCTTTTGGCAGGCCTGGTGATCAATTACATTTACCGGATGGTTTTTCACAATTTGCCCATCGAGAAAATCATTTTGGGTTCGGATATGGAGGGCTATTATCAATACCTCGTTCATTTTTTTATCAAAGACTGGGAGCTTTTCGACCGGATGCCCTGGACGATCGGCTATGGCGAAGGAAAAACCCTCAGCGTTTTTACCTGTGGAGTAGCCATTCTTTGGTCGCCTTTTTTCCTGACTGCGCATTTAATCAGTCTTTTTTTCGGGCTCGATACCGACGGATATGCCAACATGTATTATGGTTTTATCCTGATTGCGGGAATTGTATATACCTACATCGGACTGGTTTTCATGTATAAATTTCTTCGCGAATTTTTTGAGCATAAAACCAGTTTGCTCACAACGGCTCTGTTTTTTCTGGCCACCAATGTCTTCTTTTATTCCATATTGCTGGGCGCCGGAATGGCGCATGTCTATTCATTTTCAATGATTGCCATTTATCTTTATTTTACCCATCAATTTTTCAAAGACAGTTCCGTAAAAAACCTGGTCTTGCTTGGAATTCCCTTTGCCCTGGCCGTTTTAATCCGTCCGACCAACATCATTTCAGGTTTATATCTTTTCCTTTACGGAGTCAGTAATTTCTCTAATTTCAAAGAACGGTTCGCTTTCTGGATCAAAAATTATTGGGCAATCATTACCTTGTTTTTTATTGGGGTAATTGTATTCATACCGCAAATGGCATACTGGCATTTTGTAACCGGGAAATACCTGGTGTATTCGTATCAGAATTACGGTTTCCCATTCCTGATGACGCCTAAATTCGGGATTGTCCTTTTCGGGAAATACAATGGGTGGTTAACTTTCACGCCAATTGTAATTTTTGCTTTGGTTGGTTTATTTATTCAATTGTATCGAAAACAAATGAACAGTCTGGCCGTGTTGGTGATTTTCATTTTATGTATTTACATCAATGCCAGTTGGTGGTTCCCAACATTTGGAGCGGCTGTTGGACAAAGGGCAATGATTGATTATCTTCCATTTCTGGCGCTACCGCTTGCATTGGTCGTTAGCCAGATAAAAGAAATGTCACCACCATTGAAGATTGCGCTTAGCCTGGTTATTCTTATATTTATCTTCTACAACATCCAGTTTGGCTTCCGCTACGATTCGTTAGCCTGGTGGGATACTCCGATGAGCTGGACTAAATTGTGGAACACACTGAAGTTTTAATAAATCCTTTGTACATTTGATGAAAGCGAATATTCAAAAGCAATGAGCCAATCAGAAAAATATTCATTAGTTATTTCGGTATATAACGAAGAAGCTGTTCTTCCTGATTTTTGTGCAAATCTGGAAGAAAGTATTTTGGATTTAGATAAGCAATTTGAAGTGATTTTTGTGAACGATGGCAGCGATGATCAAAGTCTTATGTTGCTTAAATCTTTTAAAAATGCGAGCAGACATGATATAAAGATTATTGATTTTAGCCGGAATTTTGGTCACGAAGCGGCCATGATCTGCGGGATTGACCATGCTGCCGGCGATGCCATTATTTGTATGGATGCCGACCTTCAGCACCCCCCTGCATTAATTGGCCGGATGATCGGGGCTTTAAACGAAGGCCGGCAGATTGTTACCATGATACGTGACAAAAGGGCCGAAAACGGACTTTTTAAAAATTGGTTTTCACAATTGTTCTATCGGCTTATCAACCGTTTGTCGGAGTATCAGCTCGACGAAAATGCCTCAGATTTTTTCCTGATTTCAAAAGAAGCAGCCGATGTACTTCGAAACGATTTCAGGGAACGGAACCGCTTTTTGAGGGGTTTTATTCAAATTATCGGGTTCGATAAAATCAGTCTGATTTACAATGCCCCCAAACGACAGGCCGGGCAAAGCAAATACTCTTTATTCAAATTACTGAAGCTTTCGACCAATGCGATTATTTCTTTTTCGAAATTCCCGCTTTATCTGGGCATTTATGTTGGGCTTATTTTTGCTTTTTTCTCAATTGTGATGGGTCTTTTCACACTTTGGCAATATGTTTTCGGAAATACGCCTCCATCAGGCTATACCACCATTGTATTATTTTTAAGCCTGAGTTTTTCAGTATTGTTTATTTTAATCGGGATTATCGGGACTTATGTTGGTTATATTTTTGACGAAAATAAGGGCCGGCCCATCTATCTGGTCAAAAAAATCCATTGAGATATGCGTAAGTTTAGCGCCCTGGCTTTTCCTGTCATACTTTCGTTCATTGTGCTTTTTTTATTTTTTGGCCCTTTACTGAAAGATCCAAACCGTGTTTATTTTGCCCCTTCGGGCGATGGTTTGAAATCGTATGCAGCATCAATCTATCATCTGAATTACGACAGCGCTTACTTCCGGTCAGGTATCCAGAATTATCCGTATGGCGAAATGGCCTTCTTTGCCGATTGCCAGCCTATGATTACCATTCCGGTGAAAATGATGGGCCAGATCGGCATCAACCTCCGGCCTTATGTTGTTGGGATGATTAACCTGAGCATGCTTTTTTCAATTGTACTGGCAGTTATTTTTATTTACCTCATATTTACCGAACTCAAAATTTCCTGGTGGTTTGCTGCCTTTGCTTCAGTCGGGATTACCATGCTCTCGCCTCAAATAGGCCGTTTGGGCGGACATTTCTCGCTAAGTCACCTCATGTGGCTCCCGATGCTCATCTGGTTACTAATGAAGTTCGACCGAACTAAATCAGTTGTTATTTCCATTCTGATTGGCTTGATCACCTTTTTGGCAGCAGGTATGCACATGTATTTCTTCGCGTTGTTTGGCTTCCTTTTCCTGTTTTACTGGGTCTTTACTTTATACACCGGTCAAATGAAGTTAAAGGACTATCGCTGGGCGTTGCATCTATTTATCCAGTTCATCCTTCCCCTGGTTATGGTGCAATTACTTACCGGACTTAATGATACCGTGACCGACCGCACTACCCATCCCTGGGGTTTTTTTACTTTCAAGGCAAATCCTGTTACCATTTTCCTGCCCATACATAAACCTTATGCTACTTTTCTGAAACAGATTGGGATACGGTATGATTACGAATGGGAAGCATTCGCGTTTATTGGTTTGGTTTCTTTAATAGGATTTCTTTCCGGGTTTTATCAGATGATTAAACGGATTAAACAAAAGCAGCCCTGGTGGAAAGTTTCGGAAAACAAGCTGATTACGGTTTTTTTCTGGGCATCGGTGGCTTCGTTGTTGCTGTCATTCAGTATCCCGTTCAACCTCGGACTGACATTCCTGCTCGATTATCTCGGCCCAATACAGCAATTACGCGCTTTGTCCCGTTTTTCATGGTTGTTTTATTACCTGATTAATATTCTTGTTTTCTATGGAATTTTCAGCCTGATGAAACATGGAATCCTCATGAAAATAATTGCACTCTTTGCTCTGGCGTTTTTGTGGTACGATGGTTACTTAAATGTAGCCCAATACGCTCCTCGTTTAAACAACCGGATTGCCGAACTTGAAGATACTTCAAATACATCACCCGAAAATGCCTGGATCAAATTGATTAACCCTTCAGATTATCAGGCCATTTTGCCTTTGCCGTATTTTCATGTGGGTTCCGAAAATGTATGGCTCGAATCGAAATGCGACATAAAACGGAATTCGCTCATCGTGTCGCTGAAAAGTGGGCTGCCTTCGATGGGCGTGGCGCTGAGCCGGACCTCGATCTCGCAAACTTATAAAAGTCTCGGACTGGCTTGTGTCCCGGTTTCTCCTTACCCGATTTTAAGCGACTTGCCCAACCAAAAACCATTGCTCCTGATGGTTGATCATTGCAACGATCTGAATCAGGCTGAAAAAAATCTGGTCAGCCATTCTTCGATGGTGTGGCAAGGTCCTGCATTTTCGTTTTACCGTCTGCCTGTTGCCCAACTCGACACTATAGCGCTTATCGGGCAAAAGGCATTTGAAACCGAAATGATTCCCCTTCGCGAAGGTAAAGCGGATACCACTACTGTTTTGTATTTCAATGGATTTGATACCAATCAAACAGAAACCACTTTCTTTGGTCCGGGTGCATTCACCGGAGAAATTGGAGAATGGAACCACCTGCTTGACCTGAATATCAAAAATGGGCTGCCCGGTGATAGCTGCGAAATCCTGTTCTGGGCCAAAGGATATGAAAAAGACCTGTTTGCCCGAACTATTATTGAATTTGTTCAGAAAGACGGCGACCAGACCATGGATTACAAATTTGACCAGTTCCAGCATTTTTACACTTCGCTAATAGAGGACTGGATGCGCATCCGTATCCCTTTTGTGCTCAAAACATCGAACGATCGGGTCATGCTTTCGGTCAGGAACAAAGATTTAAAACATTTCCGCCTTTTAGTTGACGATCTGCTTATTCGAAAGAAACTTTAACCAGTTTGTAAACAGCTTCCTGCGTTACCTCATTAAAAAAGGTCCGCGTCAGTTCATATTTTTCAGGAAAATATTTCGCGGCATCTTTGAAAAACTGATCTTTCAGGTTATCATTCAGAAAATAGATGTATGCAGGTCGTGAGGCCTGGCTGTAATCGGGTTCATTGGCCCAGAAATGCATTGAATTGTCCCATGGGAAATAGATATAGGAGTTGGGATATAATTCAGCCAGGACAGGTTTGAATAGTTCTTTTTGCCTGCCCGACCAGCCAAAACTGTGCATCAGGTCATACTCGGGTAGCGGTGCGCCATAGTCGGTAGTAACCGTAAATTTAATGGCATCTTTTTCAATAGTGTTCATGTAATGGAGGGCCTTCATCCTTTCGGTTTTCTTTTGGTCGAGATCGGCAGAAAGGCTGTGAATGATCGGAGCCTGTTTGACGAAATAAACTGATAGCACCAATATCAGCACGATTTGCGGAATTTTAAATCTCGAAATTACAGGGTTCACCTGACTGGCAAATTCAGCAATCAACATCAGCGAAACCGGGATCAGCATCAAGGCCGGGACAAAATACCGCGATTCGTAATGCTTGCAAAGAATGAATACCTGTATAACAGCCGCGCTCAGGATTGCAAGCGCAATTCGTTGTATGAGGTTGGTTTCCCGGGTCTTTTTGAACAGAAAAATTGCAGTAAAAACTACCAGCAGGACGATCATTACCCAGAAAAAAAGGTGGTTTTCGTTCCATAGGTTACCGAAATTCGGGCCGAAGGTTTTCCAGTTGATGATATTGCTTTCACCCTGGCCATATTGCCCGCTGTGAATGAAAAGCCCTTTGATCCATCCCCAGAAAAAACTGATTTGGAGCGTAACCGGCAGTGCCATAACAAAAAAGGAAACAATGGCCGTTCCTGAATAAATGAGTTTATTTTTCCAGCTTTTAATAACAATCAGCGGGATAATCCATAAAGGAAAATAAGTTAGTTTGATGGACAAACCAAAAGCGGAAATCAATCCAAACCAAATACTGTGCTTCCGATCCTGTCCATCTTCAGGCCGGTAATAAAGATAAAGCAAGAGCAGGCTCAATAACATGACCGGAACGGGCATCAGGTTTTCAGGAACGACGCGGCCAACATTTAAAAAGATAATGCTGGTAAAAAGAGGAGAAAGTTGTAGCAAGACCGAATAGGTCAGATTGTTGCTTATCCGAAGAAGAATTTTTCCGGCGAAATACATAAAAATGGCGACAACGGTAGTCAGTATCAGGTTCAGTACGTGAAGGTACATATCAGGATTGGCCAGCACATCGTGATTAAAAGGCGCATGATGCGACCTGAGCGCGTAAACTCCCTTGAATACGAAAGCTGCAAGATACTGCAAAGGAGTTCCCGGATTGTCAATATGGCCAAGCATGAATTTGCCGTTTGCCAGGCTCAATCCGCTGATGAAATAAATAAATTCCGGATCCCCGGCGCGAAGCGAATATAATCCGATAAGCTGGTGAGAATAGCTTCCAAGGAAAATGTACGACAGCGGAACAATCAATAATACATATTTTTTAAGGCTCAGTGGTATCATCTTTTAAAGATAGCGAAGTTCTTGATTCCCCATTTCTGAAGCCGGAACTGAAGGGAGGTTTTCAATACTCCCAAACCATAAATTGAGCTATTTTTAATGTTGATGCTCGAGGCATCGTCAAAATATTTAGTCGGACAGGTGATTTCGGCTATTTCGAACCCGGCATACCAGATTTGTGCCAGCATCTGGTTGTCGAACACAAAACTGTCGGAATTGGCATTGTAGTTCACTTTTTCGAGTACCTCACGCGAAAAGGCCCGGTATCCGGTATGGTATTCCGAAAGTTTAGCGTTCATTAATATATTCTGAAACAAGGTCAGCAAACGGTTTGCAACATATTTATACCAGGGCATTCCTCCTGCCAGGGCGCCTTTCCCCAGAATTCGTGAACCAAGTACCACCTGATAGACATCGTTCGCAATTAAATGGGTCATTGACGGAATTAATTTTGGCGTATATTGGTAATCGGGATGAAGCATGATTACGATATCTGCATTCAATTCGAGCGCTTTGTTGTAGCAGGTTTTTTGATTTCCACCGTAACCTTTATTTTCTTCGTGGCTGATAATGTGATGAATTCCAAGTCGGTGGGCTTCTTTAATTGTTTCGTCCTTGCTTTTGTCGTCAACAAGGATAACTTCGTCAACTATCGAAAAGTCAATTTCGTTGTAAGTGATCTCAAGGGTTTTGGCAGCATTGTAGGCGGGAAGAACTACTACTACTTTCTTTTTGTTTAACATTTATGTATGTTTGTGAAATAGTTGCCCAAAAATAGTCATTCATGATAAATACAAAGTATCTTCAATCTGTTTTTTCTCGCACTTCCGATTTATTTTTTATCATCTTCCTGTTAATTCTTGCCTTCGTTTACGATTTTAACCACATACTTTTTCTTGAGCCTCAAAGTGTTCATATGTGGCGACAGTCTGATTGCCTGTCGTTTGCCTTAAATTACTGCATGGAACATCGCGGCTTTTTCGAGCCGGCGATCAACTACATTGGTGTAAAAGGAAATGGTCAAACGATCAGCGATTTTCCGTTGATTTATTTTATTGTCGGGAAAATATGGCAGTTTACCGGCCAGCATGAGATTATATTCAGAGGAATTGTCTTACTTATTTTTTTTACGGGTCTGTTTTTTCTCTACCGTACTTTGATCAAACTCTTTAAAGACCGGCTTTGGGCCATGTTAATACCAATCATGATGTTTACATCGCCGGTACTGACTTATTACAGCAGCAGTTTCCTGATGGAAATACCATCTCTTTCCATCGTGCTTATCGGATGGTATTTTTTCTTCAGGTTTTATCGAACTGGTCTAAATAAATGGCTGTGGATCACCATGATTATCTTTACATTGGCCGGACTTTTAAAAGTATCGGCATTGCTCAGTTATTTTGCATTACTGGGTTTGTTCGTTTTTGAATGGCTGAAGCTTTTTACCTTTCGACAGGATCGTCCGGTATTCCCTGAACCACGCAAAGCAATTCTCCCTTTGCTGACAGTCGTTGCTGTAATTTCAGCTTGGTTTGCATTTGTAACCGCATACAACAATGCGCATAACCGCGATTTCTTTTTAGTTGGAATCCTTCCCATTTGGGAAATGACTCCCGCGGAAATTCAATTCAAGTTTCATGAAATAGCCACGCACTGGATATTCCATAATTTTCCCGGATATTTTCAATTGCTGATTGTTCTTTTTTGGATAGCCATGATCGTATTTCCAAAAAGGAATAACCGGATCTTCTATTATCTGAATCTTGTTTTAGCTATCGGTGTGGTGATGTATTTGCTATTGTTTTTCCAGGTTGTTGCCGGACACGATTATTACTGGATAAACCTGTACATTTTATTACTGATGACTGTAGTTTCTTTTGGATACTTCCTGAAGACCAATTTCCCTTTTGTGTTTAAATGGGGAAAGATCGTTTTTATCGCGCTGTTGATATTGAATGTGGTTTATACAAAGAACAAGATAGATGAAAGATATCATGGAGCATACATGGACTATTATAATTTTTATATGAAGGATTTCAGTTCAATGAAGGAGTATAACCGGAAATTGGGAATCAAGCGCGAAGATCTGGTCATAAGCATTCCCGATGGAACCATTAATGCCAGTTTATATTTGATGGATCAGAAAGGGTGGTCAACCTATGGTACAAGTTTTGAAAATGAAGATTTTTACCGGAAAAATATGGCAAGAGGCGCCAAATACTTGTTTGTTTCCGATACTACTTTGCTTAAAGCAGCATATCTGAGGCCGTTTGTAAAGCATCAAATCGGAGCCTATAAGTCAGTAGCTGTGTTTGACCTGAAAGGTGCTGAATAATTTCAGTATTCGTTATTGTTACAGTTTTGTGTGATTTGAATGTCAAAGTAACGCTCATAATTTAATCAGCCCATGTTTGAAAATTATCCCAAAGTAAGAACTGAATTACCGCCCGGATTTCAGAAAATCTATGCTGAACATTACAAAAAAAACAGGGAAGGCGAAACATCTGCTTCATCGGTGGCGCAAAAAATGGAAGGATGGATGCACCGGAAAATTGCTGAAGATGTGAAAGGTATTTCTGATAAAGTTACTCTTGAAATAGGGGCGGGGACTTTAAATCAACTTAATTATGAAGAAACATCGCCTTATGACATCATCGAGCCATTTACAGAACTTTACATCAATTCGAAATTCAGGAACCGGATTAATCGGGTGTATAAGGATATTGATGAAGTAGATGAGTTAAATAAATATGACCGGATCACTTCCATTGCAACCTTCGAGCATATCACCGATTTGCCAAAAGTCGTCGCGAAAACCTGTATTCATTTGAATAATCCGGGCACCTTGCGGGTTTCAATCCCTAATGAAGGGACTTTCCTCTGGAAACTGGGATACAAACTGACCACCGGTATTGAGTTCAAAATAAAGTATGGATTGGATTACAGTATTTTAATGAATTATGAACATGTAAATACGGCCGGTGAAATTGAACAGATACTGAGTTATTTTTACGAAAATGTAAAATGTTCGTGTTTTGGATTGAATAAGCGAATTGCTTTTTACCGGTTTTATGAATGCTCAAAACCTAAGATTGAATTGGCAAAAGAGTATTTAAGTACTTTGGATCGCCGGTAAATAAAAAACTCTGATTAACAGATAGTGAAAAATTTCAACGGGTGTTAAAATTCGGGTACGCCATGACATTAACGCAAACTATCCGTAATCAGAGCTTTGTTTTTAATTTCTTTTGACTGTAAATGACAGTCATGCGATTATAACAAAGCAATACCAGACTTGTTTGAGTTTATTGGTAATAAATGGAATTTATTTGTTTGGAACGGCATAATTCAACACATCTTCGCTTTTGATGGTTTTATCACACAAGATGATCAGGCGCTCCACGACGTTTCGGAATTCACGGATATTGCCTGTCCAGCGCATTTTCTGAAGTTCGGTTATCGCATCATTATCAATGGTTTTGAGCGGAATGCCATATTCGGTGCAGATTAGGTCAATGAAATAACTGCACAAAACCGGAATATCTTCGATCCGTTCACTCAAATCCGGCACATGAATTAAAATGACGCTTAAACGGTGATACAAATCTTCGCGAAAATGGTTCACTTCAATTTCGTGGGTCAGGTTTTTGTTGGTGGCAGCAACAACCCGTACATCCACTTTGATCTGGGAATCGCCGCCAACCCGTGTAATGATACTTTCCTGCAATACCCGCAATACTTTTGCCTGGGCCGATAAACTCATATCCCCAATTTCGTCCAGAAAAATAGTTCCCCCGTTCGCTTGTTCAAATTTTCCTTTACGCTGTTTAATTGCTGATGTAAATGCGCCTTTCTCGTGTCCGAATAGCTCACTTTCAATAAGTTCTGATGGAATTGCAGCGCAGTTTACTTCAATAAAAGGGCCATCTGCCCGATTGCTTTTTTCGTGCAGACGGCGGGCAACCAGTTCTTTGCCGGTTCCGTTCGAACCTGTAATCAGTACCCGGGCATCGGTTGAGGCAACACGATCAACCATATCCTTTACCTTTTGTATCGAAGGTGAATTGCCGACAATATCGAAACGCTTTCCCATTTTTTTTCGCAATACCTTGGTTTCGGTGACCAGGCTCGATTTGTCCAGCGCATTGCGTAAAGTGATTAGTAACCGGTTCAGGTCGAGTGGTTTTTCGATAAAATCGAATGCCCCTTTTTTAATGGATTCGACCGCAGTATCAATGTTCCCATGTCCCGAAATCATGATTACCGGAGTGTCCGGTTTCAATTCTTCCAATTTTTGCAGAACTTCAATGCCATCCATTCCAGGCATTTTAATGTCGCACAGAACCACATCAAAATCGCTGGTATTCATCAATTCCAGGGCTTTATACCCATCTTCGGCCAGCTCGACCTGGTATTTTTCGAATTCTAAAATTTCTTTTATGGTATTCCTAATGCTGCGTTCGTCATCAATGACCAGGATTCTTGACATGGTTTTGTTTTTTGAATTATTGCCCGAATTTAGCTGAAAATTCGCTCGTATAAAACACCTTCACCCAGGGCATAATCGGTTTGGAACACTTTCTGTATTTGTAACCTGTCAATGATTAATTTAATGAAGATTACAGCGGGAACAATCATCTCAATCCGAAGCGATTCCAGTCCTTTCATTCCGCTTCTTTCGGAAGTTGTTGATGCAATCAGTAATTCATAAATCAGTATAAAATCAGGAATTATGATTTCCTGTTTAGTCCTGATTTTTGTTCCCGGTTCTGTTTGATCAATTAAATCAACCAGCGTGTCGAAAGCTCCGGAGCAGCCTATTAAACTGGTAATTCCGATGTTTTTGGTGCGGTTCCAAAGCAAGTCAAGCTGACTTTCGAAATAGTGATTGATTTGCTGTATTTCATGGGGAGTAATCGGGTCGGAGGGGGGTAGTTGTTCAATAACACGGGCCATTCCCAACGGAAAACTATGTTTCCAGATTGGTTCATTGCCTTCCGTCAGGATAAATTCATTGCTTCCGCCGCCAATGTCTAAAATGAGCGAATGATCTTCGATTTTTCCAAATGCCAGTTTTACACCGTTAAAAATCAGGTCGGCTTCTTTTTCTCCTGAAATAATTTGCAGTTCAAGTCCGGTATTGGTTTTTATCTGGTGCCGAAACCAATCCTGATTGATTGCCTCACGAATAGCTGAGGTAGCGATGATGACAATTTCCGAAACTCCGAACCGGCAGATTCGTTCCTCATGCTTCCGGATTGCCAGAATAGCCCGTTCAAGTCCATCATCGGTCAGACAGTTTTTATCAATCCCGTTTTTCCCCAATTTTACAACTTCTTTCCCCTGATAAAGAATCTGATAAGTTTTATCCTGATAGGCTGCAATCAGCAAATTGCAGGTGTTGGTTCCAAGGTCTATGATGGCAATTTTCTGGTGCATGAAAATTTCAATTAGGAACCGGAAAAAAAAAGTATTCCTACCCCGTCAATATGCTCTTTTAGTTCAATGTTGCTTATGCTATTGTAATTCAGTATGTCAAATTTAAAAGGCAGGGATGTTTCTTCATTTAATTGGTAGCTGATATTGGTAGAGACCTCTGTCGTTAAGTTTTCACCTTTTAATGCAATGTCAACATCACTGCCAGTTCTGTAATTTCCCTTGGCACGGATTCCAAGAAGCCAGGCTTCAACAACTTCAGAGTGTTGTTTAAGTACAGAAACAATGATTGCAAGGTCTCTATCCTGAAGGCCAGCAGTTTTATTCACAACTTTTCTTTTTTAGTGTTTCATAAAGTTCATAAAGTACCGGGAAGTACTTATCGTGAATCAATTCTACCACTTCCGTAGCTTTTTCTTCGTCATAAGTATGGGCAGTTAAATTGCGGTCAAGTAATAGATCCATCCAGGTATGACCGTCTTTAATCAATCCAACCTCAAAAGCCTTTTTTATTGCGCTGCGGGGCGATTTCACATCAATGAACCCCTGTTCTTCGAGATAGTCTTTCAGGGTATTCCACGCCAATTCGTAACTCATTTCAAAGAACTGGATAATTCCGGCTTTTTGCAACATGTCGGGCTGTTCAATTTCCAATGCTTCGGCCAAATATTTCAATGCTTTCTCGAAGTTCTGAAATCGTTGCTTCCAGCGAATGTCTTGGTTTTCCATAGAAGAGATTGTTGTTAGTGGCCTTTGAATAATTCCTTTGTTTGCTTTTCAAAACAAATATACTATTTCTGGGCAATTGCAAAAGAGTTGTTACACCTACATCCGTTCTTTATTCATTTTATCAATCTTTTCTCTTAACTTCCAATCTAGCAGAATCTCCAAAGTATCTAATCCAGCAAAAAGATTTTTGTAATCGACATCTTTTGGTAAAAAAGGATATGGTATGGAAATATCTTTATCAGGAAACGATTGATCTATATATTTCAAGTATAATGAAGCCCGATCGTTTTCATTCCAGAAATCAGTGTTTTTAAGGAATGAAATAAACTCGTCATAACCATTGAATATTCTGAGGAGAAAACTGACGAATCTGTAATAATAATTATCTGGTTTAGAACTGTGTTTTTTATTACCATCTCTTACAACTATAAACTTGATAAAGTTATGCGGTTGTGTAAAAGCTTTTTCTTTCATTATGGATATTACCTCTTCATCATCAGTCAAGTTACCTTTCCCATCAACAGATTGATAAGAACAATAAAATAGGCTTAGTAACTCGGGAGTAATTTCATTTTTTGTGGATATATAAAGATTAAAATTGAGTGTGGCTATTTCAATAGTATCAAAAATGGACAAATAGAATACTCTTTGACAAGGATGTGAGGTGGAATATGATTTTATCTTATCAATAATGAGATACAGAAAATATTGACAATCTACTTGTAGTTTTTCTTTTAAAATAAATTCTTTTAACTCAATTTGAACTTTTTCAACATTGAGACCATAACCTTCAGTCAAACAAATATTTTGCATCCGATTATGACATTCCTGAAAAAATTTCAGATTGTCATACTTTAAAGCAGACCATACTAAAGTCTTAAAATAGTCAATGTAAGATTGCGTGTCATTAAACTGGAAATTTTCTTGAAGTGCATTGATAATTGAAGAATTAGCAAACTGCTCAATGATATTTCCATTCTGAATAATGGTACTCAACTTCTTTTTAAATGATTCAAAATCTTCTGCTTTTAACATTGCAGAAAACTCTGACATTGTTATTTCCTGATGATTGCCTAAATGAAAATAATTCAGGTAATTTCTGTAATAGATCAAACTGTTAGAAGAAACTCCCACGCTTCGATCGATGATGTTTGAAATAATAGCTTTAATAATGAAACCCATTTTTTCATTTTCTTTTGTTTCATTTCCTTTGAAAATGAGCTTTATATATTTTTCAATTTCAGTTTCAGTTTTATCTATGTCCCCATCTTTTATTTGATGTAATTCATGGTAGGTTGTAATAAAGCGGCAGTAAAAGTTTGGATAAAAATATCGAAGCAGATACAAAAAATAGAAATCACGAAAAACTACATGGTCTTTTACTAATCTGATATTGAATGTTAGGAAGTTAGTGAATTTTTTGATAATTCTTAAATTAATAAAAAGCTCCTGATTGATTTCATCAGGTGTTTCAATAATTTTATTTTCCGGTGTTTTGTCAAGTAGTGCATATATAGCTATAGTATTTGACTCAGAATTTTCTGAAAATAATTCATCAATTTCATCAGAAAATTCAACAAGTTTTTCTTTCAAAAGATTCTTCAGTATTTCAATATATTTTCTTGGCTGAGGTTTGTAAATAGGTGCTTCCCACAGTACAATCTTATCCATATATCGTTTATAGTTATACACATTAATTTCCGATCGGATAGCTTCGTTAAGGTAATTGCGGTCATATGCGGCAATAAATACCAGGTTGGGAAAGTTGGCCGTATCACGAATCAGTTTCAGCACATTGGCAATTTCGTTTTTCGCCAGTCGGTCGAGATCGTCGACCACAACCACTAGATTTTTATCCAACATACTCATACTGATGCGCAGTTTCTCTTTTTGCTTTTCAACCGGATCAGGTTGAAAAAACAATTGCCACAAAGCCTTGCCAAATCCAGCTTTGTCGAGTTGTAGCAAAGCGTCAGCATAACGGTCAATTTTCCAGTTAATACCAAAAATTTTGTTTTTCAATCCATCCTTTAGCATATCAAAAAACAATTGGCTCATTGCTTTACCTGAGTTGGTTTTCCAAGGATGAAAGTCCACTACGGTATACCCCTTCCCCTTTAGTTGCTTGCGAATCAGGTTGATCATTGAGGTTTTTCCTTCTCCCCATTCTCCGTTAATACCAATCACTACTGATTCGGAGGAGGAAACCGTTTGGATTTCGTTTACAATACGTTCAGCAAACGAGGAAAAGCCAAGTATCTCTTCTTGTTCTTCGCTTTCAGGGTCAAACGCAACATCGGTAACAAAAGAAGATTTGTTTGCTCTTGGTGTTACTTCAACCAAGTAGTAAATAATCATAAAAAGCATGTCAACTAAGCAGATGTAGTAAATAAGCGATAGAAAATTCAGATTGGAATAACTGGGAAGTGCAATAAAAGAAACTGTAGGTTTTACCCAGGAATTGATATTTATGAAATACCAAATCAAGACCGGAATTCCGACTTTAATAGCAGGGAATCGCCCCCACAAAAACTGATTATTAAAGATCAGTCTGCCAGTAAAATAAAGAAAAAATAACACAATAATTATCCACTGATAAATAAAAAGTGAGTAGTCATCATAAGCAAATAACGATATCCCAATTTTACCAAATAACAAGTTAATCGGTTTGCCGAACATTAGGCAAGCAAGAGTCCAGACAAAAAGGCCCCAAATATAGGTGAGGTTAAAATCCTTTTTGATCTTTTCCCAAAAAAGTCTATCGAATTTAATTCTTGTCCCAAAAGATGTGGAATGGTTGCTGCTATTCACGATCAGTTAGTTAATGGATACTAAAGATAATTAATTCATTAGTATCTATGGAATAAATTTATCAACAATTTTTGTGTTTTGGCATTTTAGGAAACAAAAAAGGCCGGTAAAACCAGCCTTTTGATGAAAATTATTCGTTCAAAATAAATTAAAACAATCCATCAATAGATAAATAGCGTTCGCCGGTATCATAGGCAAATGTCAATATTTTCGATCCTGCAGGAAGTTCGGTAATCTTTTTTGCCACTGCTGCCAGCGATGCTCCCGATGAAATTCCAACAAACAAACCTTCTTCTTTGGCGGCACGGCGGGCATAATCAAAGGCTTCGTCTTTCGATACCTGGATGGTTCCATCAATAGATTGAGTATGCAAGTTTACGGGAATAAATCCGGCGCCAATACCCTGAATCGGATGTGGCCCCGGAGCTCCGCCACTAATTACAGGCGATAATTCCGGCTCAACGGCAAAGGCTTTCAGATTTGGAAATTTCTGTTTCAGAACTTCGCTCACTCCGGAAATATGTCCACCAGTTCCAACACCGGTAATCAGGTAGTCAAAGCCTTCAGGAAAATCAGAAAGAATTTCTTTTGCGGTATTCAGCTTGTGCGCTTCAATGTTAGATGGATTATCAAATTGTGATGGAATCCATGAATCCGGTGTTTCTGTTACCAATTCGGCGGCCTTGGCAATAGCGCCTTTCATTCCTAATTCGCGCGGGGTTAAAACCAGTTCAGCGCCGTAAGCTGTGAGTATCCGTCGGCGTTCAATACTCATTGATTCTGGCATGACCAAAATCAGTCTGTATTTTTTTACTGCGGCAACCAGCGCCAATCCTATTCCGGTATTTCCTGAAGTTGGCTCAATCAGGACACTTGTCGGTTTCAGGATTCCTTTTGCTTCGGCATCTTCAACCATCGAAAGGGCAATACGGTCTTTAATACTACCGCCAGGGTTGGTTTTTTCAAGTTTTACGTAAACTTCGTATCCGGCAGGATACAGGTTGTTGATTCTTACCAAAGGACTATTTCCAATGGTTTCCAAAATGCTGTTTACTTTCATTTTATTGTCATTTTTAGGGTTATAAACAAAAAAAGCCTCCCGGTGTTCGGAAGGCTTCGATATAGATTCTCTTTTGTGAATTTCAACTTTGTATTGAAAACATACCTTCTCCTGAATGTTTGTTGCAGCAGCACATATACATAGCCGGGAAATTCGTTTTCATTTCTTATAATTTGATCATGCAATGATATGAAAAATATTTATTAAAGTACGATTTCGTCTTTTATTTAATTTTTGTAGAACAGCCACTTAACAATTTCTTTAAGATTGACTTTTTTCCCATACATCAAAATTCCGGTCCGGTATATTTTTCCAGCCATCCAAATGGTGCCAAGGATCGTACCCAACATAATGATCATCGAAAGAGTGATTTGCCAGGCAGGTACTCCGAAAGGTATTCGTGCCACCATGATTACGGGCGATGTGAGCGGAATGATTGAAGCCCAAAATGCCAGAGAACCTTCAGGATTTTTAGCTACAGCAAACAGAATGACAATTGAGAAAATTAATGGCATCATGACCGGCATCATCATTTGCTGGGCATCTTCATCGCTGTCAACTGCTGAACCAATGGCTCCATAAAATGAAGCATAGAGTATAAATCCGCAGATAAAATAGAAGAACAAGGAGAAAATGATCAGCGGAATATTCAGATTACCAATTGACTGAATGATTTCGAGTGTTATGTTTTTTTGAGCTGGCGCTGCAGCGGCCATTTGGTCCATACCTTGTGCCGACATAATGTTTTGAGCCTGAACAACTGTCTCCGCCGATCCATGTCCGATGAAAGCAGTGACTCCGGTGGTTATTGCGATACCAAGAATAACCCAGATGGCGATTTGAGTTAATCCTACCAATCCAATCCCAACTATTTTCCCAAAGAGAAGCTGAAAAGGTTTGACCGAAGAGATAATCACTTCCACAATCCGGTTTGATTTTTCTTCCATAACACCTCTCATAACCATGATTCCATACATGAAAACAAAAAAGTAGATCATGAATCCCGCGACATAGCCAATGGCCATTGCAATTTCAGTTGAGCTTTTGACAGCCTTACCTTCTTCGCCTATTTTGATGGTTTCCAGTGTGATATTCGTTTTGGTGGCAGCCAGTTTCTTTTCCAGATCAGGCAATCCAGATTCATCAACCACCTTCTTCCTTTTTTCTCCTTCAATTATTTTTTCAATACGATTGGTAATCAGGTTTTTGATATCAAATGTAATTTGTTTATCCGAAATCATTTCAGCCAGATTGGTTGTCAGGATATTTTCAGGAACATGAAGCAGAGCGTAATACTTGCCAGATTTAAAATTCTTGCTTAATTTCTGAAACTCCTGCCTAGGAATGTAATGAAACTTCGTGAATTCGTTGCTTTCAAGTTTATCGAGTATAAGACTGGTCGGGTCGTACACCGCAATGGTGCGTTCTTCTTTGTCGTCCATCATGGCCAGATAGGTCGGCAAAATCATTAATGCCGCCATAAATACCGGAACCAGGAGGGTGGAGATAATAAATGACTTCTTCTTTACACGGGTCAGGTATTCGCGCTTGAGTATGAGAATGGATTTGTTCATGTGGGTATCTTTTTATTTCTTATTATTCAGTTTTAAGAGTCTCAGTGTTCAGTCTCAGTGTTCAGTCTCAGTGTTCAGTCGCAGTCGCAGTATTCAGTCGCAGTCTCAGTGTTCATTCGAAAAACTGCCTACTGCGACTGAGACTGTTAACTATCGGAGGATTTCGAGGTTGTTTTGTTCGACTACATGGATAAAAACATCGTTCATACTAGGAATAACTTCTTTGAATGAAACGATCTCGAATTGATTCATAAGGATTTTCAATAACTCATTATTTGAATTGCCGTTCAGAAACTGAACTTTCATTTGTTTCAGCCGATCATTGACATCGTGTTCAAGCACTTTGAAATTTGCACCCAAACGATATTCCAAATCAGGAGTATCCCCACGGTACTGCACTTCAAAAGTGTTTGTTTTGAATTTTTCTTTGACTTGATCAATCTGTCCGTCAAGTATTTTTTTCGATTGGTTGAGCAGGGCAATGTGGTCGCATATTTCCTCAACCGATGACATGTTATGGGTTGAAAAGATAATGGTTGTTCCATTTTTTTTCAGTTCCAGAATTTCATTTTTGATCAGATTGGTATTGATCGGATCAAACCCGGTGAATGGTTCATCAAAAATCAGAAGTTTGGGTTGGTGAATAACTGTAGTAATGAACTGGACTTTTTGTGCCATCCCTTTTGATAACTCTTCCACTTTTTTTCCCCACCAGGCCTGGATTTCAAATTTTTCGAACCAGATTTTCAGATTCTTCAAGGCATCTTTTTTCGACATTCCCTTCAGTTGGGCCAGGTAGAGCGCCTGTTCGCCAACCTTCATCTTTTTATACAGCCCGCGTTCTTCAGGCAGGTAGCCAATTTGGTAAATATCATCAGCTTTGATTGGCCGGCCTTCAAAAAAAAGTTCTCCGCTATCGGGCGCAGTGATCTGGTTGATAATCCTGATCAGGGTGGTTTTGCCCGCCCCGTTAGGGCCCAAAAGACCAAAAATAGAAGCTTCCTTGACCGAAATGCTGACCGAACTTAACGCTACATGACCAACAAATTCCTTTACAACGTTGTTTGCCTGAAATATTTCCATGGGTTATGTTTTGAATACTGAAAATTAGTGTTTATTGGCAAACAAATGTTACAGTGAGATCAAATTTCTTTTATTGGTTGAAAACCCTATTTGGTGGTAATCACCGATTTTAAAAATAATGTGTTTTATTAAACGGAAGTGAATGGAATTTAGGAACTTAGCAAGCTGGTTAGGCGTATAAACTGATGTTTCATCAAAATCTAGAAAATCAGTTGCCATGAAAAAAATAATCTTCCTATTTGCATTGTTTTCTTTTATTTGTAAGGTTTATGCCCAGGATATTCCCATCTCCTTTCAGCCAAAAGAAAGTGGAACTATCATTGACAGCATTTTGGTGACAAACCAGAGAACCAACCAAAAGGTTAAACTTTTGGGGAATGAAACTCTTACCTTAACAAAAGTGACAGGAGTTAATTTATTGCCTGTTCATAATGAAAATAGACTGTTATTCCCAAATCCCTGTAATGGCAATGCAGAGTTGAGTTTTGCCACTTCATCGAACCAGCAGGTGGAAGTAAGAATGTATAATATTTACGGACAGCTTTTGAATACTGAAAGTCAATTTTTGACATCTGGTGAACACCGGTTTAATATTACTTTTCCGGCAGTTGGGATTTATCATGTTTCAACTCAAAAAGAAGATGGTTCACTGAGTTTTAAAGCCATTTGCTTACAAATAAATGGTTCTGATATTGATATTCAATACATTGGAACCGAGATTAATTTTTCAGTTAAGAACGCCACAGTGGGGAAGACTATGAGTTATGCTCAGGGTGATATATTGAACTGCTCAGCTTTTTCCGGGAAAAACAATACCATCATTGCTGATTCTCCAACTGCCACAAAAGTATATTCTGTTGAATTTTATGAATGCAAAGACTCTGAAAATAATAATTATCCGATTGTGAAAGTTGGAACTCAGTGGTGGATGGCGAAAAACCTGCAGTCAACAAAGTACAATAATGGAACATCAATTCCCCATGTTACAGACACAACAGTATGGGAACATCTTAAAACCCCTGGTTATTGCTGGCACGACAATAACCAGGCAACTTACGGGAATACATACGGAGCATTGTACAACTGGTACACGGTAAATACCGGCAAATTATGCCCTGTGGGTTGGCATGTGCCCAGTGATGCCGAGTGGACCACTTTAAAGAAATATCTGATAAATAATGGTTACGGATATGGAGGAAGCGGGGATGATATAGCAAAATCTATGGCAGCCACAACTAATTGGTATTCTACTACGTTTACTGGCTGTCCAGGAAATGAACCTGCCAGCAATAACAGCACTGGCTTTTCAGGCCTTCCCGGCGGTATTCGAGAATACAATGGTGATTTTTACATTACTGGAGACGCTGGTTTCTGGTGGTCCTCTACTGAGGTCCCCTCCTTCTCCGCCTGGTACTTTGTATTGGGCCGGGCAGAATCGCATTTCTTGGGAGGGGAGGAGGACTATTGCTATGCCTACAAAGAATTTGGTTTTAGTGTTCGGTGTGTCAGGGATTAAATCGCTAATTGACAATTATATTTATCAGCCTATAGACGGATCAGATTTTTTTTGTTGGATGTGGTGTATTGGGTGCAGCGATTTTGTAATCGCTGATATTAAATGCGCGGTTAAAAACCGCGGCACGCGTGGTTCGTTTTGCGATTTAACGCAGTTATTTAAGAAACTGGCTGAATAAAAATTGTATTTTTTGAGGAGAATGCAATTTTTATTCAGCTATCTATTGTTTTTTGAAAAATTAGGGTTGCAATCTTGAGTCTTAAAAAACGTATATTTGAATGGAATTTAAGAACATGGACTGCGAAGATAAAAACATTAATGTCGAAAAAATTGTTGGATTTTGGGTAGAGACCTCTGACGATGATTTTAAGACGATGGAAATCTTTTCAAAACAAAAGATTTCCATTGGGCTCTATTTATCGGACATTTGGTATTGGAAAAGTTGCTGAAAGCCTGTGTGGTTAAGCAAACACTGAAAAATGCAACTTTCACACACGACTTAACAAAACTTTCACAACTTACAGGTCTTAACTTTTCAGAAGACCAATTGGATAATTTGGATACCATCACTACTTTCCACCTGAATGCCCGGTATGATAGTTTTAAGAAAGCATTTTACCAAAAATGCACCTACAATTTTACTAAAGAGTGGATTGATAAAATTGAAACGTTACGATTATGGATAAAAGAGGAGCTTTTGAAATAGCTGAGAAATTTATTGACTCGATCAGCTCAAAATATCAGATTACCCAGGCGTTTTTGTTCGGTTCTTATGCAAAGGGCACTTTCCACGACGACAGTGATATTGATATTGCCGTAATCGTTGATAACGTTGATGATATTATCGATGCACAAATTGAGATGATGAAACTCAGGAGAAAAATTGATTTACGGATAGAACCTCATCCAATCATGAAGATTGATTTCGACTATAATGACCCACTATCGTGTGAAATTCTTAAACATGGAATCATTATCCGCAATAGTGTTGCATAGTCGAGCATATTTCTCTTTCCTTGCCATCAATCTGCTTTTCCCTCGGATTCAAACATGCTGAAATGCACACTTCCGTATCTTCTTAATTCCTTAAAATTCGGATGACCTGAATAATCAAACTGCCCGGAATGTTCCAGAATGAACAAACCTCCGGGTTTTAAAAGATTGTTCCTGAAAATCAAATCTACAACTTGGGCAAACTTGGGATGGTCGTAGGGTGGATCTGCAAAAATCAGGTCGAATTGCTCTTTGATGTGCGCTGCAAAAACAAAAACATTCGATTTGACCAGACGGATGTGTTTTTCCCCCAGTTTTTCGATTACTTCTTTAATGAAATGAATGTGAGTGATATGAATTTCCACAGCAGTCACATCTATACAACCCCGCGATGCAAATTCGTAACTGATACTGCCGGTTCCTGCAAACAAATCAAGCGCTCTGATGCTCTCAAAATCAATTGAATTCTGAAGTACATTGAACAGGCTTTCCTTGGCCATATCGGTGGTAGGCCTGGCTTTAAACTTTTTTCCGGGATCAAAAATCCTACCTCTGTATTTTCCTCCTACTATTCGCATGTATAAGAATTAAATAAACTGATGAACTGGTGTTTTTGAACTTTTTCGAAGATGTTGCCGTAGTTAAAATCAGACGGAGGTTTAAGAAAATGAACGTTGCTGATGTATTTTTTCAGTTGCCTCACATAACTTGAATCATCGGCCACATACCCTCCAATCATGATTTCATCATTCCCGGGATCAATATGAAGGCTTTGACAAATATTGAGCGTATAGTACAAAAAATCTGACTCGTTCTTAAAATAGAAGCTATTGTAAAGCGATATTTGTAATCCCTTTAAAACGATAATCCGAATATATTTCTTTTCAAAATTGATGAGTACGGTATTTTTTTTTTCGTTGCACTGGTTCAAAGCCGAAAATAAAAATGGCATTGATTTATGCCTGATCTTAAACTCAGTAAATTTTCGGTTTAATAATGACATTAATTCTTTTGGATAGATGTAAACCAACTGATAATTTAATCCGGGAAGATCGTCGGTCAGAATGTCTTCATTTCGGTTGATCTCATTCGTAAAACCAGCAATTTGCAGGGCATTGTCAGTTCCGGCAAATATTTTGGGGATTAAAGTTGCTTTGTTGGTGGAATAGGTAATTGAAACAGTTTTATACGATGCATTTAATTTTTCTTCCTGGTCAAAAATAGTTTCAATTTTTTTTGAGAGGAATTGGGGTTTCCCGACAATCAGCGGAAAGTGCCTGAGAACAATGTATTTATTCCGGCGTATATCCAGGATGCAAAAAGAAAATCCATCCAGCCCGGCCTGGATGGAAAGATGATATTCGGAAGCGAATTTTAAATCGAATGACTGGTCAACCAAATTTAATTCATGCATAAGGACTGGTAACATATCTGCTTACCTGCAAATTTAGATAAAAAATAGCGTTAGAATCTTTGGTTTTGTTTTATTTTAGCAGTTCATGATAAAAAACCACATCCAGGCGGAAATCCTTAAAAATTTAGGCAAATCACCTACTTCAGGGCAGGTCGAACTTTCTTTGAAGCTTGCCGGGTTTGTTACTGAGTCGGATCAGGATGCTGTTTTTATCCTGAAGGGCTATGCCGGGACAGGTAAAACCACCATGTTAAGTTCGTTGGTGAAAACCCTTTCGTTATTTAATTTCAGATCGGTATTACTGGCGCCCACTGGTCGGGCAGCTAAGGTTTTGTCTGGCTATAGCGGGCACAATGCCTATACCATTCATAAAAGTATATACAGGCAGCAATCGGCCAGCGATGGAATGGGGCGGTTTGTCCTAAATAAAAATTTATTTAAGGATACCTTTTTTATTGTTGATGAAGCCTCAATGGTTTCAAATTCGAATAGTGAATTTTCCATTTTTGGTTCCGGGCGATTGCTTGAAGACTTAATCGAATATGTTTATACTGGTTCAAATTGTCGCCTGATATTGGTTGGTGATACGGCACAGCTTCCTCCGGTGGGCCTGGATGTCAGCCCGGCATTATCAAAAAATGAACTGGACTCTTACGATCGTATAGTATTTGAACATGAATTAACCGAAGTAGTGAGGCAGGATCAGAATTCGGGAATACTTTTCAATGCGACTTTTATCAGGAACCTGATTACTGAAGGTTTTTATACCTCCGGATATTTTCTTCTGCAATGCCAGCCGTTCCAGGATATCCGACGGATTGGCGGCGCCGATTTAATAGAGGAAATTTCAACTTGTTATAACCATTTTGGTATGTTCGAGACCATTGTGGTAACGCGTTCTAACAAACGGGCAAATAAATTTAACGAGGGAATCCGAAGTTCCATATTATATAAGGAATCAGCAATTTCGGTGGGTGATTTGGTAATGATTGTAAAAAACAATTATTTCTGGCTCGAAGCAAACGAAACCATTGATTTTATTGCCAACGGCGATATCGCCGAAATCGTTTCTATTTTTAAACATGAGGAGTTGTATGGTTTCCGTTTTGCAAATGTCAGCCTAAGGTTAATTGATTATCCTGATATTGAGTTTGACTGTAAGATACTACTGGATACCTTGTCAATTGAATCTGCTGCATTAACGTCGGCACAAAACCGTCAGTTGTTTGATGCTGTATCGGAAGATTATCTGGACATCAGAAGTAAAAAGAAACGCTGGGAAAAGATCAGGGAAAATCCCTATTTTAATGCTTTACAAGTGAAATTTGCTTATGCGGTTACCTGCCACAAAGCTCAGGGAGGACAATGGAAAGCCGTGTTTGTTGATCAGGGATATGTTACCGAAGAGATGTTGAATATTGAATTTTTGCGCTGGCTATATACGGCTTTCACCCGGCCAACAGAGAGGTTGTACCTGGTGAACTTTAATAAGGAATTCTTTGATGAATAGGAAATGGTCATTAGTCAATCGTCATTATGAAAGAGAAAAATGGAAAGAGAAAAGACGTAATTCATGAAATGCACCCATTTTTCTCTTTCCTCTATTTCTTTTTCCTTATTGCTAATGAACAATGACTTTCTCCACTTGAATGACATCACCTTCTGTAATAGCCCAGGTATTCGGAAATACCTCCTGTGCTTCCTTCAGAATGATAATGTGGTGCTTATACCGGGCCGAAAAATGCCCGATAATTAACTTCCCGACTTGTGCTTTAAGGGCAATAGTCGCTGCATCTTTACCGGTTGAATGGTAGGTGTTCCGCGCGAGTTCACTGTTGTCGAAGGCAAATGTGGCTTCGTGGTAAAGCAAATCAACATTTCGGACCGGTTCGATGTACGATTCATCGTATCGGGTGTCGCTGCAAAAGGCAAACGAACGGATTTGGTGTTTGCTGATGGTTAATTCTGCATGAGGAATAATCTGACCTGTTTCAGTAATAAAATCGCCGCCTTCTTTTATTCGCTGCCTGTCTCGGATTGGTATTTGGTATTCGTCAATCTTTTCAGGAATTAAATTAGGCAGAGCCGGTTTTTCATCAAACCTGAACCCGCAGGTAGGTACCCGGTGCGACAAAGGGAATGAATAAACGGCGACTTTCTGGTCTTCAAAGATCAGTTGTTCCTTCTTGAAATTCAGCGGATGGTAAATGATTTTGAAAGTAATTCCATCAGGATAAAGGAACTGGAGCTGGGCAGAAAGGAATTTCTGTAATTCGGAATGTGCATACAGGTGCAAATCATTTTTGCGGCCTAAAAGTACCATGGTCGAGATCAGTCCGATCAATCCAAAGATATGGTCGCCATGAAGATGAGAAATGAAAATATGATTGATTTTCGAGAACCCGATCTTGTATTTTCGCATTTGGGTTTGAGTCCCTTCTCCGCAATCGATCAAAAAAAACCGCCCAAGTACCTGAAGTACCTGAGCGGTTGGATATCTGTTAGATGTTGGTAATGCAGAACTGGTCCCAAGAACAGTCAATTGAAAAGGCAAGGCTTGTCCTGACATGATCAGTTTACTTTTCCTTTTCTTTGAGTAGTTCTTCTGCTTCAGGAATTGTTTTAGTAATAATTAAAACCGTATGAAGCATCGAAATCCGTATAATTTGTTCTACATCAGCTTGTAGTCCTGTAAGGATAAAAGTTCCTATTGCATCTTCGCACAACCGGTTAGCCACCAAAATAGCGCTTAATCCTGAAGAGTCGCAATAAGTGCAATTGCCCACATCCAAAATGATGTTCCGCTCACCGCCTGAATTAATATGCACCAGTTCCGATTTGAGATCGGGCGCAATATTGGTATCCAACCTGTCGTTCAGCACGGAAATGAGCGTATAGCCATGTGTTTTTATTATTTCGAAATCCATAGATGCAATTTATGAAATTCTATTAGATTTGTAATAACCCAAGACTAATTTTCTTTTTGTTCGTCAGCTTCCATCTGAGATCTCAGGGCAGCCAATTCAGAAATATCTCCAAGTGTAGTTTTTTCCATTGGGGTTTCTTTCACTTGTTTAACTGCCTTAGTGGTAGCTTTAGCATGAGTTTTCCGTTTGGCTGTTTCTTCTGCTTTTTTCTCATCTTCGAAAACCCTTGAATGAGAAAGGATGATCCGTTTGGCAGCTTTCGAGAATTCGATGACTTTGAATTCAAGTTTTTCTTCAAGCTGAGCCTGACTTCCGTCCTCTTTCACCAGGTGCCGTGGAGTAGCAAAACCTTCTACACCATAAGGAAGAGCAATAGTTGCACCCTTGTCGAATGATTCAACTACAGTTCCTTCGTGAACTGAATCAACCGAGAAAATGGTTTCGAACACATCCCATGGATTTTCTTCCAATTGTTTGTGTCCGAGGCTTAAACGACGGTTTTCCTTGTCAATATCCAAAACGACTACTTCAATATCGGCGCCAATTGCCGTAAACTCAGATGGATGTTTGATTTTCTTGGTCCAGCTTAAATCTGAAATGTGGATCAAGCCGTCAACGCCTTCCTGAATTTCAACAAATACACCGAAGTTGGTGAAATTGCGGACAGTGGCTTTATGTTTTGAACCAACACCGAATAGAGTGTCAATATTCTGCCATGGATCAGATTTCAGTTGTTTGATTCCCAGTGACATTTTACGTTCATCACGGTCAAGGGTTAAAATTTGAGCTTCAACGGTATCGCCAACTTTCAGGAAGTCCTGAGCGCTGCGTAAATGCTGCGACCACGACATTTCAGAAACGTGGATCAAACCTTCAACTCCAACTGCGATTTCAACAAATGCACCGTAATCGGCCATCACAACAACTTTTCCTTTTACGGAGTCGCCAACTTTGAGGTCAGCGCCGAGGCTATCCCATGGGTGTGGGGTTAATTGTTTCAGTCCTAAAGCAATACGTTTCTTGTCATCATCAAAGTCAAGGATTACCACATTCAGTTTCTGATCCAATTCAACGATTTCGTTTGGATGACTGATACGGCCCCAGGATAAGTCGGTGATGTGTATTAATCCATCTACGCCGCCAAGGTCAATAAATACTCCGTATGAAGTGATATTTTTAACAGTCCCTTCGAGTACTTGTCCTTTTTCAAGTTTCGAGATAATTTCTTTTTTCTGTAATTCGAGTTCGGCCTCGATCAAAGCTTTATGAGATACGACCACATTACGGAATTCATGATTGATCTTAACTACTTTGAATTCCATTGTTTTGCCAACATACATGTCGTAATCGCGGATAGGTTTCACGTCAATTTGTGAACCTGGAAGGAATGCTTCGATTCCGAATACGTCAACGATCATACCGCCTTTTGTGCGGCATTTGATGTAACCTTTGATTACTTCATCTTTGTCGAGGGCTTCGTTTACACGGTCCCATGAGCGCATGGCCCTTGCTTTTTTGTGCGAAAGGATCATCTGGCCTTTTAAATCTTCAAGGCTTTCGATGTAAACTTCAACCAAATCTTTTGGTTTCAATTCAGGATTGTAACGGAATTCGTTTAAGCTGACAATACCATCCGATTTGTAACCAATGTCAACAACTACTTCACGTTTGTTCATTGAAATAACTCTTCCTTCAACTACTTCCTTTTCCTGAACGGTAGTTAAAGTTTTTTCATAAAGAGTTTCCAGTTCTTTTTTGTTTCTTCCGCCGAAACCTTTGTCTTCTTCTTCCAGGGCATCCCAGTCGAATTCAGCCGGTTCGGCAACACTAACTTTCGATTTCCTTTGTTTTGCAGCTACGATAACAGGTGCAGCAATTTCTTCTTCTTCTGCAACTGGTTCTGTAGCCACTTCAATAACTTCCTCAATTGTTTCAATAGTTACTTCTTCGATCGGAGCAACAATTTCTTCAACTGCTTCAACAGGTTCTTCAGTTACTGCAGTAGTTTCTTCAACTGTCTGAAGAGCTTCTTCTTCAATCGGGGAATCAGTTTCTTCAACTACTACAATTGGCTCCTGGATTGGAGCAACAGTTTCTTGAATTGATTCATTAGTTTCTTCAATTGGAGCAATAGTATCCTCCACTATTACGTCTTGTACTTCAACAGTTTCCTGTTGTTCGAGTTCTACCTTCGGTTCAAGGGCCTCTGTGTTGTTTTCTACCATTTAATAATCAATTAATTAATGAGTTAGACTATATATTAAATAAATGCGCCGCAAAATTACGACTATTCCGATATAAAACAAAGGTTTTCAATGAATTTTCGGTGCATTTCACGTTAATTATTCAATTCATATTTTCGTTGCGATTTACATAAACGATAATTTTCGTTTTTTAATTCTTGTTATCGTTCTGTTAAGTTATTTTCTTAATTTTGATTGAATTCAAATCATAAAACATGAAAATCGCTGTAGTTGGTACCGGATATGTCGGACTGGTTTCCGGAACTTGTTTTTCCCAGACCGGGATTGATGTTGTTTGCGTTGATGTGGATGAACGCAAAATAGACATGCTTAATCATGGCCAGATTCCGATCTATGAGCCCGGATTGGAAGATATTTATAAATACAACGTTGAAAAAGGCAGGCTTTCGTTCACCACCAGCCTGAAAGAAAGCCTTACCGACGCTGAAGCGATATTTATTGCTGTCGGGACCCCACCCGATGAAGATGGTAGCGCTGATTTAAAATATGTGTTGGGTGTGGCCCGTGAGATTGGCCGTCACATAGATCATTACATGGTGGTAGTGACAAAAAGTACGGTTCCTGTTGGAACTTCGATGAAGGTGAAAGCTGCCATTCTTGAAGAATTGAAAAAGCGAAATGTTGATGTTCCGTTTGATGTGGCTTCAAATCCTGAATTTTTGAAAGAAGGAAGCGCAGTTGATGATTTTCTTAAACCTGACCGGATTGTGGTAGGTATTGAATCTCCTGAAGCTGAAAAAACCATGCGTAAATTGTATAAGGCATTTCTGCTGAATGGCCATCCTATCTTGTTTATGGATATTTCTTCTTCTGAAATGACCAAGTATGCCGCCAATTCAATGCTTGCTACCAAAATCAGTTTCATGAACGATATTGCTAATCTTTGTGAATTGGTTGGCGCCGACGTGAGCATGGTACGAAAAGGTATTGGTTCTGATGCCCGTATCGGTAATAAGTTCATTTATCCGGGCACTGGTTATGGAGGTTCATGTTTCCCCAAGGATGTTCAGGCTTTGGTACGGACTGCCGATGAATACGGACATTCGCTCGATATTCTGAAAGCTGTTGAGGCTGTCAATTACCGTCAAAAAGAAGTGTTGATCAGAAAGATAAAATCCCATTTTGGTGAAAACCTGAAAGGTTTAAAATTTGGAATGTGGGGCTTATCGTTTAAACCTAAAACTGACGATATGCGTGCAGCCCCATCTCTGGTAATTATCGGTTTGCTCCTAAAAGCCGGAGCTTCGGTGGTGGCATTCGATCCGATAGCTATGGATGAAGCGCGCCGGATACTGGGCGATTCAATTTTATATGCAAAAGATGAATACGATGCCTGTATTGATGTTGATGCACTTATTGTTGTAACTGAATGGTCAGAGTTTAGGATGCCAAATTTCAGGGTACTTGAGAAATTGATGAAAACAAAGACTATTTTTGACGGTCGAAATATCTATGAACCTGAAGAAATGCTGGACTTGAAGTTCAACTATTACAGTATTGGAAGAAAACCAGTGGTCATATCAAAACATCAGGAATGAAAAGGATACTTGTAACCGGAGGCGCCGGTTTTGTCGGATCACACCTGTGCGAGAGGCTTCTGAACGACGGAAACGAAGTAGTTTGTATGGATAATTATTTTACCGGCAAAAAGCAAAAAATTGTTCATTTGCTCGATAATCCATATTTTGAACTGATCAGGCATGATGTCACTATGCCCTACTACATTGAAGTTGATGAAATATATAATCTGGCATGTCCGGCTTCACCTGTACATTATCAGTATAATCCGATTAAAACCATAAAGACTTCGGTGATGGGGGCTGTAAATATGCTTGGCCTGGCAAAACGGATCCGTGCCAAAATACTTCAGGCATCAACCAGCGAAGTTTACGGAGATCCGAATATTCATCCTCAAACCGAAGACTACTGGGGCCATGTTAACCCAATCGGAATACGGTCGTGTTACGATGAAGGTAAACGTTGTGCCGAGTCGTTGTTTGTCAATTATCATGCTCAAAATAAGGTCAGGATCAAAATTATTCGGATTTTCAATACTTATGGCCCGAAGATGGAACCCGATGATGGCAGGGTCGTGTCCAATTTTATTGTTCAGGCTTTGCAAAATAAGGATATTACTATTTTTGGCGATGGCACTCAGACCCGGAGTTTTCAGTATGTTTCAGATTTGGTTGAAGGCATGGTCCGGATGATGGCTACAGGCGACGATTTTACCGGTCCCGTTAACATTGGCAACCCCGGAGAGTTTACTATGCTGGAACTTGCACAGAATATTATCGGGCTTTCAGGTTCAAAATCTAAAATGATCTATTTGCCGTTGCCCGAAGATGACCCTTCGCAAAGACAACCCGACATTACCCTTGCCAAAGAAAAATTGGGAGGATGGGAACCAAAAGTCCCGTTGCGTAAGGGTTTAGTTAAAACCATTGAATACTTTGACCAGCTTTTATCTGAATAAAAAACTATATATGAAAGGAATTATTCTTGCAGGTGGATCAGGCACACGGTTGTATCCGATCACAAAAAGTATTTCGAAACAAATCATCCCGATTTACGATAAACCAATGATTTATTATCCATTGTCGGTTTTAATGCTGGCAGGCATCCGTGAAATCCTGATTATTTCGACACCAAAGGATATTCATTTGTATCAGGATTTGCTGGAAGATGGCAGTCAGTTGGGCCTCAAACTTGAATATGCCGTACAGCCTTCACCGGATGGACTTGCCCAGGCATTTACTATTGGCGAAAAGTTTATTGGCAACGATTCTGTTTGCATGGTTTTGGGCGACAATATCTTTTATGGATACAACTTTGTCTCCATTCTGGAAGAAGCTGCAGCCTTAAAAGATGGGGCAATTGTCTTCGGTTATTATGTGAACGATCCTGAGCGATATGGTGTTGCCGAATTTGATGATCATGGTAAAGTGTTGTCAATTGAAGAAAAACCCGAAGAACCTAAATCGAATTATGCTGTAACCGGTTTATATTTCTATAGTAACGATGTAGTTAAAAAGGCTTTTGCTTTAAAGCCTTCAAAAAGGGGTGAATTGGAGATAACCGACCTGAACAGGGTTTATCTGGAGGAAGGCCGGTTAAGCATGAAATTACTCGGACGAGGTTTTGCCTGGTTGGATACCGGTACCCATGAAAGTCTGATGCAGGCTTCTAATTTTATTCATACCATCGAAGAACGTCAGGGTTTGAAAGTGTCTTGTATTGAAGAAATTGCATTTTTTAAAGGTTTTATTAATAAAGAACAATTGCTAAAGTTGGCTGAGCCACTTAAAAAGAATCAATATGGGGAATACTTAATCAAACTGGCCAACCGGAAAGTTTTTTCGTTTTAGGAAAGCCCCCTCCCAACCTCCCCCGAAAGGGGAGGCTAAAAAAAAACAGGTGTTTTCAAGGGACAAACAAAGTCGTAACGCGTAACCCGCAACAATTGAATATAACAACAACAATTACGTATGAAGATAATTGAAACTCCAATCCCGGGACTACTGATCATAGAACCCCGGGTTTTTGCTGATGAAAGGGGATATTTCTTCGAAAGTTTTAATGAAATTAAATTTACTGAAGCCGGCTTGAATACAGGCTTTATACAGGACAACGAATCGAAATCACATCGTGGGGTTATCCGGGGTTTACATTATCAGCTTGCCCCTTATGCACAAGCCAAACTGATCCGTGTTGTTCGTGGAACGGTATATGATGTGGCAGTAGATTTGCGTCAGGGTTCACCAACTTTTGGCGAATGGTTTGGTATAGAAGTCAGCGCCTCTAAAAAGAATCAGTTTTACATTCCGAAAGGATTTGCTCACGGCTTTTCAGTGTTAAGCGAATTTGCCATTTTTTCCTATAAATGTGATGAGTTTTATAATCCGAAAGCAGACCGGGGAATACGGTTTGATGATCCGACTTTAAAAATAGACTGGAAATTTCCACTTGAAGAAGCCGTAATTTCTGCCAAAGATCTGGCGTTGCCTTTTTTTGCAAATGCTGAAATGAACTTTAAATTCGAATAGCGATGATCAAAGTACTGGTAACTGGGGCAAATGGACAATTAGGATCAGAAATCCGAAAAATCTCAGGATTGTTTTCTGAAATAGAATTCGCATTTACCGATGTTGATGAACTTGACATTACCAATCCATGGAAAGTCGCTGATTATCTGACCTCCTTTAAACCAGCATTTTTGATTAATTGTGCAGCCTATACCGCTGTTGATAAAGCTGAAACTGATATTTCCACAGCCACTTTACTGAATGCGACAGCGGTTGGTATCCTTGCCGAACAATCTGCTGAAATTGCCTGTAAGATCATTCATATTTCTACTGATTATGTCTTTAGTGGAAAGGGGCCCAGACCTTACCAGGAAGATGATCGGGTGAATCCTCAGTCAGTTTATGGGAAAACCAAACTGGAAGGGGAGACCCTGTGTCAAGAATTAAACCCTGAAAGGCTGATCATCCGCACATCCTGGTTATATTCGGCCTTCGGGAACAATTTTGTTAAAACTATGATTCGCCTGGGAAATGAAAGACCTGAAGTAGGCGTAATTGCCGATCAGATTGGCTCGCCAACTAATGCTGCAGATTTGGCTTTAGCAATTTTAACGATAATTTCATCTGTTACAAATGGTGAAAAACCTTTCGTTCCCGGAATATACCATTATTCAAATGAAGGTGTTGCGAGCTGGTACGATTTTGCCAAAGCTATTTTCGAGATTGCAGGAATCAACTGTCTGGTGAAACCAATTACAACCGAAGATTATCCTTCTCCGGTTCAGCGCCCACCATACAGCGTCATGAATAAATCGAAAATTAAACTTAATTTTGGTCTGAAAATTCCTCACTGGAGAGATAGTCTGGTTGAATTCTTTCAGAAATAGATTTACCAAATTGTAAGTGGTTAAATAGTAAATATTTATATATGACAACAAATCAGGAAGTTTTAATAGATGTAAAACTGAAAGCAGCCGAATGGCTGACCGAGGTTTACGATGAAGCAACCCAGGCAGAAGTCCGCCGGATGCTCGGCAATGAAGATCCGACTGAATTGATTGATTCATTTTACCGTGATTTGGAATTTGGAACCGGCGGATTGCGTGGCATCATGGGAGCGGGAACTAACCGGATGAATATATACACTGTTGGCGCTGCAACTCAGGGATTAAGTAACTACCTGAAAAAAGTTTTTGCCGATCTGCCTGAAATCAAAGTGGCCATTGCTTATGATTGTAGAAACAATAGTCGTTTATTTTCTGAAACCAGCGCCGAAGTTTTTGCCGGAAACGGGATCAGGGTTTATTTGTTTGAGGATTTACGGCCTACTCCTGAATTGTCATTCGCTATTCGTGAACTAGGTTGCCAGAGTGGAATAATACTTACCGCTTCACACAATCCGAAGGAATACAATGGTTACAAAGCTTATTGGGACGATGGATCACAAATCGTTTCACCCCACGATGAAAATATTATCGTTGAAGTTTCGAAGGTTAAAGCTGCCGACATTAAATTTAATGGCGATAAAAATCTGATTACCATACTTGGAGGTGAGATGGATTATCTTTTCCTCGAAAAGGTGAAAACAGTATCAATTTCACCCGAAGTTGTTCAGCGGCAAAAGGACCTGAAAATTGTTTATACACCCATCCACGGAACTGGTGTCCGGATGATTCCGGCAGCCTTGCGCGCTTTTGGTTTTACCAACATTATCAATGTTCCTGAACAGGATGTGGTAAGCGGAGAATTTCCTACGGTCATATCACCAAATCCGGAAGAAACAGCAGCCTTGGAAATGGCCATCGCAAAAGCAGTTGAAGTTGATGCCGATGTGGTACTCGCTTCCGATCCCGATGCCGACCGGCTCGGTGTTGCGGTTAAAAACGACAAAGGTAAGTTTGTGATCCTGAACGGAAATCAGACCTGTTTGGTTTTCATTTATTATATCATCAGGAAAAGGAAGGAAAGTGGAAAGCTGAAAGGCAACGAATTTGTCGTGAAAACTATTGTCACTACCGAACTGATAGCTGAAATTGCGCAGCGGAACAAGGTTGATTTTTACGATGTGTTTACCGGTTTTAAATACATTGCCGAAGTTATCCGCGATTTGGAAGGCCAAAAAGTCTATATTGGTGGCGGGGAAGAAAGTTTTGGATTTATGCCTGCCGATTTTGTTCGCGATAAAGATGCGGTTTCGTCGTGTGCTTTGATGGCTGAAATTGTGGCCTGGGCCAAGGATGAGGGCAAATCGCTATACGAAATGTTGCTCGATATTTACATGGAATACGGATTTTCGCGCGAGAAAATGAAATATGTGGTTCGTAAAGGAAAATCAGGTGCTGAGGAAATTGAGCAGATGATGATAACTTTCCGCTCAAATCCGCCAAAAATACTTGGAGGTTCGAAGTTGAAACTGGTGAAAGATTACGAAGTTAATATCGCAAAAAATATCCTTACCGGTGAAGAAACAACAATTGACCAGAAGACAACTTCCAATGTATTACAGTTTTTTACTGAAGATGGAACCAAAATTTCTGTACGCCCTTCAGGAACAGAGCCAAAAATAAAGTTCTATTTCGAAGTTGCCGGTAATTTGACCAATCGCGCCGATTATGATGCTGTTGAAAAACAAGCTGACGAAAAGATTGATGCAATGATGAAAGAACTTGATTTGTAATGACTATTGAATGACAATAATTAACTTAAAACCAACAAAAATGAAACGTATTTTAACTTCTGCTGTGGCTATTTTAGCTTGCACTGTAATTTTTGCCCAAGGCCGGACTGATTTTCCGATGAAACCTGAAATGACCGAAATCTGGGATCCGGAAATTACTGTAGTTACACCGGGAACTACACCTTTAGATGCTCCATCTGATGCAATTATACTTTTTGATGGCATTAACCTGAGCGCAGAATGGACAAATAATTCAGGAACCGAACCCGGTTGGAAAGTTGCTGACGGATGTGCTACTGTTGTAAGAGGTACAGGGGCGATTAAAACCAAACGTTTGTTCAACGATTTTCAACTTCATATTGAATGGAGAAGTCCTTCAGAAGTTATTGGAGAAAGCCAGGGACGCGGAAACAGCGGAATCTTCCTTCAGGGTATATATGAACTTCAGGTATTGGACAGTTACAACAATCGGACCTATCGCAATGGTCAGGCCGGAAGTTTTTACAAACAATATCCTCCATTGGTAAATGTTTGTAAAGCTCCAGGTGTTTGGCAAGTGTATGATGTTATTTATACAGCGCCTCGTTTTAGAGCCGATGGTACTTTCTTTACACCACCAATGGTAACTGTTTTACAAAATGGAGTTTTGGTTCAAAATCATGTGGCATTGCGTGGACCTACCCCATACATCGGCATTCCTGAGTATTTTGTAAAACCTCACGGAGCAGGGCCAATTGAATTACAGGATCATGGCAATCCGGTAAGTTACCGGAACATCTGGATTCGCGAATTGTAAACTTTCAGGGCAAAGCTTTCGGTTAACGGAAGCTTTGCCTTTCTGTTTTTTCTCTATCAACCTAACTAAACCAATGTTCTCATACCTAAGATTTCCTGTCTTCTTTCAATTTTTGTTCCTGATTTCTTTTATTTCAGTTGCCCAAACCCTTACAAAATCAAATCTTCCAATTGTTATAATCAATACGAACGGTCAATTTATTTCGGATTCTCCAAAAATCATCGCTGATTTCGGTATTATATGGAACGGTCCGGGTAAGCAAAATTCCATCAATGATGCCATGAATGATTTCAAGGGTAAAATTGGCATTGAAATCAGGGGTTCTTCATCTCAGATGTTTCCTAAAAAGAGTTATGGCTTTGAAACGAAATCACTTGATTTAGTAACGACTGATACAACTCTTCTGGGCTTGCCTAAAGAAAATGACTGGATTCTATATGCACCTTATACCGATAAAACGATGATCCGGGATGTGTTGACATATACACTGGATGCTTCTCTGGGGCATTGGTCACCCCGTTGCCGTTTTGTAGAACTTATCCTAAATGACAGGTATGATGGGGTTTATGTTCTAATGGAAAAAATCAAGCGGAACAAAAATCGCGTTGACATAGCAAAGCTTACCACAACTGATATTTCAGGAAATAATTTAACGGGTGGATACATAGTAAAGATTGATAAAACCACAGGAAGGCCAACTGATGGCTGGACTTCTGATTATCTGAATATTGCAGGCAAAACCTATTATCAGTACGATTATCCTGAACCTGATGTAATCACGCGGGAGCAAAAGTCCTTCATTCAGGCCTGGATCAGGAATATGGAAACTTCTTTGAATTACGCGAAATATACTGGTCCGGGAAATTATCATGAATTTCTGAATGACACCTCATTTATTGATTTCATGATTATTAATGAGTTGGCTAAAAACATTGATGGTTACCGCCTGAGTTCCTATTTATACAAAGGAAAGAATGATCTGTTAAACTGCGGTCCAATCTGGGATTTTAATCTGGGCTATGGAAACGCTGATTATGGTAATGCCTGGACAACTGACGGATTTGAATATCAGGTGAATCTTGGCGGAGATAATTGGCAGAATCCTTTTTGGTGGATCAAGTTGGCCCAGGATAAAGAATATATGAAGAAACTCATTACACGTTGGCAATTACTTCGAAAAGAGCAACTTTCGAACCAACGAATTGCATTTGTGGTTGACAGTCTGACCAATCTTCTTTCTGAAGCTACAACGCGTAATTACGCCCGATGGCCAATCATGGGGGTGAAAATATGGCCAAATTATTACGTTGGCCAGAGTTATGTTTCGGAAGTAAACTGGATGAAAGACTGGATCAATAAACGACTGATATTCCTCGATCAATGGTGGTCGCCCAGCTATTTCGGACCTGAGCAGCCGTTGGAAGAAAAGCCGGTTTCTGTTTATCCAAACCCTTTTTCTGAACTGTTAAATGTACACTTGGCCTCCACTGAATTTGGAAAGGCTACAGTTGAAATCTATGGCTCAAGTGGCCTGTTAATCAGAAAAATTGATGTGGATATTAAAGATGACAACCGGATAACACTTGAATTTTCAGAAAACAATCAGCTAAAATCAGGCATATACCTGCTCCGGATAATCAGTTATAATAAAGTTATATTGAATGAAAAGGTTGTGAAAATTTAGCTGTTCGTTTTACCCTTTCTTTACTTTTTTTCTCCGAATGGCAGATCGGTTTCTCAGCATAGTTTTTTATCTATCTTTGCGCCAATTCAAAAACAAGTCCTATGCAGGAAAAAATTCTGATCCTCGATTTTGGTTCTCAATACACTCAATTGATCGGTCGCCGTGTCCGGGAATTGAACGTTTATTGCGAAATCTACCCTTATAACCATTACCCGGCAATTAACAAAAACGTAAAAGGTGTCATTTTATCCGGAAGTCCGTTTTCAGTCAGGGATGCCAATGCCCCAAAGCCCGATTTGTCGCTCATTAAAGGGATAATTCCATTGCTGGGAGTTTGTTACGGGGCACAATATCTGGCGCATTATTTTGGCGGCGAGGTAATGCCATCTGATTCGCGCGAATATGGCCGGGCAAACCTGGGTTTTGTTGATCATTCCAATTCGCTGTTAAAAAATATAAGCCAGCATTCGCAGGTTTGGATGTCGCACGGCGATACCATTGAGCGTCTGCCTGAAAACTATCAGATCATTGCCAGTACTGCCGATGTAAATAAAGCGGCTTTCCAGATTTCCGGTGAACAAACCTATGGAATTCAGTTTCATCCCGAAGTTTACCATACCACCGAAGGAACTCAACTGTTACATAACTTTGTGGTTGACATTTGTGGCTGTAAACAGGACTGGACACCAGATTCGTTTATTGAAACAACCGTAAAGGAATTGAAAGCCAAACTGGGCAACGACAAAGTGGTTTTGGGACTTTCGGGCGGGGTTGATTCTTCGGTTGCAGGCGTACTGCTACACCGGGCAATTGGCAAAAACCTGACTTGCATCTTTGTTGATAACGGACTGTTGCGCAAGGATGAATTTCAACAAGTACTCGATTCTTACCAGCACATGGGCCTGAATGTGATTGGTGTTGATGCACGACAGAAATTCTGGGACGATCTGGCCGGAATTTTTGATCCGGAACTAAAGAGAAAAACGATTGGCCGCAACTTCATCGAAGTGTTCGATGTCGAAGCGCACAAAATACAGGATGTAAAATGGCTGGCTCAGGGAACGATTTATCCTGATGTGATCGAATCGGTTTCGGTGAACGGTCCATCGGCAACCATCAAATCGCACCACAATGTGGGCGGATTACCCGAAAAAATGCACCTGAAAGTGGTAGAACCATTGAAATTGTTGTTCAAAGATGAGGTACGGAGGGTAGGGAAGGCCCTGGGAATTTATCCTGATCTACTTGGCCGCCATCCATTTCCGGGTCCAGGTTTGGGAATTCGTATTTTAAGCGATGTGACTCCCGAAAAAGTCCGTGTCCTTCAGGAAGCCGATGCCATTTTTATCAATGGCCTGAAAGAATGGGGATTGTACGATAAAGTCTGGCAGGCGGGCGTAATGCTATTACCCGTTCAGGCAGTTGGCGTAATGGGCGACGAACGTACCTACGAAAATGTGGTTGCTTTACGCGCCGTAGCTTCAACCGACGGAATGACTGCCGACTGGGTGCATCTTCCTTATGAATTTCTGGCCAAAATGTCGAACGAAATCATCAATAAAGTGCGCGGAATAAACCGCGTGGTATATGATATCAGCTCGAAACCACCGGCAACCATCGAGTGGGAATAAAAAGTTGGAAGTCGGAAGACGGAAGACCGAAGTCAGAAGACCGGAGACGGAAGAAAGAAAACCGGAGACGGAAGTACTGATCCGATGATCCCAAGTCATCGGATCAGTTTGTTTTGTTTGGTCGAGAAAATTAAAAATCGGAATACTCTGTTGGGTGCAACAATATTTTTACCGATTTCGAAACAGTGTTTTTATATTCTTCAAGAGCCGAAAGCGCCTTCCAGTCAGGATGATTCCTAAAAGCATCCCAGTGTGCAGTATTAGCAGCCATATCGGCAAAAGTAGTGAGGTACATCAAATTGGGCATAGTACTTCCCGAAACAACTTCAGCATAAAATACAGCATTAAAGTCTAGCTTTTTGAACAGCTTGATTTCGCCGCCTTCGTTAAACATTTTCACTTTCCGGCGGAACAGGTTTTCGGTCGGGCCTTCGTAGCTGCGCAGTTCATAAATCCGTTCGGATGGCGGGGTTATAAACTTTGGGATGAAAAACTCAGGTGCATCCTGAAAGGCTTTCAGAAGAATGGATTCTTTGCGGAGGAAAGGAACCTGATTGTACGGAGCGCCCAAAAAATCGCTGCCTTTGTTTTGGTAATCCTGATCGTTTAGCAATATGTCCTGAATTTTGGCAAACTGATCCAGCGATTTGAATGGAATCCACACGTAGATGCGTTTTCCCGAGGTTGTATCGCTTTCGATTGGTTTAAATACGCCGACCGTTTTTATTCCTGCCCGGTGTAAAGCAGGCAAATATGCATTTTTCAGGAAATTGTCAACTTTGGTTTCCTGCGCTTTCCCATTCAGGCGGAAAACCTGAATCTGGTAATAATCGCGCGGCGAAGCGGCATAAACTGAAGCAACAAATGCCAAAGCTAAAAAGGCAATCAGGATAAATGGCCGGGTAAAATTTTTAGTAAAACGGTTTGTTAAGTTCATGACAGTGGGTTTTAGTAATTGATAAAATTTTATTAAGCATTGGAGGGCAGAGTGATACTTTCGATGCACCAATAGTCGTACAAGTAAGCTAATTCGATTTTGCCCCGACCGCTAAAGTATTCAGTTTCGTTTGAACCTTCGATAATTCCTGAAAAACTGATATCGAAAATTACGGTAGCAATTTGTTGGTCTAATTTTAAGTCAATGATTTCAAATTGGTTGACCTGAAATGAATAGAATGATTTCCGGAAATTTTCGAACCAACTGTCTCCTTCAGCTTCTTTGGTCAAATATGTGGTGTAAAAATCAGATTCTTTGTTCAAAAATGATTCAATGAACCATTTGCAATTATTCCTGATATCGTATTCGTGGTTTGGATGGAATTCTTCGTAAGTAAAATGAATGATCCAACCGTTCATCCGCATATTATCAGTTTCAGTAAAAAAGAGTTCTTCGGTAATAAAACGATATAATTCACGGTCGTTCACCTCACAAAGGGTATCCACCTCAATTTGGTTCTGATTTAATAGTTTCATGATCTGATCCAGCTCAGTACTAATTTCAGGATCAGGAATGGTCTCGCATTTTTTGTAATCAGGTTTGCCAATAAAATCGTAAATCCTAATACGTTCCGAATGATGGAACGCCTTTTCAAATTCCATAACATTGTCCAAAAACTGACTTTCCACTTCAACTGGCAGGTCGTTGTTCTCTGACTCCAGAGGAAAATCGGCTCCATATTCGAGCCTCAGTTTCATCTTTTTAAGATTGTTCTCCTGCTTTATCCGTTCGAGTTCATCCTCAAAGTTTTCGGGTTCGTTCGTGTTCATCAGTCTGGGTTTTTATTATTTTCAGATTTATGTCTTTCTTCCAAACATACGAAAAAAATGAATTAGCTGCAAGGTAGTAGTTCAAACTGAATGATTTTGACTTTTCAATGTAGTCAGCTACTTTTGAACACAAATTGTTGTTGAATGTTAACTTTAATTAAGAATACTGTTGTTTGGTTAACGGTATTATCATCTATCTTTGTTAATCAATAATTTTGCTACCGGGTTTTTCTGCACGATTTTTGTAGGTTGCCAGTTCAATAAAAAATAAGCTATGAGTTTCAGGAATAAAATTACATGTTTTTCAATTTTGCTTGGATTGATGTTAGGAGCAGGGGGCAGCGAATTGAAAGCACAGGATGTTCAAAACAGTACTGCCAAATTTGGCCGGCTACTTCGTTTAATCGATAGCTATTATGTTGATACAACTAATGTTGACGATTTAACTGAGAAAGCTATTGCTGAAGTTTTACGGGGCCTTGATCCTCATTCAGTGTATATTTCAAAAGCCGAAGTCGAAAAAATGAATGAACCACTTCAGGGAAATTTTGAAGGCGTAGGTATTTCATTCAATGTTTTCCATGATACACTGATGATTGTAACTACCATTCCGGGAGGCCCTTCCGAAAAGGTAGGCCTTCGTTCAGGAGACCGGATCGTATCGGTTGATTCGAAGAATATTGCAGGTATAGGTTTGAAAAATACAGATGTTTACGATTACCTGCGCGGGAAAAAAGGAACTAAGGTTGAGTTAAAAGTCAGGCGCAGGGGCGAAGCCAATCTGCTCGATTTTACTGTTATCCGAGATAAAATCCCGATAAACAGTCTGGATGCATCGTACATGCTTAATGACAATACAGGCTATATTAAACTGAATAAATTTTCGGCTACTACAACTGCCGAGTTTTTCGATGCCATAAAAGCGCTGAAAGCAACTTCAAAATTGAATAGCCTTGTCCTGGATTTGCGTGGAAATGGCGGAGGTTATCTGACTGCGGCGACCGAGTTAGCCGATCAGTTTCTGTCAGCTTTTAAACTGATTGTTTATACTCAGGGTATCCATGCCGAGAAAAAGGAATATTCATCAACTGCACTGGGCGAGTTGGAACAGGGGAAATTAGTGGTTTTAATTGATGAAGGTTCTGCTTCGGCCAGTGAAATTGTGGCTGGGGCCATTCAGGATTGGGACCGTGGCCTTGTAATTGGCCGGCGGTCTTATGGTAAAGGATTGGTTCAGCAGCCTTTTCCGCTGACCGATGGTTCGATGATACGTTTGACCACTGCCCATTACTATACACCTAGCGGCCGTTGTATCCAAAAACCTTACGAAAAAGGAGTGGATGAATACCAAAAGGATTTCATGAACCGTATCGAAAATGGCGAATTATTCTCGAAGGATAGTATCACCGAAAATAAAACTCAAAAGTATGCAACTAAAATCAGTAATCGCTTAGTTTATGGTGGTGGCGGTATTATGCCCGATTTGTTTATCCCGCTCGACACTTCAAAATACTTTGTCTATTACAACAATCTGAACCGCAAAAATGTAATTAATACTGGTAAACTCGATATTATGGATGCTAACCGCGATAGCTTTAAACAGAATTACCCCGATTATAAATCGTATCTCAATAATTTTGAGGTGACTGATGAGATGGTTGAAAAGATACTGGCTGCAGGAGAAAAAGAAGGTGTGAAACGCGATGAAAAAAGTATTGAATTTGCACGCCCATTCATGAAACGGCAAATGAAAGCCTTAATTGCCGGAGATTTATTTTCGGTGAGCCACTATTTCCAAATTATGAATGCCGAAGATGATGCGATTAATAAGGCTGTGGAAGTGATCAAAATGAAGGGAGAGTACGAAAAGATTCTGTCAGGAAAATAAAAGTGGTGAGAATATAATGTTGCGGGTTGCGCGATACGGGTTACAGAGAAAAACCCGCAACCCGTAACCCGTAACCCGAAACTGGGCATTTTTTATGGAACTAATCATCAAATGGCTTTCAGAAAACTACATTGAGCTTCTGGGGGCCATTTTAGGTATTATTTATGTCTTTTTTTCCATCCGCCAAAACATCTGGACATGGCCTGTTGGACTACTGACATCGGTAATTTATATCTGGGTTTTTTTTGTATCGAAACTTTATGCCGATATGGGGTTACAGATGTATTATGTGGCAATCAGCATTTATGGTTGGTACGAATGGCTACATGGAAATCGAACCAACCATTCTGAATCAATAAAAGTGAGCCGTTTATCGCTGAAGTTGGGTTTAGTTCTGTCTCTGGTTAGTATGTTTATTTTTATACTGATCTGGGTAATCCTTAAAAATTACACCGATTCTCCTGTTCCGGTGGCCGATTCATTAGCCACTGCACTCAGCATAGTAGCAACCTGGATGCTTGCCCGTAAAATTTTGGAACACTGGCTGGTCTGGATTTTTATTGACATCTTTTCAATCGGGTTGTTCTGGTACAAAGATCTTGTTCCTACCATTTTTCTGTTCCTTGTTTACACGGTTATGGCAGTTGTTGGATATTTTGAATGGAAGAAGGAACTACACTCTGAAAAGTCACTCGCATAAGAATGATCTGTTTCTATTTCTAACATTTGTTTTCACATGAACCAAACAAAAAGACAATTGAGGATTGCTGTTACAGGTCCCGAATCGTCTGGCAAAACCACATTGGCTAAAGAATTAGCTGTATTTTTCAAGGGGCAATATATTCCTGAGTTCGCCCGCGAATATGTTGAGAAATTGCCGTATCATTATACTTGTCAGGATGTTGAAATCATTGCCAGAACTCAGGTTGAGCAATATCTGGCAACCCGGGAAAGTTCTGATCAACTGTTTTTTTTCGACACATGGCTCATCATTACCAAAGTCTGGTTTAGGTGGGTATTTGGGAAAACTCCCGACTGGCTTGAGAATCAGATTCACGATTGTCCGATTGATTTGTTTCTGTTGTGCCGGCCTGATTTGCCATGGGAAGCCGATTTGGTTCGCGAAAATGGAGGCGAAAACAGAATTTTGTTATTTGAAGAATACCGCAAAGAACTGATTAATTACGGGTTTAATTTTGTTGATATTGGTGGAACCGACGATCAACGGTTGACCAACGCAATTACTGCTATTCGTAATTTTTGCATGATTCCTTAAACTTTTACCGGTTTAAATTTGATTTCATACCTAAAAGTATGATTTTTGTCAAAGAATAAAGCTTTACCTGAATTCAGGGAGAACAAGGTTCGAAATTATCGGATCAATAAGACTGTAACTTATTTTAATACCTGAAAAAAATGCAATCAGAAAAGAATATTGAGCACAAAATGCGCGTCGCTGTTGAGCAACTGGCCGATCAGAAATCGTTAAATCTGGTTTGTCACGAACACCGCATCGGTGAGCCTTTGCCATCCATCGAAAAACTGGGCAAAATAGTTGGTATCATTCGTGAAATCCTGTTTCCCGGATATTACGGAAACACCAGCCTGCGCTCCAATACTACTAAACACTACATTGGTGTTTATATTGACGAACTCTTTGAATTGTTATCGGAGCAAATTCTGGCAGGATTGTGTTTTACCTGTCAACATCCCGATATGGTTGACATGAAGGAAAGATCGCAATTTGCACAGGGACTGGCTTCCGATTTAATCTCGAACCTTCCTGAAATCAGGCGCTTGCTGATCACTGATGTTGAGGCTGCATATCTGGGCGATCCGGCAGCCAATAGCCGGAGTGAAGTCATCTATTGCTATCCGACCATCCGGGCAATTATCAATCACCGGGTTGGGCACCAGTTGCTCCAATTGGGAGTTCCGCTTATTCCCCGCATCATTTCTGAAATGGGACATTCTGAAACAGGAATAGATATTCACCCGGGAGCCCAGATTGGTGAATCTTTTACCATTGATCATGGTACAGGAGTTGTAATCGGCTCAACCTGTATCATCGGTAAAAATGTAAAACTCTACCAGGGAGTCACTCTGGGAGCTAAAAGTTTTCCGCTTGATGCTGATGGTAATCCGATAAAAGGTATTCCCCGACATCCGATTGTTGAAGACAATGTGATCATTTATGCTCAGGCCACTATTCTTGGGAGGATCAGGATTGGCGCTAATTCAGTTATCGGAGGCAACGTATGGGTTACCAACAGTTTACCGCCAAATTCGAAGCTGGTTCAGTTTAAAGCCAAAGAAGCCGATTTTAACGAAGGGGCAGGAATTTAATAAAGATGAAAAATCAAACCTATACAGCCACAACTTTAGCCGGACTTGAGGAAGTCCTGGCTCAGGAATTGATCGAAATTGGCGCCGATGAAGTTCAGATTGGGCGTCGTTCAGTCTATTTTAGCGGCGATTTAAAGTTATTGTACAAGGCGAATTACTGCCTGCGCAGCGCTCTGCGGATTTTGGTTCCTATTGATTCATACAAAATTCATTCGGCTGACGATTTGTATCAGAGGGGCAAAAACTTTAAATGGGAAGATTTGTTTGGCTGCGAACAGACTTTTGCTGTTCAAAGCATTGTTTTTTCTGATCTTTTCAACAATTCGATGTTTGCTTCGCTCAAACTGAAAGATGCCATTGTTGATCGTTTTCGATACAAATTCGGGGAACGGCCATCGGTCAATTCCAAAAATCCTGATATTCTGATCAACCTGCACATCAGCAACGAATTTTGCACCATTTCCCTTGACAGCAGTGGCGAATCGCTGCATAAACGAGGCTACAGGCTCGACCAGAACGAAGCTCCTATGAGCGAAGTATTGGCTGCGGGATTAATTCGTCTGTCGGACTGGGATAGAAAAACTGAACTGATTGATCCGATGTGCGGTTCGGGTACCATTGCCATCGAAGCCGCCATGCTGGCCAACGGTATTTATCCGGGAACTGTCCGTAAAAACTTTGCATTTAAAAACTGGCGTAGTTATAAACCTGAGTTATTTCAGCAAATAGAAGAGGAAGTTCAGCCGCAGGATATTTCTCCGGTGAGGATTTCAGCTTCAGATATTTCGCGCCGGAACATAGATATTGCCTGTAAAAATGCCGAAGCTGCAGGAGTATTGTCGTTGATCAACTTCAAGGTGTCTGATTTTAAATTCCTTGAACCATCAGTTGAAATGCCATTTCTTCTTTTCAATCCACCTTATGGAGAACGCTTAACACCCGATGATACCAATTTTTACTCCATGATCGGCGAAAGGTTGAAGCATCATTATACCAATGCCACCGTTTGGATCATCAGTACTGCCCAATGCCTGAAATCAATAGGATTGCGCCCCTCACGCAAAATATCTATCCTGAATGGTTCGCTGGAATGTAGTTTCAGGAAATATGAATTGTATGAGGGTACGAAAAAGGTCGATGTTAATAGGAGTGATGCTGAATAATAGTGTTTTTCTTTCTTTAGATAGTCATTTATCTCACGTCATTTGTGGTCATTGCTGTAATATTATTAGCAAAATGAACTTGCACTGAATTAGGAATTCAATCACATTAATGAAAGATTTTGTAGTTTTGTTATAAAAATTAGGGATATGGAAGCAATTGTAATTGAGGTTAAAAGCGAAGCTGATGTTAAATTCTGGCTCAACCTGGCGAAAAAAACTGGAACCAGGGCAAAATCTATTAATACTGAAAATATTGAAGATTCCAGACTGGCCGGATTAATTGAAAAGGGAATGAAAACCAAATCAGTCAGCCGCCAAAGTGTGATGGATAAAGAATAGGTAATGAAATTTGGAACTTGGAACCTGGAATTTGGAACATTTTACGCGTTCCAAATCTCCCATGCCCTGATGGCTTGCAGGTGCAGCATCTCAAGTCCGTTTTTGGTTTTTGCACCCTGTTCTTTGCCTTTTTTCAGGAACAGGGTTTCTTCCGGATTGTAAACCAGATCGAATAAAACATGATCCGAGGAAATTGCATGATAAGGAATATCGGGGCAATTGTCCACATTCGGGAATGTGCCAAGTGGTGTTGCCTGGATAATGATCAGGTAATCTTTCAGCAAATCTTCTGTAATTTGATTGTACCTGATTTCATTTTCGAACAGAGTTTCTTCAATAGATGCCGAAATGAATTCAATACCAAGTTTGTTCAAAACATGCTTGATGGCCTTAGACGCGCCACCAGTACCCAGAATCAATGCTTTTTTATGCTTTACTTGCAGCATCGGACACAGCGAATTTTCGAACCCATAAACATCAGTATTGAATCCTTTCAATAAACGCTTGCCCTCATTCCATACAATTTTCACTGTGTTAACAGCTCCCACCTGTGCGGCTTCTGGTTCAATTTCATCCAGAAACTGCATGATTTGCTGTTTGTAAGGAATGGTGCAGTTTAATCCACAGATTTCCTTTCCTTGTTCAAATACCTTGGGAAATTCATCAATGTTGTCCAACTCGAAGTTCATGTATTCATGATCGGCAAGATTTTCTTTTGCAAATTTTTCAGTAAAGAAATTCCGGGAAAACGAGTATCCCAGTCGGTGCCCTATAAGTCCGAAGGTTTTCATGCGATTGTTATAAGTATTAATTTTAAATGCCCGTCATTGCGAGGCACGAAGCAATCCCTTGCTATTTGTAATTTTGTTTTAAGATTGCTTCACTTCGTTCGCAATGACGCTTCGATATACATCTTATCCAATTTACAAGCAGACTTTGATCAAATTTCACTCAATTCAAGCCAGCGCATTTCTTTTTCTTCAAGCTGTTCGGTAATTGATCCATATCTGGTAGATTTTTCCTGCAACTGATTGCTGTCCAAAGCTCCTGAATTCATATCATCGTGAATTTGATTTTTTTCCGTTTCAAGTATTTGAATATCTTTTTCAAGCTTTTCCAGTTCCTTCTTTTCGTTGAAAGTCAATTTCCGTTCCTTTTCTTTTGATGGTTTTGCAGGTACTTTTACTTCAGGCTTAATTCCCTTTTTCCTTTTTTCTTCTTCCTCCAATTGTTTGTTCCGCCAAAGGGTATAGCCCCCCGGAAAATCCTTCACATTTCCAGCACCATCAAATACAAACAGGTGATCAACGATTTTGTCCATGAAATACCGGTCGTGCGAAACGATAATCACGCAGCCCTGAAATACACGCAGATACTCTTCGAGGATAGCCAGGGTCATGATGTCCAAATCGTTGGTTGGCTCGTCGAGGATCAGGAAATTCGGATTTGTCATCAGAATAGTACACAAATATAAACGCCGCTTTTCGCCTCCCGAAAGTTTTTCAATAAACGAATATTGGGTTTCAGGTGGAAATAAAAAAGTGGTAAGCATTTGCGAGGCCGTCAGTTTTCTCCCATCTTCGAAATTGATGACTTCGGCGATTTTGTTCACCGCATCAATCACTTTATCGCCGGGATTAAATTCAATACCGGTTTGCTGATAATAACCAAAACGGATGGTTTGTCCGATTTCGACCTGGCCTGAGTCCGCAGGAATATTGCCAGTCACTATATACAGAAAAGTTGATTTTCCGGAGCCATTTTTGCCCACAATTCCAACTTTTTCGAAACGCTGAAATTTGTATGAAAAATTTTGAATCAGGCAAAGATCGCCGTAAGATTTGCTGATGTTTTCCAAATCGAGAATTTTATTCCCGATTCGGGAAGAATTCATGGTCAGTTCGATGTTGTTTTCGTTCAGGTTTTGCGATGCCTTAACCAAGAGGTCATCCACACGCTCCATGCGGTATTTCGATTTATGGCCACGGGCCTGCGGCATTCTTCGCGACCATTCCAACTCGGTGCGAAGCAGGTTTCTTGCTTTCTCAACACCAGCAGCAGCCGAATCCATTCGTTCCTGCCGTTTTTCAAGAAAGTAGGAATAATTACCCCGGTAACGGTATATGGTGTTGCCCTCCATTTCCAGAATTTCGTTGCAAACACGATCTAAAAAATAGCGATCGTGGGTGACCATGAACAGGGTGATCTTTGTTTTTTCAAGGTAATTTTCGAGCCATTCAATCATTTCCAGGTCAAGATGGTTGGTTGGCTCATCCAGCATCAGCAAATCAGGTTCATTAATCAGAACGTTGGCCATTGCTACCCGTTTTTTTTGTCCTCCTGAAAGCTCCGAAATGGGCTGATCATAGTCGTAGATTTTCAGTTGGGTCAGAATCTGCTTGACCTTCACTTCAAAATCCCAGGCATGAAGGTGTTCCATCTGTTCAGTATATCTGGCAATGTCTTCCTTGCGATTGTGGAGAATGGCATTTTCGAAGTTGCGGATGGTTGCAACCAGTTCATCTCCAGATTGAAAAACGGCTTCAAAAACCGTCATGCTTTCATCTAAATCCGGAATTTGCTTAAGGTAACCAATCCGAATATTTCCTGTTTTAGTTATCTGACCAAATTCAGGAGTGTCATTTCCGGCCAGAATTTCCATAAGCGTAGTTTTCCCGGCGCCGTTCCGGGCAATAAGAGCAATTTTTTGATGCTGAAATATGGTAAATGAAATATTTTCGAATAAGAGCTGATCGCCAAAGCGCTTCGATAAATTTTCAGCCTGTAAAAACGGAATCATATTTTTTTCTGCAAAAATAACATTTTAAGGCTACGAATGTCTGAATTTGTCAATGTGACGATTCGACAATGAAAAAGCCGATTGTCTTTGGTCGAATTGTCAAATAATCGAATTTTCAAATTGTCGGATTGTTGGATGAATGTTTTGTTTAAGTTTGAAATCAAATAAACAGTTTGATATGGAAAAGAAGGAATTGTTTGAACGAGTGATCAGCTATTTTCAAAAAGAAATGCCCATTGCCGAAACCGAGTTGAAATACATTAATCCGTACCAATTGTTGGTGGCGACTATTTTATCAGCCCAGTGTACCGACAAAAGGGTCAACCTGATCACTCCTGAGTTATTCCGCCGGTTTCCAACTCCTGAAAAGCTTGCCGTGGTTGAATCTGCAGAAGTTTTTGATTATATCCGTTCATGTTCGTACCCAAACAACAAAGCCAAACATTTGGTGGGTATGGCCCGCATGTTGGTGAACGATTTTGGTGGCCTGGTTCCCGATGATATTGACGAATTACAAAAACTACCTGGTGTTGGCCGGAAAACAGCCAATGTGATTGCTTCGGTGGTGTACAACAAACCTACAATGGCTGTGGATACCCATGTCTTTCGGGTTGCAGCCCGCATTGGCTTAAGTGTCAATTCAAAAACCCCGCTGGAAACCGAACGGCAATTGGTTGAATTTTTCCCTGAAGAACTTCTTCCCCTTGCCCATCACTGGCTCATCCTGCACGGGCGTTACATTTGTGTGGCCCGCTCTCCCAAATGCGAAATGTGCGGATTAACAACTGTTTGTAAATTTTATTGTGCGAAAAACAGGTCCATATAAATGGAGTAGAAATAGTTGGTGCAAGAATTTAGATTGACTTCAATATTAAATGTTCACATTTTGCCGGAAATTAATTTTGTTAATTTTTTGATTTTTTGTCAAACTTTGTACATTTGCGCCATATAAAACCAAAAAAAATAAACGTTATGGCTTATAAAATTTCAGAAGAATGTATTGCTTGTGGTACATGCCTTGATGAATGTCCGGTGGAAGCGATTTCTGAAGGCGATATCTATAAAATTGATGCCGACCTTTGTACCGATTGTGGTTCATGTGTAGAAGTTTGTCCGGTTGATTGTATTTCTGTTGCTGAATAATTTCAGGTCAACATAAAGCTAAAAAAAGCTGATCTCAGAGAGGTCAGCTTTATTTTTTGAACCTGTTGCAACTTAATGGTGTGATTTTTGTCATTGAAAAGTAACAGCAATTAGATTTGATATGAGGACAATTTTTACTTTTCTATTCATAACATTTGTCTCACTGGGTAGTATTGCCCAAATTACAAGCGTTGCAACAAAAAAGAACGATATTTTTGGATCGGGTATATCGACAGAACAGCATTCGTTTTCAATCGAAAGGGTTTATCCTAATCCAGTTAAAGACTTTGTAACTATTGATATTCAATCCAAAATTTCAGGAGCAGTTCAAGTCAATCTTTATAATATTTTAGGATCCGAAGTGAAAAAATGGGATTCCAATCAGCTGCATCAAGGCGCCCAAAAGCTTAAGCTTGATCTTTCCATATACAAGTCAGGTGTTTATATTTTGAAAATATCAGGTTCCGGTCAGGTTTATTCGCATGTTTTGAAGAAAAACTGATTCCTGATCAAGTTTCTATTTGATGCTTCTGCATCGCTTCCTTAAACCAGATCAAATCCTTTTTCATCATTCCGAAAATTTTCATGCGGTCCATGGTGATTTCCTTTTTGCCCAATTCTGCACCGCCCAAATCATATTCAAAATGGATGCTGATTGGCGCTTCCACCTTCAAACTGGCATACTCTTTCAGGAATTGATCGAAATTGACCATGCCTTCGCCCAGTAAAACGTTATTCTGTTGCCAGGGTCCGGCTGGAGTTTTCTCCCATACAAAGTCTTTAATGTCAATGGTCCTGATCCAGGGAGCTACACGTTTCATTCCTAAAATCCAGGAAAATCCACCTTCGGTTACTGCATGCCGGATATCGTACTGAACACCCAAATATTGAGGATTCACATTTTTCACCAATTCGTAAATATCCCATACCGGCGAACCAACCGAAGCGCCCGAATGGTTCTGGTAGCCACCGTGGATACCCAGTTTTTCGTTCAACTCGGCCAGCTTTTCAAAGGTTTTCCGGTGCTCGTCGAGGTTTTGCTGAATGGTTTTCGAAGCTTCATAGTTAAGCCAGCCTGTACGGTAATATTTTATACCCAAATCGGCCAGCGCCTGAAGTGTTGAAATTGTGAGCGGATCATCCGGATTAGTAATTGAAGTGACAACCATCGGGATTTCGATCTTATATTTCTGAAGGGTTTTTACAGCCAGGGGCAGTGCAGTTTTTACTTCTGAAGGTTCAACCTGTCCGCCTGTCCGGAGTGTAATATCGGCGCCATCAAAACCCAGAAATGAAAGCGTTTCACCAATCTCGTCGAATGACAGGAATTGAAGGCATTTGGTAAAAGCACAGATGGGGCGTTTTACTGCTCCTGAAGTTAAAATTGAACTGGCCAACCCTGTTCCTGAAAGGTTCATTCCAATTGCCGACAGTCCGGTGGTTTGAATAAAATTGCGACGGTTCATTAGTTTGCGTATTATATTCCCTTCATATCCGCAATTGTTTTCGACTTGGCCACACTTCCGGCAGATGATCCGAAGTAGTAACTGTAGATTTGGGTCAGAACTGCACTTAATACTCCCAAAATATACATGACAATATCTTTGCTGTCGCCTACTACCGTACTTGGTGAAAATATCAATACATAAAACAACGCCAGTGTTATTATAACTGTTCCTAAAGCTAGTAGCGGTGAAATGTTTTTAGCCAGTTTGGTGGCTTGTTCGCTGGTTTGAACCTGAACTTCACGTTGCCGGGCACTGCTGATGTCACCCAAAATCATTTGCTGCTCCTCGTTCGAAAGCTTTTTCAAATCAAGCTGGTACTGCATTTCCGATTTGCGGATTTCATTTTCGAGTTGCAGTTTTTCTTCCTTGGTTGTAATTACATTGTCGAGCACTTTGCCTACCGAATTGACAAGCGTATTGGCTCCTCCTGAAAATAAATCGCTAATAAAAGACATAGAAGCCCCCTTCCCGTTCCCCCGAAAGGGGAAAGCTAGAAACGCTTATTTCAGCGTTTTTGGTTATTAAATATTGAATCTTCATAATTGGATATTAAAAATGTTTAAACTAAAATCTCATTCGATAAGTTCTTTAAGTCCTCCCTTCGGGGAGGATTTAGGAGGGGCTTTTAGGCGTTTTCGCCTAACGCGCGTAAAACCCATCCGTAGAAGTATTTCCGGCTGGTTGGTCGTTTTTTTACGATGTTTACATATCGGGCAATTTTGGCGACTGTAAACGAAGCCAGAAAATGCTCAGCGTTGAAAGCGTTAAGACTAAGGATGGATTGGGGGCCAATAACACCATCTACTTTTGCCCCGATAACCATTTGCGCCAGGGAGGAACTTGTGCTTAATCCGGCATTAACCCCAAAATCGAAAATTGAGTTGGCAACTTCCTGTTGGGTAATCTGGTCGCCCTTCATGGGATCCCAAAAAGTAACGCGGTAAAAATCGGAAACTGCTTCCTGAAGTTCTGCATCTTTTTCGAGGTTGGCCGGAAAATCCGACTGGCGTTTCAGCATATCAACGGTTGTCCAGCCAGTCCATTTGCTGTGAATTTTACGGGCCACGCCTTTGTACGTTTCGCCTCCGGGATCATCCGGATCGTTGACATAGCCACCCTCGTGCGCTATCATCAACTGGAATGCTTTAGTAAAATCAGCCATAAGAATTGTTTTTAAGTGGATTGAAAAATAATGAAAATATATCATAAATAAAAGACATGTTCATCTTTATTTAATTATACATTAAAATTGTACAAAAGTTACAACTTTTTTTTCAAACCATCTATAGACCTACATGGAAAGTTACAGGATATTCACGCTTATAACCGGTATGTATGCGTGTATTTAAGCAAAAGTGTCCGGTTCAGAAATGTTGGTGATTTTATTCCTGAATGGATTTTATCAGCATTTCGAAAATCGTTAAAAACCAGGTAGAAATCATTTCCATCTTTTGGATTGTACCTCAACCTGAAATTGGTAATTAAAATATTGTCTGATTCATTATACTGGACGAAAGTGCTTGCCGATATTTTCGTATTCAGCATATAGGTTAGTTTTAGCCGGGCTATATTATTGGTAAATTCCTGCGAACGTGCTGAAAAATTGACATGATCAATTTTATAGGTTCCTGAAAGCTGCAAACTTGATGACAAATTAAGCTCTGGGCTCAATTCGAACGAAACACGTTTGCCATCATAGAATTCGCCGGCTTCGTAACCAATAATTGTTGCAAACTTTTTAGTACGTGGAGAGTTCATGAATCCGTGTATTCCCCAAAACGAGTAATCGCCGGCCGGAACTATAACATTTTCAGCCAGGTTAAAATCCTCCAGCACTCCTTCTTTGCGGAATGCAACTCCGGTAAAGGAGGAATATCCACTTTTGAGAGTGATCTCAAATTCCGGCGAAACTTCCATATTTTCAATACTTCCATCTTCTATTCTACTCAGCATTTCGAAATCTAAACCAATCCGGTAATTGAAAATTTTAGAATCTTCCGGAAACCACCCATACTGAAGCGAACTTCTGATTTCATGTAAATTATTCAGGAACATAAACCCTGATGCAGGATTAAAATCTTTTCCCCAGTATGCATAAAGGGCGTCATAGCCAAATCCTTTTTCTGAGCGCCTTTCCCAGGCAACCCTGAAAAAAGTGGGATCGAGCGATGCCGTGTTGCTTTCGATGTTTTTATCCTGTGTTTGTGCAATTTTGATATCCAGGTAGTCATCTCGAAAAATCCTGAAGATTCCGTCAATTCCGTAAGCAACATTATAATTTCCATCAAATCCAAGCCTGGATGTTGCGATTCCGCCAATGTATGAATTCTCGTTTATTACTTGCTTCCTTAGCCGGACTACTCCAAAATTTTCAGATGGATTTCCGTTAAATTTTTCTGTATTCATGTCCAGAAAACCAACATCCCATTTGCCCAGCCTTCCCACAAGACGCGCGCCACCCAGTATATTTACCGGTTCACCATTTAAGATACCGATCTTCCGGCTGTAAAACAGGTTCTGCGGCCCGCCTAATTCAAAATTAAAGATTCCGGATCGTTCTTGAAAGAAAAGCCTTTTTTCAGGAAAGAACAGCGAATACCGTGTGAGATTAACCTGTTCATCATCGGCTTCGACCTGTGCAAAATCGGTATTCACAGTAAAATCGAGAGTCAGGTTACTGTTTAGGTTGTACTTTACATCAAGCCCGCCAGTGAATTTCGGATCATCTGTTTTTACATTTTGGCCGTTGTTTGATTCCCAGTTACGGGTTAAGCCGCCAATTACGTATGGAGAAATGTAGAGCGGGTTATATGGTTTAATTCCTTCAAAAATAACTGTTTGTCCCAACGAAGGTTTAATTTTTGCATTCATCCCATATTTGGTGTCAATAGGCGGGTAAGTGTCTGTTTCGTTGGAATGACTAATATTTCGGGTAATAATTAATCCCATTTTCGTGATGTCGTTTTCACTTTGAAACCGCAGGCTCGAAAATGGAATCCGCATTTCAACGTACCAGGCTTTATCGTCTTTTGCGGTTTTTACGTCCCAGAATGTATTCCAGGTGTAATTTTTACTTTCATCGTCTGGTCTTGCATTGACTGCATCATTTGAAATCGTATAGTCAATTTTAAGTCCTGACGGCATGGTGAAAAAAGCCAACGCGTTTTCATTATCGTCGTAAGTGTCGAGCAGAATTCCAAATGAATCAGAATTATCTGAAATTTCGTCCCTTTTTTTGCTTGTTGAAACCAATGTTGAAATATCGTTGTAGTACAGACTGGCGCCTATCCAAAGGTATTTATTATCAAAAGTAATGTGAACCTCGCTTTTTTCGGTAGGTTGGCTGTTGTAAACCGGGAAATGCATGGTCAGGGGAAATTCCTGACTGATTTTCCATATTGGTTCAGACGGAATTCCATCGAAGTTTATTTCTTCAGTTACCGAACCAATTTTAATTTCTTCCTGGGCCATAATCCCGGTACTGAAAAAAATCCCTGAAACGATAGCAATGAGATAATAAATTTTCTTCATGACTATTTCCTACTTCAATCCGCGGTTTTTCAAAAGGGGCTCCAGTGAAGGATCCTGTCCACGGAAGTTCCGGTAAATGGTCATTCCTTCATCCGATCCGCTTTTTGCTAAGAGGGTGCGGAATTTGGCCGCAATTTCAGGATTGAAAATATTGCCGCTTTGTTTGAAGGCATCAAATGCATCGGCATCTAGCACTGCAGCCCACAAGTAAACGTAATAACCTGCTGAATAATCGAAACCTCCGGAGTAAATATGCGAGAAGTAGGTGCTCCGGTAACGTGGAGAAATTTCAGGAATCAAACCGATATTGTCCATCGCAGCTTTTTCGAAGGCCAGTACATCGCCTGAAAAAGGTTTGCTGTGCCAATCCATATCGAGTATAGAGGCTGCAATGTATTCGCCGGTGAGGAAACCCTGGTTAAATTGTGCGCTATTTGAAATTTTTTTAATCAACGGTTCGGGCATCGCTTCACCTGTTTGGAAATGTTTGGCATACGAGCGCAATACTTCAGGCTCGGTTGCCCAGTTTTCCATCACCTGAGAGGGCAATTCAACGAAATCGCGCGGAACGCTTCCTGCGGTTCGGCGGTATGGCCCGTCGGTGAACAAAGCATGCAGGGCGTGGCCCGATTCATGGAAGAGTGTTGTTACTTCTTCAAGACTTAGAAGAGCTGGAACATTTCCAACAGACCGGGTGAAATTACAAACGATCGAAACTACCGGAGTAACTTTTTTACCGTCCTGATACCATGTATCGCGGAAAGAAGTACACCAGGCGCCACCGTTTTTTCCGGACCTGGGGTGAAAATCCATGTATAAAATACCGATGTGCGAACCATCGGCTTCCTGAACTTCGTAGGCTTTTACCTCTACATTGTACACCGGAAGGTCGGTACGTTCAATGAAGCTGATGCCATATAATTTGTTCGAAACATGCATCATTCCTTTCATCACATTGTCTAGGCTGAAATAGGGTTTGATTGCCGATTCGTCGAGGTCGTACCGGGCTTTGCGCACTTTTTCGGCGTAGTACCACCAATCCGGCATTTCCAATTTGAACTTTCCGCCTTCTTTGTCGCTCAGGGTCTGCATGTCAGCAAGTTCTGTTTTTGCACGTTTCAGTGTTGGTTCCCACAATTTCAGGAGAAAATCATACACATTGGCCGGAGTTTTGGCCATATTGATATCTACCACATAAGCTGCGTGAGTATCGAAGCCGAGAAGTTTAGCGCGTTGTTCGCGAAGTTTGGCAATTTTTGCGACGATTTCCTTGTTGTCGTTGGCATTGTTGTTATTGCCCCGCATGAGCCAACCATCGTAAAGTTTCTTGCGTAACTCGCGGTTTTCAGCATATTGAAGGAAAGGAATCCAGCTTGGTTTTTGAAGGGTAAAAACCCATTTTCCTTCCTGACCGGCATTTTTGGCAGCTTCAGCAGCCGCCGAAATTACGTCGGCAGGAAGTCCTTTCAGATCAGATTCCTTATCAACCACTAACAGGAAATTCTTATTGGTTTCGGCCAGTATATTCTCACCGAATTTCAGGGTCAGCATGGATAGCTCGTCGTTCAATTTGCGCAATTCGGCCTGTTTATCCTCCGGAAGATTGGCCCCGCTGCGAACAAAATCCTGATAGTATTTATCTGTGGCACGAAGTTGTTCGGGATCCAGGTTCATTTCGTTTCTCTTTTCATAAACAGCTTTGATTCGTGAAAAAAGATCCTTGTTGAGCATGATATTATCGCGGTGGGTCGAAATTTTTGGCGTGATCTCACGGGCCAATGCCTGCATCTCATCGTTGGTGTTGGCCGAGTTCAGGTTGTCGAAAGTCAAACTTACCCGGTTTAGCAGCAAACCAGATTGATCGAAAGCCAGAATGGTATTTTCAAAATTTGGTTCCTCATTATTGTCGGTTATTGCTTTAATTTCAGCAAGCTGATCGGCAATTCCGGCATCAATGGCTGGCTTAAAATGTTCCAGCTTAATTTCGTTGAATGGCGGAACCTGAAACGGTGTTGAGTACGCTTTAAAGAATGGATTGTTCATGTCTTTCTGAGGTGTTTTTTTCTGATTGCATGAACTCAAAATAAGCGCGACTGCAACCAGTGTAATTCCAATTTTTTGCATGTTATAAGGTTTAAAAGTTGTTTTTGTTTAGCGTTTATATATGACTCACCCCGTCGCATCTTTGATGCTCTTCCCCTCTCTTTTTAAAAGAGAGGGGGGAAGCCCGAGTCATCGGGCTTGGGGTGAGTAAAGAATTTAATTCAACCCTCTTCGCTTCAGAAGCGGATCGATCGAAGGTTCCTGTCCCCGGAAGTTTTTGTAAATGGTCATTCCTTCATCAGCGCCCGACTTGGTTAATAAAGTCCTGAATTTAGCAGCCAGTTCAGGATTAAACAAATTGCCGCTTTGTTTGAAAGCATCAAAGGCATCGGCATCGAGCACGGCAGCCCAGATATAAACGTAATATCCGGCTGAATAACCTCCGGAGAAAATATGTGAAAAATAGGTGCTCCGGTAGCGCGGGGCTATTTCGTTGATCAGTCCGATTTTATCCATTGAAGCTTTTTCGAAGGTTGGCACATCGTTTTTAAAATCCTGCGTGTGATAATCCATATCGAGCAACGAAGCAGCCAGATATTCAACGGTTTCGAAACCCTGGTTGAACTGGGCGCTTTTACTTAGTTTCGAAATCAGCTCTTCAGGAATAATTTTGCCGGTCAGATAATGTTTAGCGTACACCCGGAGAACTTCAGGTTCTGAAGCCCAGTTTTCCATGATTTGTGAAGGAAGTTCAACAAAGTCGCGCGGAACATCCCGGGCAGTACGGCGATAGGGCCCATCAGTAAATAAATTGTGGAAAGCATGTCCGGCTTCATGGAACAAGGTGGTTACTTCTTCGAAGCTTAACAATGCCGGAACATCACCGGCAGTGCGTGTAAAATTGCAAACGATTGAAACAACGGGGGTAATTTTTTGCCCATCTTTATATGATTGTGGGCGGTAAGAATTACACCAGGCCCCGTTGCTTTTGCCAGCCCTTGGGTGAAAGTCCATATAGAAAACTCCGATGTGCCTTCCATCAGCTTCCTGAACTTCATAGGCAATTGCTTCCTCGTTGTAAACAGGAATATCACTGCGTTTAATAAACTTTACACCGTAAAGTTTATTGGCTACATAAAACATTCCATCAATTACATTTTCGAGTTTGAAATAGGGTTTCAATTGTGCTCCGTCAAGATCGTATTTTTCTTTTCTAACTTTTTCAGCATAGTACCACCAGTCCCATGATTCAAGTTTAAATTTTCCGCCTTCCTTTTCATTCATAGCCTGCATGTCTATAAGTTCTTTTTTTGCCCGTTCGAGTGCAGGAACCCAAAGTTTCATCAGGAATTCTTTCACATTTTCGGGAGTTTTGGCCATATTCTCGTCAACCACATAAGCTGCAAAATTTGGAAAGCCCAGAAGGTTTGCGCGCTCGTCGCGTAGTTTTACAATTTTTTCAATATTCAGTTTATTGTCGAAAGCATTGTCGTTATTTCCGCGGTTGAGGTAGCCTTTATAAAGTTTTTCGCGCAGGCTGCGGTTTTCGGCGTACTGAAGAAAAGGAAGCATGCTTGGTTTCTGAAGGGTGAAAATCCACTTTCCTTCCTGACCGGCTTTTTTGGCCAGCTCGGCAGCGGCGGTAATCACATCGTCGGGTAACCCTTTCAGGTCTTCTTTTTGCTCAACTACCATTTTGAAATTCTTGTTGGTTTCGGCCAGCGTATTTTCGCCGAATTTAAGGCTCAGCATCGAAAGCTGCTCGTTCAGTTTGCGCAATTCGGCTTGTTTTTCCTGAGGAAGGTTGGCCCCGTTGCGTTCAAAATCTTTATAGACTTTTTCAACCAGCCGTATTTGATCCGAATTCAGGTTCAGTGAATTTCGCTTTTCAAAAACAGCTTTTACCCGTTTGAAAAGATCCATATTGAGCATGATGTTATCGCGATGGGCCGACATCATCGGGGTAATTTCACGTGCCAGGGCCTGCATCTGGTCATTGGTGTTAGCCGAATTCAGATTTGAAAAGATGCGTGCTTTGTTCAGTAATTCACCTGAAATATCAAAAGCCAGAATGGTATTATCGAAATTTGGCGCTTCTTTATTATCTGTTATGGCTTTAATTTCAGCAAGTTGATCAACGATACCTGCTTCCATGGCAGGTTTGAAATGTTCCAGCTTAATTTCGTTAAAAGGCGGAACCTGAAACGGGGTTTTGTACTCACTGAAGAATGGATTGCTCATGTCTTTATTTTGAGCATTGCTTGTGTTTATTGAACTTGCGATCAATATTAAGGCAACGAACGATATTCCAATTTTTTTCATTTAGATAGGTTTTGATTGTTATTTGGCGGGAAATATAGAGATTATGGTTTATTTCTAACGTGATAAATGTTGTTAATTTCTACGGATGATGATTTTTTCAGGAAAAGAGAAAAGTGCAGCGCACCAAAATATTTGTAGCAATTGATATCAAAAGGGATCAGTAAGGGGCAGCGCCCCGAAATATCTATTCCCAATTTTGCACACCATCAAAGAAATCAAACACATATTCCTCTTTGAATTGAATCTCATTCTTTTTTAGAATCTCCATGTATTCTTCCCTAAATGATTTCTTCTTGTGATGGGCTTCTTGATTCAGGATGTATTTGACCACAGCATCAATCTGTGAATGAGAATACGTAAATGAGCCATATCCTTTCTGCCATTCAAAACGAAATTTTGAATGATTTTCCTTCTTTATCCAATCATTACTTGATGTTTTTATTTCTTCAACCAGGTTGGGAATTAGTTGATTGACATTATATCCTATGAAAATGTGAATATGATCTGGCATCGAATTGATCGCCAATAGTTTGTGTTTGTGGTTCTGAATGATCCCGGTTATATACATTTCCAATTCATTCTTCCACGACTTTTTTATCAATGCATTGCGGTTTTTGACTGCAAAAACCAGATGAAAATAGCATTGGGTATAGGTGTTTGCCATAGTATTTAATATTTCGGTGCGCTGCACCTAAGTTCGGTTATTTCGAGATTATCTACAAATATTTTCGGTGCTCTGCACCGTTTTGGCTTCTGACAACTGTGTCTGGATTCGAAAATGAAAGATCTATTTTACGAATTCCTTTGTCCTGTTCAGGTGCAGCGCGCCAAAATATTTGTAGCAATACATATTGAACGGGATATGTAAGGTGCGGCGCACCGGAATAATGTCAATGGACACAATTCAATTTGTATGTATTTTACAACTCCTTTTTCTTCCCTCACCCTGAAATTTTATTTACTTTTGGCGATCGTTGAATTTCAGTCCTAAAAGCATTTTATTATGAATATATCTTACCGCTGGTTAAAAGAATACATTAATCTTGATTATACTCCAGAAGAAGTTGCTACTTTTCTTACTCAAATAGGGTTGGAAGTTGGAAGCATGGAAGAAGCGGAAACCATAAAAGGTGGTTTACGCGGATTGGTTGTTGGCGAAGTTCTGACTTGTGAACAACTCCCTGATTCTGATCATCTAAGCAAAACAACCTTAAATATTGGCACAGGAGAGGTTTTACCTGTTATTTGTGGCGCGAACAATGTCGCTGCCGGACAAAAAGTGATTGTGGCAACTGTTGGAACCACTTTGTATGATGGTGATAACGAGTTTAAAATAAAGAAATCAAAAATAAGAGGCGAAGTTTCTGAAGGGATGATTTGTGCCGAAGACGAAATCGGCTTAGGTAGCAGTCATGAAGGGATTATGGTGCTCGATCCTTCGGCTGTTCCCGGAACCCCGGCCAGCAAATATTTTAAAATCGAATCCGATTTTGTGCTGGAAGTTGATTTAACGCCCAACCGCATTGACAGCGCATCGCACATCGGTGTTGCCCGCGATTTGGCAGCCTACCTCCAGCAAAAACATCCGATCAGCTATCACCGGCCTTCGGTTGAGAGTTTTAAAGTTGACAATCATTTGCTCGAAATTCCTGTTGAAGTTCAGAATTTGGCGGCTTGCCCAAGATATTCTGGAGTTACTATTTCGAATTTAGTGGTTAAAGAATCTCCGGAATGGCTGAAAAACAAACTGAAACTCGTAGGACTGAAGCCTATCAATAATATTGTTGATGTAACCAACTTTGTACTTTATGAAACCGGCCAGCCGCTACATGCTTTTGATGCCGCCGAAATTGAAGGGGACAAAATCATAGTACGGTCACTCGATTCAGGAGCAAAATTCGTTACTCTCGAGGGAACCGAACGCGAAATGCACCCCGATGACCTAATGATCTGTAACGCCTCTTCAGGAATGTGCATTGCCGGTGTTTTTGGTGGATTACATTCAGGAGTAAAAGATACGACTACCAGTATTTTCCTCGAAAGCGCCTGGTTCGATTCTGTTTATATTCGTAAAACTGCCCGTCGCCACACTTTGAATACCGATGCATCGTTTCGTTTTGAGCGCGGAACCGACCCGAATGGAACTATTTATGCACTGAAACGCGCTGCCCTCCTGATTAAAGAAGTTGCCGGAGGCGAAATTTCTTCGGAAATAGTTGACGTTTATCCGAATCCGGTTGCCGACTTTAAAGTTGATATAACTTATGCAAGTATCAAGCGATTGATTGGCGTTGATCTGGGTAAAGAGCGGATCAAACAAATATTGGATGCCCTTGAAATCCGAATCGAAACCGAAACCGACACCGCACTGTCGTTACTGGTTCCGCCATATCGGGTTGATGTGAAACGCGATGTGGATGTGATTGAAGAAATTCTTCGGATTTACGGGTACAACAACATCGAATTGCCCACCCAAATCAATTCATCACTGCAATATTCGGTGAAACCTAATCCAACCAAACTCCGCAATCTGATAGCTGAAATGCTTACAGCACAAGGTTTCAACGAGATTTGGTCAAATTCGTTAAACAAATTATCCTACTACGAAAATAATCAGGTACATTCGATTGACAGCACTGTAAAACTTTTTAATCCGTTGAGTAATGATCTGGGCAGTATGCGCCAAACCCTATTGTATGGGGGCTTGGAATCAATTGCCTACAATACGAACCGTAAAAATCCTGATTTGCGTTTGTACGAATTCGGAAACTGCTATTTTTTCAATGGCAGCAGTATGAAGGAGAAACCGCTCAGGAATTACCGCGAAGAAGAACATTTAGCATTATTTGTTACCGGAGATAAAGAAGTAGCCAACTGGTCAAATCCAGCCAATAAAACTTCGTTCTTCCTCCTGAAATCGTATTCCGAAAATATTCTGAAACGAATGGGTTTTTCAGTTTTAAACCTGAAATCAGAAGGTTATTCAAACGAGTTGATTACTGATGGATTGCATTATTTCATTAATGGCAAAAAACTGGTTGAATTTGGAATCGTTTCAGGAAAGACACTGAAAGGTTTCAGCATTGAAAACCCTGTTTATTTTGCTGATTTTCACATGGATACCATGTTTCTGGAATTGAAAAACAATAAAATCGTTTTTGCCGAACTTCCGAAATATCCTGAAGTACGCCGCGATTTGGCGTTGCTGATAGATAAAACCGTTCAGTATAATCAACTTCGGGATTTGGCTTTCCGCTCTGAACGTAAGCTGCTTCAGTCGGTTGATTTATTCGATGTTTACGAAGGCAAAGGTATTCCGGAAGGCAAAAAATCGTATGCAATCAGCTTCATCCTTCGCGACGATGAAAAGACGCTGAACGACAAGCAGATTGAAAAAATCATGCAGAAACTGGTCAGTACTTACGAACGCGAACTGGGAGCACAGTTGAGGTAGAGATAATGAGCAATCAGTCAAAAGGAATTCTATATACGTTGATCACTGTTCTGATGTGGGGCGTTTTGGCCATCGCGCTGAAAATCGCATCGAAGGAAATTGACTCGCCAACCATTGTTTGGTTTCGGTTCTCTCTTGCATTTTCTGGTATGGCCATCTGGATGGCTATCAAAAATCCGAAAGCCTTTCAAATCATGTACAAACCTTCGTGGCTAATTGTGCTGTCATCGCTTGCTTTGGCATGGAATTATATCGCTTTCATGTTCGGGGTTCAGTTTACCAGTCCGAGCAACGCACAGGTAGCCATTCAATCAGGACCAGTATTGTTGGCTGTATTCGGAATTTTCTTCTTTAAAGAAAAGATATCAGGAATTCAAATTGCAGGATTTTTACTTGCCATAATTGGTTTCTGGATTTTCTACCGGCAGCATGTTGGCGCTGTTCCGGAAGGACAGGAAGGGCAATACACCAAAGGAATGCTGATTACGCTAACTGGCGCTGTCGCCTGGGCAATTTACGCTGCCTTACAGAAAAAACTGATTATGAATTATTCAGTGGCTACACTGAATGTCTTTATTTTTGGATTGCCTGTGTTGATTTTTCTGCCTTTTGTCAATTTCCAAAATCTGGCGCATCTAAGTTTCGGTTATTGGGCTTTGCTTGTTTTTTTAGGAGCAAATACACTGATTTCCTACGGCTATTTGTCGCTTGCACTTAAATATCTGGAGGCTGGGAAAGTTAGTATCATTATTGTTTTAAACCCAATTATCACCTTTACCCTGATGGGAATTTTAACATGGTTACAAGTGAGCTGGATTGATGGTGAACATTTCTCGGTACTTTCCATTTTAGGCGCACTGGTGGCATTGACCGGTGCTATTTTGGTTGTTCGAAAAAAGAGAAGTCTTAATCCTTGATTAAGTTTATCTTACAAAGCAATTTAAAATCAACCGAATACAGGGGGAACAAAAAATCTGTTCATTACGTGTTAACCGGAATTATTTATAATTTTGTTTTATGGATAAAACAACAGTAAATGAAATAATTCAATATCTCAGGAAACTTCTTGTTCAGGGTGGATTAAATGTGGACTCGATTGCATTATTTGGATCTGCATTGACTGGTGAAATGCATGTAGATAGTGATCTTGATTTAATAATTATCTCATCAGATTTCAGAGATAAAGACATATTTGAGCGTTCACAAATGACCATGAAACCTGAAATAGCCACTTTGAAAAAATACAAAGTTTCGATGGATATTTTAAATTTGTCACCGGAGGAATATGCAGACTCCAAAGTCAAGATGTATTATAACAGTAAAATAGTAGCCTGATTTATTAACTTGTGCCTATCATAAACAATTGAATTCCAAAAAACACAGTTAAGATTAATGTGGAGACCTGAAACCACTGCAGAAACGGGGCGTTGCCGAAAAGCCAAAAGAGTAGGATCAATAAAAACAAACTAACCAATGGAAGCACAAAAAGTTGATATGTTCATCATGACCAATTCCAAATTTTTTGAGAGTTATCAGATTAACGGAATCCGGGAAAGGTTAATTTCTACGGATGATTCAAAATGGGCGATGATCTCAACGGTACAATTAAAAGATCCGACGATAATTTTAATCATTTCTATTTTGGCCGGGCATTTCGGAATCGACCGCTTTATTCTTGGCGATACCGGATTGGGAATTGCTAAACTATTGACTTGCGGAGGTTTGGGTATTTGGACCATCATAGACTGGTTCCTGATTATGGGCGCTACCCGCGAAAAAAATATGCAGAAGATTCAGCAACTTTTATACTAATCATTTATGGGCAGGAACAAGTTGTATGTACTCTTGTCATCGGCTTGTGCAGCAGGGTATATCTGGCTGATGCTAATTTACCACCGAAACGTTACTTTATCTCTTGAACCCGGTGTTTGTATGTTTAAGCGTGTCACAGGTGTACCCTGCCCTTCATGTGGATCAACCCGGTCTGTTCTTTCAATCCTGAATGGAGATATTTTTGGGGCAATACTTTGGAATCCGATTGGGATCATAATTGTCTTCATATTATTAGTGTTTCCGTTTTGGATCATCTACGATGTTCTCTTTCGGAAAGACACCTTGTACAGATTTTATAACCGTTCCGAACTTTTTCTCAGACGAAATTGGATAGCCATACCGGCCATTCTGCTCGTTCTCCTGAATTGGATTTGGAATATATTAAAAGGACTATGATTGCATCCACGAATTTTCAATATCAGCCCAGCGAGCACGAACTGGAGAAGGCGTCGAACAGTTACGTCATGTCGTTGATTGCCATTATGGGAGGCTTACCTTTGCCCATTATCAACCTCATAGCCACTTTCGTTTTTTATCTCGGAAACCTGAAAGGAACTTATTTTGTCCGCTGGCATTGCATACAGGCATTGTTATCGCAATTATTTCTGCTGCCCTTTAACAGCATAGGTTTCTGGTGGACAATTTCTATCCTATTTACTCCTGAAACTATTACCTCCAATTATATCGCCTACCTCATCACCATCTTTATTTTCAACCTCACCGAATTTATTGGAACCATATACACCGCAATAGCCACCCGTAATGGCAAACATGTGGAATGGTGGGTAATTGGCGGCCTGACCCATTTAATCTGTAAAGACAAATGAAGAAAATACTCATCGAACTGGTTCTGACTGGTGCAATAATTGCTGTCGTATGGTTGGGATTGTCGCAGATTGACTGGATGAAACTTTTGAACATTGAACCTACCACCCAAACTACCGAAGAGAAAATTGGCGATTTATTCTGGAAAATGTTGAAAAATACAGAATCCGAAATTACTTCTGATTCAATTGTGGCATCAGTCGATTCAATGCTTACCCGAATTTGTACGGCCAACTCGATTGACCGAAAAAAAGTAAAACTGCATTTACTCCGGAAGGATGAAATCAACGCATTTGCTCTGCCAAACAATCATTTAGTGATATATTCCGGACTGATAACTTCCTGCGAAAACGAAGCTGAGCTGTACGGTGTTTTAGCCCACGAACTGGCGCACATGGAAAAGAACCATGTGATGAACAAGCTGATAAAAGAGATTGGTTTGTCGGTGCTCATTTCTATGTCAACCGGAAACGGCAATACTGAGATCATGAAAGAAGCCCTCAAACATTTGTCGTCAACAGCTTACGACCGGAAACTGGAAACCGAAGCAGACCTCACCGCAGTGGATTATCTTGAAAAGGCAGGAATTGACCCCGAACCGTTTGCCAACTTCCTGTACAGCTTGGCCGACGAAACCAAAAATCTGCCCAGCCAAATCTATTGGATCAGCACCCATCCCGAATCGAAAGAACGGGCCGAAAAAATTATCGAACACATTAAATGCAAGAACTTTCCTAAAGTTGAGAAAAAAGATAGTTTGAGGTTTGAGAGGTTGAAGGAAAAGATAAAGCAAAAATGAAAACCAGGGGCTAATAAAGAAACCTGTCTTATCCCAGCTTCTACATCACTTACTTCCTGTTTTCGCCCAAGGTGCGCATCGTTTTCATGCCTTCCTCGTCTTTTAACATCGCCTGGAGCTCCACTAAAAGCAAAGTTCCAGTAGCTCGATCCGGGAATGATCATCTGGCTGATCAGAAAAAAGTTATTAAAGGTTTCGAAAACAATAATTCAAAATACAAGATCAAACCAAAATAGTTGAACAACTGTTACAAGATTTGTATCTTTGATTTAAATATTTTCCTATGCCAACCATTTCAATGTTTTTCGGAATTATCATCAGGATGTATTATGCACCAAAAGAGCACAATCCGCCACATGTTCACGCATATTTCCAAGACTCAAAGATTACCATACAAATTAAGGATTGTGAAATAATTGAAGGCAAGATGCCAATACGACAATTGAGAATGATTCAGGCTTGGATCGAAATTCGAAGAGATGAATTATTGGCTGATTGGGAATTATGTCAAAATGGTGAAAAACCATTCCAGATTGAACCTTTAAAATAACAAAAATGTACCTTGCAGTTCAGGATGTCAAACCACAGGATGATTACTTTTTACTCCTAACATTCGAAAATGGAGAGAAGCGGCAATTTGATATGAAACCCTATCTTGATCTGGGTATATTTCGTGAATTGAAAGATATAAAACTTTTTAATACCGTACGGACGAGTTTTGATTCCATTGAATGGGCTAATAAAGCCGACCTTGATCCGGAATTTCTATATCAAAAAAGTAAAAAGGCCGAATAATTCTACTTATCCCAACCTCTTCATCACCCAGGCCATATTTTCGCTCAGGGTGCGCATCGTTTTCAAGCCTTCCTCGTCTATTAACATCGTCTGGAGCTCCGCTAAATGCAAAGTTCCGGTAGCTCGATCAGGGAACGATTTATTGATTAAACACAAACGAAATAATATTGGCGCCCATCTGCAAGGCTTTTTGCCGGACATCTTCGGGGTCGTTGTGTACCGACCGGTCTTCCCATCCATCGCCCAAATCGCTTTCGAAGCTATAAAAACAAACCAGCCGTCCTTTATTGATTAACCCGAATCCCTGGGCTGGTTTTCCATCGTGTTCATGAATTTTTGGCAATCCATCGGGGAAACGGTATTTTTGCCTGTAAATCGGATGATCCACGGGCAGTTCCACAAATTCGAGTTCCGGAAATACCTTTTTCATCTCACGCCGGATAAATTGATCAATCCCATAATTGTCGCTGATGTGTAAAAAACCTCCTGATTCGAGATAGGTTCTCAGATTGGAAGCTTCAGAATCGGAGAAAAATACATTACCATGTCCGGTCAGATCAACGTAGGCGTAATTAAACAGATCTACGCTTCCCGGCTCCACGGTTCCCGGTTCGGGATCAATATTGGTCTTCAGGTTTTCATTGCAAAAAGTAATCAGATTGGGTACGGAAGTCGGATTTGAATACCAGTCTCCACCACCATTGTATTTCATCAATGCAATTTTAACTGATGTGGTTTGCGAAAAAACCATTACAGGAAAAAGTATAAACAGGATATAGATCAATTTTTTCATGTTGAGTTCTGAGCTTTTCCCTTCAATCCCAAATACCCGGGTCTCAGAGAGCGGACTTCCTACTTCGGACCTCCGGCATTATTTTTTTCAAAGATAAAAATAAAGCATGGTTTGCGCCGGTTGTGTAATTTGAATTTGAAGCATCGGTGGTTTTTATGAAATAATTGCCAAATTTGTCGGCTTGTAACTTTGGCTGACAAACCAAATAGTTTAATAAGTGTTTTGTTAGATTACATCAAAAAATATCCTAAAATGAAAAGTTTTACAACCCGGTCGTTAAACATACCTTTTCCGAAGAAAGATCCACACCATGCGCTGGCCATGCCCATATACGAAACGGTGGCTTTTGAATTTGATACTGCCGAAGATATTGCGGCCAATTTCCGGGGTGAGTTGCCAGCGCATACTTACTCGCGAACCAGCAACCCGACGGTAGAATATTTTGAGACCAAAGTTAAAGCGCTGACAGGAGCGCATCAGGTTCTGGCATTATCATCAGGAATGTCAGCTATATCGGCCACCTTGCTCGCTATTTGCAAACAGGGTGATAACATCATTTCAGGAAAAAACCTTTTTGGGCATACTCTTGCTTTGTTCGAACAAAGTTTTTCGGCCTACGGACTGGAAACCCGTTTTGCAGATACAACCGATCCGGAAGTGATAGAATCATTGATTGACAAGAATACGCGTGCCATTTTTTTTGAAACGGTAACTAATCCACAACTCGAAATTGCCGACATAAGCAAATTGGCAGAAATTGCAAATAAGCACGGCATTTTACTGATTGCCGACAGTACCATAACTCCGCCATCGGTTTTTAACTCGAAATCGTTGGGTGTTGATGTAGAAGTATTGTCAACCACTAAATTTATTTCAGGCGGTGCAACTGCAGTTGGAGGACTGATCATTGACAATGGAACTTACGACTGGAGTAAAAATCCGAATTGCCAGACTTTCTCCAAAAAATTTGGAAAAGATGCTTTTATCGCCCGTCTCCGGAAAAACTATTACCGGAATCTGGGAATGCCTATGACCGCCCACACAGCCAATTACATGATTGCCGGACTTGATATTTTGGAACTTCGGGTTGAGCGCTGTTACGAGAACTGCCTGAAATTGGGCAAATATTTACAGCAGAATCCTAAAGTAAAACGTGTTGATTATCCGGGATTGAATGATTCAACTTATTATGATCTGGCCGTTAGTCAGTTTGGAGGTGTGCCGGGAACAATAATGACTTTTGATCTGGAAAGTCAGGAAGAATGCTTCCGTTTCATGAACCGTCTGAAAATCATACGCCGTGCAACCAATCTGAACGATAACAAATCACTGATTATTCATCCGTACTCCACGATCTATGCTGAATTTACGGAAAGTGAACGCCTGAAAATGGGAATCCGCCCCGGAATGATGCGTCTTTCGGTCGGCATTGAAGGCGCTGAAGATTTAATCGAAGATTTGGGGCAGGCATTGGGAGAGGAATCTGTATAAAAGGAATTGAATTTTAAAAATTTAGACTTTGTGAAACTTTGTGTTTTAGTGCCTTAGTGGCAGAAAAAACTTTTTGGAGGAGACTCAATGTTGAATATTTATTTCAAAAAAGTAGGGTAAACCCGTTTGTAGTTGTATCAGGTTAAAGGTTGTAAAACGCAGCAAATAACCGACATCTAAAATTTATTCGGAAGTTCAGGAAGAAAAGGATGAGGATAGAATCGGATAAAAATCAGGCTGAAACCGGACTTGAACAAGTTGGTTTTGAACAGTTATTTGATGCTTATTATGATGAGCTTCAACACTTCATTTTCTTCAAATCAGGAGATACTGAAGTTGCTGAAGACATTATTCAGGATGCTTTTTTGAAATTATGGGAAATCAGAACGACCGTTCGGGTTGATACAGCACGGGCGCTGCTTTATACCATAGCCGCGAATCTGTTTTCGAACCGGTATAAACGGATGAAACTGAACCTCAAACTTCAACTAACTATCGTGGAAGACCGGACTTTCGAAACTCCTGAATTTGAAATGGAAATCAAGGAATTCGACCAAAAATTACAACGGGTGCTTTCCGGACTCAACGAAAACAACCGAACCGTTTTCCTGATGAACCGGATTGACCAGATGACATACAATGAAATTGCAGCGGCTCTGAAAATTAGTGTAAAAGCGGTTGAGAAAAGAATGAAAAAAGCGCTGGAGCATATCCGGAAAGAAATAGAACAAAAATTTTAAATAGTGGAAACGGAAAAAAACAGGCATATTGATCTTCAGGTTATTTCAAAAGCCCATTTTGATAATCTGACTACTGGCGAAAAGATTGAAACTTTCGTTCAGGCTTACCGTGTGCCGAAAAATAGAAGCAAAGCCGAGGCGCTTCACATACTTCAATCTAAGATCGAACATCAACAAGTTGAAAAACCTGTGAGAAACCTTCGTGTTTACTGGTCGGCAGTGGCTTCCATTGCTTTAGTGGCTCTTTTAACCACGGTTTATTTCTTCCATTCCAAATCTGTGCAGATTGTGGCCGGCATGGGCCAACACGTTGAATATACTTTACCTGATGGTTCGGATGTAGCTGTCAATGCCGGTTCAAAAATCAGTTTTTCAGAATCTGAATTTGCTAAAAATCGAATTCTGAAGCTGGAAGGCGAAGCATTTTTTTCCGTTCAAAAAGGAAATCCTTTTGTGGTGGAAACCAAACAGGGTAAAGTCGAAGTTTTGGGAACAACCTTTAATGTGTATTCGCGCAACAATGAGTTAAACGTCGCTTGCTTAACCGGGAAAGTGAAGGTTACAGTCAACGGCCAAAACGTGATTATTGAAGAAGGAGAAAAAGCTGAACTGATTTCAGGAACCCTCAAAAAGACCACTAACATATTGACCGAAAAAATGGCCGGATGGCGCAGCGGCGAATTCCATTTTGAAAACATGCCATTAATTTCTATTTTTGAGGAGATTGAACGTCAGTTTAATGTCCGCATCACAACAACCGGTTTGGAAAACCGTTACTTTACCGGAGATTTTTCAAATAAAAATCTGACGGAAACTTTAGAAACGGTATGTTTACCCATGAAATTGGACTATGAAATTACAAATGGAAACCAAATCGGGATCAAACCAAAGAAAGAGTAGTGGCAAATGCTTCATTTTCTTGTTCCTGTGTTTGTTTTTCATTTTTCATTTTTCATCGGGTTTTGCCCAATCTTCTTCATTTTCTTTCAATAAGGCCAATCTATCTGATGCTCTGGTCCAGGTTTCCCAAACCATGAATTTCAAAGTGGCATTCGACTCTAAAGCGCTAGCCAAACACCAGGTTTCAGGAACTTTTAATGCAAAAACTCCAGAGGAAATTTTAGCTGGTCTTCTTAAAAATACCGGTTATATCGCAGAGAAAAAATTCGGAAACTATCTGATTATTCCTGCTTCTCCTGAAAAGATAGTTCAAAGCCTTGCTTTTTGCCGGATTTCAGGATTGGTTACCGATCGGATTTCAGGCGAACAACTCCCGCATGCAGGTATTTTTCTCCCCGGCCAGAATTTATTCCTGACTTCATCAACAAACGGAACTTTTTTGTTCCGTATTCCGGCTGCTAAATCGGTACAGATCAGGATTCAATATATCGGTTATCAAGCGGTTGACAGTACGCTAATCCTCAGCGATAGCACTTCAGTTTTTGCTTTCAGGATGAAGCAGAAGAACATGGAACTAACGCCATTTCAGGTCAGGAAAGTCCGGCTAAAGATGATTGATCAGAACAAAGAGGCCGGCCAGTCGACGGTCAATCCGGTTGGGTTTGTGAATTTGCCCAACATGGGCGAAACCGATATCTTCCGCACCATTCAGATGCTGCCGGGAGTTGGATATGCTGAAGGATCTTCGGGACTGAACATTCGCGGAGGTACTCCCGACCAGAACCTGGTTCTTTTCGACGGCTTTACCCTGTATAACCTTGACCACTTTTTTGGAACTTTTTCATCCGTCAATCCCAATGTGGTAAAGGACATTCAGATTTACAAAGGTGGATTTGATTCGCGTTTCGGGGAGCGGCTTTCAGGAATTATTGACATTACCGGCAAAACAGGGAACAAATACAGCCCGAAAATATACGGCGGACTTAATTTAATAAGCGGAAACCTGACTGCCGAAATGCCGTTTTCGGAAAAACTGACACTGGTGGTGGCCGGAAGACGTTCGTATGCTGATATTTATTCGAGTTATCTGGTTGATGCAATGCTCGAAAATCAGGTTGATGACGCCAACTCGCCGTCCAGAACAAGCAGTATTGTTCAGCTTAAACCAGGCTTTTATTTTTACGATTACAACGCAAAACTGACTTTCAGCAAAAGTGAGCAGGAAAAGATGTCGGTGAGCGTTTTCGGGGGAAAAGACTTTCTGGCCAGCGCCGGAGAAGGCAAAATCAAGCAGTCGTATTCGAAAACCAGCAATGATGCCAATTGGGGAAATTACGGATTCAGTTTTTCGTGGATCAGGCAATGGAGAGAAAATTTCTTTTCCAATTTGCAGGTTGGCTACTCCGGATATCAAAATCAATACACGGAACAGACTGAAGTTACCACCCAGAAAGGAAAAAAAATAACTACCAATCTGTTCGATACCTACGAAGAAAATGAACTGAACGATTTTTCAGTATCGCTGCGAAATGAATTTGCCTTAGGGCTGAAAAACACGATAGATTTTGGTTTTCAAACCAAATACAATGAATTTACCTACCTGAAAAATGCCGGAACTGATGCCTATTACTCGGATATTGCCAACTCTTCCATCCTTTATTCTGGCTTTTTGCAGTTCAATACACAAATGGTAAAGAACCTTTCGGTCAAACTGGGCGGAAGGTTAAACGGGTACAACCAATCTGGAAAACCTTATTACGAACCCCGGGTTTCGGCCAACTACCGGATTGGCGATTGGGCTAACCTGAAAATTGCTTCCGGACGGTATTATCAGTTCCTGAGCAAAGTGGCTCCCAGTCAGTCGTATGGCTATAACCGCGATTTTTGGGTGATTGCTGACGATGATAAACATCCGGTTCAGTCGGCTGATCATTTTATTGCCGGAACTACGCTCACTTACAACCGGCTTTCTCTGGATGCAGAATTCTATTACAAAACCATCAACGGACTTCAGCTTTTCCTATATATTCCTCCATTTCAGAAAAATATTGATCCCGGAGGTTTTATCCCTCCCGGCCAGGCGAAAAAAGTCCAGCTTCCCAGCAAGTTCATTACGGGCGAAGGAAGTGCAACTGGACTTGACCTGTTACTGAAGTTTGAAAGCAGCCGCTTTACAAGCTGGATGGCTTATTCGCAAAGCAAAGCCGTGCGTAATTTTTTGGAGATTAATCACAACAGCGATATCCCTGCGCCCTTCGATAAAACGCATGAATTTAAATTTGTCAATCTGCTAACTATGGGTAAATGGAATTTCTCCGGAACGTGGATTTATTCGACAGGTCAACCGTATGTTCAAAATCAGACGGTTGACAAAACACTAACGGCTGTGTTTACCTATAATCGCCTGCCCGATTTTAAAAGATTGGATGTGGCAGCAAATTATAATTTGCAGATACAAAAAGTCAGAATTAAATTGGGCATGTCGGTGATAAATGTGCTTAACCAGGAAAATTACAACGACATTTATTCCCGTGATTTTAATTTCGATACCACCAATTTCAACGAAACCACCTATGTCAGGTCGCTCGGGATTTCTCCTAATTTCTTCATCAGTTTTCAGTATTAAAAGCAAATAACCGGTCAACAGAACTGACGGTTATTTTTATTTCATTAGCAACGGCATTTATACCAGTGCATAGATTGATGTCTAATGTGGGCTTGCGCGGAATGAATATTTTTTAGGGTTTGCTGAAATAAACATAAATCGCTACCAATAAGCTATATGCGACATTTTCAATTAAAACATATGCTTGCAAATTTGAACAAATATCTCAGGATGATTGCATTCTGGAAATCCCAATCTACACTTTTTCCCTTGACTCACCCCGAGGTCGCTGCGCTCCCTCCGCCCCTCTCTACGCGTAGAGAGGGGAAAAGCCACGCTTGCGGGGCTGGGGGTGAGTCAAGGAAATGTGAGAAATGAAATTCATTTTTAACTTTGAGTTTTTCAGCAGCCCCGATATAGGTACAACATTTATGTAGCTTTCTTTTTTAGGTTAATTCTATTTCGTCCGAAAAGAGGTCAAAGCTTTATTTAGCTTCATTGTTCGGACGATTCTCTTTCGTTATTTTCTCTTTCTACAAATATTTCGCACCTCTGGTGCTTTTTTGACAACTAGACAACCTGATAACATTATCTTTTGGCTTCATTTTATTCTTTGTGGGCTATATCAAATATAATGAGGGACTATTGATGAAGAACCCCTGACCGATAAATACGGTAAATAAAAAGCTGTCACCTTTTCAGATGACAGCTTTCTGATCCGAATAAACTTTATTCTTTGAACCTTCTTTGGGACGAGTTTTCCTTGATTTATGGAGTAGTTATTTTGGTCATGGGAACATCCACAACAGTTTTTTCTCTTGCTTTCACAATTACCGGATCTACTGTGACTTTAGTATATCCATCTTTTTCACAGACCAACTTATAGGTTCCGGCAGGAAGGCCAATCATTTGATAATTTCCGGTTGCATCTGTCAATGCCGAACTTAAAACTGTATCAGCGGCGATAATCTGAACATGTGCTTCAGGAATTGGAGTTGTCGTTGCGTTTTCAAAAACTTTTCCGGCAACAATACCGCTGTACTTTTGGCATACTGCACGAAGCACTGGTTTAAAAATGAAACCTTTAATCCCGTTCTTTGACTTGATATTTCCCTGTACAACAAATGATTTGCTTACATCAAAATCAAGCAGTACTTCGCTCTCTACACCACTCTCAATGACCAATTCAGGAGAAATTTTGATTTTCAGCCCACTGGAATTACCACTTGGAATTTTCAAATCGAAATTGGTTCCATCCATAAGAACAACAGCCGCTTTTGTAACATGCATCCTGATCAGATCATACGATCCGGCTTCAATGTCCATACTAAGCAGTTCAGCAGTTACGCCATTCTGTAAATCGAGTAAATCAAATTCTTTTTCAACTCCTTCATACAAAACTGTGTAGAGAGCTGGTTTATCAGCTTCTTCTTTGGTAGCGGCTTCTGCTGCCTTCGAACGTATTTCGATTTTGTCAATGGTTACCACAGCCTGATCAACCAAACTAACCGGGAATGGCGCATCTGTCAGTGATAAAACGACAGTTCCCTTTCCTCCATTTTCTGAATCATTAATTTGATCGCATGATGTTGCCAATAAAGTAATGGCCGCAACATACATCAATCCACTTTTAATTAAACTTTTCATGATTTTTCTGTTTTATTGAATATTCTGAAAACATTTATACTTTGTTTCCCTATATAGTACTGAAAAGAAAAATACCCTACCATAAAAATCAATAAAATACAAGAAAAATCCCGGAAGTGTTGAACTCCGTGATACTATATTTCATTTACGGGGAAAAGTCCCTACCTGTGTAGTTGGCGATCTACCTACAACTTTTGCTAAGCTTTGACGATTGATTAAACCTTATTTTAAGAAAAACCTAAGTACAAAACATGCTATCCAAACACTCAAACCTTATTAATAGGATGTATTCTCATATAGAATAAGGTTCAAATCAGATGGTGGTTGCCGGGCTACTAAGGTTATTCCGGGAAAATAAGGTTTTCCCATTACTGCTTCACCGAGAATTTATAAATGGTAGTCGTTTTAAGTGTTTCTCCAGGTTTTAGCAATGTATTCGGGAAATTGGGGTGATGGGGTGAATCAGGATAATGCTGGGTTTCGAGACAAATACCATTGCGGTAATGGTATGGATTTCCACGTTTGCCGATAATATTTCCTCTCAGGAAGTTTCCGGTGTAAAGCTGGACTGCAGGTTCTGTAGTGAAACATTCTAAAAAACGGCCTGAAACGGGTTCATATAAACTGGCACAGAAGGTCATTTCATTACCGTTCTGATCTTTATTCAGGATGTAATTATGATCGTATCCTCCTCCCATCCTAAGTTGGGACATTGGATATTCAATGCGTTCGCCAATAGGATGTGGAGTTGTGAAATCCATGGCTGTTCCGCGAATATCAACAATCTCACCGGTCGGAATCAGTTGTGAGTCGGCAACTGCGGTTGAAAAATTAGCATCTACAACCAACATGTGATCAAGGATATCGCCCATTCCTTCGCCTTTCAGGTTAAAATAAACGTGGTTGGTTAAATTAAAATAGCACGATTTATCAGTAGTTGCTTCATAATCTATTTTCAGGCCATTGTCCTTGGTCAGGGTGTAGGTCACTTTTAAATTTTTGTTGCCGGGAAATCCCCACTGGCCGTCAGCGCTGGCCAGAGTCATTTCAATTGCAGGGCCATCGGCAGTCTGGATCTCTTTGGCATCGTACACCTGACGGAAAAAACTCTCGGGCCCGGAATGTAAACAAGCTTTGTGATTGTTTACAGGCAATTGGTAAACCAGTCCGTCAATTTCGAACTGAGCATTGGCAATGCGGTTGGCATACGGTCCAACAACAGCTCCCTGCCCGGCATCACCAGAAAGATATCCATCAATCGAGTTAAATCCCAGGGTAACATCCTCCAGGGCGCCATTTTTATCAGGAGCAAAAACAGAAACGATTTTGGCCCCGTAATTGGTTAGGGTAACAATAATTCCGCCTTCATTTCTCAAGGTAAACAAGGTGGTTTTCTTTCCATTCACTTCTTTTTGGAAATCAGCTTTCGAATAGTTCATGGTAAATTCTTTTTTAGGCGCCGAACAGGAAGCGATCATTCCTGTAATGACCAGTAAACCGATTAATTTCTTCATAACAGATGGTGAATTTTATTTTTTAGAATTGAATAGGTAAAGATACTTGTTTCAGTATAACAAAAAACACTATCTTTTTCAATCCCTCCTGTCCGGAGTCAGATGTTCCTTTTTACTTTCGGCTGCACGTAAAATCAGGCGCAACGATTGGTCATAAGTGATGTAACTCCACATCCAGTTCACAAAAATAAGCAGTTTGTTTTTTACTCCCAGAATAGCCATTAAATGTACAAACATCCAGGTGAGCCAGGCAGTAAAACCGCTGAATTTCAGGAAAGAAAGATCGGCCACAGCACGGTTACGGCCAATGGTGGCCATTGAACCGCGGTCAATATACCTGAATGATTTTTCCAGCGCCCCTTTTTTGATGGCTTTAAAGTTCCGGGCCAGGTTTGCTCCCTGCTGAATGGCAACCTGTGCCACCTGCGGATGTCCATTTGGGTAATCAGCATTTGACATGAGCGAGGCGTCGCCAATGGAATAAATATCATCAAAACCTTTTACGCGGTTATACGCATCAACTAACATGCGTTTTCCACGTCCAACTGAACCGTTCGGGATTCCTGAAGGAACTTCGCCACTTATTCCGGCAGCCCAGATCACTAGTTTGGATTTTATCTTTTTCCCATCGGCAAAAAGTAACCAATTGCCATCATAATCGGTAACCCGGGTATTTAACATGACATTAATTCCCAAACGCTTCAGGTAGAACAATGCTTTTTCAGCGGCATGTTCCGACATGCCTCCCAACACTGCACCCGAACCTTCAACCAGATTAATCTGCATCAGATCGAAATTCAGATCAGGATAATCTTTCGGAAGCACAAATTTTTTCATTTCAGCAATTGCCCCAGCTATTTCGACCCCGGTTGGACCACCGCCAACAACGATCACGTTCAGCAGTGTTTTTTTTTCGTCCTCATCCTTATCGAACAAAGTCACAGCTCGTTCAAGGTTTAGGAGAATGTGGTTACGTAGCGCCATAGCTTCAGAAATGGATTTCATCGGGATGGCAAATTTTTTCATGTTTATCATTCCAAAGAAGTTGGAATTCACACCCGTAGCGATGACCAGATAATCGTACCAGACCATATCCAGGCTGGTTTGCAGTTCTTTTTTTGTGGTATCAACCGAATAAACCTCGGCTACCCGGATATAGACATCTTTACGTTTCTGGAAAATTTTTCGCAGTGGAAATAGGATTGAGCTCGGTTCTATACCCGAACTGGCCACCTGATAAAACAATGGCTGAAACTGATGGTAATTGTTCTTATCAATCAGAACGATCTGGTATCCAGAACCAACCAGCTTTTTCGCTAATTTCAATCCTCCAAAACCTGCTCCGATGATTACAATTCTTTTTCGGGCCGTTTCCGGTATATTGACTGGCATAATAAAAATATTTGTGTTTTACGACATATTTAAACGTTTATTCTGAACCGAATGTTTGGCATAGCCGAAAATATATATTCAGAAACGACCGATGAGTTTTGAGATATAAAGATAAGTGTTAAATTCACATTTTATTTCACAACTCTGATTGAAGCCTAATATTTATACGCACTTAAAATTTAAACTTAACCAATAATAAATGAAGCGTTTTCTTTTAACTCTTATTTCTTTTCTGAGCCTGATGGGAGCCATCATGGCACAATATTCGGTGTTGTCGCCGCAATCGGTAAGCGAGGTTAAAATTGAAATTGGCAGTAAAATAACCTACAGCATTTTTTATCAGGGAAAACCTGTCCTAATCAATTCTGAAGTCAGTTTTGAATTTAAACAGGCAGCTCCCCTTGGGTTTGGGATGGAGGTGCTGAGGTCTTCGGCCAGAGAAATTAAAGAAACCTGGACTCCGGTTTTAAAACGAAAATCCAGCATTTTAAATCATTGCAGGGAATTGACTCTTGAATTGAAAGAGAAAGAGTTTCCGCGCCGTCAAATGAACCTGGTTTTCCGGGTTTTTAATGATGGAGTAGCTTTCAGGACAGAATTTATAGGACCGGATAACCATCATGAATATGTACTTACCAACGAACAGACAACCTTTAATTTTACCGCCGACCATACCTGTTGGGCAGCCGATCATAAGGATTATTCATCGTCGCAGGAAAATGAATATTTTAAAAGAACTATCTCTGGAATAACCGATAAGATGGTCATTGGCTTGCCAATGACAGTAAAAGTTGCTGACGATTGTTATGCTGCCATTACTGAAGCTAAAATTACCAATTATGCCGGAATGACTTTAAAACCGTTCCTTTCGAAAACCGGATTTGCAGTTCGTTCGCAACTAGCGCCTTTGCCCGGTGAGCAGGTGAACGGGGGAAAAGTCCGGTTTAAATTTCCACATCAGACTCCGTGGCGGGTGATCATGCTGGCTTCAACACCAGGTGGGCTGGTTGAATCAGAAATTATCGTGAACCTGAACGAACCTTGCGCGATTGCCGATCCATCGTGGATTAAGCCTGGTATTTCGGCTTGGGACCACTGGTGGAGCGGTGAAGTGAAAATGGACAATGAAACCATCAGAAAATACATCGGTCTGGCTGCCGAAATGGGCTGGCCTTACCAGATCATTGACTGGCAATGGTATGGAAAATTCAATACTCCGGAAGCAGATATTACCAAAGTTGCCCCTCAACTAGACATGCCCGCAATTCTCGCCTATGCCAAAAGTAAAAATGTAAGATGTGTGCTTTGGATGTACTGGACCGACGTAAATCGCGCCGACTGGGATAAAGCCTGCTCCCTTTATGAAAGCTGGGGCATTGCTGGTGTGAAAATTGATTTTATGGACCGCGAAGATCAGGAAATGGTGAACTGGTATCACCGGATTGTCAAAACTGCTGCCGATCATCACCTGATGGTTGACTTCCACGGCGCTTATAAGCCGGATGGTTTCAGCCGGACATACCCCAACCTGGTTACCCGCGAAGGGGTTTTGGGCAACGAATACAACAAATGGTCACTGAGGATTACTCCGGAGCACCTGGTTACCTTGCCATTTACCCGTATGCTGGCCGGTCCGATGGATTTTACGCCCGGAGGTTTCCTGAACCGCACTCCCGAAAAATTTCAAAACGGAACACCGGCACAAGTGATGGGAACACGGGCGTTGCAGCTTGCTCAGTTTGTAGTATATGACAGCCCGTTTATGGTAGCCTGCGACCATCCTGATAATTACAAAGATCAGGAAGGGGTTGAATTCCTGAAAAAAGTTAAAACTGTTTGGGACGATACAAAAATCCTGAATGGTCAGATTGGAGAATTTATAACATCAGCCCGCCGTTCAGGAAAAGAATGGTTTATTGGCTCGATGACCAACAGCGAAACCCGTATTTTGGAAATTAAACTGGATTTTCTGGATGCCGGGAAATATAAAATGGTAGCTTATGAAGATGCCCCGGATGCCGCGATCAATGCTGAAAGTGTTATGCGCTCTTCCAGAACAGTGGTAAAAGGTGATTTGATAAAAATACGAATGGCTCCAGGCGGAGGTTTTGCTGCCTGGCTCGAACCGGTAAAATAGTTGAAATGTTGCGAGTTTCGAGTTGCGGGATTCGGGTTAATAAAATCGTCAACCCGCAACCCGTAACCCGTATCCCGCAACCCGTAACCCGAAACTTTAGGAGATATGCTCGAACAATTAAAACAAGAAGTCTGCAAGGCCAATCTCGATCTGGTCAAACACGGATTGGTCATTTTTACATGGGGAAATGTGAGTGGCATTGACCGCAGCACAGGCCTGATTGTGATCAAACCCAGCGGTGTTTCTTATGATACCATGAAACCATCGGATATGGTTGTATTCGATTTGGATGGTAAAGTGGTGGAAGGCAAGTTGAAGCCATCGAGCGATGCGCCAACCCATCTGGAACTTTACCGCAATTTTCTGAATATCGGCGGTATAGTCCATACCCATTCCGAGTGGGCAACAAGCTGGGCCCAGGCTGGTAAAGGCATACCGGCCATTGGTACTACTCATGCCGATTATTTTAATGGTGAAATTCCCTGTACACGAAAAATGACCAACGAAGAAATAAATGGGGAATATGAACTTGAAACGGGGAAGGTCATCGTCGAACGGTTCAGGGATTTGGATGCAGACAGGATTCCCGGAGTACTGGTTAATAATCATGCGCCGTTCACCTGGGGAAAAAATGCCGACGAATCCGTTCACAACGCGGTCGTTCTGGAAGAGATTGCAAAAATAGCTTTCCGGAGTTTTCTGCTAAATCCTACAACTTCAATGAGCCAGGTTTTACTGGACAAGCATTTCTTCAGGAAACACGGGATAGACGCGTATTACGGACAAAAATAACAAAGTCGCAGTGTTCAGTCTCAGTTGCCAGTAAAAAAATAAGTCATTGGTGGTCATTGATCGTCATTAGCTTCGCGTCATTTTTTGTTACCGGGGTTACCATCAATGACAATTAAATGACTATCAATGACAATTAAATGACATTAAATACAAATATAAACTTTAACCCAATATCCTTATGACTCAGCCCAAATACACCATCGGACTTGATTACGGTACCGATTCTGTCCGATCGTTAATTGTGAACACCGAAAACGGTAAAGAAGTTGCTACCGTAGTTTTCGAATATCCGCGCTGGAAAAAACAACTATACTGTGATGCGCCGAACAACCAGTTCCGCCAGCACCCGAAAGATTATCTGGAAGGTTTGGAATATACCATTGTTGAGGCGTTGAAACTGGCTCCTGCCGGAACTGCAGCGAATGTTGTCGGAATTTCTGTTGACACCACCGGATCCACTCCGGTTGCCGTTGATGAAAAAGGAACTCCGCTGTCGTTAACTGCCGGGTTTGAGGAAAATCCGAATGCCATGTTTGTGCTCTGGAAAGACCATACCGGCGTTAAGGAAGCTGATGAAATCAATCAACTGGCCAAAGCGTGGGCAGTTGATTTCACCAAATTTGAAGGCGGTATTTATTCTTCGGAATGGTTTTGGGCTAAATTGCTGCATGTGATCCGCGAGGACGCCGGTGTTTATCGCGCAGCCACTTCATGGGTAGAACATTGCGACTGGATTCCGGCCATTCTGACTGGCAATACCAATCCGAAAACACTGAAACGCTCGCGTTGTGCTGCTGGTCATAAAGCCATGTGGCACGAAGCTTTTGGCGGATTACCTGCCGAGGAATTTCTGTCCAAACTTGATCCGCTGCTGAGTGGATTAAAAGACCGATTGTTTAAAGAAACGTTTACCTGCGATATTTCTGCCGGACATTTAACTCCGGAATGGGCTGCTAAATTGGGTTTACCAGTTGGTGTAAAGGTTGGGGTAGGGGCTTTTGATGCCCACCTGGGCGCGGTTGGAGCCGAAATTGAACCTTATTACCTGAGCAAAGTGATGGGAACTTCAACCTGCGACATGTTGATTGCCCCAATGGAAGAAGTGGGTGATAAGCTGATCAGCGGAATTTGCGGACAGGTTGACGGCTCAATTGTTCCGGGAATGTTAGGAATGGAAGCCGGCCAATCGGCTTTTGGCGACATTTATGCCTGGTTTAAAAACGTATTGGTTTGGCCAACAGAACAGATTATCGCCAGCAGTGCGCTGATTGATGAAGAAACCAAAGTGAAAATGATCAATGAAATTTCTTCGAAGATCATTCCTGAACTGACCAAGGCTGCTGAATTGATTCCGATGGAAGAAAGCAGCATTGTGGCCCTCGACTGGATGAATGGCCGCCGCACGCCTGATGCCAATCAGAATTTGAAAGGAGTGATTTCCGGATTAAATCTGGGATCGGATGCCCCCCGTATTTTCCGCGCTTTGGTCGAAGCCACAGCCTTTGGCTCGAAAGCGATCGTTGACCGTTTTATCAGCGAAGGGGTTCGTATAGATGGTGTGATTGCTTTGGGCGGCGTGGCTAAAAAATCGCCATTTGTGATGCAGATCGTTTGCGATGTGCTGAATATGCCCATTAAGGTCGCCCGCTCTGAACAGGCCTGTGCATTGGGTTCGGCAATGGCAGCCGCTGTAGTTGCAGGTGTATATCCGAACATTTCCGAAGCACAGAAGAAAATGGGTGGCGGTTTCGAAACAACCTATTCCCCAATTCCGGCCAATGTGGCCCGATATGCCAGGCTATACGAAAAGTACGTGGCATTGGGTAAAACCATAGAGTTTGGCCTGAAATAGGAATTATTCTGATCCTGCCTTTGCAATATTTGAAACCTGCAAATGTGTGTAGCTATTGTGTTGACCAATTTACAGTTTTATTTTCAGTCCACCGTTTACAACAAACCCGTCAACTGGCGCATAAATGTCCCTGAATGTCGGGTTTGTAATAGAACCTGTGTAAATAGTGTCAAACCTGGTCTGCCTGGTATTGAGGAAGTTTTCAAAATTTACGAATATTGAAAAATGCTCCCAGAGTTTTTCAGCCATAAGTCCGCAAATCCAGTAGTCTTTTCCAGTCGCACCGTCATTTAATAATTGCGGACTGAAATAATATGCTTCCAAACCGATTTTTAATTTGTCTTCGATTTCATACATCAAAACATTATTCAGCCGGTGCTGAGCAACCAAAGGGAATTTTGTTTCAATTCCGTTGTAATGTTGCCTGACATCTGCTAACGTGTAGCCGACGAAAAGTTTGAAACCTTCGTAAGTCAGTTTGATGTTTGTTTCAATTCCTTTGGTATCAATGAAACCTTTGGGCTGCTGAAATTCCAATAAGCCAGTCATGGTTGGAACAAGAACCAGCGGATTTTTCACTTTGGTATAAAACAGCAAGGTATTTACACTAAAAAACATTTTATCCGAAAGCGGTGTCTTATAATTGATGTCAAAATTTCCACCGTTAGATTGCTCTGCTTTTGTTTTTGAAACATCAATTGGCAATACATTTCTAAACTGTATCCGCTCAGCGTCCTCTGTAAAAACAGTCGGGGTCTTGTAGCCTAAACCTCCGCCAAGCCGCATAGATAGTTTAGGATTAATTTTTAATAATCCTGAAATCCTGGGCAAAGCAAAAAACCCGTATTCGTTTTGATAGTCGCCACGCAAACCAGTCTCCAGTATCAGTTTTTCAGTTGCGGTCCAGGTGTTTTGAATAAATGCACCAAAGGTTGTGTGATGGTAGTCAACTACCTTTAATGTGCCGGAATTATTTTGATTGAATTGATCAGTCCAAAGATTTAAACCAGTTACCCATTCAGATTTTTCTCCTTTTCGATGGTAAGTTGCTTCGCTGAATGAAGATAATTGAATGCCTGAAAATTTGTAACCTGGAATTTCAATGGTCCGGTCATAATAGCTCACGCTGTTTTTAAACGACAGTTTTGATTTGCCGTCTATTTCATGGTCAATTCCCAATTGAGTGCTGAAACGATTCGTTTTATTCTTTTCAAAATAAGAATGTAGGTTGTCTCCTTCATTTTCAATATATCTGATGTCGCCACCAATGCGATCTTCAACGGTGCTGTTAATGCCAATGTTGAGTGTAGTTTTATCATTAAAGTAAACAAACAATTTCGGATTAACCGTAAATCTGGTGTATTTCGGAATTGCTGTAAAACCAATTTTTGCAGGGTCATAAGGAGTTCCTAAATTATAGGAAGCAAAAATGGTTGTGCCTGTTTTATTGAATTTCTGCGAATAAAAACCACTGGCGTCCAACCCAAATGCAGATGTTCCGTTAAGCATAAAACTTAATTCCCTTTCTTCTTTTGGTGTTTTTGAAACAAGATTTACTAATCCAGCAATGGCACCACCACCGTATAGCGTTGATGAAGCGCCTTTAATAACTTCAACTTGTAATAAGTCAAGCGGGACAATCTGCAATAAACTTAATCCGCCCGAAAAGCCCGAATACAAAGGGAAACCGTCTCGCAAAATCTGGGTGTATTTTCCATCGAGTCCTTGAATTCGGATACTTGAATTATAGGAAGTAGCAGATGTTTGTTGGGTTTGTATGCCTGTGCTTTCGTTCAGCATCATACGAATGTCGCCAGGTTTCATATTCCCTTTTTCTTCCATTTCTTCTCCTGAAATGGCTTCTATTCTTGTCGGAATGTTGTCAATGGTTCTGCTTGAACGGGTGGAGGAAATGACAACTTCTTCCAGTTCTTCTTCGTCAGAGGTAAGCAGAATTTCTAAAGGTTCGGGCTGTGTCAAAGGGAAATTAAATGTGTCCATTTTTTCCTGATAGCCGATGTAACGAAAGACGATGATTTGCTTTCCATCAGGAATATTTTTGATTTCAATGTAACCGTTTTGGTCTGCACTTGCGCCATTGGTTGTGCCCTGCAAAATTGCCGTTGCACCGATAAGTGTTTCTTTGTTTTCGCTGTTTTTGATGATGGCTTTGAATGTGTTTTGTCCGAAAGCCAGCGATGTATATAGGATTGCCAGTAAAGGCAAAATGAGATTTTTCATTTGTCTGATGATTAAGTTAATGATGTAAATAATAGAATTGGCAGAGTGAAGCGCCGCTGATTGAAAGTGGTGAAGCCACTTATCTGATCATTAACTTATTTTGGGAGGTTGCCAGATTTTAGAAAAGAAATCGTTTGCAAACTGAGATTTATAAACAGCAACAAATTTACTTTTAATGAAAGGAACTTCCCTGAAGTTAAACCCCGACCTTGTAAAAACAAACCCCGAACAAGTTCCGCAAGAAAAAAAAGGTGAGCAAGTATTGCTGTCGCTGTCTTTATGGTCCTGTGAATGATGGCCGGTGTGCTCTGTTTTTATTTCGTCACAGCAATTGTCATCGTCCGGGCAGCAAGGCACTGTCGAAAGGGAAATAACATATAATGATAGTATGAAACAAAGTATTTTCATCGCTGTAAATATAGCAAAAGTCAGCACTGAGTGAATCACTCTCAGGCAACCGGAACAGTCAGTTTTGAAAAATGTTCAAGAGCTGCAAATATATGGAAGAAATTGGTATTCGCCGGGGATCGCGTGCAACCCAGACTTCAATTATGGGCTGGTTTCAGTCAATATAGGTTTCTTTCAAAACTGATTTTAGCTCATTTATCTCGGACTTTGTCAATTGGCCAAGGTCTTTGACTATTCTCTGTTTGTCGATAGTTCTAATTTGGTCTAAAACAATCCATCCGATTTTGTTGTCATGTCTAACTTCAATTCTGGTTGGATAATTTCTAGAACTTGTTGTCATCGGAGCAATTACAACCGTATTTAAAAATTTATTCATCTCGTTAGGAGAAATCACAACACACGGTCTGGTTTTTTTTATCTCACTCCCAAGTGTCGGGTCGAGATTAACCAGAATGATTTGGTATTGATTTATTTCCATTCTTCAAGGTTTTCGTCGTCAAAAACATCGTTAATCAACAACCGGTCATCGCCATTCTCAGCCATTTTTTTGAAAGCTTTTTCCCAACCTTTTCGCGGTCTTGATAGTGGTTTTATGACTATTTGTCCCTTTTCGAGGATTACCTCAACTGTGTCTTGGATTTTGTACTTGTCCAGCAAAGTCTTGCTCAGTCGGATTCCCTTTGAATTACCAATTTTTATTACAGAAACTTCCATGGTATCAATTTTCAGATTGTAATTACAAAGTTACTACTTTTCGCGAGATTACAAGCTTGTCCATAACGGTTATAAGCTCTGGAAAAAGTATAAAAATACAAATAAACCTTACTAAGCATAAGAACAACAAGTGTTATTTTCCCAGAGGGTGTAAGTCCTGTTTACCAGCCTTATCCTAAACAAAGACAGAGGTACTATTGGTGTAAAGAGCGATAGTGCTGATACCTGATGAACCGCCGTATACGAGAACCGTACACAATTGCGCGAGCAATTGCGGTGTGAGAGGCGCACTCCGTTAGTTAACTACTGGCGGAGCCGTCTACTTGATTAGCGGTTGTTATTAATCATCATTCATTAATTTTTCCATTCTTTCTTCTTTGCAATCTACACACATTCCCCAGTCTCCATCAGATTCTTCATATAGTCGATTACACCAATCGCAATTTCGTAACTCATCAGCTTTCCATTCATTTACACAGGAAAAGCATAAAAAGGTATCATCTTTAATGAGTAATGTCCGCTGTTCACATTTCGGGCAGGTTTCTAAAGGAAAGTAGCCGCCATCTTTTACTTCTGAATACTCATTTAACCCCCAGATATTTTCAATATATGCATAAGCGACATTTTCAGGAGTGTCTTGATACCCACAGAATAAACACTCCAGTTCTTCATTTAAGGGCAAAGTGTGTTGGAAACATTCAGGGCAATCAAATAGTCTGACTTTTTGGTTTTGTAATTCTTCAAGTCGATTTTTTAATTTAGCATTGGTTAAAGATGTAAATTCTTGAAATTTAGCAGACTTCTTTAAAATATCTTTAAATAAATTCTGTGATTTTTTTGAATATTTTTTTATATCAAGGTTTTCTCTTATTATTTCTAATACATGAGATAATACTTTTGAAACATTACTTTTTATTGCAGAATCAATTTCTTTGAATGCAAAATGTTCTATTCGATTTCTCTTTTTCCTTAATTCCCGAATATATCTTTTTGCACTTTCTGAGATTTCTATATCGGCAATATTTTCAAGACGATTCAAAATGGTTTCGAAAGAAGCACTTTGAAAATCTCCTGTTCGTAATTTTTGAAAATTTGCAGTATCAATATTTTCAAATATTAAAGACCAATGCTCAGTTCTTAAAATCTCTTTCAAAATTAATTCTGTACCTGCTGAAATGTGCAATACAGAATACTTTAAATCATGGTTGTTCTTTGATTCAAGAATTGGTTTTAATGAATTATCAATAAAATCCAATCCGTTTTCTAATAAATCAAATTCTATTTCCTTTGTACTTCTCATATAGATATTTAATTATCTAATTTTATGTGAATTATCCAGTCTACGATGAAAAAGAGAAGCTAAAGTCATAATGTCCAAAGCATCATTCTCATTAATTGTCCATTTAATCTTCGGTGCATGAGCAGTTGTATTACGAAACATTCCAAAAAAACCACGCAATAAATTTGCAAATCCCTTGTGTTCACTTTTTTCTGTTTCTGTTGTTAAATTATTGATTATAAGAATAGGATTATTAACTGCAAAAACCGAATCAATTAAATCATTACCATCAGAAGTTATACCAGATAAATCTCTGATTTTATCAGCAACACTTTTAGTGGACTCAAAAACTGCATGGAAATAATTCTCTTGTAATAATTCAGCCTTACAAAATCGCAATACGTCTTGATGGACATTTCTTTCCAACAATAAATGTTTTAATCTATCTGCTTTCCTTTCAGCTTCACCAATTGTCTCAACTTTAGTTGTTTTTAATATTTTTCCGGTCTCAGCAATTTCAATACCAATAAAACTTAGTCTTTTATTGAGCTCTATTCTTCTAAAATCAAATTTATCTTTATCATTAAGATATCTTACTGGAGCCATTGCCCTTTTTATAAAATCCCAAATATTATTTGAACATTGGTGCTCATTCTGCCAATTAGCAAAGGCATTGTACAATCTTTTCCATTTTGTTAATTCTGGGTCTGTATCTGTAATTTTTGAGTCTGCCAATAGTTTACCAATCTCAGTTCCAGAAAGACCTAAATTTGTTTCCGCAATTATCTTGCAGATGCCTTCGATTAGTTCTTCTTTTAATGGTTCTTGTTTTGCCATTTTTGATATGTTTGGTCTCTTTTAATAACCGCTAACGTCTAAGTATTTTATCCAACGTTACTGCAATATACAACATAAAGGTGAGAATCGAATGATTTTTAGGTAAGAATAATCTAAATCGGGAATGTTGGATAAAATATAGTTGTACGATTACGCCGACAACTATGCACATGTTAAAGCTTGTCCTTTTTCCTGTTTTTCATCAGGCTGGTCTATTCTGATGTTTTCCGCTCAATTTTCTATTTGGAAGGCCTGTGGAAAATTTTCGGTTGTTTATTTCTGGCCAGGTATGGGCATAGCTTTCCCATTACAGGTTGAAATGCTGTTTATCCAGTAATCAAAACTGCAAAGAACGTTTCATTGGATGTTGTATCACCCTGATTTATAGATCACCATTTTTAGGGTCATAAATCCGGTTTTGCATTTGGGGCAATGGGCAGGGTCTTTGCCGGTTAATTCACGGATCACTTCGTATGCAGACAAGCCTTCAAGTACCGGGAGCAGGATGGTTTTTCCGATCAGGGCTATTGCCTGTTCCCTTTTGGTATGAATGTGAACTGTAGCTAAAATGCCAAAATATCTGATTTTATAGAACCCCGATGGCAGTATATGTTGCAGGAACCGCCGTACAAATTCGGTTTGGTCCAACGACATGGTACGTTGCCGGTTTGCATTCCGGTAGTCACGGTAAAAGAATGATATTTTATTCTGCCCGAGTGCTATAAGCCGGTTGTTTGATATAGCTACACGGTGAGTGTACTTTCCCAGGTAAGCCAGTACGCTGTTTATTCCGCCCAGCGCTTTTTTCGAATAGACATTCCAGTTTTTCAGGTATAGTTTTTTCTTAAATTCCTCAAAACCGTCCATGTCTTGAGGTATGCGTAGTTTGTTTTGGTCCATATACGACTTCAGTTCCCGGATCAATATTCCCCTGAACATGGAAGAAAGCGCTTTTACCGGCACAAAAAACTTCTTTGGCGACTGGATCCAATGAGTTTCATCTTCCGACAAGCCGCCGGCAGGAACGAGCATATGGATGTGCGGGTGATAGGTGAGCGTTTGCCCCCAGGTATGCAATACGGCAACTGCTCCGGTATCAGCCCCCAGGAAGTTGGGATTACTTCCTGCTTTTTGCAATGCTTCGGATGCTGCCCGGAACAACAAGTGGTAACAATCGGCCTGATTGATGTAAAAAAGGGGATTTAAGAGTTCCGGGATGGTGAAAACTATATGAAAATACTTTCCGGGGATCAACCTGCCTTTTAGTTTATCTACCCATTGAACTTGTTTGATAAACTGGCATTTGGGACAATGACGGTTCCGGCACGAGTTGTATGAAGGTTTTTCGTACCCGCAATTGGTGCAGCAGTTTAAATGTCCACCGAGTCGGGCAGTACGGCATTGCATAATATCTTCCAGGGCATTTTGCTGAACTGGACAAAGCGTATGGTGCTGTACAAATTCCTGTATGCAGCTGCTAAAGACATCGGCTACCTCGATCCTGTGCCTTTGGTTGATGATCGCCTGCATGAGTTTATTGCGTGGGGTTGTCAAGCAGGTTGGGCAAATTGCTAAGGTCGGGGTTGGCCAGATGCAGGTAAATGGAGGTGGTTTTCAACGAATTGTGTCCCAACATCAATTGCAGCCGTTTCAGGTTTAATCCCCGTTCAAGCATGTGGGTGGCAAACGAATGGCGCAAAACATGAGGTGACAGGTTCTTTTTAATTCCGGCTTTAACCGCTGCCCGGCTTATTATATTCCTGAAGCTGGTAGCCGAATAAGGTTTCCCAGGAGCGAGGCTTTCAAAAAGAAACAACTTGGGGCGATAATACCGGTAATATTCCCTCAATTGGGCGATGAGTTGATCAGGAATGTTAACCTCCCTCGATTTGTTGCCTTTCCCTCTGATTACCCTGATTAGTTTTCTTCCCGAATCAATGTCGGCCAGTTTCAGGCTAAGCACTTCACTCAGGCGTAGGCCACTAACGTAGGCCAGGCATAAAATGGCCCGGTGTTTAAAATTGCGTGGCGCGTTGATCAAAGCTGCGGCTTCGGCTTGCGATAATACAACAGGAATTTTCTTTTCCCTGCGGGGACGTTTGAGCCTGAAATTCTCCCAGGCGTTTCCCAATACATCAACCTGCAAAATCTTCCAGGCACTGATTAGCTGGTTGATGGTAGAAACAGAAACCTGTTGTTCATGGATCAGAAAATAAGCGTAATCCTTGAGTTGTGAAGTGGTAATTAAACCGGGAGATAAATTAAAGTGTTTGGAAAGTCGCGCAATTACTGAAATATAACGTTCAATGGTCTTTTCACTGTAGTTGCGCACCCGCATTTCGCAGGTCATCTGTTCTCGTAAAGTTTTTTTTCATATCCGTATGTTTTTGTGTAACACTCTTAACGAAAAGCGATGCCCAAAGGTTAGCGCCATAGGCGTTTTCGTTCAACACCTGTACATCCACAAAGTTGTGGATATATCGGCTTTATCTTTATGTTGTTAGATTTATTAAAAGATTTATATTGTGCGACTTGCGTATGCAGAGTGGTTTAATCATGGTTTTTCGGTTTTTCACAGGTTCAAAATAGTTGGCTAATGGTGGATTAATTGCTCTACATACAAATATATAATTAAAGTTTTAAAAATCAAGCTTATCCATAGGGTTTTGTATATGATCGAAACCATTTGTTGTGATGTGTACACAGCTTATCGAATACTGCCATCCCCTGGCGCCTTCGAAAAGCCATTCCAGGGATTGATCCTAGAAATACTGCGAATCAAAAACAACATAGTTCGCTTTCTTCCTAAATATAGTGTTGAATACGAATTAAATGACATGAAAACAATTTTCTGTATTTGCTGTTTACTTTTTCAACAACTTTCACTTAAAAAAATACCATGCGTAAAATTGGATTGCTACTTGTACTGCTATTTATTATAGAATTGAGCAATGCCCAGGAAATTCGGGTAGGCGCAAAAGTAGAGTTTACCGCCAGTGATGGTAAATTGTATCAAGGCACCGTCAGGGAAATAATTCATACGGCTCATAAAATCCATTACGATGGATTTGACGATCAGTATGATACCTGGATGACCAAAGACCAGTTTAAGTTGATTCAATCGGTACCATTGCCAGCTACACCGGCAGCAATCCCTCCCTCCCCGGTAACAAACAATTCATTCACCTTACAGGTTGGTGGCAGGGTTGAGGCTTTCAGTTCCAAAAAATGGGATCAGGGAACCATTGTTGAAATAAAGGATGGAAAATTTAAAATACATTTTGATGGATATTCTGATTATTGGGACACCTGGGTTGCTGCAAATGAATTAAGGGCTCCGGGTTCAAATGGAGATGTGAAAATTAGCGCTGATAAAGCATCTAAGGGCAAATTATACCTGCGGCATATTCGTTGGTTAACCGGAGGTACGTCGCTTAACTGGTACTTTTTTGCCGATAATGGCACCATTGTGCTTGACCCAAAACATGGAGCAAATCCGGTTAACCTGGCTGAGGAAAGGGTTGATAACATGAAGAATATGGGCACTTACAGTATCAGCAATAATTTATTGAAGATAAAATGGGTGAATGGTTTAACTACTGAAGTTGAAGTTGAGTATAAGAATGGAGAGCTTATCAGGATAGATGCATTTAGCATAGTTATGCGGCTGAAAGAATTTCCGGCGAATTATAAATTAAACGGCACCTATAGCGGTGTAATGGGTGTGGGTAATGTCGCACAGGGACGTACATTTTCTTTTTCGAATAATGGCACATTTACGTCTTTAAATACTGGTTATGTATCTACTGGTATGGGGAATGCCATAGCAGAAAAAAATAATTCAGGCAACTATTCCATCAATGGAAATACGCTTGTATTAAATTATGCCGATGGAAATATTGAAAAAGCTCCCATTGCAATTTGGGATGACCGGCTGGTTATTAATAGTACATCATTGCCTCTGGTTAAAAATTAGGGTCTTGTCTGGAATTCACAATCATCAATTAGACCTGCAACCTATCCGGAGCTTGTAAACTCAGGTTAGATATTTCTAACCTCTTGACTACAAAGAAAAAGCCTTGATAAGTTACAAGGCTTTTTCTTTGTTAAGTACCCCCATAAGAATCACGAGCACGGCGATCAATCCTTTCATTATTCAATCCCGCCAGGATCATTACTTGTTATTTTTTTCCATCAAAGCAAAACCAAGGTGAAGAGTACAATCCCCTTTTCACCGGGGAGCCGGGATTAAATATACTCAAAGAACAGCTCATCGAGAAAGGTTTCTTTCAAAACATGGATGCACAAATTCTAATCAGGAACATTTTTCAAAGAAGAGTTCCCACACAATTTCAACTTCAGATATGACATGAAACTTTGTTTTAATCACAACTTTTGTTCCTTTATCCCCGGACAGGATAGCTGTCTCATTAAATCCAAATGGAAATTTAACAAAATCTCCCTTAGATGCTCCAATAAAAGTAAAAACTTCTCCTGAAGATTGTCCTATAAATTCTGATTCTATATAGTTACAGTGGATTGATTTCAAACTCCCATCCTTATTGTAACGGAAAACAGCGTGTTGGATCAAGGTTCCGCAAATCCATTCACCATTTCCGTTATTGGCACATTCAGAATAAAAACAGTCAGTCCATGAGAGAGCTTTATCCTGCACAGCCTGAGCATTTGCCTTAGAGAAACCTGCAGCAATTAAAACTGCAAAAATCACAGCGATGATTTTAAATGTTTTCATAACTGATAAGTTTAAGTTAATAATACAACATTCTACTGACTGGAGGTACATTTCATTTAATTTGTATGAATAAATATTTTTTCTATACGAAAAAATGTTGGGTTTGTTCAATTTTGAAAAGTAAAACAATTTGGAGTTGAAATACTTCGGATGAGGAATCTACATGAAAACTAAGGAGCAATTAAATCACTTGTTTTCAACCATTTCGTGATTATCTATTTATCTATTTATTATCATCTTCTATTCATTAATCACTCCGTCAAAACACACTTTTTACTCCGCCCCGCCAGCGTTCGCTCATAAATTTCTAACGCTATATCCATCACTTTTGATTTTTCGTCGTGGCAGGTGAGGCAGCTTATACTTTCGAAATCCGTTTATGTTCGGCTACAAAAAATGTTCGGAGCGATGTGCAAGTATTCAGTACTCAACAAACTGCTAAATTTGATATATTTGTGCTATGGATTTAGTTGAAAGCAATATTGAAGCAATTAAGACTTTGTGCAAGAGTCACTATGTAAGCCGACTGTTTATTTTTGGTTCTGTTCTAACCAACAGGTTCAAAAAGAATAGCGATATTGATTTAATTGTTGATTTTCAAGGCATTGATCTTTACAACTACGCCGATAATTACTTCGATTTGAAAGATTCGCTGGAGCGTTTATTTAACCGCGAAGTTGATTTACTGGAAGACAAAGCTATTCAAAATCCATATCTGCGCCAATCAATTGATTCTTCCAAACAACTCATTTATGGATATTGAAATCAAGACTTGGCAACGATAAGATTTCAGACGATTTGATTTGGAGTATTGTTATCAATCATCTCCCCAAACTTAAAGCAGAAATTCAAAGTTTAATACTTGATTAAAATTGCTGCTATATTCTACTCGATTGAACTTTTCATCGCCCTTCATCCAACACACACTTTTTACTCCGCCCCGCCAGCGTTTGATCATAATTTGCCAGCGCCCGATCCATCACTTTTGATTTTTCGTCGTGGCAGGTGAGGCAACTTCCCACTTCCAGAATCCGTTTTTGTTCAGCTACCGGGAATGTCTGGAATACCGTGTAGATAATCAGCGATAAAACAAACTACAAAATTTGATATATTTGGCTTTGGATTTAATTGAAAATAAAAAAAGAATGCCAATGGATATAAATTTAAGTGAAAACTACAACCAGTTAATTCAGCAGATTTCTGAAGCCTACATTCAAGGCCAGAAAAATGCAGTAGTTTCTGTAAATGCTCATTTAGTGCAAACCTACTGGCAAATAGGGCGATATATTGTCGAATTTGAACAAAAAGGGAAGCAGCGCGCAGAATATGGACTAGCACTTATTGACAAACTATCGGGCGATTTGTTGACAAATTTAGGCAAGGGCTTCAGTCGTAGTAATCTCATCTACATGAGACTTTTCTATCTTGAATTCCCAATAAGTGAGAAGCCTTCTCACTTATTGAGTTGGTCACATTACGTCGAATTGCTAAAGATATCTGACAAACTGGAACGTAGCTTTTACCTTCAACAAACGATCCTGGAAAGCTGGTCAATTCCCGAACTCAAACGTCAAAAAAAATCTTCATTATTCCTTCGTTTAGCTGTATCAAAAGATAAGGAAGGAATAATGAAATTGGCTGAACAAGGGCAGATTATTGAAAAACCAACGGATATAATCCGCGACCCCTATGTACTCGAATTTCTTAAAATTCCAGAGCCGTACCATTTATCCGAAACCGATTTAGAAACCCGATTGATTGATCATTTACAGCATTTCCTGCTTGAACTGGGAAAAGGTTTTGCTTTTATTGGCCGACAATACCGAATTACTCTGGGCAACCGGCCTCATTATGTCGATTTGGTGTTTTACCACCGCATCCTCAAAAGAATTGAATTGGAATGACCAAATAGAAGAATAATCATTCCGCTAAAACACATTTTTTGCTTCGCCCCGCCAGCGTTTGCTCATAATTTTCCAAAGCCCGATCCATCACTTTTGATTTTTCGTCGTGACAACTCAGGCAGGCGCCCACTTCCAGAATCCTTTTTTGTTCGGCAACGGTGAAAGGCCGCAGCCAATCGCGGGTAGCATAAGGAGTTTGTGCTTCTTTCAGGAACCCTGTCCAGGCATCTTCAGGCAGATTATCGTTCGGATTGAGTGCAAAACGGGGTTCAAAGGTCCATCTTCCACTATTTCCGGAAACGCTGTAAATCAACTCGCCGCGACCAAAACCAATAGCCAGCGGGTCGTTGTGGCACGATTTGCAGCTTCGGCCTTCGCGTTGGGTAGTGTGCCCCGATGTGGGTGCATACAGGCGGTGAAAACTTTTCCCTTTCTCTTTCGCAAACGATTCGTGATCAATGCTCATCACCATTCCGGGCATAGCTGTTACCACCTGATTAGTGCTTGAATTCACTCCCAAAACCGGCGGTTCAGGCAGACTGGTTCCGGCAAATTCGACCCAGGTACCTTTGGTCGTTTGGCCCGTCAGCAAATCAAATCCAGAAGTTTCTTTTTCGAAACTGTTGTGGCAACCGATACACTGCGGCACCCAGGCTGTGTGGCACGACTCACAACTCAGACGGCTGTGCCCTTTCCCTTTGGAGCAAACCGAAGCCTGAGGTTTCGACTTACGGTCTTTCCCGGTCAGTTTATCCTTCAGGAAGATCCGGTTCAGCGAATCAACACGGGTATTCATCAGCGCCTGCTGGTTTTTGATGGTGATTACCACTTTGGTTTTTGTATCAGTTTTCCGCAGCCAGGCAATCATCTGCGATTCCTTATCGGGAAGTGAAGATATCTCTATCGAATTTACTTTTCCCGCTGTATGGCAATCCACACACTGCACGCTCACAGCGTCTTCTTTGTGGGCGTGGTGTTTTCCATCGCCCATCAGGTCGTACGAAGTGTGGCAGTCGATACAAGCCATTCCCTTTTGGTGGTGAATATCAGCCTGCACAAATTCAACGATCCGATTATCCGATAAAATCTTAGTTATTGCACTGCTATTTTCGGCAGGCCCCACTCCCCGTTCGTTCCAGCCCTCGTAACTCAGCGAAATCCGGCCCGAACGGCTGTGACAACTCAAACAGCGGTCGTTCGAAACCTGAATGTCAATGGTCGGATGAATTTCGCTGGCTGCATTCGAAGTTCCGGTCTGCATCCGTTTCATGCTTTCGGTTGCCTGATCCGTATAGTGAAGGTGGCAGGCATTGCAACCGCCGCCTCGTTCGAGCCATTCGGCATTTCCCGTTTTCATTTTTTCCATCCCCAGATGACAGCCTGCGCACAAATTTCGCAAATGGGTATCAGCCGCTGAATGACCAAGTTTCTGAACATGAAAGGTGTCGTTCAGCGAAACCGTTTCGCCAAAGACAAACTTATCCACGGCAATGATTCCGCTTTGGCTGGCCATCAGCGATTTCTGCATCCGGCCAGTAATATCAGTGTGGCAGTTCTGTGTTCCACAGGTTTGCCGTACATTCGAAAAATTGCCCGGTACCAAAATCATATTCCGGTGTGCCAACGATTTATCAGTCGAAAACGCATCGCCTTTATGGCAGGCAAAACATCCAATCACAGCCGGATTGTGCGGCTCCGATAAACCTTTCATAGCAACATGACAAAGCAGGCAACTCTCCCTCTTTTGATTTTCAGGAATCAACTTTTGATTTTCGGAACTAAATAAATCAACCGGGTCAAAAATCAGGAGTTGTTCTCCTGAAAGCCGGTTTTCGCTCCATGATTTCCATTCCCAGTTTTCGCCCCGGAAAAGCAGCGCTACCATAGTAATCATCAGGTAAAAAATTCCGGCGGTAAGCAAAATCTGCTTGGTCAGCGCTCTGTAATTTCTCCTGAAACGTGGAAGAAAATAGATAACCGTGAGCAAAATAAAAATCAGGAAAATTACGTATGCCGGATGGCTGGTGAGATGCAGCATTTCCTGAATGCCCACAAAAAACCAGGGACCTTTTACCTCACTACTATCGGCCTGACCCAGCGGAGCCCTGAATAACAAGCTAACAGCCAAAATCAACAGAAAAACGATTATCCACGATTTACGCTTTGGCCAGATGGTTTTCACATGATCGTAAACTGCAATGAACAACAGAATTGTTCCGGTGGCCACATGCTGAATGTAAACTACCTGACTGTTTTCGCCCACTCCGGTAAAAGCTGAACTCAGCAGTTTTCCGAAAAAAGGGATGGATTCGAGCAATGAAGCCAAAATTCTCCCAGCCTGAATACCGGCAGCATCGCCTTTCAGGATAAAACCTGAAATCATTTCGTAACCCAGAAAAACCAGTGCAACACACATAATCAGCCAGGTTCGTCTGTTCCTGATGTTGGTTTCGGTGGATTTATACAAATGGTCGTACACGTGCAGAACACTGAAAATAAAGAAAAACTGTGCGCTCCAGTAATGCAGGTTACGCACCAGCGATCCGGCAGGATTGAGCAGCAGCATTTCGGAAACCGACTGGTGTGCCCGGCTAAAATCGTATGGAATGGCCAGCAACACACCACTGACAGTGCAGATCAGCAACGATGAGCTTGCTATCCAGCCGGCAGTGTCAAATTGCAGGAACTTTTTTAGTTTTTTCAGGTGCATTCCGAAAACTATTTTCATTTTTTGTTTCTACTTCACAGGGTTCCATTTCATTTCACCCTGTGCTATTACAAGCTGTCCTTTCAGGACTCCAAAGGGGCAAAGCCCCGACATGTAACAGCTTAGGACGCAGTGAAACGAAGTCCTATGATTGCGATAATTTAGATCCCCACCGGCTGTAACCTCACTAGCCATTGTCCGTTCTTCTCATCAAACCGGCATTCGAGTTCCTTCAAAGGTTTGATGGCCGGTCCTTTCAATGGTTTTCCGGTTTCAGCTTCGAACCGGGAGCCGTGACAACTGCACTGAAGCGAATTCCCGTTATTTGTTCCAATCCGGCATCCGGCATGGGTACAGGCGGTTGAAAATGCCCGGAGCGAGTTTTCTGTCCGGATCAAATAATACTTTCCAAAATAACTGATGCCCAATGGAATATCCTGCCCATGCCTGAATTCCGTCCTGCTTTCCCTTTCGGTTTGGAAATTGCTTATCTGGTACCAAATCCAGGCAACAAAACTTAAACTAAGCCCTGCCAATGACCGGATAAATATTTTTCGCGATATGTTTTTTTGTTTTTGCATGAATCGTTTCTTTCGCCCACCCAAATCTACAACATTTATAATTGTTGGTTCGCCTTCAATTTTTATCAAAAACTGCTTTAGATCAGTTTTTTTTATGTCGGACATCATAAAGTAAAGTGACGACTTCATTATTTACTTATATTTCTGATTTACTGACAATTAACTCAATACCTGCAATTATCTAGATATTTACAATAAAAGTCCTTTGCTTAACTCACCGATTACTTTACTTTTGCGGCAAAATGAGTCAGGAACAACAAAAATCTACACTCATTTATTCCATAAAACTCTAAATATCAAAATAATGCATACGAGGAGGAATTTTATAAAAATCAGCTCATTAGGGTTAGGGGCAACCGCAATTGTGGGTGGTACCATACATTGGGTCGTGGGCGCCTCTTCTTCCAAAAAACTTTCAGGAGGACTGAATTCCCCACCGGTTTGGAAGAAGGTTCCAACTTACTGTGAAGTTTGCTTTTGGAAATGCGCCGGATGGTCTTATGTTTCAGAAAAAGGACAAATTCAGAAAATTATCGGGAATGATAACGATCCGCAGTGTAACGGGCGTCTTTGTCCGCGCGGCACTGGCGGCGTTGGGATGTTTACCGATCCCGACCGCCTGAAAACACCTTTAATGCGTGTCACAAAAAATGGAGAGCAAACTTACCGCGAAGCCAGTTGGGATGAAGCGCTTGATTTCATCGCCAAAAAGATGAAGGAAATTGGCGAAAAGCATGGACCGGAAAGCATGGCGCTATTCAACCATGGCAGCTCGGGCAAATATTTTACCCAACTGTTGAATGCTTACGGATCAACCAATATTACTGCGCCTTCATTTGCCCAATGCCGCGGCCCGCGCGATACCGGTTTCGAACTCACCTTTGGCGAATCGGTTAGCAGTCCCGAAGTAACAGATATCCGCGATACACGTTGCCTGGTACTGATTGGGTCGCATCTTGGAGAAAATATGCACAACGGTCAGGTTCAGGAAATGTCGGAAGCCATTGATAAAGGAGCGGCCATCATTACTGTTGATCCGCGATTATCAACAGCCGCAAGTAAATCGAAATACTGGCTGCCCATCAAACCATCAACCGATTTGGCCCTTTTGCTATCCTGGATTCACGTGCTCATTTACGATGACCTGTACAACAAGGAATATATTTCAAAATATGCAGAAGGCTTCGACGAATTAAAGGAACATGTACGGAATTTCACTCCTGAATGGGCCTATGGAATAACCACATTAAAACCAGAGCTTATTCGCAACACAGCCCGCGAAATGGCCAATGCAGCTCCTGCAACCATCATCCATCCCGGGCGGCATACGACCTGGTACGGCGACGATGTACAACGCTCGCGTGCCATAGCCATCCTGAACGCTTTGTTAGGCTCATGGGGAAACCGGGGCGGAATTTTCTTCAAGGAAGGAATTAAAGTTCCTGAATTTCCACGCCCTGAATTTCCAAAGCCAAAATGGTCGTGGCAGGATACCCTGAACGGAAGGTATCCACATGCAAAAGAATCAATTACCAATACCATAATTGAAGCGTCAATTCCCGGAGAAGGAAATTCTCATCAGATAAAAGGCTGGATCGTTTCGGGTACTAACCTCATCGTTGCGATACCATTGAAAGAGCAATTGATGAAAGCCATGCAATCGCTGGAATTACTGGTTGTTGTTGATACCATGCCTATGGAAATTACCGGTTATGCCGATGTGGTTTTGCCTGAATGTACTTACCTGGAACGGTACGACGACCTTCGCGCTACCCCTCACCGCGAGCCAACCCTTGCATTGCGAATGCCTGCTGTTGAACCCATGTATGAAACGAAACCGGCCTGGTGGATCGCGAAACAGATTGGCGAACGGTTAGGTCTGGGCGCTTATTTTAACTTTTCAGATTTTAAAGAAGTAATTGACTGGCAACTGAAACAACTGGGTTTGTCGCCCGAAGAGATGGAACGCATTGGTGTAAAAAAGTATCCGCGTAAAACCCCTGCCTACATCGAACCCGGTTCAGATCATAAATTCAAAACCGCTTCAGGAAAAATACAATTGTATTCGAAAGAATTGGTTGAATCAGGGTTTGAGCCTATGCCTGTTTATACGAAACATCCTCAACCCGAAGAAGGCTATTACCGGCTGATATACGGGCGGGCGCCAATGCACACTTTCAGCCGTACAGCTAACAACAGGAACCTGGTGGCGTTGATGCCTGAAAATGCGGTTTGGGTAAATCCGCAGGTGGCTGAATTGTGGGGCCTGAAAAAAGACCAGTATGTATGGTTGAAGAATCAGGATGGCGTGGTTTCCAATTTCCCGGTGAAGGTTCGTGTTACAGAGCGCATTCGCTGGGATTCGGTTTATATTGTACATGGATTCGGTCACCACCATAAACCGCTGACTTACGCTTTTGGACGGGGAGTGAACGATACTGAACTAATAACAAACGTGATGACTGATCCAATCATGGGCGGAACCGGAATGCGCGGAAACTTCGTCACCTTTTTGAAAGACGAACCTAAGAAGGAGGCTAAACTATGAGATATGCAATGGCTATTGATACCCGGAAATGCGTTGGCTGCAGCGATTGTGTGGTGGCCTGCCAGACCGAAAACAATGTCCCGGTGGGTTTCTGCCGCGACTGGGTGGTTGAAGTTGTTGACGGAACCTATCCGAATGTAAGCATCGAACTTCGCACCGAACGCTGCAATCATTGCGACAATTCTCCCTGCGTTCGTTGTTGCCCGACCGGCGCCAGTCATATAGAAGATGGCGGGATCGTGTTGGTTAATCCGAACAAGTGTATTGGTTGTGGCGCGTGCATACAGTCGTGTCCTTACGATGCCCGCTATTCGCATCCTGATGGCTATGTTGACAAATGTACTTTTTGCATTCACCGTGTTCGTGAAGGTAAAAATCCTGCCTGTGTGAGCGTTTGCCCAACCAGTTGCATGCACTTTGGCGATCTCGACGATCCGAATTCGAAAATAGTTAATGTGCTGAAGAACCGGAAATTCAAATCTCTGGCTCCTGAAGCAGGAACCAAACCACAGATATTTTATCTGGTTTAAATAAAATACATGAAAGAAGAATTATTCGCAAGCGGACGAAACATCCCGAATATAGACCCTTATCTGAATATCTGGCACTGGCAGATTCCCATATACCTTTTCCTGGGCGGCCTTGCTGCCGGGATCCTTGTTTTTGCCAGTGTGTTTTACCTCATGGGCAAAGAAAATAAGATGCCGGCAACTGTCAAAAAAGCGCCCATGCTGGTGCCTTTTATCCTGATCATCGGACTGTTCATGTTGTTTCTCGACCTGAAACACAAACTCTGGTTCTGGCAGTTATATACAACGATTCGCCTGGAATCGCCAATGGGCTGGGGCTCCTGGGTCTTAATGATTATTACTCCGATTTCAATAGTCTGGTCATTCAGTTATATCCGTGAGATATTTCCAAAATGGAATTGGAAATTCAAGTTTCTGAAGACATTTGAAGCATGGGTAATTAGGAACAGAAAATTCATAGCCTGGCCAATGGCAATTTATGCGGTTATTCTAGGCATTTATACCGGAATTTTACTTTCGGCATTCAATGCCCGCCCATTGTGGAATACCTCTATCCTCGGGCCATTGTTTCTGGTCTCCGGTATGTCAACCGGTGCAGCCACCATCATCCTTATGAGTAAGGATCATAAAGAACGAAAAATAATGGGGCGCATAGATATCCTGCTCATCATTATTGAGCTTTTCTTTATCATACACCTGTTCATGGGTTTTCTGGCCGGATCGGAAGCACAGATTAATGCGGCAAATCTTTTTCTTGGTGGAAAATTCACAGCGCCGTTCTTTACGTTTGTGGTCATTCTTGGCCTGATTTTCCCTGCTGTACTCGAAATTTTTGAACTGAAGGGATACAAGGTCCCCATTCTTATTCCAGCCGTACTAATCCTTTTAGGAGGATTGATTTTCAGGTTCCTGATGGTTGAAGCCGGGCAGATTACGAGGTACCTTTATTGATCCGGGTTACGGGTTACGGGATACGGGTTGCGGGGTACGAGTTACGGGATTAACACGCAACCCGAAACCCGAAACAAATTAAACTATAAAACACATCATAAATGAAAAAATCTAAATATGACGGATCGTTCTACCTCAACCCATATCTGGGCGGAGCGATATTGGGGACTGTCCTTTTGCTTTCGTTTTACCTTTCGGGCCGTGGACTTGGCGCCAGCGGCGCTGTGAAAAATACGGTTGCTGCAACTGTAAATATTATTGCACCGCAACATGTTGAGCAATCAGCCTATTACAGTCAGTTTGCCGGTGGCGATAAAAAACCGATGAGCAACTGGCTTATCTATGAAGTACTTGGAGTTTTGGCAGGAGCATTTATTTCAGGAATTGTATTTAACCGGCTGAAACTGAAAGTGGAACATTCGCCCAAAATCACATCTCGCCGGCGGCTTTTGTTTGCATTGGCAGGTGGCCTTGTTTTTGGATTTGGCGCACAGCTTGCCCGAGGATGTACCAGTGGCGCTGCCCTGAGCGGGATGGCTGTTTTATCGCTTGGCGGATACATTACGATGGTTGCCATTTTCGGAACGGCTTTCGTGGTTGCATGGATTTTTCGTAAAAACTGGATTTAACCCTTTAAGTTAAAAATTATGATCGGACCAATCATTTCATCAGGAATAGTCTCCCCGGCCTGGGATCCAATATTTGCAGTTATACTAGGCATGGGTTTTGGCTTTGCGCTCGAATCGTCGGGGTTTTCTTCATCACGGAAGATTATCGGCACCTTCTTCGGCTACGATTTTGTGGTGGTAAAAGTATTCTTCACCGCGGCAATTGTAGCTTCTGTAGGTTTGCTTTATTTGAATTACTTCGGACTGGTTGACTTCTCACAGCTTTACATTCAGCCCACCTTTCTGACTTCTGCAATTGTTGGCGGAGTCATCATGGGAATTGGTTTCGCGATGGCTGGTTTTTGCCCCGGAACGAGCTTATGCGCTGCAGCAGTTGGGCGAATTGACGGACTTGTTTTCTTCGGAGGGATGTTCATTGGCGTTTTTATCTTTTCTGAATCTTTTTCGTTCATCGAAAATATGTTCTATAGTGGTTCACAGGGCGCTAAAATGATTAATACCGCCTTTGGGATTTCACCCGAACTGTTCACTTTATTCCTCGTTTTAGCCGCTGTGGGCATGTTCTTCGGAGCTGCATGGGTTCAGAAAAAAGTAAAGAAAGTTGAATATTAAGCTCTAAACTATGGAAAGAAAATATACAATACTTGCTATCCTTCTGATTGTGCTCGCCCTGGGCCTGGTAATACTTCCGAAAGAGAAGAGACAGAAGGAAATTGATCCCAAATTACTGCTTTCGGCCGTTATCGAGAATTCGCGTTATTTATCTGTTGATGAGGTTACTCACCGGATTATTGAGAACGATCCCACCCTGATGCTGATTGACTTGCGACCGGGTGATCAATTTAAGCAGTTTGCCCTATCGGGAGCTATCAATATTCAAACCGATTCACTTCTGTCGGCTTCTACTTTGGAACTTTTAAACCAGCCCGGGAAAGATAAAATATGGTATGCCAATTCTGATTTGATTTCAGAAAAAGCATGGCTGATTGCAACACGCCATTCTGTAAACCGGATATACATCATGAAAGGCGGAATGAATGAATGGTTCAACACCATCATCAAACCTGGCGATGTTTCAAACACAGCATCATCGGCTGATCTCGACAGGTTGAGCTTCAGGAATGCTGCCCGCCGGTATTTTATTGGGGCCGGACAAACTCCGGAAATGCCAATAGCTAAAAAAACACCTGAAAAAGTTAATTTCATACGGAAAGCGCCGGAGGCAACTTCAGGAGGAGGTTGCTGACAGTTCCATTAATACGAGAATAACAATCTTTTATAATATCAGACTATGAACCGTTTTATTAAATCAAATAAACTCTGGTTGAGTTTACTCGGACTGGCAGTTATCATCGTTTTTTTTGCCTTCCTGTTCAGGCCCAAAACCATTGATTTCAAAATTACTGCCGTTCAGGCTCTGAAACTGATTAACGAACCCCAAATGCAGGTTTCATTTGCAGATATGGCCGGTAAACAACTCATTGATATCCGTTCTGCCGAATTATTCGCACAGGGGCATCCGGAACCCGCCATTAATATTCCAATGCGTAACCTGCTCGATGAAGAATCCATTGAGTTGTTCGATCGTCTGCTGGAGAGCGGACAGGAAGCAGTTATTTACGGAAGTGATGAATTGCAGGCGACTGCTCCGTTCCTGTTTCTTCAACAATTGGGTTACACGAATGTAAAATATTTACACGGAGGAATAACTGATACCGGAGAATTCCAGGTTCCTGAGCTGACCTCGACCGAAGTATCGGTAGTGGATACTGCTGCCATACGGATGAAACCAGAGTTGGTAAAAGCGCCGGAAACTGAAAAAAAGAAACCTCAGGTGGTTGTCCCGGTCCGTAAGGAAGTATCTTCAGGAGGAGGGTGCTGAAAAATATGTTCCATTAGAAGTAACTTAAATTTAAATACCTTAAATATAAAGTGCATCCGCTGGTGCGAATAGGACAGGAGCCATTCATCTTGAATGGCTCTTTTTTCTTTTGTTTCCAACATGATTATCAGTTAGTTAAATCATAGGTATTGCATTTTTCAACAGTGTTTAATAAATACACAATTCAAATAAATTATTGTATATCAATACATTAAAAAATTTTGCGAAAACTATTGTATATTTATTCAACACTACAATGTGTTTAATAAACAAACAAAATAAACACAAACAACTACTAATCAATCGAATATATCAAAGTTTTCTTATTGGCATTGGATTTGAATTGGACGTTGCAGGATTGTGGATTTCAAGATTAATCGTAACAATCCGGTAAACAGATAACCAATTTAAATATCAATATCATGAGAACTATTCTATTCCTGATCATCGGGTCGTCACTTTTGTATTTTTGCCCTGTTGGATTATGCAGTACTGCTGATAGCCACCAGCAAGGAGTTCAAACAAATATCTCCGGATCGAATTCTTTAAATATATTGTGTTCTCCTGAGTTGAACAGTCTTACAACTTCCTGGGCAAATGAATTTGTCAAATTAAATCCATCACAGAAAATTATTGTCGGTAACTTCACTGATAAGCAATCTATTAGCGGCTCCTGCATTAACTTTGTTTCAGATAGAAATTCAGCATTAATAAATGATAAAACGACCTGGAAGATGATTTTAGGCCGTGATGCATTGGTGCCAATCATCAATAGTAAAAATCCGATGCTGGAAGAAATCTGTCGCCAGGGAATTTCAGCGGAAGAATTTGCACAACTATTCACTGACAATGAAAATCAAAATTTGGAGAACTTGTTTCAAGTTGATCAAAAAGTTTCTTTCCGTTATTATATCACTGACAACGAATCGGTAAAAGCAAGTATCATCAGTTTTACCAAAATTAATTCAGATGATTTAAAGGCATCAATAATGAAAACAGCAGAAGAGGTTGTGGCTGCTGTGCAAAAAGATATTTATGCCCTGGGCTTTTGCAAGTTGATTGATGTAAGGGATCCAAAAACGAATGAAGTTTTGGAAGGCATTAAGCTGATACCGATAGACAAAAACAATAATGGACGGATTGATCACTTCGAAAACATTTACAGTAGTCTGGATGCATTTAACAGGGGTGTATGGATTGGTAAATATCCAAATTCGTTATGCGGAAATATATATGCCATTTCTACATCGAAACCTACAGATAAAAATGCACTCGAATTTCTGACCTGGATCAATACTGCCGGACAACAATTCCTTAATGCCAACGGATACAGCAACCTGGTAAGCAGTGAGAGACAGGCAAATCTTGAAGCATTGGCAGAACCACAAAACGACCAGGCTCAAAACCAAAAGCCTTTATTATCAACGGCCTGGCTTATTGTATTGATTGCCTTTGTGATATCAGTCATTATCTTAATTAGAGTTGTCAGATATATTAAAAACAGAAAATTAAGCGAGTTGGATGAAGATATTGAAATTACTCCTGCATTTGATGAAAATTCTATACTTGCCCCAAAAGGCCTCTACTTCGACAAATCACATACCTGGGCTTTTATGGAACCAGATGGAAATGTGAAAATAGGTCTTGACGACTTTATGCAGCATGTAACAGGTCTGCTCACCCGCATCAAAATGAAAGAACCCGGAGAAAAGGTAAGAAAGGGCGAGAAGATCATGACTATCATTCAAAATGGGAAACAATTGGATATTTCATCACCTGTTTCAGGAACAATTATAGAAAAGAATCAAGCTCTTGCTGAAGATTCATCGCTTATAAACTCCAATCCCTATTCTACAGGTTGGGTGTATATGATTGAACCCAAAAATTGGTTGAGAGAAATTCAATTCATGTTCATGGCCGAAAAATACAGAGAATGGCTTCAGGATGAATTCATCCGGCTTAAAGATTTTCTGGCATCTTACCTCAGGTCAAACAAAACAGTTTACGCCCATATCATTCTTCAGGATGGTGGCGAACTCACCGACAATGTTCTGGCCGATTTCGGTCCGGAAGTTTGGGAAGATTTTCAAATGAAATTTATTGATACTTCCAAATAACTGAGTTAACTATTTCAATCCAGATAAAAAAAAATGTTATGAGCTTAGATCGAAGAAACTTTTTCAAAACTATTGGAATTGCCGGAATCGCCATTGCCGGGATCCAAAGCGCAAAAGCCTCGTCCACTGAAGAAAGTAAAATTGAATTTCGCGGGATGTTGTATGATTCAGCCCGGTGTGTTGGCTGTCAGGAATGCGAAAGGGCCTGCGCGCTGGCACACGATCTGCCTGAACCTCAGGATGAAGTTAAAGTCGGTGTTGTACGGAAAACAAGCGAAACACAACGCTGTGTCATTAATAATTACAATACTTCAAAAGGCGAAGTTTTTGTGAGAAATCAGTGCATGCATTGCAATGAGCCAGCCTGCGCCGCGGCCTGTCTTACTCAGGCCATGTACAAGACCAAAGAAGGACCGGTAATCTGGAGGGGCGATAAATGCATGGGTTGCCGGTATTGTATGGTTTCCTGTCCGTTTGATGTACCAAAATTTGAATACCACAGCGCCAATCCGAAAATTCAGAAATGCGACATGTGCTATGACCGGATCGTTAAAGGTGAAAAGCCCAGTTGTGCTGAAGCCTGTCCGGGAGAAGCCATAGTATTTGGAACACGCCGCGAATTGATTGCAGAAGCGCGCAAAAGAATGGCTGAAAGTCCGGGAACTTATGTTGATCAAATTTATGGCGAAAATGTAGCAGGCGGAACGGGTTATTTATACCTTTCAACTGCGCCGTTTAACGAGGTAGGATTTAATCCTAAAATTCAGAATTCGTCATACCCCGCACTATCAAAAGGATTTCTGTACAGCGTTCCCACTGTATTTGTATTACTGCCAACCCTTTTACTGGGAATCCACGAAGCAACTAAAAATAACCAACCTAAAGACGAAGAAAATGACTAGCCCTGCCTACGCTATAGCAAAAGATAATGACGGACGCTCCATCTGGCGTTTTTTAATTAGTGAATTACGCCCGAAAGGGAAATGGCTTACACCGTTCAACATCATTTCCATTCCAATAATTCTCTTAGGTTTAGGCCTGATCGTGATCAGGTTTGCACAAGGCATTGGTTCTGTGACCAATCTTACTCAGGAAACTCCGTGGGGAATATGGATTGGCTTTGATGTAGTTACCGGTGTTGCATTTGCGGGTGGCGCTTATGTACTTACTTTCATGGTTTATATCCTGAAAATGAACAAGTACCATTCAATCGTCAGGATAACCGTACTGAATGGCTTTCTGGCTTACGTTTTTTATGCCGGAGCTTTATTGCTCGATTTGGGTCGCCCTTGGAATGTGATCAATCCGATAATTGGCAACAGTTTTGGAACCAGTTCGGTGCTGTTTTTGGTGGCATGGCATTTTATGCTTTACATGCTCGCCGAATTGATTGAATTTTCGCCTGCCATTGCAGAATGGCTTGGTGCAAGGCGGGCTCATAAAGTCCTTTCAGGAATGACCATTGCAGCGGTAATTTTCGGGATTACTTTGTCAACCCTACACCAATCCGGTTTAGGGGCACTTTACCTGATGGCTAAAGATAAAATTCACCCGCTTTGGTATTCCGAGTTTATTCCGGTACTGTTTCTGGTATCCAGTATTTTTGCAGGACTTTCCATGGTTATCTTTGAAGGAACAATCAGTCACAAAGTATTTTCAGATCAAATTAGTAAGGAAAATCATCAAGCCGGGAAAGGTATTCTGCATGGATTATCAAAAATATGTGCCGGAGCCATGTTTGCTTATTTCTTCCTTCAATTACTGGTGTTTATACATGGTAAAAACTGGAATTTGCTGAATACCCCAATGGGCTACTGGTTTTTGCTCGAAATGATTGGATTTGTGCTGATCCCTATGTTATTGTTCTTTTACAGCTATCGGACCAATAACATTTTCATGATCAGACTGGCAGCCATTTTGACCATGCTGGGTATTATTCTGAACCGGCTGAATGTAACTGTTATCGGATTCAGGTGGGATGCCGCCATTCACTATATCCCTACCTGGATGGAAATCGTGGTTACACTGGCTGTTATTTTTACCGAAATATGGATATTCAGGTGGATTATTAACCGTATGCCAGTACTGCGCGAATCGCCAAAATGGGCAAATGAATTGAAATAATAACCGCTGTGAAATGCAGCATAAAAAAATAAAACAATGGACGGATTTACATACAACAACATTTTCGAAACAAAAGGAATCGAATATCTGGCAATTCTTGCATTTTTTGCCATCCTGATCCCTTTTTGGCTAATCCTGAACAGGCAGATCAAAATCAGAAACCAATTTAAAAAAACTGCCGGAATCCTTAATGTCAACTCACTAAACATTCCGCAGGGCCTTTTCTTCAGCAAATATCATATCTGGTCACATTTGGGAGTTTCCGGAATTGCACGGGTTGGCCTCGACGATTTACTGCTGCACATGGTTGGTGAAGTCAGATTTACCGGGATTAAAGAACAGGGCGAAAGAATAAAGAAAGGTGAACTGATTGCGAAAATTAATCACAAAGGGAAAATGCTTAATCTGTATTCTCCTATTTCCGGTGAAATTCTGGAGGCAAATCCGGTCTTAAGCGACAATCCGGAATTACTTAATAATGATCCCTATGTAAGAGGATGGATGTATAAGATTAAACCGGTGAGCTGGACTGCAGATACCTATTCCTATTATCTGGCAGAGGATGCAACACAATTCTCGAGACAGGAACTGGATAAGTTTAAGGACTTTATTTCAACTTCAATCAGAAAATATGCACCGATACCATCCATGGTTGCTTTACAGGACGGTGGAGAATTGCTCGACCAGCCTCTTTCAGAACTGCCGGATGAAATATGGCAGGATTTTCAGGAAGGTTTTCTGGGTAAAAAAACGTTTAACCGAAATAAGAATTGTAAACTAAACCGGGAAAATCGCCTGGAAAATTAATTTCCCAGATGAATTAGCGAAAAACGATTCATCACGGGTAATTTACAATAAACAGCCAAAGCGAGGTTAAACCTACTTCACTTTAGCTGTTTTACTTGGTCCGGTTCCTTTTCAGATCGTTTTTACAAGTAATTAATAAACAAAGTCAAATAGTTGAAGCTGTTTTAAAATTTTGAAACTAACTTAGCATTGAGTTACGATTAATCCTAAAACCATGACTTGGTTCAATAAAATTATAGGCAAAAAAAGTACCGGAAGTCCGTTTTTCAACGGATATGTAAAATTCCATTCGTCCATTTATGGAAGGGTAGTTTTTATCATCACCATTTCGTCATTTTTTCTGTTCTTATCATTTGGAATTATCTTTCGGTCGGTGAACGAAGCCTACATGAAATCGGTCATCAGTGAAAACGGAAATAATATAGGGGTGCTTGTCGAAGGCGCTTTATACCGTTCCATGCTCGAAAACGATCAGACTTCCCTGCAAAGCACACTCGATCTGATTAATACCATGTCGGGAATAGATGACGTAAACATGTACGATAATAAAAATAATCTCGTTTATACGTCTATTTCAAACGATACAATCAATCATGCCAATCCGGATTGTCTCAGTTGCCACACTGATTTTGACAAGATGTTTTCGGTAAAAGAAAAATCGTACCGGATCATTGATGCAAACAGTGAATGCATCATGAATCCGAATAATAAAAATACAAGGCACCTCCTGATTAAATCGCCTATTCTCAATAATAAAACCTGCTCTACGAGCGAATGCCATGCACATAGCCCCAATGAAGAAGTACTCGGTTCGCTCATCATTAAAATTCCGATGGAAGGGCTGGATACTGCACTCCAGAAATCTACAACTGATTATTTTTTACTGGCCTCGGTGATGACATTTATACTCATTATCTTTTTGATCTTTTTCACCAACAAAAAAATTAAGAAGCCACTGAACGAGATCATTAAAGCCAGTGAAGCTGTTGCCAAAGGAGATAAAACTACGCGACTGGAAATCAAACCTCATCAACTTTCCGATATGCGGATGGTTTCGTATGCATTCAACGAAATGCTCGATAATCTGCATACCGCCACAAACGAGCTTCAGAACTGGTCGCAACAGCTTGAATATAAAGTACAGAAGAAAACAGAGGAATTAGGGCAGGCTCAAAACGAACTGATCAACATCGAACGAATTGCATCACTCGGCAAATTATCCTTATCGGTTGCACACGAAATCAACAATCCACTTTCCGGGATTCTCATTTACACCAAACTGATTTATAAACAACTCAATAATCAGGATTTGGATCCGACGAAAAAAGAGTCCATGCTGAAGCATTTAAAACTGATTGAAAATGAAACCAAGCGTTGTGGGGACATTGTTAAAGGACTACTTGATTTTTCGAGAAAAGACCAAAATGGATTTGAACCACGACATCTTCACGAAATATTAGTGGAGACTTTCGAGTTGATGTCACACCCGATGAAAGTAGCCAACATTGATTTTTTATCTGATTTTGCCGCAAAAAACGATTTGATATACTGTAGTTCCAACCAAATTAAACAAATTTGTGTTGCAATTCTGGTCAATGCATCCGAAGCCGTTTCCGAAAATGGAGAAGTTCTGTTCAGGACTATGAATCCGGACGATGAACATATCCGTATTGAAATAACAGATAACGGAGTTGGCATTTCTCCTGAAGATATTCCGCATATTTTTGAACCATTCTTTTCGACCAAACAAAATGCCAGTGGCATTGGCCTGGGACTGGCTATTGTTCACGGCATTGTTCAAAGCCACAAGGGTAAAACAGATGTCAAATCGGAACGTGGAAAAGCAACTATCCTATCAATAACTTTACCATTACTACTGACTTAATGACAATATATCATGACAAAGAAAATCTCCATATTAGTCGTTGACGATGAAGAATCAGTAAGAGACTCACTGTTCAATTGGTTCATAGAAGACGGTTATCGCGTTGAATGCGCTGAAAATGCTTCCAAAGCGTTATCAATGCTCGAATCCGACAATTTTGACATCATACTGGCCGACATTAAAATGCCGGGCATGGACGGCCTTGAAATGCTGAAACGCATTAAAACCTTGCGGAAAGATTCCATCGTGATTATCATGACGGCTTTCGCAACTGTTGATACCGCGGTTCAGGCATTGAAAGACGGAGCGTTCGACTATGTAACCAAGCCTTTTGACCCTGACGACCTTTCGCACCTGATCCGGAATGCCTCCAAACAAATTTCTTTGCTCGAAGAAAACGAGATTCTGAAAGAAAAAGTGGTTTCGCTTGAAAATATTGAAGACCTGATTGGAAACAGTCAGGCCATGCAGCAGGTACTCCGTGAAATAGAAAGTGTTGCCCAGTCGAATGCTTCAGTGATTATTACCGGCGAAAGCGGAACCGGCAAAGAACTGGTTGCCCGAGCGATACATGCCAATTCGCCCCGTAAATTTTTCCCGATGGTAAGCGTTCACTGTGGCGCCTTAAGTGAAAGTTTACTGGAAAGCGAATTGTTTGGTCACGAAAAGGGAGCCTTTACCGGAGCCGTTTACAATCGTAAAGGCCGTTTCGAAATGGCCGATAGCGGAACTATTTTTCTGGATGAAATTGCGACTATTTCCCCCAAAATGCAGGTTGAACTATTGCGTGTCCTCGAATCAAAAAGTTTTGTAAGGGTAGGAGGGAACAAAGAAATCACCTCCGATTTCAGGGTTATCTGCGCCACAAACCGCGACCTGAAAACGATGGTCGAAAAAGGGATTTTCCGTGAAGACCTTTTTTACCGGCTAAATGTCGTAAACATTAATGTTCCGCCACTCCGTGAACGAATTGATGACATTCCACTGCTGGTTGAATATTTCATCAGAAAATACTGCACAAGCATGAACAGGCCACCCATGACCATTGAAGTGGCTGCATTAAAACGGTTGGAAGAATTTCCATTCCCCGGTAATATTCGTGAACTCGAAAACATGATTGAGCGGGCAATCGTAGTTGGCAATGGTAAAAAAATAAGTTTAAGGGATCTTCCGCTGGGAAAAACTTTGGTCAGCACCACGGTTGAAAGCCTTGATGATCTGGAAAAAAACCACATTTCTCAAATCCTCAGTAAATACAACTGGAATATTTCAGTTTCAGCAAAGGCGTTGAAAGTTGACCGCGTGACCCTCTACAACAAAATCAGGAAGTACGATTTAAAACCTGCCAAATAATCAGCACCTGATCACTGTTTCTTTAAACCTTTTGTGAATGAATCTGGAAAATATCACGTTAATTTCATTTGGGTATTTCGAGAAAGAACTTCTTGAAATGATTGTCAATGAAATAGAACATGAATTTTCCTTTCCGGTGAAAACCCGTGAAGGGTTTCTGGCTCTAAGCGAATATTATGATGCTGCAAGAAAACAGTACAATGGGAACGAACTCCTGAAAGTAATTGAGTCCCGGTTTGCCACAGAAACAACCAAAACACTTGGCTTATTTAATGTTGACCTCTTTATACCCATCCTGACTTACATTTTCGGACAGGCATTCTTGAACGGGCGAAGCGGTATTGCCTCTATTTACAGGCTCAGTAATGAGCGCTACGGAATAGAGAAAAACCAAAATACCTTTGTTAACCGTATTCGAAAAGAAGTTATCCATGAACTTGGCCATACCTTTGGCCTGATTCATTGTTCCAATCCAACCTGCGTGATGAGGTCGAGTACTTATGTGGAAGATATTGACCAGAAAAATCATCATCTGTGTGGAAAGTGCAAGGCTACGTTGGATTTTTTGATTTCCGAAGGAGTTAAATCCTAATCACCTCCGGTGCTAACCGGAGGAAAAGAAAACGGCCGAATAGTGTGCAACCCGGAACGGGTTGAATATTGATTAAACTATTTCCGGTATCGCAGTCCCCAGCTTTACTGGAGGTGATGAAGATTAGACCCTACTGGTCTTTACTCGTGAATCAGAAATATAAAAAAGGGGATCGCCTGAAAACAGACGATCCCCAATTATCAGATAGAAAAAAAATCTACACAATTTCCGGCATCAGATACGGTGCGCGGTATTCGCGGGTCAACATGTTGTTGGCATCATCAATATCACTTCCAATAAAGCGTTCTGCCACGGCGTCAAATTCAAGCTGCTTTCCTAAACGGTATGAAATATTACCCAAATGAGCCAAAGATGAGGCCAAAGCTCCTGTTTGAACCGGACCATTCTGAATGCTCATATCGCGGGAACGAATGGCATCGAACCAGTTCTGAAAATGTAAGGTTAGTTCGCCATTTTCAGAGCGGCTTGGGCCTTTTTCACGTTTTTCGCCCAGATACGATTCGTAAGTTCCATATCCTTTAACCACCAGATAACCTTTGTCTCCATAAAAAATATTTCCAACACCAGCTCCGTCTTCGAGGTTAGTACACCAGTTGCGGACTTCAAACTGGATTATTTTCTTTTCTTTTGGATAGTGGTAAATCGAAGTCTGAATTTCAGGAACTTCCTTGCAATCGTCCCAAAGGAATTTTCCTCCCATGGAGGTAATTCTTTCGGGCAAGCTATTAACGCCAAGTCCCCACATACAAAGATCGGTTTCGTGAATGCCCTGATTGCCCACATCGCCGTTTCCATAATTCCAGTGCCAGTGCCAGTTGTAGTGCACCAGATTTTTAGTGAACGGGCGCATTGGAGCCGGACCGCACCACAAGTCATAATTCAGACCGGCAGGAGTTTGCGAAATACCTTTGTTACCGATATCAGGTCGCCAGCGGTAAACCAATCCGCGAGACATATATACACGTCCGATTAATCCTTCTTCCAGATGCTTTACAGCTTCACGAATAGCTACTGAACTTCTCAACTGGACACCATGTTGAACGATGCGGTTATATTTATATGCCGCTTCAATTATTTTTTTGCCTTCAGAAATATTGTGCGTGGCTGGTTTTTCCACATACACATCTTTCCCGGCCTGACAAGCCCAAACAGTTTGCAAGGCATGCCAGTGATTGGGAGTTGCAAGGGTAACAGCATCAATAGTTTTATCATCATAAGCTCTCCTGAAATCCTGTTCAATCATGACCTTTCTGCCATATTTTTTTTCAAATTCACTGGCACGATCCTGCAAAATATTCATATCAGGGTCGCACAATACAGCAACTTCAACATTAGCTTTTTCGGCTAAGCCCATAATTTCCTCAATATGAGATTTTCCACGGCCATTGATTCCCAACACGGCAACGCGAAGGCGGTCGTTAGCCCCCTTAGCTCCAGCCGGGATAATGACTGGTTTCTTAACCGGATCTTTAGCCAATGCTGCTGGCGATACTGCAGCTAATACCGCACCAGTAGCGGCTGTCCGGATAAAAGACCGTCTTGAATTACTTTCGTTATTTTCCATCATTTTTAGAATAAAGAGTTAGTATTAGTTAAAGTCTTTAGCTATCCCGCTGATTTCGGCATCAGTCAGATCGCTGCCAATTACAATTTTGTGTTTAAAAACGATGTTTTCACCAGTTTTCAGAACAACTTTAACGGGCGCCGCATTTTTATCGAAAGCCCGGCCACCCAGATTGTTTGTTGCAAACAATCCATATCCACGGGCGTGTGACCATGCCGGATAGTTGGCATTTTTAGGATTATCCAGAATAACAATGGTAATTATCTCGCCCTCTTTATCGGCTCTGAGCGCAACCCAGGGACTTCGTTTTGACCAGACAGCCCCGCCCGAAACTCCTTCGGCATTGCGGTAAACACCGTTTGCTCCGGCATTATTTAATACAGGCACTTCAGTTTCAATACCCCTGGCATCCAAAAATATTTCAGGTTTGGTAGCAGGTTCCTCAAAGGCACGATCTAATCTCAAACCTAGTAAACCTTCCTTATTTTCGGTAAAGGTTACTTCGGTTGCGGCGGTCAGTTTTGAAGTCCGTTCAATGGTCCTGAGATTTCCAGCTCCTGAAAAAATAAAACTTGTTTCTTCATTTAGCAGAACTTTGTTGTTTACATCTACCCATTCTGAAGCAGTTACCAGTTCACCCTTTTTCGGATCTGCTGAAACGATTTTTTTAAATTTAATGGTTCCGTATTTGGGTTTATCTGCCGGTTTAATAGCAAATGAATTATTCCAGAAATCAAGTCCGTTTACATCTCCAAAATTGAACCAAAGGCCAACATGATGAGGATGGTCGGTGCGTTCAAACGGGCGCGGGTTCATCGGGTATCCTCTGGTAATAATTTTTCCTGAAGCGCTGGCAATCGGGTAAAGCGATTGTTTTTCCATATTATCAGGGTAGATGTAAGCAGTAAATAATTTACCATCTACATAAACTTCAACTTTCTTCTCCTGATCCTTGTTTTTAAAGGTTACTTTGGGTGGTTTGGCTGAATTTGCCTGACTGAAAAACAATAGGCAAGCCACAATAGCAAAAACGTATTTCTTCATTTTGGTTCAGTTTTTTTAGTTAAATCCAAAAGTACCAAATTAATTCAATCGATTGCAATGTGAAACCTAAAATTGAATGGATCAAAACGAACCGGCTATTTTTTGTAAATCTTTTTCAGATCGTTTAAAAATAAGGTGTAGGGATCGTTATAAAACTTCATAAAATCAGGTACGCTTGAATGCCCTGGAACAGGAGCATAATAATGGGTCGGACTTCTCATATCGTTACGCCAAACCAGCACATAACACAATTTCATCGGGTACATTTGCATCACTTTCAACAGCGTACCCGTCCACCATTCAGGGTTTGGAACCGATTCCAATCCGGTTTCGGTGAAAGCTGCCAGCTTTCCTGATTTCAGCGCAAAATCAGAAATTATTTTCAGCTTTTTTGCTGCTGTATCAAGGTCATATTTATCTCTTCCCATATCACTGTAATTGTCCATTCCAACCATATCCACCCATTTATTTCCCGGGTATCGTTCCAAAAATTCTTCCTCGGTCGAGAATTTATTGTCAGGAGAAAATGCGTAAATAAAATTGTGGACATTAAGCGAATCACGAAGGTAGGAAACCGTGAATTGCCATAACGCAACAAATTCTTCTTTGGTGCAATGAGGTTTCCCCCACCAAAACCAACCGCCATCAAACTCGTGATAAGGCCTGAAAATTACAGGGGCCAGTTTTCCATCAGCTCCTTGAAGACTATGAGCCCAATCGCCAATGGTTTTCAGGATTTCCTTGTATTTATCGTGAGCTTCGCCTCCCGGAATGAGGTATTTTACGGCAGGTTTTGAAACGCCATCTTTCCAGTAAAATCCGCCTTCCGAAATCGGATTATTGAAATGCCAGGCTACAGTGGTCACCCCACCCAGGTTGTACATGTCAACCACCGTTTTTTTCAATCTGGCTTTTTCACTTTCTATGGCTTCAGCAGGCCTGCCCGATAAGCCACTGACATCAACGCCAATAACTGCCGGATGTGAGCCGCAAACCGATTTCACATCCGACCGGTCTTCATCGCCCGCCCAGCCACGACCATATTCCGTCGCGTTCTGATGCCCGAACAAGGTATGCTTCTCTGATAATTTCATCAGATTCAGAAAAAGGGCTACCGTTTCGGTAGTCGCTTTCGGGTCGGTTAGTTTGTTTTTCTTTGCACTTAATGGCAACGAAAAGCAAACACTTATAAGTAATATAGCCGGGAAGATTTTTTTAATCATTGGTTCCTGTTAAAATTTGTACATCTGCTTAAAATGCTTATTTGGTTTAACCTCTCGAGGTAAAAGACGCATGGGTTTGAAATTACTACAATACTGAATCTCCTACGGAGAATATTCCGCGTAGCGGATAAAGTGTTGTAGATCAACATAAACGATATTCACTTTTCCACGTAGCGGATCAACTTTTTGATTTACCGGACAACAATGTTTTTTAATAGCCATTTTTTGCTTTTTAAATGTTCCTATTCATTCGATCCTCACCCTTTCAAAATTCTATTGATTACCTGATTTCGAATATTCCCGAAACTTCATCACTTTCCTCGTAACCGTATCGAACCGCTTTAATCCTGACTGTGGCAGTTCCTTTTGCCAGACGAAGCGGACCGCTGTAGAGTTTCCATGTTGGTTTGTTGCCTGATTCAGTTGAATATACAATCGAAGCGCCATGCGTGGGGCAATAGAAAGCCAGTGTCATCGGTGCTGTAAATGTCCCGCTTGTCTGGTAATTTTTGGAGCCACGATCTTCCGGGGCATTCACAATGAAATAAGGTTTATCGGTAACCGGTTGCTTGCCACCAGGCCACATCTGTTCAATCATTTCAGGCTCGTTCATCCGGCCCATGTCGTTTGTACTAACCGCCCAATTGTCCTGCTGAAGACGCATTTCGGCCAGCACAGATTTGTACTTCGGATTTTCGGCCAGGTTGTTTAGCTGAAAAGGATCGGCTTTTACATCGTATAATTCTTCTGCAGGTCGGGTCTCTGCCATCCATTTTTTCTGATCCGGATTAAGTTTTCCTTCGGCATCAAGTCGCATCATTTCCTGCATAATTGGCATTTTATTCAAATATGGAACCCAAATATGAAATGGCTCACTTGGATAAAAATTTCGGATATACAGGTAGTTTTTTGAACGAACCGACCGAATCATGTCATACGATTCATCCACGCGGTCGCGGGTCCCGAAAACGTATTCGTGTGGTTCTGCAGCTTGATTTCCGAGGAATGGCCTCCCCTGCATGTGAACCGGCACTTTTACGCTGGCCAAAGAAAGCACTGTTGGTCCAAAATCAATGGAACTGACGAGCTGATCATTAACCGATCCGGGTTTCAGGTTGCCGGGCCAGCGGATGATCAAGGGAATATTCAGGCCCGAATCGTATAACCAGCGTTTGGCACGCGGGAGTCCGTCGCCATGATCGCCCCAAAAGAAAATAATGGTGTTTTCAGCTTCGCCTTCTTTTTCCAATTCAACCAGTAATGCGCCAACCACCGAATCAAGCCGGGCAGTATTATCATACATTTTAGCGAGGTTACGGCGAACAATTTCGGTATCTGGATAATATGGCGGAACTTTAACTGATTTCGGATCAGTTTTCACATTACTGATATCCCAGTTTTGGCTTTCATGAGTTCCAAGGTGATTGAATACAGCAAAAAATGGCTGGTTCTTATCAGGCCGGTTTTTATAGTGGGCTGTTTTACTGCAATCATCCCAAATACTTTCCGGCACCGGATCTTTGGCAAACTGGTAATCGGTTTTCGAATTGTTGGTGCAATAATAACCTGCCACCCTCAAATATTCGGTAAAGGCTTTCACATAGTGCGGCGGAACAGCAGTAAACTCCACCGGATTTTCCACCGAACGGCGGTAACTCGTGGTTCGCATGTGCATACATCCGATGGAGGTTTGGTACATTCCGGTAATTATTCCAGCCCGGCAAGGTGCAGAAATGGCTGCCGTGGTAAAAACATTGGTAAACCGCACACCCTGACTGGCCAGCTTGTCAATATGTGGAGTTTGTGCCACTTTATCGCCATAACAGCCCAGGTGCGGGCTGAAATCTTCAGTCGAAATCCAGATGATGTTGGGGCGCTGTTGCGCATTGGGTTGTGTCTGTGCGGTAAAAGGTAAGGCTGCTGTCAACAGTGAAGGAATCAGGCCTGCAAGTAGCTGATGCTTGTTACTTCGATTCATTGGATATCAGTTTTAGTTTTTGGTTATCAGTTTGGTTTGATTCCGGAAATGGTTTCGAGAGCTGCTTTCATTTTTACAACCCTGTTTGCTTCTTTTCCGGCCAGATTAACCCTCTCGCCCAAATCGTCGGAAAGATGATACAATTGATCTTCACCCGATCGGCCAGTTTCAGTTCCGGTTAATGGCATATATGATTCGCCTTTATATTTAGGTATCAAAACCCAATCGCCTTGTTTGTATGCCAGATTACCCATACCTTCAATCACTAAATCAGATCTGCCCGTTTTTGTTTTACCCAGCAATGCCTGAAGGACATCTTTGCTGTCAACATTTTTATCAATTTTTTGTCCAAGCAGGTCAGAAAACGATGCCAGAAAATCCATCTGGCAAACCAGAGCATCAGAAACTCCCGGTTTTATTGCGCCCTTCCAGCGGACAATAAACGGAACACGCGTTCCTCCTTCAAACATACTGTATTTTCCACCGCGTAAAGGTCCGGCCGGAATATGGTTTCCCAGCAATTCAACTGCCTGATCTTTATAACCATCGTCTATTACAGGCCCATTGTCGCTCGAAAAAATAATCAGGGTATTTTCGTTCAGTCCCATCTCCTCCATTGCATCAAGCATTTTCCCGATGCACCAGTCGGCTTCTAAAATGGCATCTCCGCGAGGACCCATGCCGGATTTTCCGACAAACCTGGAATTTGGAACACGGGGAACATGGGGTTGATGCAGGGCATAATAGAGAAAGAATGGTTTTGTCCGGTTGGCCTTTATAAAACCGATGCTTTTGGTTAAAAAAGTGTCTGCCATATTTTCGTCAATCCAATGGGCAGATTTTCCTCCTTTCATATAGCCGATTCGAGAAATGCCGTTCACAATACTAAAGTCATGTCCATGACTGGGATGCATCTTCAGTAATTCCGGATTTTGTTTCCCGGTGGGTTCACCGGTAAAATTCTCCTTATAACTTACCGAGATAGGATCTTTCGGATCGAGATCAACCACAAGTCCATTTTCAAGATAAACACAAGGAACACGGTCGTTAGTTGCAGCCTGAATAAATGAGTAATTAAAACCTGTTTCATTTGCCCCCGGTACCACTTTTTGATTCCAATCTGTATTTCCGTTGCCCAGTCCGAGGTGCCATTTCCCCACTACCCCCGTTGTATATCCGGCATTTTGCAGCATGCGTGGTAATGTCAGGGATTGTGGTTCGATGATTAAAGGGGCGTCGCCAGGAAGAACGGCAGCCTTCTTCCGCCAGGGATAAATTCCGGTGAGCAAGGCATAGCGACTTGGTGTACAGGTAGCAGAAGTGGCAAAGCCATTGGTGAAACGCAGGCCTTCTTTAGCCAGACGATCTATATTGGGCGTTGAAATATGTTTGGCTCCATAACAACTCACATCGCCATAACCCAGGTCATCGGCCAGTATAACCAAAATGTTGGGTTGCTTTTGAATTGTCCTCTGTGAAAAGACCGTTGTTGAAAGCAAGCTTACTCCCGCTGTTGTGGTTAAAAATAAATTGAATTTTAGCATATACTGGTAGTTTTAAAATCCATTATTCAGATAAAAACTGATACTGTCCACTTTTAACAGCAATTAACTGATAACCGTTCTCCTCACGGATAAATTGGACCTTATTTGATACTGAAATTTCCAGTCCACTTTCAGTAATCTTTTTTCCTTTCAGGACAGGCACATAAACCGTGGCCCGGCAACCAACCGGAACTGTCACCTGCAAGGAGAATTGTTGATTTTCATTTTTCCAGTGAATACCTGCCTCGCCATAAGCAGTTTGGTTGAAATACTTCGCAAATGTTAGATCGGCAACCGGTTGTGGATGAAAAATAATATGCCTGTAGCCGGGTTCATCCTGATCGGCATTCATTCCGGCAAGTTTCCGGTATAACCATACCAGACCGCCTCCGAACATCGGGTGATTGTGCGAACCCTCTTCGCTCCATTGTTCGCGTGAGGTGGTAGAGCCGAGTTCTAGCCAGTGTCCGTATCCGGGTTCATCTTTCTGGTTTATGGCTTCATAAGCCAAATCGTGCATCCCGTTTTCGGAGAGGACTTCGAAAAAGAATTGAGTACCAAAAATACCGGTATCCAGATGTCCTTTGTTCGCTTTGATGTCGGCTTTCAATGCCGCAATCACCCTCGGATATTGGTCGGCAGGAACTCCCATTTTCAGGGCAAAAATGTTTCCACCGGCTTTTCCGTAGGCGCTATTTTTTTCGTCGTAAAAACGTTTCCAGAAAGCTTTCCGGGTTTGTTCGGCCAGACCGGCATATTTTTTTGCCTCGGCGGTTTTACCCAAAACTTTGGCTGTTTGTGCGGTCAGGTCGGCACAGCGCCAGAAGTAGAACGTATGAACCATTTCATCGGCTGGTAAATCACCGGGAGTGACCCATTCGCCAAGGTTGTACCATTTCAGGATTTTGCCATCGTTGCCGGTGCGTTTCGAAAACATGATCCCATCCTGACCGACCCAGGTCTGCATGTAGCGGATGTATTCTTCCATTCCCTCGAAATTCTCAGACAGCATATCGCGCGAACCGGTGTGCAGGTAAAATTCCCAGGGCATAATACAAATGGCCGATCCCCAGGCCACGCCACCACCGCAACCCGGTTGCCAGGGAGCGCCGTTGGGCACGTATCCGGTTTCTTTATCCTGTGCCCCCAGCATGTCAGCAATCCATTTCTGGTAAAAGGCTTTCGCATCGAAATTGTGCATCACGGTAATACAGGCCACCTGCCCGTCGCCGGTGTAGCCATTGCGTTCGCGGTGCGGACAATCGCTGGCCAGCCCCCCGTGCATGTTGTCTTTCTGGCTCTGTTTCCAGATTTCGTTAATCCGGTTGAAAAGTGTATTGGAAGTTTCAAATTCAGCCGATTCGGGAACATCGGTATAAACTGATTCGGCAACAATGTTTTCAGGTTTTAACTCGCCATACCAGTTCCTGATTTCCACACCGCTGAACACAAACCAGTTGAAGCGGGGCGCATAATTTTCAGGACCATTGCCTTTAAAAATGTAGGTATTATCTCCTGAATATAGGTTGCCGTTAAATGAAATATCAATGCGATGTCCGGCAAGGGCGGAAACATTTTTCAACCTTACCCAGCCCGAAATTTCTTTGCCAAAGTCAACCTTATAGTTACCATTTGCCATTTTTTCAATTTTTACCGGCTGAAGCTGTTCCATCACCTTGTCGGTTGGCGAAGTATGAGCCATCAGCTTTCCGAAAGGCGCTTTACGGATGGCAACTTTTTCCCAGCTTTCATCTGAAAAAGCAGGCTTGCACCAATTTGGTTGCTCCAAACGGGCATCGTAGATTTCGCCATAGTAAACCATGTTTTTCAGGATAGGGCTTTTAGCCGCCTTCCAGCTTTCGTCGCTCGCTATAACTTCTTCCGAACCATCGGTGTAAGTGATATGCAATTGGCCAATGAAACGGGGCGTTCCGTAGCCTTCGCACCAAAAAATGCGCGGATTGTAAAATCCGTTTCCCAAGATGGCGCCGATGGCATTTTCACCCTTCGACAGCATCGAAGTCACATCGTAGGCCAGGTACATCACTTTATATTCCTTGAAATTATCCTCCACATTGATGAGCATTTGCCCCAGCAGCGGACGCTTGCCATAGTTGGTAATATTGGGTACCAGCACATCGTTACCGGTTTTCTGTCCATTCACATAAAATTCGAAATAGCCCAGGCCAGTCACAAAAGCCACGGCGCTTTTAACCTTTTTTTCAATCCTGAATGATTTTCGGAGCATGGGAGCGGCAGTACCAAAATCATCGAACTTCTGGCCGGGAAAATTGGGACGTTTGAAATGCTCTTCACCTTCCCAGGGGGCGCCAATCCATTTGGCTGTCCATTCCGAAGGAGAAAGGATTCCCATTCGCCAAAATGCCGGTTCGCTCCAACTGGAAACGGTTCCGTTTTTATCCCAGACACGTACCTGCCACCAACATTCGTTGCGCGACTGCAATGGTTTTCCGGCATAATGCACCCGGTTATTTTGTTCTCCGGAAACTTTTTGACTGTCCCACAAATCGGGTTTTTCCAACTTATTTATTGAGGTTGCCACCCTGATTTGCCAGGCGGTTTGTGTTTGTCCGCGCTCACCTTTTCCGGCAAGGTTAATCCATGCCAGGCGGGGTTGGGCAACATCAACCACCGACGGATTTTGCAGGTATTCGCAGGTGAGTTTTTCAGGAGTGATTTTGGCCTGCACAGCTATGCCGGGAAGTACGAGTAGAATTAAAAAGAGAAATCGTTTCATGGTATTTAGGTTTTACTTGGGTATTGGTCGTTAATTTTCAAATTTACAACTGGTTAATAAGGTTAGTTTGTTGTGATGCAAAATGTGCTACTAAGGTTAAAAAAAAATAAGTTCTTTCAGGATGATAAGTTCTATTTGAGCCAATGCCTGCTCTATCCATCATTGTAAGAGTTTTACAAGCCTGATGGCTTTTATCATTCCGGCGTTATGATTGTGCTTTTCAAGAAGTTTGATGCTTAAAATCAGATCGCCGGATTCGACTTTACCTGTTGCTACCGAATTCCACGACCAGGTCCTTTCGACCGATTCGGTTCGGGGAATCCAATCCCGGTCGGGCAATATTTCAGAATCGAATGGCTCACTCATTGTAAACGGCAGGTTGATTGAGTTCAGCCGAATCTGAAACTGACTTCCAATTTCAGAGACCGGGCAGCCATATTGAATTTCGATCCGGTACGTACTTGCATTTTTCATCTTCAGCTTCCAGTAAACCGAATCACCGTTCTGAACCCAGTTTTCGGTGTGCGACTGGTTGGGATGTATGCTAGAATATTTCACCTTCCCCGACAAAATAGCATCCTGAACTGGCAGGGTAATGCTTTTTTCGTCATCAAATCCAGCTTCTATGGTAGTTTCAGGCCGATATTGCGAAACGAGTTCCTTCTCCCATTTCAGGTAAACCTTTACCAATTCGTTCCTGATTTCGGGGTGCTTTTTAGAGACATCCACCTTTTGTGAAGGATCGTTCTGAAAATCGAACAACAAGGTATCCTTTCGGCCGGCAACCAGTCGGTAATTGTTATTCCTTACCGAACCTTCACATGATTTCAAGGGCTGATTACCTTGTCTCGAAAAAATGAAGCGATCAAATGGTTTTTTACTTTTCAGGATAAGCGGTGTAAGGTTTTTTCCATCAATGGGTCGCTCAAAGTTGAAGCTGATTTTGCATAAATCGAGCATCGTTGGCAGCATATCAATATTCTGTGCCAGTTGTTCGGTCACCCCGGGCTTAATTTTGCCCGGCCACGAAATGTAGAAAGGCACACGCATTCCACCTTCGTCCACCGAGCCTTTTTTGCCTTTCATGGCTCCGTTGTAGCGAAAGGTATTCGGGCCATTGTCCGACATAAAGATCACAATCGTGTTCTCCCGCAATTTCATTTCTTCCAGCCGGGTTAAAATCCGTCCGATGTTTTCATCCATGTTTTCGACCATCCCGTAAATGCAGGCCAATTCATTGTCCAAACCTTTTTCCTTGTATTTCCTGAAGTATTTTTCGGGAACCTGAAATGGCGAATGCGGCACATTGTATGGCACATAGCAGAAAAATGGCTTGTCTTTGTTCTTCTGAATAAAATCAAGCGCCTGATCGGTAAAATAGTCGGTTGAATACCCCTTCGATTTAATTTCCTCATCGTTGTGCTGATAAATGGCATCGTAATAATACCCGAGATGCCCCATTAAAAAACCGGTGAATTCATCAAATCCCTGGTGGTTTGGGTGCTGCTGAAAATATGCCCCGTTGTGCCACTTGCCAAAACATCCGGTTGAATACCCATAGGTTTTCATGATTTCGGCCATAGTGGTTTCTTTCGGATTCATGTTTTCGTAACCCTGCGAAACCGATGAGACCCCTGTGCGAAGGAAATACCTTCCGGTAAAAATTTCGGAACGGGTTGGTGCGCTCAATGGGCAGGCATAAAAGCGGTTAAAGCTCAAACTTTGTTGAGCCAAACGGTTCAGGACAGGTGTATCAATCAGCGGGTTTCCGTTGGCATTCACATCGCCCCAGCCCATGTCGTCGGCCAGGATGAAAACGACGTTGGGTTTTGGCTGTGCAATTGCTGTACCTGTCCATAGCGGAAAACTTAAAAAGCAGATGGTTTTTATATTGGGTATTGGCATGGTTACTTTTTATTAAATCAATTTCAATTATACCAGAAACTTTTCCTGAAATCTCAATTTATTTCAATCGTGATTGAAATACTCAATTCGACTTCTTCTTTTGATCCGGATGACAGTTTACACAGCCAACAAAATGAATATCGTTCGAACTGGCCGGATTGGCATACGTCGTATTCATTGTACGGACATCGAGCCGGCAGTTTTTGGAAACATCAGAATGGCATTTGTCGCACGAGTTGCGCTGATTATTGGAATGTGGCTCGTGGCAAGCGTTGCAACTGATTCCCTGATGCACGCCAACCGGGGTATGATCATCGCTGGTACCTACCTCGTGCCACACCGAAGGCGCATGACATTGCACACACAAGCGATAAACCGGATCGGCAGGAGTTTGAACGGTATCGCCGAAAAGCACCATATCCGGTCTTGGCAATTGCTCCAACTGGAAATGCTTTTTTTCGTGACGGCTGTAAAAACCCACTGAATTTTTAGTCAGATTGCGTGCATAAAAAATGTTGTTCGGATTCGCAAAATCGGGTTGCCTTACGGTTTCGCCCGGAGCATGAATCTGGTGACAAGCCATACAGGGAATAACCGGCTGCCTGGTTTTTTCGGGTTCGATCAGTTTCCAGGGGCCTTGTTGCGAGATGGGATCAACTAAATCAGCAGTAGTTTTTTCGTAAAACATGCCGTGACACCTCAAACAGTCACCATTGAGTTGTTCTGTTTTGTTGTGGGTTTCGTGCAGGAAAATATCGGCATAACCAGCCGAGTGACCTCCTGACTTCCAGTTTGTAAATTCCGATTCATGGCAGTTTTTGCAGCGCTCCATCGTTTGGAGCAGTTGCAATTCTGTCATCCGAAGGTTTTCGCTCGCGACATCGGTCTTCATGTGGGTAAAAACCATTCCTGATTTTTCCTTCAGGCTGTGTAACCCATTGCTCAATGCCGTGCCATGACACTCAAAACAAGAGATATCGCGGTGTGCCGAAGCTTCCCATGTGTTGAACGAAGGGTTGATTTCGTGGCAACTCAAGCAGGTCTTTTGTGGCGAAGCAACTGACCAATAGGTGTAAAAGCTTCCTGAAATCAGGAAAAAGCCTGCTATCACAATTCCGGCGATTAAGAATATCCGGTATAATTTTCTTTGTTTCATTTACCTACAATTTTAGATGGGTTCCTTTCCAGAGTTTCACAATTTGGTCGCCCACATAAAATCCCAGAGCCATGATCGTTAACGCAGGATTAAAGCCACCGTTGGTCACCATCAGGCTTCCATCGGCCACAAAAACATTTTCGATTTCGTGCAATTGCCCCAACTTGTTGGTCACCGAAGTTTGTTTGTCGTTTCCCATGCGGCATGTTCCGGCCTGATGCTGGCCTCCGCTAAGCCCGGCACCTCCGCCAATTTCCTTCCAAACCCTGTAAGCTCCGGCTTCGATCAGCCATTCCTCACAACGATCGGCAACGAACTCACATACTTTTCGGTCGGCAGGGTGACGCGTACCCATCAATTTCCCTACAGGTAATCCCCAATAATCTTTCACTTTGGGATCAACGGTTATGCGCGCTTCAAAATTGGGTATCTCCTGACAGGGACCCTTCACGCTCATGACCCGTTTATAGTTTTGCCGGTGAAAATCCTTGTGGTCTTTTCCCCACGAGGGCGATCCGGGAGGCCGCTGATTGGTAAAAAGGTAGGGCAACCTGAAAAATTCGTTGGCCATCATTCCGCCGCCAATGATTCCGTCGTTTCCGTGGTTAAAATCGGAAATCGCGACACAGGCACCGGGACCAACATCATCGTAAAGGTCTCTGTCGAATAAACCAACCGCACCGGTATAGGCATGTCCCTGAAGGTTACGGCCTACCCAGTCGAAATTATTTCCGGCGCCATTCGGGAAAAGCTTCGATTTGGAATTGAGCAGCAAGCGCGCCGTTTCGGTAGCCGATCCTGAAACAACCACCAAATCGGCAGTCTGAATTTGCCCTTTACCGTTTTCGTCGAAATATTTGATACCTGTGGCCTTTCCCTGGTCGTTCATCATGATTTCAGCCACCTGGCAGTTGATGCGCAATTCGCAATTGCCCGATGCCAAAGCCACAGGAATAACGGTGTTGTGCGTTCCGCATTTGGCATTCACCGGACAGGCAAATCCAACACAAGTGCGCATCCGGTAACAGGCCGGGCGACCGTTGTATGGAATGGAATTTCGCAGCATGGGAATCGGGAACGGGTGCCATCCCCGTCGCTGTGCAGCTTCATAAAGCATTTTTCCTTCGCGGTTGAATTCAAATGGCGGCATCGGGAGGTGTTTCTTTCGTTCAGGAACAAAGGGATTTTGAGGGTCCTGACCTGAAACGCCAATTTCCCATTCAGCCTTTTCATAGTAGGGTTCGAGGTCTTCGTAGCTTATGGGCCAGTCCTCCAGGGTTGAACCTTCTACATGGCCGTAAATGGTTTTCATCCTGAAATCCTGCGGCATAAACCGCCATGCCATAGCACCGTAGCTTACCGTGCCCGAACCCACACAGGCAGCGTTGTTGTTATATGCTCCTTCGTGCGGATAAACCAAAGTTTCTTTTCCACTGCGGTGATCAACAAATATCCGCCAGTGTTTGTCGCGGTGGGGACCGAAAGCGTTGCCCAGCACGGTGGTTCGTTGTGAAATCAGTTCATCATCGTTGTGGTCATCGTATTTTGCCCATCCGCCACGTTCGAATAAAACAACAGAAAGTCCGTTGGTTGCCAGTTCTTTGGCCACGGGGCCTCCTCCTGCTCCTGCGCCAATGACAACGGCATTTACATGGGAGTTTGTCATTTCGCAAAGGCATTTAAGGTTTCACAACGGGAAGCATAACGGTTCTGTCCGATGATGTGTGGGAAGTCGATCCGTATCATTTTATAACTGACGTAGTCTCTGTTGCCCCCATGTCGGGGCGAACCGTAGAAGCCCTGCATCGAATGGTCGCGGATCATCCGGAAGAAACGCGATGCCGGGTTTTCTTTCCAGTATTCGCCTTCGATGGAGTTCTTCTCCATCAGCTTCAGCACTTCGGTTTGCCTGTTCCATTCGAGTTTTTCGAAAGGCTGACTGAATTTTTCATGGCAATACTGGTTCAAGGCAGCAATTCCGTTGCGGTAGGTTTCCTGAAAATTGCTGTAAAATCCGACCAACTGCTTATCTATGAAATTAATGACTCCGGCATCGGTAGCGCCGGGATCCTGGTCGCCAGGAATAATCTGTTCGGCAAGGGCGATGATGGTTTCAGCTTCTTCGGTGGTTAAAAAGCGCCAGACCGACTTTTGAGAACCGCCGCAGGCCGGAAACAACAACAGGCTTCCGCTTGCCAGACTAAGCGACTGAATGAATTTTCGCCGGGTAATGTTCATAGGCAGTTAAGATTAGGTTTCGTAGTTTGGTCCTGATAAAGGTAAAAATATTCTTCTTTTATAAAGACTTATCACATTTTATCGTTTACACCAGTAGGTCGCTGTATATAGACGCCCAAGGTTCTCTCATCTTTCTGATCAGCATACTATTAGCCACATCATTGTTGATGAATTTTTCAGTTTTTGGATCCCAATCGAGGTCTTGTTGAAGTTTCATGGCTATGTTTCCCAAATGCGACATGGTAATTGAGCGATGTCCAATTTCGGCTGGTGCAATGGTTTCTTCACGTGAAATAACACAATCAACGAAGTTCCTGAAATGGTTTTCGCTTTTGTAAAGGTTGATTTCGGAAGGCGTGATTACCGTATCTTTCAGGTTTTCAGGAAAAACCTGATGGCTTCCGCGATTGGCCCAGGCCCATCCCTTTGTTCCGTGAAAAGTTACCCCACCTTTAACCTTATTCGAAATAATGAGTTTTACCCCATTGGCATAAAGGCATTCGAAATAGAATTCCGTGGCTGTATTCCAAACCGGATGGGAAGCCCACTCTGCCTTCGCATTTTGAATTTTTACCGGGCCGGTAAGTTCGGTTCCCATTCCCCACTGAGCGATGTCGGGGTGATGACCACCCCAATCAGTAACCTGTCCGCCTGAATAATCGAGTACCCAACGGAAGTTAACATGAGTACGTGCCGGGCAATAGGGCGCATCAGGGGCTGGTCCGAGCCAGGTATTATAATCGAATCTCTCCGGAACCGGAATAGTATTGGTAAGGTGACCTGTTTTTCCAAAGTCGGGAGTACCGCCTGGCAAACCGCATTCAACGGTTTGTAATTGCCCAATCCGTCCATTTCTCACCAGTTCACAAACTCTCCTGAAATTTTCATCGGAGCGTTGCTGGCTGCCAGTCTGAAAAATGACTTCATACTTTTTTACTGCATTGGCCATTGCACGGCCTTCCGGAATGGTTAACGCGAGTGGTTTCTGGCAATAGATGTCTTTCCCAGCTTTTGCGGGGAATAGAATGCCAATGATCGGGCAACACCACTTCTACTGCATCAATATCTTTTCTCTCAATAACTTCCCTGAAATCTTCGAATCCCTTACAGCCCGTATATTTTTTGCCTGCTAATTTGGAGTAATAGCCATTGACCAGATTAAGACCGATATCTCGTCCTCCTGGTCTGCCATCCCAGTATCCGGTGCTTCGTTTGTTTACATCGCATATAGCAGTAATCTGCACCCGCTTGTCGGTTATAAAATCATTGATGTCGTTCATTGCCTGATTGCCGGAGCCGATAAATGCCAGATTAATCCGGTCGGAAGGAGCTGTATGTCCGCTCTTTCCTCGTGCACAAGCTGAAATAATAGTAGGTACCACAATTACAGAGGCAGTTGCTGTCCCTGAAATTTTAATAAAATCCCGTCGGTTTAGGTTTTTCATCTTATGTTTTTTTATTCTTCTAAAAGTACAGTTTTTTAGATTCAGTGATTGCTATTCATACCTAAATACAATTTCATCGTTTTCAATCTCAACAATCACTTTCGTGCGGTTTTCCATTCTTCCTGAAAGGATTTCCTTCGACAAATCGTTGATCAGGTATTTCTGGAGCATCCGTTTTACCGGCCGTGCGCCGTGTGTTGGATCGTAGCCCACCGCAGCCAGCCAATCTATGGCTTCTTCCGACAATTCGATGGTGAACTGATTATCCGGAATCCGCTGCAGAATCATGTTTAGCTGTAATTTTACAATCTTCCGTACATCTTTTCGGGTTAGCGGGGTGAACATGATGACTTCATCAATCCGGTTCAGGAATTCAGGAGAAATGGTTTTTCGAAGCATATCGAACAAATCAGTGCGGGTTTGTTCCTCAATCTGGGCATGGTTCCTTTCATTCATCTGCTCAAACCGATCCTGAATCAGGTGCGAGCCCAGATTCGATGTCATGATGATAATGGTGTTTTTGAAATTGGCAACACGGCCTTTGTTGTCGGTCAGACGGCCATCGTCGAGCACTTGCAGCAACACATTGAATACATCCGGATGCGCTTTTTCAATTTCGTCGAAAAGGATCACAGAATAGGGTTTCCGGCGGACAGCTTCAGTCAGTTGGCCACCTTCGTCGTAACCGATATATCCCGGAGGCGAACCAATGAGCCGGGTAACCGAGAACTTTTCCTGATATTCCGACATATCAATTCGGGTCAGCATATTTTCGTCGTCGAACAGGAATTCGGCCAAAGCCTTCGCCAGTTCTGTTTTTCCGACACCGGTAGTTCCCAGAAAAATGAAAGAACCTATCGGACGTTTTTCGTCCTGAAGCCCTGCCCTGCTTCGCCTGACTGCATCGGCGACAGCCCGGATGGCTTCGTACTGACCGATTACCCGCTGGTGCAATTCGTCTTCGAGGTGTAGTAATTTTTCTCTTTCACTCTGCAACATACGCGAAACAGGAATTCCTGTCCAGCGCGACACAATTTGCGAAATATCTTCTGCATCAACCTCTTCCTTTATGAGGTGTTGAGATTTATTGCTGCTTAATTCTGCTTTCAGTTTTTCAATTTCAGTTTCAGCTTCGCCAATTTTTCCGTACCTGATTTCGGCCACCCTTCCAAAATCGCCCGACCGTTCAGCCTGTTCAGCTTCCAGTTTCAGTGATTCGATTTCCTGTTTCTTTTGCTGAATGCCATCAATCAGCGATTTTTCGAGCTGCCACTGAGCCCTGAATTTCGATTGTTCCTGTTTCAGGTTGGCAATTTCTTCATTCAGCACCGAAAGTTTCTTCTCATCTTTTTCACGTTTGATGGCTTCCCGTTCAATTTCGAACTGCATAATTTTGCGGTCAATTTCATCCAGTTCCTGTGGTACCGAATCCATTTCGAGGCGCAAACGGGCGGCGGCTTCGTCCATCAAATCAATCGCTTTATCGGGTAGAAACCGTTCAGTAATATACCGTTGCGAGAGTTCGACTGAAGCAATAATTGCCTCATCTTTAATCCTGACTTTGTGGTGATTTTCGTACCGTTCCTTCAGTCCCCGTAAAATGGCAATAGCGCTCAGCGTATCCGGTTCGTCCACATTCACGATCTGGAAACGGCGTTCCAAAGCCTTGTCTTTTTCGAAATATTTCTGATATTCATTCAATGTGGTTGCCCCAATGGCACGCAACTCACCCCGCGCCAGTGCAGGTTTCAGAATATTGGCGGCATCCATTGCTCCTTCGCTTTTTCCGGCGCCAACCAGGGTATGTATTTCATCAATAAAAAGGACAATCTCTCCTTCGGCGCCAATGACCTCGTTCACCACCGCTTTGAGTCGTTCTTCAAATTCGCCTTTGTATTTTGCTCCGGCAATCAGAGCGCCCATATCGAGTGAGAAAAGCTGTTTCGATTTCAGGTTTTCGGGTACATCGCCACGAACAATCCGCTGGGCCAGACCTTCGGCAATGGCTGTCTTTCCGGTTCCGGGCTCGCCAATCAGGATGGGGTTATTTTTTGTTCTTCGGGATAAAATCTGAAGGATGCGGCGTATCTCGTCGTCGCGGCCAATAACAGGATCAAGCTTTCCATAACGGGCCTGCTGATTAAGGTTCACTGCAAAACGGTTGAGCGAATCGAATTTATCTTCGGCGCTCTGACTGTCAACTTTTGCTCCTTTACGGAGTTCTTTGACGGCAATTTCCAACTCTTTCTTTGTAACTCCTGAATCTTTTAACATCCGGCTAATGGTATCACCGGTTTCAAGCAAACCCATTAAAATATGCTCGACCGATACAAACTGGTCGTTCATTTCCTGCATAATGGCAATTGACTTTTGCATGGCCTTATTGGCATCCGACGATAAATAGGGTTCGCCTCCGGTAACTTTCGGGTAGCTTTCGACAATCCGGTCGAGCGCCTGTTGGATAACCACAGGATTTGCTCCCAGCTTTTTCAGTAAAAATCCGATCACATTTTCAGCTTCATGAAAAAGCCCTTTCAGGATATGTCCGGTTTCGATGGCTTGCTGCTTGTTGCCCTGGGCCACCACAAAAGCATGCTGGACGGCTTCCTGCGATTTGATGGTGAAATTGTTGAAATTCATGTCTTCGGTTTGAATTGTTTCCTGAATAAAGATACACAGAAAAGGTTGTCAAATCTATTGCCATTTTGGATTCTTTTGCATCACGGCCAAATTAACTTGAAATGAGAGGTTGTATGGAAATAATTTCATAAATAATGGGAAAAGAAAGAAAATTTGGCTGATTATAAATGTTAAAACAGAGTCAGGGCCTGACTTGGAGTCAAACCCTGATAAAACAGCACACAAAAAAAAGGGATGAATCACTTCACCCCTTTCCTCACAAAACCAAACCTATTCCTATGAAAAAAACCTAATGTTATACTTCTTGCCAATAATTTCTCTGCAAAGATACATTTCAGTACAGTTAACGGGTATGAATGATGGTTAAGAAATGTTAAGTTTTTAAAAAATATTTTTGAATAGCTTGGAACATCGGCACATTCATTTATAATTCATGAAACTTCATTTACTTTTGATAAATCATTACCCAATTGACCCAAACTGGCATGGCGTCCGAAAAACATTTGCCACATTAACTTAAAGGAAAATACAGCGACAACCGGGAATGTCATGTTCAAACTGATTGGCTTTTAGTCTGGCTTACAGATGTGCAAAATAATGAAATTTGGTTGACCAGAACCTACATTATTCTGAAAAAATGAACTATTTTTGCACAAAAATTTTAATCTACTTACTACATATCAATAATTTATAAATTAACACTCTATGACAAAGTACGTTTACACGTTTGGAAATGGTTCGGCCGAAGGAAAAGCTGACATGAAGAACTTACTTGGGGGCAAAGGCGCAAACCTTGCAGAAATGAATCTGATTGGCGTTCCTGTTCCTCCGGGTTTCACCATCACTACTGATGTTTGTACCCTTTACAATAAACTGGGAAGAGATCATGTTGTAGCCTTGATTAAAGCTGAAGTTGAAGCAGCTATCGCTCAGGTTGAGGCCCAAACCGGTGGCATTTTTGGCGATTCAACCAACCCGCTTTTAGTTTCGGTACGCTCAGGCGCACGCGCTTCGATGCCCGGAATGATGGATACCATTCTGAACCTCGGATTGAATGATACCGTGGTGGAAGGCATGGCTAAAAAAACCGGTAATCCACGTTTCGTCTGGGATAGCTACCGTCGTTTCGTGCAAATGTACGGCGATGTGGTTCTCGACATGAAACCAACTTCAAAAACCGACATTGATCCTTTCGAAGAAATTTTGGAAGAAGTCAAGCATCATGAAAATGTAATTAACGACAATGAACTTTCGGTTGAAGCTCTCAAGGATTTGGTTATCAAATTCAAAGCTGCTGTGAAAGCAAAAACCGGTCACGATTTTCCTGAAAGTTCTTATGAACAGCTTTGGGGTGCAGTTTGTGCTGTATTCAACAGTTGGATGAACGACCGTGCCATTTATTACCGTCAGTTAAATCAGATTCCTGAAGAATGGGGAACCGCTGTTAACGTTCAGGCAATGGTATTTGGCAACATGGGACTTACTTCAGGAACAGGTGTTTGCTTTAGCCGTGATGCCGGAACCGGTGAAAACATGTTCAACGGCGAATACCTGATCAATGCCCAGGGCGAAGATGTGGTGGCTGGTATCCGTACCCCGCAGCAGATTACACTCGAAGGTTCGAAACGCTGGGCTGTATTGGCCGGAGTTTCTGAAGCCGACCGTGCTGCCAATTATCCTTCTTTGGAAGAAGCTATGCCAGCTATGTATAAAGAATTATTCGACATTCAGAATAAACTTGAGGTTTACTTCAAGGATATGCAGGATATGGAATTCACTATTCAGGAAGGTAAAATGTGGATGCTGCAGACCCGAGGCGGAAAACGCACCGGAGCTGCCATGGTACAAATTGCCATTGACATGCTGAAAGAAGGCCTGATTGATGAAAAAACAGCTATCCTTCGCGTAGAACCAAACAAACTCGACGAATTATTACACCCTGTTTTCGATAAAAAAGCGATTAAAGCTGCCAGAGTATTGGCAAAAGGATTGCCTGCATCTCCGGGTGCGGCAACCGGCCAGATTGTATTCTTTGCCGACGAGGCCGAAGAATGGGTAGCACAAGGTAAAAATGTTGTTTTGGTCCGTATCGAAACTTCTCCTGAAGACCTTCGCGGTATGAACGTGGCCAAAGGTATTTTAACTGCCCGTGGCGGTATGACCTCGCACGCTGCCGTTGTGGCACGTGGAATGGGCAAATGCTGCGTATCGGGTGCAGGCGCCTTACAAATTGATTACAAACTGCGCACCATGACTGTTGATGGAAAAACATTTCAGGAAGGTGATTTCATATCATTAAACGGAACAACCGGCGAAGTTTACGAAGGTAAAATTGCAACTATTGATCCGGAATTGAGTGGATACTTTGGTGAATTAATGACCATTGCTGATAAATATAAACGGATGGCTGTCCGTACCAACGCCGACACCCCGAAAGATGCACAAATCGCACGAAATTTCGGTGCACAGGGTATTGGACTGACCCGCACAGAGCACATGTTCTTCGAAGGCGAACGTATCAAAGCCATGCGCGAAATGATTTTGGCCGACGATGTTGCCGGACGCGAACTAGCTCTCGAAAAATTGTTGCCGATGCAGCGTAGCGATTTTGAAGGTATTTTTGAAGCGATGGCTGGCTACGGCGTGACTATTCGTCTGCTCGATCCGCCATTACACGAATTTGTACCTCACGAAGAAGCTAATCAGCTCGAAATGGCCAAAGAAATGGGTATTTCAGTTGAGCAGGTCAAACAAAAAGTGGAAGGTTTACACGAGTTTAACCCTATGTTGGGTCACCGTGGTTGCCGTTTGGGAATCACATATCCTGAAATTACAGCCATGCAGGCGCGTGCCATTATCGAAGCTGCCCTTAACCTGAAAGCGAAAGGTGTTGATGCCCGTCCTGAAATTATGGTTCCACTTGTAGGTACAGTTGCTGAGTTGAAAAACCAGACTGAGATTATCCGTAGTGTGGCTGAAAAAGTATTTGCTGAAAAAGGCGACCGTATTGCTTACCAGGTAGGTACCATGATCGAAATTCCACGTGCTGCACTAACCGCCGACCATATTGCTGCCGAAGCTGAATTTTTCTCGTTCGGAACCAACGACTTAACTCAGATGACTTTGGGTTACTCGCGCGACGATGCCGGTAAATTCCTGCCTGATTATCTGAACCGGGGTATCCTGAAACAGGATCCTTTCCAGGTGATTGACCAGAATGGCGTTGGGCTTTTGATGGAAATTGGCGTAACACGCGGCCGTTCGACCAAACCCGATCTGAAAATTGGTATTTGCGGCGAACATGGCGGCGAACCAAGTTCGGTTGAATTCTGCGACAAATTAGGAATGAACTATGTAAGTTGTTCGCCATACCGCGTTCCTATCGCACGTTTGGCTGCTGCTCAGGCTAATATTAAACACAGTAAATAAGACGGAAGACGGAAGTCGGAAGACCGAAGTCCGGAGACCGAAGACGGAAGACTGAAGCTGTGAAACTGATAAAGAGGGAATGATCCGAAAGGGCTGTTCCCTTTTGTTATACATTTTTCTTTTGAATGATGGCCGGTATAGTCCGTACGATGATCAGGAGGTCTTTCCAGAATGGGTATTTTCGTTTAGCAATATCAGCATACTTATTATCCAGGCGTTTACGATCTTCAGACAATAAGGATTTATAACTTCTATGCGATTTAATCTTCCAAAGTCCGGTCAATCCGGCAGGGCCCTGAAAACGGTCGTTCCAATCGCTTACTGTAAGCATTTCAGCTTCAAAGAGCAGAATTGGCCGGTTTCCAACAAGCGACAAATCACCTTTGATAACGTTGATCAGTTGAAGCCATTTGTCAATACCTGTTTTATGGATGATATATCCCACTTTGGTTAGCCGGGGATCATTTTCGACATCTTTTTCAGAATATGCCGGATGGGCTTCTTTTAAATACTTGTTCAGGTGTGAAAGCTCCTGAAACCTTTTATCCGGATTGCTATACCTCGAACGTAAATGATATAAGTCGAATACCCAATAACCTGTCCCTACTCTTTTCGAGATGGAATATACTTTCCCGCGTGATTCAATTTTGATGGCAATGCCGATAAGAAGCAGTAAAGGTGATATTAGTAACAGTCCCAATAAAGCAAAAAGGAGATCAAAAGTCCGTTTAAAAAAAGGTGTATGGTAGAATTGGGGAGAGGATTGCGAAATCGAACCGTTATGGATTAAAGGTTTTATTTTTTTCAGGATAAGAATCCGGCTAATTATGGTTTCTGCACTGACAGGTTTAGTGTAAACATCATCAATTTTTAATTGAAGCGCCTTTTCTACCGTTTCCTGGTTCTTTTCATCGTCAAGAATCAGGAAAGGGATTTTTTTGCCTTTGTCAAACTGTTCAATCCAAAAGTTAAAAAAATTAAATGCGTCATCTCCCGATATATTTTTTTCACAGATGACCCCATCAGGCAATCCATTGGCCGTCACCCACTGTGCGACCGAAAATGGGTTGTCGGTTGTATTGATCTCAACAGTATAATTTTCGAATTTTATTGGGGAATTGAATTCCGGATCTGCCCCAATATGAATAATTTTCAATTTGACCTGATTGTTGGTTTCCATAGAAATAAAGTTTATCGAAGTATAATATTTTCAATGCGGATTATCAAATCATCAGGATTAAATGGCTTTACAATGTAATCATCAGCGCCAAGCTTCAAACATTGAACGCGAACCGTACTGTTGTCGTTGCCGCTAAGAACAATGATTGGTATATTTCTGAAATAGCCACTTTCTTTCAACCGTCGTATTAATTCAACTCCATCCAAGGTTGGTAACTGCAAATCAGTAATGATCAGATCAGGAAAATTACCCATTTGAAGCCAGGTGAGCGTTTCAAAACCATCTTCTTTCGTTTCAATAATGTACCTGCTGCTTAAAAACTGAATGAGGAGATTGGTGATGGATGACTTGACATCGGCAATGAGTATTTTTTTCATAATGTCAACTCTTTACTGGTTTTAATACAGTTGACCAAATTTATATAAAAAAAGCAATTAAACTGAAATAAATTAAATTGATGTATAAATTCGATTCTTTTTTTTAGTTTTATGCAATGCTTTTTATAAGTAAAAAATCTGGTTGCCACTGTTTCCCAACTTTGAAATCTCTGGAAAATAGTCATAAATGCAAAATCGCAGATATTTGTTTGAACTTACAAGCGCCCGGATATGCAGAATGAAATAAAAAACCTTATGCCAAAAATAAAGATTTTAAAAGAAGAGAATCCGGAAAAAATGGAAGATGCCCTAATTATTGGTCTTGCAGCTGAAATCATTTACCAGATTGAAGATTCGGTTCTTTTAATTAATCAGATTCTGGAACGAATTTCAATTCTGAAAGATATTCCATTTTGCGCATGCCTTGAACAAGGTTTTGATGGCTTGATGGTTGACGGATTTTATGCTTCATTTGCCGAATTGCAGAAAAATGAAGTTCAGTTGTCATTTTCTGAAATCAGTCTTGAAGTTCTCCAAACCGAAAGATTTCTGATCTTGGAAGAACCTGACTTTGAATCGTATGGATTTTCGTTCAGAATATCTGATCAAACATTTCAGCCAACTTCTGCATTGATTATTCCTTGTTTTTGCAAAGGCATTTATAATCGTTATTTTGTTTTTCTCGACAACAGCAAAACAGGCAACAGGTTTATTCCAATGCTCAAGCTTATGCAGCAGATTGTTCAGCTTGCAGCGGAAAGGCTTGTAAATATTTTTATGTACGGGGAATTGAACCGGTTGAACGGGGAACTCGACCGAAGAGTAAAGGAAAGAACTGAAGAACTCACCTTGACCAATAAAAGCCTGAACAGAGAAATTAATGAACGCAAGATCATCGAAAAGGCGTTGCGGGCTAATGAACGTAAACTTCGATCAGTTTACAACGCGGCCATTGATGTTTCGTTCATTACTTTTGATTTGTCGGATAAATACATCATCCGGAGTTTCAGTCCTGGCGCTGAAAAAATGTTTGGATTTTCTTCTCATGAAGTTATTGGAAAGCCTTTGGAAATCTTCCATTTATTGAACCATTCTGATTTTTTTCCTGCACTTCGAAATGATTTTGATGAGATTGGCTGGAGCCGTAAGGAAGAGATTGTTATGCGACGCAAATCGGGTGAGGATTTTACTGCTATGTTAACGGTTTATCCTTTGCTTAATGAAGATCTGAAGCTCATTGATGCACTGGCAGTTTGTATTGATATTTCTGAATTGAAGGAAACACAGAATCAACTGATAAAGGCTCGCGAAAAAGCTGAAGAAAATGACCGGCTTAAAACATCATTTCTTCAGAATATGAGTCATGAAATTCGTACACCGTTAAATGCTATTCTGGGTTTTGCAGATTTATTGCCTGTATATTTTACCAACAAAGCAACATTAAACAGATACACGGGTATTATTAAACAGAAAGGCACCGATCTGCTGGGTATCATCAATGATATATTAGATATTGCCTGTATTGAATCAGGACAAATCGTTCATAATCCGGAAAACTGCAGAATCAATGAGGTTTTTCTTGAAATAGAAAGTCAGTTTCGTGATAATCATAACCGAAAAAACAAAAATACTGTTAAATTTTCTCTTAAAGTACCTCAACATGTGAGGGATCTTGAGATCATTGTTGATCAGCTAAAGTTGAGGCAAATCCTGATTATTCTAATGGAAAATGCCTTTAAATTTACTTCTTCCGGAAAAATTGAACTTGGATGTGCATTAAGTAATCAGCAGGAACTGATGTTCCATGTTTCAGATACAGGAATTGGGATTTCCAGTGAGAAACATACCGAAATATTTAAGCGGTTCACACAGGCTTCACACAACACTTCTCAATTTTATGGAGGAACCGGTTTGGGTCTCTCAATTGTTAAAGGTCTGCTTGACTTGATGGGTGGTAAAATCTGGCTCAAATCCAATGTCGGTATAGGTAGTACATTCTATTTTACTTTGCCGTTTGCAACTGATGAAAATTTGGCTGAACCTATGCATATTGAGCAACCGGAGCATGAACCACTAAAAGATAGTGTAATATTAATTGTTGAAGATGATGAATATAACACACGGTATTTAAAAGAAATCTTACGCGATTCCGGTTTTTCGTTTTTACATTGCATTTATGGTGAAAAGGCAATTGAAATTTGTAAGACTCAGGAAATACATATCGTGCTTATGGATGTCAGACTGCCTGATCTGGCTGGTTATGAAGTTATACGGCAAATAAAACAAATCAATCAGGGCACGAAAATTATCGTTCAGACAGCTTATGCTACATCCGATGATAAAGAGTGGGCTTTCGATGCCGGATGTGATGATTATTTAAGCAAACCAATTCATCACGATTTGCTTGTATCAAGAATTAAATTTTACCTCGAACAGTCTAAACATCTGTTACATTACTGAAATTCTTCCTGGTTTTAAGCAATTTGCCTGGTCTTTGGCAAAAATGACACAATTACAGCTCCCAAAGTTGCCAGACCAATCAAAACAAGGAATCCGTATGTATAGCTCTTTGAAGCATCGTATAAGCCACCGACCAGCATCGGAAAAGTGGCTTCGGCAATGCCGTCGGCCACCAGAATGATGCCCATCGTGCGCCCCAAAGCCCTTACTCCAAACAGATCGCCTGCCATCAGCGGAATAATCATATAATCGCCACCCAGCCCGATTCCAAAGATAACCGCGAAAATATAGATTCTTCCCTGAAAATCGGGCAACAGCAGCAATGGAATTGAGCAAGCTACAATCAGATAAATGAGGATCATTACATATTTGCGGTTTATCAAATCGGCCAGAAAACCCATGATAACCCGGCCAGCCAAACTGGCAAACAATACGAACGACATCACCTGGGCTGCTTCGGACTGAGAAAAATCGAGGTCGCGAAGATAAAGCTTGATGTGTTGCATAATGCCTCCAACCGCACCAATCGAGCACATGCTACCCAATGCCAGCAGGTAAAAATTCGGGTTCCGAAGGATGGTTTTGATCGGAACCATCGGTTCTGCTTTGGTCTTTATCTTTTGTTCTTTCTTCGAGTCTTTAATGAAAAATGCCATTGGGAAAGCAATCAGAATAACCAATACGCCAAGTCCGGTCAGCGCCAGGTGCCAACCAAGATTTTTTTCCAGTCCGGCTGAAATTAATGGAACCAATGCGCCGCCCGTACCTATTCCGAGATAGGCAATTCCCATTGCTTTTCCACGGTTCTTGTCGAACCACCTTGAAATCAATACCTGACAGGGAAGTGGGCCGCCAAAAACATAACCCAATGCGTTAAACACATAGAAAAGATAAAACATGGGCAGTGAATCAGCAAAACTGAGTCCGATTAACGCGGTTCCGGTAAAAAACGCACCAGTCATCATGAGGGAGCGCGGGCCGTAACGGTCAATCAGCCAGCCGGCAAAAAAACCAAACAGGGGTGCAACCAATAACTTTCCAACGGCATTTCCTGAAGTGACAACAGCTCTCGACCAACCATATTCCTTCGTCATGAAATCATAAAAAAACGGCAATCCATATAAGGCAAATCCAACGATGGCAAAGAGCGCCATAAAAGCAGTAATGAGGATGTAGGTTTGCGAACTGCGCGGAGTATCAACCGGTTTCGTAATTAGGGTATCCATTTAAGGTAAAAGTTAATTTAGAGACCCTAAAAATAACAAAACTATTAGAAAAAAGGCTGAACGGTTCATCCGCTCAGCCTTTAAAATATTGAAATCCTTAAACGATTATGGGTTCATTAAAACTATCCGAAGCATTTATTGTCGAAAAACTTAACCGGTTCGCTGCAATTTTCGCCATCAACCACCCAGGTATTGCCTGACTGGAGCAATTCGTCCATGCAGGTAACTTTTCGTTTTAGTTGAACGGTTTCAATCTGTTTTTTCATTTCCTGATCGTAAACCAGGGCTTCAACACTGCGGATAACTCCCATTGCAACCGGAAATTCGGGAAGTGTCATGTTGATTAATGCTACCTGTAATCCAAGGTTATCTTCCGATGGATCGTGAACCAGAATATCTTCAAGGGTAATCCCGTTTTCGCCAACGATGGCCACTTTTAGCCTGCCGTTTTCTAAAATCAGTCCTTTGTTGCCCTGCTCGCCAAAAATCATCGGTTCGCCTTTTTTCAGGAAAATTTGTCTTTCTGCCCTGAATTTTGGATCAGTAATAAAATCGTGGATGCCATCGTTGAAAATAACGCAGTTTTGCAGTATTTCAACAATTGAAGTTCCTTTGTGCTGCGCTGCATCGGCAAGTACTTCCTGTGTATGCTTGATGTTGTTGTCAACTGCACGGGCAAAGAAAGTACCGCGCGAACCTAATACCAACTGGCCGGGAACAAATGAATCTTCGATGGTTCCAAAAGGCGAAGTTTTAGTAATTATACCCCTGTCGGATGTTGGGGAATACTGTCCCTTGGTCAGGCCGTAAATTTTGTTGTTGAACAGGATCAGGTTCAGGTCAATGTTTCGGCGAACCAGGTGTATAAAATGGTTTCCGCCTATAGCCAGCGAGTCTCCGTCACCGGTGATTACCCAGACTGTCAGTTCGGGATTTGCCGATTTTACTCCTGAAGCAACCGCGGCAGCGCGTCCATGAATGGTATGGAATCCATAAGTGCTCATGTAATAAGGAAACCTTGAAGAACAACCGATTCCGGATATAACGGCAAAATCTTTGTGCTCGATATCCATGTCGGCCATTGTTTTTTGAACTGCGTTCATGATGGCATAATCGCCACATCCCGGGCACCAGCGAACTTCGGCTGCACTTTTAAAATCTTTGGCAGTATAATTGAATTTTGTCATGATTAAGCCTCCAGTAATTTTTCAAAGTTTTCAACTAATTCGTTTACCGAGAAGGGTAATCCCTTCATCTTGTTTACCTGATGGTATTGATACCCGGGTACTTTGTCGCGTAAATAGCTGGCAAATTGCCCCAGATTTAATTCGCATACCACTATTTTTTTAAACTTGCTGAATACTTCCGAAGCATTCTTGGGCAAAGGTTTGATATAATTGAAATGTGCCAGGCTTACCTTTTTCCCGGCATCCTGCATCACTTGGACCGAGCTGATCATGTGGCCGTAAGTTCCGCCCCATCCAACAACCAGCAAATCGCCTTCCGGCTCCCCGATAACTTCCAGGTCAGGAATCATTTCAACTATTTTTTCAACTTTCGCGGCCCTGATTTGAGTATTGATGTGATGGTTTTCGGGATCGTGGCTAACAGCGCCTGCTGCATTTTTTTCCAATCCTCCAATGCGGTGCTCGTAACCTTCCATTCCGGGCACTGCCCATTCCCTGACCAATGTTTCAGGATCACGGTTGTAAGGTCTGAACAATTCAGGATTGGTTGCCCTGCGCGGGGTAATCGGCGGTAATTCATCCATAGCTGGCACCCTCCATGGCTCGCTTCCATTGCCCAGAAAACCATCGGTTAAGAGTACTACCGGAACCATTCGTTCGAGGGCTATTTTTGCGGAGTAATAGGCATAGTAAAAACAGTCGGACGGAGTACTGGCAGCCAAAACTACCAGTGGACTTTCGCCGTTTCGTCCATATAAGGATTGTAACAAATCGGATTGTTCGGTTTTGGTAGGAAGTCCGGTAGATGGCCCTCCACGCTGAACGTTTACAACTACCAATGGCAATTCGGCCATCACCGAAAGTCCGAGCGCTTCAGATTTTAAAGCAAATCCAGGGCCTGAGGTTGACGTCACAGCCAAATGACCGGCAAAAGCGGCGCCAATGGAAGTACAAATCCCGGCAATTTCATCTTCAGCCTGAAATGATTTTACGCCCAAATCTTTTCGTTCGGACAAAGCTTGCAAAACTTCTGTGGCCGGAGTAATGGGGTAGGAGCCAATAAACAATTCCAGCCCGGCTTTTTCTGCAGCGGCAAGAAATCCCCATGCTGTAGCATAATTACCGTTAATATTGCGGTAAATACCTTTTTCGATAGGGGCAGGATGTACAATGTACTGCGGCGTTGAATGCTGCAGGTTCTCCCCGTAGTTGTATCCATCGTGCAATACTTTCAGGTTTGCTTCTGCAACCACCGGACTTTTTTTGCCGAATTTCGACTGAATAAACCTTTCAATATAATCCAACGGACGATCGAACATCCAGCAGATTAATCCAAGGGCAAACATATTTTTGCAGCGCAAAACACTCTTGTTATCAAGTTCGAGATACTTCAGGCTTTCTTTGGTCAGGCTGGTAATTGGAACCGGGATTAATGAAAAATCGTTCAGTTTTAACTCAGTAAACGGATCGGTTGTTTTAAATTGGGCTTTTTCAAAATTCTTTTCACTGAACGAATCAACATCAAAAATAATTGAGGCCCCCGGATTTAAAAATGCCGCATTCGCTTTTAGAGCGGCAGGATTCATGGCAACCAGCACATGGGCCAAATCGCCGGGAGTTGTAATTTTCTTTGTTCCAAGTTGAACCTGAAATCCTGAAACTCCGCCAACAGTTCCCTGCGGGGCACGGATTTCGGAAGGATAATCAGGAAAAGTGGAAATATCGTTTCCTAATAGCGCCGAGGTGTCGGAAAATAGCGTTCCGGTCAACTGCATCCCATCACCCGAATCGCCGGAAAACCGAATGGCTACCTCTTCGAGCTCGATTACTTTTGTGTTTTTCATTCTATTTTTTTTAAACGCAGCAAAAATAACCATTATTTAATAAGACAGGCAGTAAGAACTTAATTATTTCTTTGCCTTTTGCCATTTAGATTACTGTTCTTTCTATCGTATTCTTTGAAACTATAATGGTTTGGAAAATCATGTGCCTGTGCCTTTTTCATATCTTTGCGTTCAATATTTAATGAATTCAGGACATGGCGCTCATCAAATCACTTTTAGGTAAAACACCGGAATTTGGCGACAATTGTTTTCTTGCCGAAACAGCCGTAATTATTGGCGATGTAATTATGGGGAACGATTGCAGCATCTGGTATGGAGCGGTACTCCGCGGCGATGTTCATTACATTCGCATCGGCAACAACTGTAATGTTCAGGATAATGCCGTGATCCATGCCACTTACCGGAAATCGCCCACCAATATCGGAAGCAATGTTACTATCGCCCATGGCGCCATTGTTCACGGTTGTACCATACACGATAATGTGATGATTGGCATTAACGCGGTTGTTTTAGACGATGCAGTTATTGAAAGCAATAGCATTGTAGCCGCCGGATCGGTTGTCAGTAAAAGCACACGGGTTGAAAGCGGCACTGTTTACGGCGGTATTCCGGCGAAAAAGATTAAGGATATCAGCCCCGAATTGCTCGAAGGTGAAATCAAACGCATTGCCAAAGCATACGAAATGTATTCGGGATGGTATAAATAGCGGGATAAGGGATACGTGTTGCGGGATACGTGTTGCGGGATACGTGTTGCGGGATACGGGTTACACTTTGATGAACTGATTCTGGTTTGCAAAGAAAAAGCGGAAAACTCCTTTCGGAATCTCCCGTTTTATATATTATTGCTCCCTTCGACTCGCTTCCTTTGATATGCTTCGCTACTTAGGAATCGAAGCGGCTCTTATGACTTCTGTCTTCCGACTTCGGACTTCCGACTCCGGTACATTCACTGCTCCCTTCGATACGCTTCGCTACTCAGGGAGCGGCACTTCGGTCTTCGGACTTCGGTCTTATTCGTAATTAATCTTCGCTTTTTCAACTGGCTTTTCGCCTGGCCGTAACGGGCAAATTCGGAATGAATAGTTGTATTCTTTTTCTCTCAACCGGTATTCGTCATGAGTCCATGCGCCCCAACTATCGTCGCCACCTACACCTTGTTGTTTGTAATCAATATTGACAGAGGTCAGGTCGCGTGGTTTGACGTCGTTGATGTGGCGGCGTATCATTTTTAATCCAGCCTTACCCCGGCCATCGGTGCGATCGGGCGATTCGAAATCTTCCATAATCTGATGGTGGGCGCTCACCGAAAGCAGCGGTTGACCAATGAATTCAAGTCCCAGTCCGTCTTTGTTGGCAATGCTCAACCAGCGGACATCAATTTTGTTCCCGTTCTCCTGCGGACGGATGTATGCAAAATACTGTTCGGCAACGGCACCGGAATATAGCCCAACCAACGCGCTCGTAAACCGGTCCTGATACGATTCGTGTGGCCCGCGGCCCAGCCAGCTCATCTGGTCGAATTCGCGTGGCATCACCAGGTTCACCCCAAATCGGATGATTTCAGGAAGCGAATCTTTCATCATTTTAAAACTGTTGTTTACCACTACTTCGCCTGTTCCAAGCACGGTATAGCCCGAATTGTAATTGGCAATTACCTGGTTCTTCTCATTGTTCAGGTCGAAATTGAAATTGACTGCTACTTCGTTGCCATCTTGTTTATAGGTTGCCGATTTAACTGTTTTTTGTTCTCCGGCTTTTCTCCAAATCCGACTGCGTTTGTCCAGTTGGTTTCCGAAATCATTGTCAATTGGTGCGCGCCAGAAGTTCGGAACTGGTCCAGTCAACAGGATTTCTTTGCCATCAATCTGATAACTTTTCAAGGTAGCCTCGTCTTTACTAAAGTTGATTTTAAACCCGGTTCCTTCAACAACGATCAAATTTCCTTCTTCTTTAAAAGTCACAGCATGGAGATCATTTTTCGAAGCCAAAGCTGCTTTTTTGCTGAAAGGCAACAGGAATTGTTCGTAAGCCAGTTTGGTTCCGGCAGGCAATATGCCTTTGGTATTTTTCAGTTTTGCCGAAACATTCAGGAAGTATTCAGTGGCAGGTTGAGCGTCCACTTTTACATCCAACTGAACTTTTTTGCTGGTATTCGGTGCTAGTTCAAGGTCAGAAATTTCTCCTGATTTCAATACCTGTCCTTCGGCAACTACTTCCCAGTTGAAGGTAAATTCGGAAAGGTTGGTGAATGAATATTTATTGCGGATTTCAATTTCGCCATTATTCAGGTTAAAAGCTTTAAAGCCAATATGCTGATAAACTTTACCGACTTCGGTCAAAGTTGGTTTAATGCTCCGGTCGGGATTGATAAGTCCGTTGCAACAGAAGTTCCCGTCAGTAGGCAGGGTGTCGCTGCCCAGATCGCCGCCATAAGCCCAGAATTTGTTGCCCTGTGCATCTTTGGTCAGGATTCCCTGATCAACCCAGTCCCAGATGAAACCACCCTGCAAAACCGGATATTTTTCGATCACATCCCAGTAATCCTGAAGGTTTCCGGTGCTGTTTCCCATCGAATGGGCATATTCGCATTGGATGTATGGTTTGGTTGGATTGCTTTTGGCGTAATCTTCCATGTTTTTAATCCGGGCATACATGGGGCAAACAATATCGGTGTTTGCGGCTTTTCCTGCTTGTTCGTACTGAACCGGACGGCTCGGATCGGATGATTTCAGCCAGGCATAAGTGGCTTCGAAGTTAATGCCGTTTCCGGCCTCGTTCCCCAACGACCAAATGATAACCGATGGCTGGTTTTTATCCCGTTCGAACATGTTCCGTGTGCGGAAAAGGTGAGCATCTTTCCAAACCGGATCTTTGGCAAGTGATTTGGGTCCGTAACCCATTCCGTGCGATTCAACATTGGCTTCGTCAACCAGAAAAATACCGTATTGATTACAGAGTTCGTACCAACGTTCAGGTTGAGGATAATGAGAAGTACGTACGGCGTTGATGTTGTGCAATTTCATTTGAAGGATATCTTTGAGCATAGTGGCTTCATCCAGATAATGACCGGTTGTTTCGTTATGCTCGTGAATGTTCACCCCTTTCACATAAATGGCTACACCGTTGACCAGAAGTTGTGCATTTTTGATTTCAACCGTGCGGAAACCAACATCCTGCCGAATAACTTCAATTGTTTTTCCGGCTTCGTCTTTTAAAGTGATCAGGAGTTGATACAAATTCGGATTTTCGGCGCTCCAGGGTTTTGCTGCCGGAACCATGATCCTATTTGATACTGAAAGCGGTTGTAATCCGGTTTTTAAGGTTTGTTTGATTTCGGCTACTTTAGTTTCGCCATCCATTAAAACGGCCTCTAGGGTAACCGAAGGAGTTGTTTGGGCTGAGTTGGCAATTTCAACATCCAGTTTGAAAGCCCCATCCTGATAGTTATTGACCAGCGGAGATGAAATCCGGTAATCGCGAATGTGCTGCGGGTTGCGCGCCATCAGGAAAACGTCGCGGGTGATTCCGCTCATTCGCCAGAAATCCTGATCTTCGAGGTAACTTCCGTCGCTCCAGCGGTAAACTTCTACGGCCAGCGTGTTATCTTTTTTCTTCAGGTATTTGGTAATATTAAATTCAGCCGGGGTTTTGCTGTCTTCGCTGTACCCCACCATTTGTTCGTTCACCCATACATACATGGCCGAACTTACCGCTCCAAAATGAAGGATAATATCCTGTCCTTTCCAGTTTTCAGGAATAGCGAAGGTACGTTTGTATGAACCAACAGGATTATAATGTTTTTGAATTGTTGGCGGCGTTGCCTCGTGCGGATACCTTATATTGGTGTAGATAGGAACATCAAAACCCTGCATTTCCCAGTTCCCGGGAACTTTAATGGTAGTCCAGTCTTTGGTGTCATAATCGTCTTTGAAAAAATAGTATGGGCGGACCGTTGGGTTATGCGATAAAATAAATTCCCAGGTACCGTTCAGCGATTGAATGAAAGGCGATTTCCAGATATCGTACTGACGTGCTTGTTCAGCGGTGGCAAACGGGATAAAGTAAGAGCGCGGCGCCTCCCGGTTAATTTCAGAAACTGCTGGATTTTCCCAGTCGTGGGGTGTTTTTTCCTGAAAAGGTACATTTTTGTACTTGCTTTTACACGAACTGGTTGAAACCGTTGCGATAAAAGCCATGATTAACAGATACTTCATTTGAATGGATTTTAGTAATCAAACTGGCATAAATCAATGCCCACTGGTATGAACTGGTAGGCATACAAAAATGAGGATTTTCTTTCTATTGACAAACATTCGTGATCAAATTTAAATGCACGAAAGTTTGCTATTTTTGCCACCCTAAAATCGGATAATATGAAACTTGAAATACATCCCAACGCAAAAGCGTTGATTTTTGATCTGGACGGAACATTATCCGATTCGCTGCCTGTGCATATAGCCAGTTGGCGATCGGTGTGCGCAAAGCTGAACTGCACGTTTGATGAACGCATTCTGGTGGAACTGACCGGAGCGCCAACCATCAGTTTTGCGGAACGGATTAAACGGGAACAAAATCTGGAAATCGGGGCGGATGAATTAGTTGAGATGAAGCAACAGGAGTTCCGGCAAAATATTAACCGGATCAAACCCCATGGAGCGGTGATTGAATTAATGAAAAATGCTCACGGAAAAATACCGATGGCCGTAGGAACTGGCGCCAGCCGGACAAGCGCCATGATGCAGATGAAAGAATTGGACATTGACCAACTTTTTGATTTCATTGTAACTGCCGATGATGTTGACCGCCATAAACCCGAACCGGATACTTTTCTGAAATGTGCTGAAATGATGAACGTTGAACCGCAGTATTGCCAGGTTTTTGAGGATGGAGAACTGGGCATGCAGGCTGCCCAAACTGCCGGAATGTTGCTGACTGATGTTCGTCCTTTCGTGGCCGATCCTTTTACTGCTTAGTTCTCCTGAAGTAAAAATTGCCTGAATTCTTTCTCGATCTCGAATTTGCTGATTTCTTTTCCGATAAAAACCAACACATTTTCAATGGGTTCATAGGGATTTACCACCGAGCCTTCGGATATGGATGTATTTCCTCCTACTGACTGAACGATACCTAATAACGGATTGTTGTCCCAATTAACTATCCCTTTAATCCGGTATATGTTTTTCTTATGCAAGGAAGCAAAATACCTGAACCAATTACTAAACCTGTTTTCATTGATAAACCCTCCAAACCGGATGGTGAAACTATAAAACTCAGATTCGTCGGGTTCGCTGTAAAACGGTTTCCTGATTTTTCGCAAAAATTCATCCTGAAGGTTGGGTTGAAGCAGGTAGAACTGCGAATCATCAATCCGGGAATGATTGGTCTCAATAAGTTTGGCCGTATTGTTTAATGCTGAAATTTTATTTCGAATAAGTGGGAGTTGATTTGGATCAGTATTGTTGATTTTATTTAAGACGATCAGGTCGCTCAGAATAATCTGTTTTTTTTGTTCAAATTGCAAAGGTTGCTCCAAAAAGTTCATTCCATCAACCAGGCAAATGGTGCCACTTAATTCAAACAGCCGAATCAGGTCAGCATCCTGAAAAAATGGTTCAATAATTGGTCCGGGATCAGCCACTCCGGTAGTTTCAATAATCAACTGCTCCAAATGATCGTGCTTTTTAACTAATTCCTGCAGGGCCAGCGAGAATTCATTGAAGATGGAACAGCAAATGCAGCCATTGTTCAGCTCCAAAATGCTTTCAGGCTGATAATTGGCAATTAGCCACGAATCAATTGACCGTTCCCCGAATTCATTTTCGATAATGCCGATTTTTACACCCCGGTTCTTCGCTAACAGGTGATTGATGAAACATGTTTTCCCTGCTCCAAGGAAGCCGGTAACAATCATTACTGGTATTTTAGGTTTTACTGGCAAAATAAATTCTTGTTAAAAATTAAACTTATTGAACCCGAATTGGGTTTATTCAATAAAGTTAAGTCATTTCTTACATATTATCACCTCAAATTTTCAAATTTTCGATTTTTCTGATGTTTTATTAAACAGAAAAAAAAAGCAGATTCGATTAAAAATGGTGATGTAATTATGAACTGAAATACTTATCTTATAAGAACATGAAAATACAATATCAAACACGGGTTATCAAAGACAACTTAATACACACTAAAAATTTAGAACTATGAACAGATTAACGATTGTTTTTGTTTTGTTCCTGGCATTTGTTGCCTGTCAGCCTTCACTGAAAAAAGCCCAGCCGGTGGCCATGGAAGATTTTTTCAAAGATCCGGAGAAGGCTAGTTTCCGGATTTCTCCCAATGGACAGATGATCATCTATCGCGCACCCCATATGGGACGAATGAATGTCTTTGTACAAAAATTGGGAGACACTTCTGCGGTCGCTGTAACTCACGAATCCGAGCGTAGTATTTACGATGCATTCTGGGAATCCGACGACCGGATTATTTATACCAAAGATCAGGGAGGTGACGAAAATACCCATGTGCTTTCTGTAAAACCAGATGGTAGCGGGCTTGTTGATCACACACCTTTCGAAAAAGTTCAGTCAACGGTGGTTGATATATTGGAAGACCGGCCAAACGAGTTGCTGGTTCAGCACAACCAGCGGAATAAACAAATTTTTGATGTATATCTGCTCAATACAGCAACCGGCGAAATGAATATGGTTGCTGAGAACCCGGGAAATATTACCGGATGGGTTACCGACCATGATGGCAAAATACGTGCTGCGGTAACCTCGGATGGGGTAAATACCAGCCTTTTATTTCGCGATACCGAAAACGACAAGTTCAGGACAGTAATCACCACCAATTTTAAAGAGACTTTAAGTCCGGTGTTGTTTACATTCGATAATAAAAATTTGTATTGCATTTCAAATCTGGGTCGCGATAAAACCGCCCTTGTTGAGTATGATCCCACAACTGCTAAAGAAGTAAAGTTAATTTATGAAAATCCCGATGTGGATGTGAGCGGATTAGACTACTCCAAACTTCGAAAAGTGCTGACAGTTGTTTATTATGAAACCGATAAGCAACAAAAGCATTTTCTGGATAGCGAGACCGGGCAGATTGATGCAAAAATTAAAGCACAAATACCAAATTATGCTTTTCAGATTACCCGAAAAAGCAAAGACGAAACCAAATTACTGGCCTATGTTTCGAGCGACCGTTATTTTGGAGGCTATTATCTTTATGATGTAAATACCGGTGAATTTAAAAAATTGGCTGATTTCAAACCGTGGTTAAAGGAAGAAAACATGACTGAAATGAAGCCTGTTTCGTATCAATCGCGCGATGGGCTAACCATAAATGGTTATTTGACTTTGCCGTTGGGAGTAAAACCGGAAAAGCTACCGGTGATCATCAATCCACATGGTGGGCCGTGGGCGCGCGATAGTTGGGGATTTAATCCTGAGGTCCAATTTCTTGCCAATAACGGATATGCTGTGTTACAAATGAATTTCAGGGGATCAACCGGTTACGGAAGGAAATTCTGGGAATCCTCTTTTAAACAATGGGGCCAAACCATGCAGGACGACATTTCGGACGGAGTAAAATGGTTGGTTGATCAGGGTATAGCCGATTCCACTAAAGTTGCTATTTATGGCGCGAGTTACGGCGGATATGCTACACTTGCCGGTTTAACCATTACTCCTGAATTGTACGCCGCCGGGGTTGATTATGTGGGCGTTGCGAACATGTTTACTTTCATGAATTCAATCCCGCCTTATTGGGAACCATTCCGCCAAATGTTTTATGAACAGGTTGGCGATCCTGCAAAGGATAGCCTTATGCTGGCTCAGGTTTCACCGGTTTTTCTGGTAGATAAAATTAAGGCTCCGTTGTTTGTAGCACAGGGCGCCAACGATCCGCGGGTGAATAAAGCTGAGTCGGATCAGATGGTTAAAGCGCTGAAAGATCGCGGAGTTGATGTGGAATACATGGTAAAAGCCAACGAAGGTCATGGATTTTATAACCAGGAAAACCAATTCGATTTTTACCGTTCGATGCTGGCTTTTCTCGATAAGCACCTGAAACCTCAGGAGACGAAATAACATTTTGAATTCAGATACAATGGGTAAACTAAAAGTAATTATCACAGGCTCAACCGGAATGGTTGGGGAAGGAGTTTTGTACGAATGCCTGCATCACCCTGAAGTGGAAAAAGTATTGGTAATAACTCGTAATCCGTGCGGTTATTCTCACTCCAAATTAACTGAGATTATTCACAGCGATTTCTCAGACATTTCGTCGCTGAACGACAGGTTGACGGGCTACAATGCCTGTTTTTTCTGTCTTGGTGTAACATCTCTGGGTAAAAATGAAGCAGAATATACCAGACTGACCTATACTTTGACACTGAACTTTGCCAATACACTCGCGAATCTAAATCCCGATATGACTTTTTGTTACATTTCGGGAGCCGGAACCGATAGCAGTGAAAAAGGAAGAACCATGTGGGCGCGTGTAAAAGGCAAAACCGAAAACGATTTAATGAAATTAACTTTCAGGCAAGTGTATCATTTTCGACCCGGAGGCATCGAACCGTTTCTGCCCTTGAAACCAACGCAAACCTTTTACAAAACCTATAAGTATCTGAAATGGATATTCACAATCATCAAAGTAATCGTTCCAAATGCAGTAATAACACTTAAGGATCTGGCGGCTGCCATGATTAATGCGTCATTAATTGGTTATCCGAAAAATATTCTGGAGGTGAAAGACATGAAGGTATTGGCAAAAATGAATGTAAATTCGAAATGATCAGGGATGGAATTTTCAAGATAAGCAAACGAAAGAGGCCATCCGCCGCTTCTCTAAGATTGGCGCCGAACACGGCCCGTTCGATCTGGCTTTGCTCGAATGTGGCCAGTGCAATAAATCGTGGAAATACATCCACATGATGCCCGAACAAACCGTTCAGGCAGCCATTGACCTGAAGACAAAAGCAATGATGCCCGTTCACTGGGATAAATTTGCACTTGGCCTTCATGCCTGGGACGAACCGATTGAACGGGTAACGAATGAGGCACACCGGTTGCAGGTTCCAAACATTCATCCAATGATTGGCGAAACGGTTGATTTGGACAAGTTCGGCGCTGTAACTGAATGGTGGAAAGGAATAAATTGATTTGTATTTTTATCTTTCTAAAAAAATTATAAGCAATTCGTTCTCTTATTTCTGTTCTTTTATTTCCTTACATTTGTTTTATACAAATAACAAATAACATTTTTAAATCATGGAAACGGTACTTATACAAATTAACAGCAACAAGGCCTACAAGCTTCTTGAAGATCTGGAAGATTTGAACATCATCAAGGTACTGAAGAAAAGCATTCAACCCCAACAAAAGCTTTCTGAAAAATATGCAGGAAAGCTACCTTCCGATATCGCCGATGAACTTCAAAACTTTGTTAATGAAAGCCGAAATGAATGGAACAGCCGCAGTATTTAATTGACACCAATGCCATAATCGATTATCTCGGCAAAAAACTTCCTACTACTGGTATGGAATTAATGAATCGTGTCGTTGATAATGTGCCAAATGTGTCGGTAATTTCCAAAATTGAAGTGCTTGGCTTTAACACTTCTGATCAGCATTATCAATTACTTTCCAATTTTATGAACGATGCTACTATACTTGATTTGACAAGCTCGGTAGTTGATGTGTGCATTGATGTTCGTAAGAAACATAAAACAAAACTGCCCGATGCTATTATTGCTGCTACAACTCTTGTGTACGATATGGTTTTAATCACCCGAAATATCTCCGACTTTAAAAATATTCACGGGCTAAACCTCATTAATCCATATAGTTTGTAAAAATAAAGCCTAAGTTATCTGATTTTGGCAATAAGGATTCCATCTCTTTTTTGAAAGATAGAATCACATTACTGAAATTATCCTAAAAAAGCTGAATTCTATGATCATGCTATCCGACATCCTCATTCGAAAAATTCAACCATCCGATAATCCCGATCTCGCTTTGATAGTTAGGAACACGTTATCCGAATTCGGCGCTGCCAATCCCGGAACGGTTTATTTTGATCCAACAACCGATGCGTTGTTCGAGTTATTCCAAACTCCAAAGGCTGCTTATTTTGTAGCCGAGACTCATAGTAAAATATTGGGTGGTGGCGGAATTTATCCTACTGAAGGATTGCCTGAAGATACCTGTGAACTGGTTAAAATGTATTTGTTGCCTGAAGCACGCGGAATTGGACTTGGACGTTGTTTGATTGAACACTGTTTGGAAACAGCCATTTCAAATGGTTTTCAGCAGGTTTACCTCGAAACACTGGACGAATTGCATTTAGCGTTGAAGATCTATCATAAATTCGGATTCGAATATTTAAAAGCACCGATGGGCAACTCCAAACATTTTGGTTGCGGATTGTGGATGCTAAAAAAGTTGTGAAGAAAAACCTATTCAGCAGTTGACCTTGAAATCACCCACTGAATAGGTTACAATATTATCCGGCACATCAACGGGTTGATGACCCTATCAATTAATTGACATTATTCATTTTCCTGTATGGTACTTATCATTTCAGAATACCCCTTCATTTCACAAAAATTATTCAGATAGGCGTCACCTTCAAAACCACCTAAAGTCTTAATCTTATTCCAATCCTGGCAAGCTCCATTCTTATCTCCAAGTTCATATCTGCACATTCCTCTGGTTACCAAAAGAGCTTTATCATTCGGTAAATAGCTAACAGCCCGGTTGTAGTATTTTAATGCACTTTTGCTGTTTTCCTTAGTAAATAATTTTTTGTTTCCCTTAAAAAAAAGCCGTTTTGCCTGATCATTAAATTCTGTCGTATGATCAGTTCCATTGGATACATCCAATAAAAAAGCGATAGAAACTTCTTGTTCCAATGCTACAGGGATCCCATTATGAATACCCGGTTTCCACATATTGTTCGTAGTTTTCAAAACCCGTATTACTTCCTGGTCAATTTCAGGAGATACACTGTTAATAATTTTGAAATCGGTCACTTTACCTGTGGGGGAGACAACAAACTGAACAACTTCTGTTCCTTCCTTTAGCAACTCTTTAGCCTTTTCAGGATATTGAACATGTTTCATCAGAAAGTCATTCAGGGAACCAAACTGTGTTTCATCCGAAAATGTTAACAATTCTTCATTTCCGGTAAATCTCGGTGGTGAAACGGTTACTCCTTTGATTTCATTGGAAGACTGTTTCTTTTCCTGACCCACTGTAATGATCGAAATAGTCATACACAGAAAGATAAAAACTGTTGTTTTAAAAATTGTTTTCATAATTTGAGTTTTTAATTAATGATTAATAAAAATGATTAACCCAAATTTCAGGAGAAAAGGCAGGCAATGCCTAGAGGCTATTTTACAGACTGTTACAAAATTTTGCAAATCGTTGCGGAAATAATTTCAATCGTTGAAATTATTTGGCAAAACGGATGTTCATCTGGAATGAAGTCGATTTTCCTGATTCAAAAAAGGAATGGAAGAATAAGGGGTTTTACGAGTTTGATGGATTTCCGGGCAGTTCAGCGCTATAACATCTTCTGCTCTTCCAGCCATTTACGGACACGTTCATGTTCAGCCTGGTATTTGGCTTCCATATCCCTGACAATTAGCTGGAATTCTGGTTCATTTCTCATGTTGTCGAATAATGGATCCTCTTTGATTAGGTTGACCATCCATAATGGTATCCGCTGCCTTTGGTTAAAAGATCTTAAATTCTCATATGCTTTATCCTTCTCTCCCCTGAATGCATACACACCGGCCAGATCATAGTAGGTATAATGAAGATGTGCATGGGGTCTGCCAGATTTTATAAGACTATTACAATATTCTATTTGTTTATCGAAATAAAATTCAGCTTCTTTTTTGTATCCATTTTTCCAATATAAATATGCAAGACGTTGCGTATTGTATAAATAATATTTTCCAAATGTTTCTGATTTTTCATACAATTTTTTAAAATATTTTAATGATTCTTTGTATTGACCAATGTACATATAACCTTGTCCTAACTGAGCAAGAATATCCACATTGGTTGAATCTATTTTATATCCTTTTATTAGAAATTCGATAGCTTTGATATTATTGTTCGACTGCAGTTCGTTACGTGAAACTACACAATAATATGCCAATGAATCGTCATCCAGTTTCAGAGCTTCCTGACTATAATAATTTGATTTCTCAATAAAACCAGCCATACGATAGACATTACTAATTTGTCTTAATAAAATTGGCAATTCTGGTCCATGATTAAGCGATGCAGCATTTTGTAGATTATCAATAACTTTAACAAGATCATCATTGTAATTCAAGATTCCTTTTCCCCAGTATGCCATCCAATCGTTTGGATTTAACTTTATAGCTTTGTCATATTCCGGCATAGCCTGTTCTGTGTTACCTATTTCACGATAACAATCTCCCTTTAAAGTATAAGCTTCAGCCAACTGATCATCATAGGTGAGGGCAATATTTGCAAGAATTAAGGCAGAATCCAGAAAATTTTCAGAGAAATAGGATTCCCAATAATGTTTATCCATGTATGCCCTGCCCAATCCGGCATAAGCCCGTGCGAATAAGGAATCATATTCCAGCGCTTTATAATAGAGACCTTCAGCTCTTATCAACCCTGACCTTTTGCCATTATCAATCCAATAGTTGGTGTGTTCCGCTCTTCCCCTCTGGTAAAAATCATAGGCAGTCAGGTCTGTTGTTGGGAATTTCTGGATGAGTTGTTTTTCTTCAGGTGTAATTGCAGCATGTAATTCGCTGGCAATGGTCTCAGCTACTTCGCTTTGAACTGAAAATATTTCCTTCCAGTCCCGGTCATATTCATTGGACCATACATGGCTTTCATCGCTGGTTTTCATCAATTGTACAATTAACCTGACCTGATCTCCATCCTTTAGTAAACTGCCTTCGAGCAGATAGGCCACATCCAGTTCCTGACCAATAATTCTTGCTGTTTTATTGGTTTTCCGGTATTGTTCCACAGAGGTTCTGGATATGACCCGAAGATCTTTAATTTTAAATAAATGCAACAGGATGGCATCCATCATGCCATCAGCCAGGTATTGTTTTTCCTGTTCGCCGCTCAGGTATTTGAACGGAAGGATGGCAATTGATTTCTCTTTTGCATTCGCAGCTTTTAAAAAAGAACCTTTTTGAATCAGCAGAATCGTTAACGAAATTATAATAATCAGGCCAATAATCAGGCCGATTAGAATAGGTTTGTGCCTGGTTTTTTTCAGAGATGCATTTTCTGGTTGTTCAATGGATTTACTAATTAAATTATGGCTTTTCGATTCTCCGGGCGCATAGCCAAAATAATCATGAAAACAATTATTGAAATAGGTAGGGCTACCAAAACCAACCCTATATGAAATTTCTGAAACTGTTAAATCTTCATTCAGCAATAACTCTTTAGCTTTTTTCAACCTGATTTCCCTTATGAATTGGCTGATCGTTTGATTGGAAGTTGATTTTAATTTCCGGTGCAGATTTGAATGGCTCATATCTATTTCCTGCGCCAATTCATTGACACCGAAATTTTCATTGCTGAGGTTTGCCTGAATGATTTCGGTGAGTTTTTGGATAAAAACCTGATCACTGGAATTTGTATTATTCATATTGTTGTAACTCAAAATGTTAAGTACAAAAAACTAATTAGTCAATACACAAAAAACTAATTAGTCAATACGTAAATAGTAGAAAAGAGTTAGTTAAAAATCCTGCAAAACAAAAAACAATAGAATTCATCAGTTGCAACTTGTGTGGCCTCCACACTGGACTATACTCATTACACGTAATGTTTGAGGATCGGTTCCAATTTTGAGGCAAAGGATTCCCATCCCATGGTGAACTTCCATTTTCAATTTTGTTTTTGATGGTTTTTTGATTAACTTAGTTCGTGAATCGTAATAACCTGATTTGAAGTATTGTGCTAAATGAATTTTCAGTTCATTTTACCCCGATTCCAACTGGAAGCAGAATCTCAACCTTCCGGAACAGAATCTGAAAATAACTTTTAGAAACAATGTTACACATGAAAAAATCAAATTTAATGATCAGCTTGATAGCAGGCATGTTGATTTTTGCATTGACAAGCTCTGCTTATGCCCAGGATTGGCCGCAGTGGATGGGAATCAACAGGGACGGGAATGTTACAGGATTTAAAGCTCCTCAAAACTGGCCTAAAGAGCTTAAACAAGAATGGAAAATTACAGTTGGTTTGGGCGATGCTTCGCCGGTTCTTGTTGGTACAAAGCTTTATAGTTTTTCGCGCCAGGGTACCGATGAAGTGGTTCTTTGCATGGATGCTACATCTGGAAAGGAATTGTGGCAGAACAAGTATGCCGCTGTTGTTGTGACCGGACCTTCGGCCAGTGCACATCAGGGTCCACGGAGCACGCCAACTGTGGCTGAGGGGAAAATAGTTACACTGGGTGTCGGTGGTGTTCTTTCCTGTCTCGATGCCTCCAAAGGTACGGTTGTCTGGCGGAAGGAAAATTCTTCAAATTTATTTCCTGCATTCTACACTGCTATGTCCCCGATTATTTTGGAAGGAATGTGCATTGCACATCTTGGCGGAAAAGATAACGGGACGATTGTCGCTTTTGATTTGACCACCGGTAATGAAAAATGGAAATGGTCCGGAGATGGTCCTACCTATTCTTCACCGGCTTTAATGACGGTAGAAGGTAAAAAGCAAGTTGTTGTATTTACAGAGAAAAATCTCGTTGGACTGAGCCTGACTGATGGCAAAGAATTATGGAAAGTTGAAGCCATACCTCAGAACCGGTTTTACAACTCTGCGACTCCCGTCATTAATGGGCAAACAGTTATTGTTACTGGCCAGGGAGTGGGTACCAAAGCCTTCCGAATTGAAAAACAGGGAGATGGATTTCTTCCCAAAGAACTTTGGAATAACACGGAACTTGGCACAAAATATAATACTCCGGTCATCAGGGATGGTTTTCTTTACGGACTTTCCAACGGACGGAAATTTTATTGTTTGGATGTTGCAAAAGGTCTGACTATGTGGACCGATACAACCATGAACAGTGACTTCGGAGCGCTAATAAATTGTGGTTCAGTAATCATGTCGTTGCCAGGCAATTCAAATTTAATCGTTTTTAAGCCGAATGAAAAGGCATATACCGAATTGATGAAGATAAAAGTTTCTGATAAACCAGTTTTCAGTACTCCGGTGGTATCAGGGAACCGGGTTTTTATTAAAGATGCCGAAAATTTAGCGCTTTATAAGCTTGATTAACTCATAACTTAAAACTTTCTTACACCCTGATATCCATTCGCGCAAAGGGAACTGCATCCATGCCGGTAAATTCACCTTTCAGGTATTTGAAATGTCCGGTAATGGCTATCATGGCAGCATTGTCGGTGGTAAAAGCGAATTTTGGAATGTTCATTTTCCAATGATGTTTGGCTGCCGTTTGCAGTAGTGTATGGCGCAATCCTGAATTGGCAGAAACGCCTCCGGCGACTGTAATTTCTTTGATACCGGTTTCTTTGGCAGCTTTTATCAGTTTGTCGAGCAAAATATCAATGATTGTTTTTTGGAGTGAAGCACACAGATCAGCCTTGCGCTCTTCAATAAAATTTTCATTCTCTTTTAACCGGTCGCGAAGAAAATACAGGAACCCGGTTTTCAGTCCGCTGAAACTATAATCGAAATTGGGTATCCGTGGTTTTGAGAATGGAAAGGCATCCGGATTTCCTTCTTTGGCCAGTTTATCTACAAACGGACCTCCCGGGTATGGAAGTCCCATCACTTTGGCGCATTTATCGAAAGCTTCTCCTGCCGCATCATCAATGGTCTGGCCGATAACTTCCATCTCAAGGTAATCTTTCACCAGAATGATCTGTGAATTTCCACCTGAAACCAGGAGACACAGAAAAGGAAATTTAGGCGGATCGTATGGAATATCATATTCCTGAATAAAATGGGCAAGAACATGTGCCTGAAGATGGTTCACTTCGATTATTGGCACACCGGTAGCCAGCGAAAAACCTTTGGCAAACGAAGTTCCTACGAGTAATGAACCCAATAAGCCAGGCCCACGGGTAAAAGCAATGGCCGTGATGTCTTCAGTCTGAACTCCGGCTTGTTTGATGGCCTGATCAACCACTGGGACGATGTTTTGCTGATGAGCGCGGCTGGCCAGTTCAGGAACCACGCCACCATAAGCTTCATGAATTTTTTGACCGGCAATGATATTAGATAGCAGAAAGCCGTTTTTAATAACCGAAGCCGAAGTATCGTCGCAAGAAGATTCAATGCCTAAAATCAGGATGTCTTTTTCTTTACCCATTCGTATCAATAAAAAGCCTGTTCGTTCGTTAATTCTGATAACAGGCTGGTTTATATCCGTGTATTTGTATTAATTTGCCTTTAAATTGGAGCGATAAAAATATCAAAAAAATACTCAAAATAGGATTACCGATTCTAGGCACGATCTTTATCCTGCTCATCGCTTCCTACCTCATTCTTCAGAGTTCGGTGGTGCAGACTTATTTAACCAAAAAACTGGCAGAGTATCTGTCAGATAAGTACCACACAACTATTACTGTAAAAGGAGTTTCCATTGCTTTTTTTAATAAAGTGGTTCTCGAAGAAGTTCTGATTAAAGATCAGAAACAAGATTCGCTTTTGTTTGTCGGTAAACTGGAGGCAAGTATAGATTCGTTCAGTATCAAAAACCGGTATTTTACAGTTGATCAGCTTAAATTGAATCAGTCGTTTCTTAAAATCAACTCCGATTCGGCGGGAACACCAAATTATAAGTTTCTTTTAGATCAGCTTATTACAAGGGATACTACAAGGACCGATAGTCTCCAGTTTGATTTTATTTTAAATAAGTTCGACTTAAACGATGCGAAATTTACTTATGCCTACCACGATAGTATAGGGAACCACCAGGTTTCTCTCAACGACATTTCTTTTGGAATGACAGAGCTGGCTATTGGTGATCAGAAGATGGCTTTCCAGATCAGTGGCATTCAGATGAACAATCAGAAAGACTTCAGATTGGAAGATTTTTCAGCAAAACTAATTGTTACGCCCGATTCCGTTTTTTTGAATAAACTTCATATACAAACCTCAAATTCTGAAATTACTGAAGCCAACATCAGGATTGATAAAAGCAAAATAGGAAAGGAGCTCGATTTTAAGAAGTTAAAGGTTGATCTTGACCTGAAAAAATCGATTGTGAGTTTGAAAGATGTTGCACAATTGGTGCCGTCACTTCAGGGAATGGATGAAAATGTAGAGGTAAGCGGACAGATTTCGGGTAAGCTGGCCGATTTAAAAGGTAAAAATATTGAACTCAGTATAGGTCAAAATACCCGTTTGTCAGTAGATTTTTATCTGAATGGTTTACCTGAAATAGCCAAAACATACATGCATATTGACCTGAAAAAATCAGTTACCGACCTAAATGATATTAAAAGGATTAAATTTCCAGATCATTTTCCCCTTCAGGTACTGGATATTCCGGAATATTTGTTTCAGGCCGGGACCATTGAATACAAAGGAAATTTTACGGGTTTTTTGAGTGACTTTGTATCTTATGGCACTTTCCGGTCGAAATGGGGAGTGTTAACAACCGACTTATCGTTTGTGCCTTTGCAAGGTGAAAAACTGAAAATTAACGGACGCCTGAAAACAGTGAATTTTCAATTGGGAAAGCTGGTGCAGTCTGAATTACTTGACCGAATTACCTTTAATGGCGATATTAAGGGAGTGCTGAATCCTCAGACCAACGACTTTATGGCTTCGGTATCGGGACGGATTGATAGTGTAATGGTTAATCAATATCAATACCAAAACATTGAGTTAAGCGGGGACATTCTCAATAAACGGTTTGACGGCAGTTTAATTGTAGATGATCCAAACCTGAGTTTCAGGTTTGATGGTAAATTCGATTTAAATGTTCCGGTTCCCGTATTTAATTTTAATATGCAGGTTGAAAAGGCCGATCTGAAAGCATTAAAGCTGGTTGACAAATTTAAGGAATCAGAAATTTCGTTTGCCCTGAATGCCAATTTTACTGGCAGCAATATTGATAATCTGGATGGATTGATCCACTTTGCTAAAGTTAGTTACCAAAACGAAAACGGACTTTTATCGCTTGATAATTTCGATTTAAAAACTTTCTTTGAAAATGAACCTGTTTTGCAGGTACGTTCTGATTTTCTGGATGCCGATATTCGCGGGCAGTATGAATTGCATAACATGCATCATTCGGTAAAAAAAATCATTGCCAGTTATTTGCCTTCAGCCGGCCTTAGAATTCCGGTTCAGAAGACCAGTAATAATTTCGATTTCAGTTTCATATTAAAGGATATTAACCGTTTTACACAGGTGTTAATTCCTGATTTAATAATGAACCCGGCAAAAATTGAAGGACGCATCAATTCAGAAAAAAATTCATTGGTTATCAATGGAATTTTTCCTCTGTTGCAATATAAAGCGACTGTTTTTAAAAAATTAACGATAAATGTTGACGGAAACTCAAAACTGGATGTCAAAAACAAAGTGGATGAAATCTCGGTAGGAGCGAACCTCAAAGTCTATAATTTAGCGTTGATTTCGGAAGCTTCGGGCGACGTACTGGATTCGAAACTTTCATGGAATAACTATGGCGATGTTTCGTACAGCGGATTAATTAACACCAGCGCCAGGTTTTTCAGGCAGGAGAAAAGTCCACATATTGAAATATCCGTAAAACCTACCCGGTTATTTTTGGCCGATAGCTTATGGCAGATTAATTCTGCGCATATAACCGTTGACTCGACCCGGATTAGGTTCAATAAACTTGCTTTAACAAGTCAAAGCCAGTCGGTAATTTTTGACGGATTGGTTGATAAAGACGTGGATAATAAGCTGAACATTGTTTTCAAACAGATTGATCTGAATTCGCTCAATACTTTTTTGGCCGGAAATTTAAAACTGAAGGGTGAATTAAACGGTAGTCTTTCATTGTTTGATGTTTACAGGCGAACTTTATTTCTTTCCGATTTGAATATTACCAGTTTAAGCCTGTTAGGTCAACCACTGGGCGATGCAACTATATTAAGCCGGTGGGACAGCGAAGCGAATGAAATAAATGCCGAATTGGTTGTTGAATCCGATCAGGAAAGAGCCCTTCATGCATTTGGTATTTTTAATCCGGGTCGTGACAGCCTTTCCGTCTATGCAAATTTTGATCACTTTTCAATATTGATCCTGCAGCCATTGATGGGAAGTAGCTTTACCGGTTTTCACGGCGATGCAACCGGAAAGGTTCATCTATTCGGATCGCCGGGATACATTCAGCACGATGGGGCATTATTTGTTGCCAATGCCGGGCTGATGCTTTCCGAATTACGTGTCAATTATAACATAAACGATTCGGTCCGATTTGCAGGCGATAAAATTATCTTCCCGGATATTGGAATTCAGGATGATTTTGGGAATACAGGAGTATTTTCCGGTTCAATCAGGCATCGGTCTTTTTCGAAGATGGTTTATGACATGACCATTAAATCTGACCGGATTATGGCTATCAATACGACCCCTTCAGACAACGAACAATTCTACGGAAAAACATTTGGCAGCGGTGTGGTGCATATTACCGGCAAAGGCGCTACCGTTCTTATTGATGGAATTGTACGTACTGAAAAAGGTACTGAAATGAATATTTCACTTGAATATGAGGGAGATGCCCAGGAGTATGATTTTTTGAGCTTCATTTCAAGAAGCTATCAACCTAAATTTGAAATTGTAAAAACCCCGGTTTATGAGTCGAACGTTCAAATGAAATTTGACATTGAAATAACTCCGGAAGCGAAAGCTCAATTGATTTACAATTCAAAGATTGGCGATATTATCCGCTCACAGGGATCAGGAAACCTTCAACTTGCTATTGATAAGGATTACAATATTTCGATTTTTGGTGAATACACTGTTTCGCAGGGTGATTATTTATTTACCCTTCAGAATGTGATCAATAAAAAGTTTGAAATCCAACAGGGCGGTACAATTGAATGGAATGGCAATCCGTATGATGCAACCCTTAACCTTAATGCCATTTACCGTTTGAAAGCCTCACTCAACGAACTGTTTTTCAATACCACCGAAAATGCAGACTACAATCAGCGGGTACCTGTTTTATGCAAAATAAACCTGACCAATAGTTTGAATAATCCGGATATCAGGTTCGATATTGAACTGCCAACCACCGAAGATCACATTCGTGATGTTGTCAGGCAATATATCAGTACGGAAGAAGATATGAACAAACAGATTTTGTCGCTTTTGGTGTTGGGCAAATTTTATACTCCTGAATACCTCCGCGGAACCGGCACATATACAGGGAAAAATACTAGTTTGGCTGGCTCAACCGCCTCAACAGCCAGCGAGCTATTTTCGAACCAATTCAGTAACTGGTTATCTCAAATCAGTAACGATTTCGACATCGGCTTTAATTACCGTCCGGGCAATGAAATAACCAACAATGAAATAGAGTTTGCCCTTAGTACGCAAATGTTTAACGATCGGGTGAGCATTAACGGAAATATTGGCAACAATTCAGCCCAGCGGACTACTGCCAATAATAACAGCCTTGTGGGCGATGCTGATGTTAAAGTGAAACTGACCAATAATGGGAAACTACAGTTAAAGGCCTATAACCATTCGAATAATAATCTTATTTACGAAACTTCTCCATACACACAAGGAGTCGGGATTTCCTACCGTGAGGATTTCAATGATTTTAATGAACTTTGGCAAAAAATGATTAAAATCTTCAAGCCACGAAAAAACCAGGATAAACGAAAGAATTAAAATCCGGCTATTGTTGTGTAACTTATTTGTTATCCTGAAGATAGAGTGGTTTTTGAGAATTTACATTTTTCTTAAATAAATTGTATTTTTGCAAGGCATACTATTTGTGCCGGAACACTCGTTTTTAATGAGGCCGGCTTAAAACAACCTGCTTATGCTGAATTTTTTATTATTACAGACAAGTCAGAATATAGCGGAGGGTTCTGTTTCCGTGGGTGATGCCATCAAACCTGAGGGGTTGACCAATGTTTTATATCATTTGTTTCTCAATGGTGGTCCGGGAATGATTCCGGTTGTTTTTTTATCGGTTGTTGCTCTTTTGATCTTTCTGGAACGCATAATTGTTATCAGTCATGCAAGAAAGCTTGATCCATTACTTTTAACCCGTTTGCGGGAATATATTTTGGCTGGGCATATTGAATCGGCGTTTAACTTATGCCACAGTGAAAATACGCCTTGTTCGCGAATGATAGAGAAAGGAATTTCGAACTTAGGGCGTTCCATAGAAGAGGTGAGCGCGATTATCAAAAATGCCGGCAATATGGAGATTTCAAAGTTGGAAAAAGGACTACCAGTTTTGGCAAGTGTCGTTGGGGGAGCGCCCATGCTGGGAATCCTCGCAACAGTTTTAGCTTTGATACAGGCATTTTATGAAATGGCAAATTCCGAAAAAATGATAGATATGCCCCTACTGGCTACTTTTGTTTATCAGGCATTGGTTACAACGGTTGCTGGTTTAATTGTTGGCATTGTCGCATATTTTGCCTATAATATCTTGGTTGCCAGTGTTGAAAGAGTCATATTTCATTTGGAAGCAGCAACTTGTGATTTTTTGGAAATATTGAATGAACCGGCACATTGATTTTGAAACTGTACTTGAAGAATGAAATACATAACGGAACATAAAACAGGTTTTATCGGAACGCTCGTTACACATGGGTTGATTTTGATCATGTTGCTATATTTTGGAATAATGGCTTCTCCTCCTATACCTGTTGACGAAGGGATTCTGGTAAATTTTGGGGATTCTGAAACTGGGTTTGGCATGGAAGAACCTGCGCCTGGCGACCGTCAGCCAACTTTAAAACCTGTCGAATCAGCTTCTGCAAAGCAGGTGGTCCAACCACCTTCAAAAAAAGTTGTCGCCCCTGCAGATGATGACGATATACTGACGCAGGATGATGAGGAAACAGTAGCAATTAAAACTCCGGTAAAAAAGAAGAACATCGAAAAGGTTATTGATCCTGAAAAACAAAGGCTGGATGAAGCCGAAAGACAAAAACAAAATGAATTGATCAGGCAAAAAAGGGAACAGGACCAACTACTGGCCCAGGCTGCTGCTGAACAACGTAAAATCGGCGAAATAAACAGTCGGGCAAAAAATGTTTTTGGAGGCGGGGGAAAAGGAAGTCCTGATTCGAAAAGCACCAGTCAGGGAATCACTTATGGACCCGGAAATCAGGGAACTCCGGAGGGTGTTGCCAATGCAGAGAAGTATGGCCCTGGAGGAGGAACCGGCGATAGCGGCGTTTCATTCAGTCTCGATGGCCGGACGGCACAGTCGCTTCCCAAACCCGAATTTATTGGCAATGAAGATGGAAAGGTTGTTGTTATGGTAACTGTAGATAAATCGGGTAGGGTTACAAAGGCTGATCCTGGCGTAAAAGGTTCAAATACTGCCAATCCTGAATTATTGGCCGCTGCCAAAAAAGCAGCCCTTGAGGCCAGGTTCAATGTTGATGGAACAGCGCCCTCTTTCCAGAAAGGAACAATTACTTACCGTTTTGTCCTGAATTAAGCTCCGGAAGTTCCAATCTACACTTTTCACTTTGACTCACCCCGAGGTCGCTGCGCTCCCTCCGCCCCATTTACGCGTAGAGAGGGGAAAAGCCACGCATGCGGGGCTGGGGGTGAGTCAGGGAAATGAGAGAAATGAAATTCATTTTAACTTTGAGTTTTTTAGTAACCCCTAATCTAAACCCCTTACCTTGGCAAAAAAAAATGGGCATCTGGTTTTACCATCTGCCCGTTTCATTTCATCTTATCTTTTGTTGCTGGCGGAAAAAAAATTACAATAAACTCCAGCCCGAGCGGTATTCGTAATGCATCAGTTTGGTTGCAGCTCCATCGGTATCATCTACAAAAGTTTCGGTAGCCGGATCCCATTTGATCGTACGTTTCAGTTCGCAGGCAATGTTCCCAAGCGTACAAACCGTACAACTGCTATGACCGATTTCAACCGGAACAACCGGGTCTTTGCGATCGCGGACAGCTTCAATGAAATTGAGCTGATGAGGAATTTTAGTTTCGTATGGGCCGGTGTCGTTTGAAGCTTGTGCCGGTGGCAGAAATTTGTCGTCAGATGCTTTGTAATAACCGCGTGAAACTTCAATCCAACCATCTTTTCCAATGAACTTAACTCCTTTGGTTTTGACTTCATCAAACGGTTCCGAAGTCATAACGGTTCCGCTGGCATATTTATACAAAATGAATTCAGTACCATCGCCGATTGGCGAAATTTCAACCGGACCGTTTTTGTCCATTCCAAGTCCCCACTGCGCAACATCGAACATGTGGGCGCCCCAGTCGGTAGTGAATCCACCGCCCATTTCTTTGTACCAACGCCATCCGCCCCAGAATTGTTCGTTTTGTTCAGGTTCGATGGTAATAGGTGGGTTTAACTGACTGTTGTAATGGATCGGCATCGGCAAACTTCCTAACCAAAGGTCCCAGTTTAAATCGGCTGGCAAAGTTTCTTCCGGAAGATCATAAGGTTTTGGAGGGGACCCAACGTAAGCATGAACTTTTTCGATTTGCCCGAGAGCGCCGGTTTGAACTAAGTTAACTGCGTGCTGGAAATTTGGATCCGAACGCTGCTGGCTTCCAACAGCCAGAATCCGGTTAGTCTCGCGCACAGTTTTGCGTAATTCCTGACCTTCTTTAATCGTGAAAGTCATCGGTTTTTCCAAATAAACATCCTTGCCTGCTTTACATGCTGCAATGGCAATCATGGCATGTGAATGGTCAGGAACGGCAATAACTACCGCATTGATATCAGTACGTGCCAATAAATCCTGATATTTTTCGTAGGTCTGAATTTCAACCTGCAAGCCGGCTTTTTCATAGAAAGCTTTGGCCTTTTTCTCGAACCGCTGACGTTTAATACCGTAAACATCGCAACCTGCAATTACTTTTACTCCGGGTATCTGCAAAAATCCGTTCATTAAGAACATCGCCTGCTGACCCAATCCGATAATTCCAATTTTCAGATCAGTATCAACCACTTTTTGTTTACAGGCCGCTAATGATGAGAACATTGCTACACCAGCTACTCCAATAGCTGCAGTTCCAAGAAACTGACGTCTCGAAACTCCTTTTTTAAATTGATTTTCCATGTGATTAATTTGTGTGTTAGTTTCAATTTTTCGGGATTTATGCGGGTAAAAATACCTTTTTGTAAGTTGTACACAAAATAAAAAGTCGCAATGCAATTAAAATTTCATGTTTTTCCTGAATTTAATATCAGATACGAACATTTTTTTTGATTTTTGTCAGATATTGAAATGAGTTCAATTATGGAAATACAGATCAATCTGCTGAAATCGCTCATCGCGATTCCTTCATTGAGCCGGGAAGAACAAGCGGCCGCCCAGCTAATCCGTCAGTTTTTTGCTGATTCAAAGGTGACCGTGAATACAAAAATGAACAATACGTGGGTAAAGAACCAGTTTTGGAAAGAAGGACTTCCGGTTATTTTGCTGAATTCGCATATTGATACTGTTAAGGCTGCGAGTGGGTATTCACGAGATCCGTTTTCTCCGGATGTTGAAGACGGAATTTTGTATGGGCTGGGAAGTAACGATGCCGGTGGGTCGCTCGTTACTTTGTTAGCTGTTTTTATGCATTTCAACCCGATGGAGAATCTTCCATTCAACCTGATTTATGCTGCTACTGCTGAAGAAGAAATTTCAGGATTGAACGGATTGGCCAGTATTCTGGAAGAAATTGGGTCATTGGATCTGGCAATAGTGGGTGAACCTACCCAAATGCAAATGGCCATTGCCGAAAAAGGCTTGATAGTGCTTGATTGCACGGCACACGGAAAATCGGGACATGCAGCTCGTGATGAAGGTGAAAATGCGATTTACAAGGCTATTGCCGATATTGATAAAATCAGGAATTACCGGTTTGAGAAAACGTCCCTGATTTTAGGCGAAGTAAAAATGTCGGTAACTGAGATCAATGCAGGAACCCAGCACAACGTAGTTCCGGATTCCTGCACCTTTGTAATTGATGTGCGAACCAATGAACATTATTCCAATCAACAGGCATACAAGATAATAAATGAGCTGATAGATTCGGAAGTGGTTCCACGTTCTTTTCGGTTAAATTCATCAGGAATTGCGCTCAGTCACCCGATAGTACAACGAGGAATCAGCTTAGGCCTGGGCTATTATGGTTCGCCAACCACTTCCGATCAGGCCGTTATTCCTTATCCTTCCATCAAAATCGGGCCAGGCGACAGCGCCCGCTCGCATACGGCTGATGAATATATCCTGATTTCGGAACTTGAAGAAGGATTCAGGATTTATGTTGATTTGTTGACTGATCTTGTTTTGTCATAAAAAAGAGAGGAACCTGTTCCCCAACAGGTCCCTCCAAGTGAGCTTCAGAAATAAAACTGAAGCGAGAATTATAATGAATCGAACTAAACTACTCTTAAATTAGTCGTTTTCAGCATAAGCCATTTCGTTATGCTGAGAAATATCCAATCCGGCAATTTCTTCTTTCTGATTGGCACGAATTCCGAATAATTTGTCAACAATTTTGAAAAGGACAAAAGTCATTACACCTGAAAATACGATGGTTGACACGGTTGCAATAAGCTGTATCCAAAGTTGTTTAGGATTTCCGTAGAATAAACCGCTGTATGACGACTGAATAGCTGGTGTTGCAAGCAAACCGGTTGCGAGTGCACCGATAATACCGCCAATTCCATGTACCCCGAAGGCATCCAGAGAGTCGTCGTATCCGAATTTGTGTTTAACCACCGAAACCATGAAGAAACATGCTACGGCAACCAGAACTCCAATGACTACAGCGCCCAAAACCCCAACAAAACCGGCGGCAGGGGTAATGGCAACCAGACCCGCAACTGCACCTGTACAAATCCCAATTACGGTAGGTTTCCTGTTAATGGACCAGTCGAGCAATGCCCAGGTAAATGCTGCTGTTGCTGTTGCCAGATGTGTTGAAAGGAATGCGCTGATAGCCAGTCCGTCGGCAGCCAAACCGCTCCCGGCATTGAAACCGAACCAGCCAAACCAGAGTAATGCTGCACCAATTACAACCAAAGGGATATTGTGGGGAGCTGTAGGATGGTTATTATAGTTTCTTCTCGTTCCTATCATGAGTGTCATTACAAGGGCAGCAATACCTGCATTGATGTGAACTACAGTTCCACCTGCAAAATCGAGCGCTCCCATTTTGTACAGCCAACCATCGGCAGACCAAACCCAATGGGCAACTGGATTATAAACGAATATGGCCCAAAGAACTGAAAAAATCAGGAATCCACGGAATTTAATACGTTCGGCATAAGCTCCAATGATTAACGCTGGCGTAATTACTGCAAACATACACTGGAACAATACAAACAAAAGATGTGGAATGCGTGCAGTTGCCTGTGAAATGTAATAAGGACTAACATCGTTGATGCCAATTCCATTCAGGAATGCCCAGTCGAAACCACCAATAAATGGCGCCAAAGCCCCGGTTGACGAACCAAACGACAAGCTATATCCAAAGAAAACCCATTCAAGGGTGATCACAGCGGTCAAAATGAAACATTGCATCAGGATATTCAGGATGTTTTTTTGACGGACCAAACCGCCATAAAATAAGGCCAGTCCGGGAATTGTCATTAACATGACCAGCGCGGTTGCCACAATCATCCATGCAGTATTTCCGGAATCAATAAATGGAACAGGTTCGGGAACCGCTGTCGCTGTTTCCTGCGCAAAAAGTAAAGTGGGGGCGATTAAACCTGGTAACGCCAACCCAATATATTTTAATTTCGATTTCATGTGATTAACTTATAATTGTCTATGTCTTCAAATCTTATTTGTTGTAAAGCGATTCATCGCCACGATCTTTGGTGCGGATTCGGATGGATTCACCGATATCGCTTACGAATATTCGTCCGTCACCACTTTCACCGGTATAGGCTGATTCGAGGATTGCATTGATTGATTTTTCAACATTTATGTCGCGAACAACAAACGAGATATACATGCGGGCAACTGAATTTACGTCGTAGGCGATACCTCTGAAAATAAGTCCCTGACGGGCAGTGCCCTGTCCTTTTACTTCCCACCACGAGAGAAAGTCTATATCTGCTTCGTGTAATGCTGCGCGGACTTCTTCAAACTTGGTTTTTCTAACGATGGCTTCAATTTTTTTCATGATATTAATATTTGAGGTTTTTTAATGAATTATAAGGTGATTCCTACCACAAGGTACAACAGGTTTTTTTCAGGATTCACAATAACCTGACCTGTAACCGGGATTGAGAAGCTGTCTGAAATTTTAATTGTTTTTCCGGTTCCAATTCCCACATGACAAACATTAAATTCACTGTCGGAGGTATGCCATCCATCTCCTGCCCCTAAGCTGATGTTAAAACCGGTAAATGCATAACCTGCCTGGAAATACATGTCATTTCCAGATGAGGCGGGAAGTGCAGCTTTATTCAAAATGTAATTAGCGCTTAAACTTAATCCTCCTTTCGTAAATCCAGCATTTACTTCGTAGGCATTTGCGGAATCTGCAGTGAATGAACCGCCAAGACTTGGATAATAGTAATCAGTCATGCCAAAGCTAAATCCATTGGAGAAGGCAAACGAAAAGTATGGATCAACTTCTGTATAGCCTGCTGCATCAAAAGAGCCCCAAACTCCAATTGTAAGAATGCCGGAATTGAATTTAACTGATGGCTGGAAAGCTGGTCCTGTGCCAAATTTAGTTCCTCTCCAGATGTAATTACTGAAAAGGTCAGCGCCAACAGAGAATGAAGATTTTTTTTCTTCCTGTGCTTTTACTCGGAGGGTGCAAATCGTAAGTAATGTAAAAATAACGAGGGTAAATTTCTTTTTCATGCTTCTCAATTTTTAGGGTTAAATTCTTAATGATCTATTTTCGGTGAATTCATTTTTCGATTTGGAAGTATTCTGAAAAAAATATGCTTTTCTGAATGAACTCCTTTTTCTGATACACTTGGTCAAAAGTATCCAATATTCCGAAATATGAATGATTGTAAATAGGGGGTAAGTGTGAATTAAAGATAAATTAACAAACAAAACCATCAAAAAATAGGGGTATAAAGCAAGAAAAATATAAAAATGTTATTCGTAATCTAAAAATATAGGGGTAAGAATTGAAAAATGTAAAAAATAAGATTTCTATTTACAAATATAAATGCATGATTTTCAAATAGTCAGTATGATTTCTAGAAATAAATTAAAAAGATAGAATATAATGAATATACAAGATAAAAGATATAAAAAGTAAGTATTAATAACTAAATAGTAAAAAACTGCTGTTTGTTGAAACTTGAGGTTATATTGAAATTTGCGATTCCGGTTCAGAATTTTCAATAATAATTTTTCTCCTTTACATTGGTTTTTTAATTTGCATCAATAATTCATGTCAAATGCAAATATGACAAAGTCCGAAAGGAGCAGTTTTTATATATTTGCAATCCTTTTGTAAATCAATTGTAATCATCATGACCTTTGAAGCAAATCAGGTTTTCCGGTTCTTTAAGTATTTCATCTTTTGGATGATTTTTTTCTGGCTTGCCAAAGTTCTCTTTCTGGTATTCAATTGGGTGCAAACCAGTCAATTATCGGTTAATGAAATTCTGCTGATTTTTGCTTATGGCTTAAAAATGGATGTTTCCACAGCTTGTTATTTGTTGGTACTTCCGGGCTTGATGCTTTCGCTCCGGTTTTTTTTATCCCCACAGTTTACAAATCGTTTCTTTTTGATTTTCACACTTGTTTTTTTGATCATGGCATCTTTCTTAGTGGTTCTCGACCTCGGCTTGTATCCACATTGGGGAACCCGTGTAAATGTTACTGCTTTTAATTACATCAACGATCCGGTGGCGATGAGTGCATCTGTCTCGATTGCTGATGTCATGTCAGGCGTACTTATTGCGGGTAGTTTATTGGTTGGATTTGGATTTCTTTACCGGCTATTTTTTCCTGAAGGTGTTGCTATCAACCGAAAAGTCAAATGGTATGCTTCTTTTTTACGGCTATTTTTAGTTGCCTGCTTAATTATTCCCATCAGGGGCGGTTTAGATACTTCACCGCTTAATCTGAGTTCGGTAGCTTTTAGTCCGAAACTCTATGTCAACCAAGCTGCCAGTAATTACTTGTGGAATTTTGCCAAGTCGCTCGAAAAGCGAAATCGGCTCAATAATCCTTGCACCACAATGCCAAAAGAAGAGAGTGAGCGGATTTTTAACCAATTTATGGAGTTGGATACATTGATGCATAGGCCACAGCTCTTTAAACTGAATACGGAGAAACAATCCAATGTAATCCTGATTATACTGGAAGGTTTCTCTAATAAGGTAATAGCCCCACTGGGTGGAATGCATGGAATTGCACCCAATCTGGATTCACTTTGTACAAAAAGTTCGGTATTTACGAATTTTTACTCCACTGGAAATCGTTCCGATCGGGGTATTTCGGCTCTTTTGGGTGGATATCCCTCGCTTTTAAGGACATCCATTATGGTATATCCTGAAAAATCAAGTAGTTTAACTCTACTTCCGGAGTACTTTAACCGGCATAATTACCATACTTCATTTTACTATGGCGGCGATATTAATTTTTATAACCTGAAAACTTTTGTGTTGCAGGGCAATTACGGAAAAATAACTACCAAAAGTGATTTTCCATCCGAATTGGGGCAGATGTCGAAATGGGGCGTTCCCGACGGCTACGTTCTTGTAAGGGCATTGGAAGACCTGAAATCGGAAATGGAACCTTTTATGAAAACCATTTACATGGTTAGCAGCCATCCGCCCTATGATGTTCCGTTTTTGAAGATCAAAGGAAGTTCGAACGAGGAGAAGTACCTGAATTCAGTGGCCTACACCGATAGTTGTTTGGGCGTGTTTATTGATGGATTCAGGAAATCACCACTTTGGGACAATACTTTATTGATAGTAACTTCCGATCATGGCACTTTGCCTCCCGGACCAACGGATATTACCGAACCTGCCAGTTACCGAATTCCGCTTATTTGGTCGGGTGGGGTAGTCGATTCGTTGCAATGGATTGAAACCATTACCCAACAGGTTGATTTCGGTATATCCCTTGTTCATCAGTTGGGTTGGCAGTCTGATCCGGCCCCGTTTGCAAAAGACTTTTTTACCGCGCATCCTTATGCTTTTTATATGCTTGATTCGGGCTGGGGCTATGTTGTTCCTGAAGGTTGCTTTTATTTCGATCAGAATACCAATGATTTTGTTTCGAACCCTGGTACGGAAAAGCCGGTTGATTTGAAGTTCCCCAAAGCTTATATGCAGGTTTTACATGATGATTTTATTGGTCGTTAAATGAAAATAGACGAGATTCGTTACGTCTTATAAAATAATAGATAACCAAATGATGGGACAAACAAAGCCTAATAAAATATTCCTGATCATTAATGAATATGCCGGACATGGAAAAGGAGCCACCTCGGTTGACATTCTCATCCCATTCCTGAAAAAGAATGATTTTGAAGTGGAATTTGTATTTACCCGACGACAAGGGCATGCTACCGAACTAGCCGCCAAGGCTTCGTCAGAGGGGTTCGGTCTGGTGGTTGCTGTTGGAGGTGACGGGACAGTGAATGAAGTGGCACAGGGTTTAATAGGCACCCATACGCCAATGGGAATTATCCCGATAGGTTCGGGAAACGGTCTTGCCCGTGAATTAGGGATTTCGATGAATATTCGCAGAAGCGCCCGTACCTTGATTGGGGGAAAAACACTCGATCTGGATGTGTGCAAAATCAACGATCAGCGTTTTTTATGTACCAGCGGGATCGGTTTCGATGCCCTGATTGCCCATAAAATGAGTAAGTCGGCCTCTCGCGGTTTTCTTAGCTATGTAAAACTGGTCGTTCAGGAAATTATTTTTTTGAAACCGATGGAAGTTCGGATGAAAATAAATGGAGTACACATCGCGGAATCGGTTTTTCTGGTCACTTTCGCCAATGCTTCCCAGTTCGGGAACAACGCGTATATTGCTCCTTCAGCCAGCATGACCGACGGATTAATTGATGTTGTTGTGGTGAAAAAATTCGCTAAAATCTGGTTGCCGGTTTTTGTAACCGCTCTTTTTACCAGGCAAATACACAAACTTCCATTTGTTGAATGTTACAAAGCCAAACACATAGACCTGGAACTGGCTGATACCTTGTATTTTCATTTTGACGGCGAGCCAGGGCAGTTGAAAATTCCTGCTCAGGTCAAACTTGACCCGGAAAAAATTCGGGTTCGGTGCATGAAATAATTTTGGAAATTTACCCGGAATTATTTATAATGCTAAGATCTTGTGTTGGGGTATTTAAATAGTGGTATAACAGTTGCTGCTTTTGTTTTAATCGTTTCTATCTCCTTGCTGCTTAACGGACTTAGTGTCTCCCTCATATTAATTGCAATTTTAAACAGCCCGGCTTCGCCCGGGGTAATTGCATTTGTTACCGGGTGCGACAAGGTAAAACGCAATCCCATCCTAATATCTTCATCACCCAAAAGAGGTTCGTACCAGCATTTTGGATATTTCGACCGGTCAGCATTCTGTGGCCAGGGACCTTTGGCCATCGCTTTCAGGGCTATAATTCCCATTTGCTTTTGTTTGGCGAGTTCGAGCACCTGTGGACCGAAATTGCCGGCATTCCAGGTGGCGAAATTAAAGGGGAACATGATGGAATCGAATTCAAAGCCATTCATTAAAGCCATCGCGGCCTCAACCGAATGGGCCGAAAATCCGATGTACCTGATTTTTCCTTCTTCCCTGGCTTCCCTGAATGTTTCGAGCGCTCCGCCTGGGGCGAAAATTGTTTTAACATCGTCAAGCGAAGTTACCGCGTGTAGCTGATAAAGATCGAAATGATCTGTTCGAAGGTTTTTAAGCGATTGTTCCAATTCCTTTCGGGCATCGTCTTTGGTACGCTTAGTGGTTTTGCATGATAGAAAGACATCTTTCCTGTAAGGTTCCAGCGCCGGACCTAATTTAATTTCGGCATCGCCATACGACGGCGCTACATCGAAATGGTTCACACCTGCATCTATTGCAAATTTCACGATCGAAGCTGCATCTTCGGGAGTGGCATCTTTGACAATGATTCCACCGAATCCGATCATCGAAAGCATTTCGCCAGTCTTGCCCAGCGATCTTTTTTCGAGCTTTCCTGCTGGGGGCGTTTCCCTTGCAATAAAAGAAAGATCGGCCGGGAAAAGGCTAAAAACCGGAGCAGCCATTACTGTTTTACTGATAAAATCGCGACGTTTCATATTGATAATTTTTAAGAAATGGAACTTGTTTCGTTTATACAAATGTCCCTGCAAGTTATAATAAATCACAGAGAATCTGATCTTAAATTTGTTGATGTTTGAATTATTAGTGACAACGGAATTCTCCAGTAAATTTCTTAATTTTAACCAAATAAAACCAGACATCATGAGCAAATCTATATCCAATCCTTTATCGCGCCGGAATTTCATCAGAGCCACTGCTGCAAGTACCGCAGGAATTTCTATTTTGCCGCTCTATCTCTGCAATACAAAATCATCGTTAAACAGCGTTATGGCAGTAGAGCAATTGCCTTCGATAAGAAAACGTAAATTTGGAAACTTCGATTTTGAGGTTACTACAATGGGATTGGGCGGGCAGGCTGCATTACAGTTGACTCCTTCTGATGTTGATCCATCTGCAATAATTATTAAAGCAGTAAAACTTGGTATTAATTATTTCGACTCTTCAAATACTTATGGTAGTAGTCAGTTACATTATAATAAAGCGTTTAAAGTATTAAATCTGATACCAAGTACCGCAAATTATGATGAACCCCTGAGAAAATCAATTTGGTTAACCAGCAAAACAAAAATGAAATGGGGTAACCCGGGGTATCCTGAACGTCCGAATGTCACAAATACCCCTGGCTCTCCAAATGTGAAGTGTGCAATTGATGACCTTAAACGTTCACTTTCTCAGATATTTGGTGATAATAAAGGAACATATCCAGAAGGAGCATACTTGGATATGATGTTGATGCATTCAATAAATTCAATTGAAACCAATGATGTTTTATATGAAGGATTGGAGACCCCGCTCGATCCAAATGGAAATTTTGGTGCTTTGGTCGCGCTGCGCGATTATCGTGATGGAACCAATTTAACCGGAATGAATTCAAAAAATGAAAAACTTGTCCGTCATATAGGTTTTTCAGGTCATAGTAGTCCTCCTGTCATGGTTGATTTGATTCAACGCGATGAATATGGAATTCTGGAAGCAATGTTGGTTGCTATCAATTCCAATGATAAAACTAAATATTGCATGCAGCATAATGTAATACCAGTTGCGGAGGCCAAGGGTATGGGAATAATAGGAATGAAAGTATTTGCAGATGCTGCGCTTTACCATAAAGAGCCACGTTGGTCTGGTTCGTCTGCCGATTTATTTCAACAAATTGGAACTTCTGAATTACCAAGTCGCCCTCTTATAGAATATACACTGACAACTCCGGGAGTTCATACTGCTATTATGGGTATTGGGCATATTGATGAAGATCCTCTTAAATGCCAGTTAATTCAGAATTTAAATGCCGCACAAATTGAACTAAATGGAATAACAGAAATCGAACGAAAAAGGATTGAAGAACTTACAAGAACTCTTAAACCAAACTCGAACTATTTTCAATTGTCAAAAGTTGGGCTGACTAAACCCCGAAACCTCCGGAATGTCGGAAATATAATTATTTGGGATAATGCGTTTGCCGGTGATGCTCCATTAAAAACTTATGAGATTTTGGTAAATGGTATAAAAGTGGGAGAAGTTGAACACCAGCCTCAAACTCTAAAAAGTATGCCTTTTACTTTTGAAATTCCAGCTAAATCAGGAGATAAAGTTGAAATTGCCGCAATTGACCAAAATGGCAACAAGGCTGTTGCGTTAATGGTTTTGACACTTTCTGCACCTGTACTTTCAAACGATAAGAAAAAAGTTCAGCTTTACCCGAACCCGGTTCAATCTGAATTAACAGTGAGTCAAATTGCTAAAGCTAATTCAGGAGTCTCAATTTACAATACTGTTGGCGAGAAACTGATCGAAAAAACAGCAAACGGAACTCAAGCTAAATTTGATGTTTCAAACTTGCGTAAAGGCATCTACTTCGTAAGATTTACTGATGGAAGCAGTCAGAAATTCATCAAACAATGACTTTATATAAATTTCTTAATTTTAACCAATTAAAATCTGAAATCATGAGCACATCCAAAAAGTATCCCCTATCTCGTCGTAATTTTATCAAAGTTTCGGCAACAACCACAGCCGGGATTTCCATGCTGTCGTTTGGAGGCTGTACAACCGATAAAATGCCATCGCCGATGAAACGTAAATTTGGCAACTTCGATTTTGAGGTAACTACACTTGCACTTGGAGGTCAGGCTTCGTTACAATGGACTCCTGCAGATGTCGATCCGGTGCCAATTATTCTTAAAGCATTTAAGCTGGGAATCAATTATTTTGACACTTCAAACCTCTATGCTGAAAGTCAGTTGAATTTCAATAAAGCTTTTAAAATTCTAAACCTGATTCCCGGAGAACAGAACTACGATGAAAAACTCCGAAAATCAATCTGGCTGACCAGTAAAACCTGCATGCGCTGGGGAAAACCAGGATGGACAGAAATAGAGAATGTAAACAACTGGTCGAACGGCATGCCCGATGTCAAGTGTGCGGTTGACGATCTGAAACGTTCGCTAACCCAGATTTTTGGGGACAACAAGGGCGGTTATCCGGAAGGCGCTTACCTCGACATGGTTCTGATTCATACTTTACACAACACTGCCGAAGTTGATGTGCTTTATGAGGGGCTGGAAACCCCGCTCGATCCCAATGGGAATTTTGGGGCTTTGGTGGCCCTTCGTGATTTCCGGGATGGCACTAACCTGACAGGCATGAATCCCAAAAATGAAAAGTTGATCCGGCACATTGGGTTCTCAGGCCATGCCAATCCTCCGGCCATGATAGATATGATTCAGCGAGACGAATACGGAATTCTGGAAGGAATGCTGGTTGCAATTAATGCGAACGATAAAACCAAATACAACATGCAGCACAATGTCATCCCTGTTGCCGCTGCCAAAGGCATGGGAATTATTGCCATGAAAGTATTTGCCGATGCTGCTATCTACCACAAGGAACCCCGCTGGTCGCGCGACCCGAACGATGTATTCCGGAAAGTTGGTACGCCCGAATTACCCAGCCGGCCGCTCATTGAATATTCACTGACTACTCCGGGAATTCATACCTTAATCATTGGTATCGGACAAATTGACGATGATCCGATGAAATGCCAGTTGATCCAGAACTTTTATGCCGCACAAATCGAACCCAACGGGATGCCTGAAAATGAAAGGAAACGGATTGAAGCCCAAGCTACACTGGTGAAACCCGCTTCGAATTATTTTCAGATCGAAAAGGTCGGTTTAACTGCTCCCGGAAACCTACGGAAGGAAGGAAACAAAGTGATTTGGGATACTGCTTATGCCGGCGATGCTGCTTTGGCAACTTATGAAGTTTTGGTGAATGGCGTGAAAGCTGGCGAAGTAGAACATAAGCCTCAGATCCTGAAAAGTAAACCCTTTGTTTTTGAAACCTCAATAAAGGAAGGCGATAAAGTAGAGGTGGCCGCGGTTGATCAGAGTGGCGGGAGAGCTGTAGTTCTATTGTCTTAGACTATTCCTGTAAAACTAAAAGAACCGTTCTTTCAGAAAAGGGGCGGTTCTTTTTATAGTTTTTTTAGAAAATACTTATCTGAAAATGAATTTTTTATGCGATGTTGAAAATCATTCGATTTCTGTCAGTTCTTTATCTTGATGTTTTATTCAACTTGCCAAAAAAACCTTAAATTGGCATCAAATCCATCGCCACAAACTTTGACATGAGCCTATTCCAGAAAACAGTAGAACGGAAGTATTTGAAACAGCTCGACTCTAAGCTAATTGCTGCAAAATACGATGAGTTTAAATCCTACTTTGGCAATCCGGAAATTCAGAAAAACATTCGAAACAGTAAGGAAGAGCAGTTTCAGGAGGGATTTTTAAGAGAGTTGTTTGTAAAGATTTTAGGATATACACTTAATCCGGACCTAAACTTCAATCTGACCACCGAATACAAAAACATAAAGGACAGCAAAAAAGCTGACGGAGCTATTATTATTGGTGAATCTGTAAAAGGGGTAATCGAGCTTAAAGGAACCAATACCACCGATTTAGGCAAGATTGAAGCACAGGCTTTTGGCTACAAAAACAACCAGCCCGATTGTGTGTATATCATTACATCGAACTTCGAAAAGTTGCGTTTTTACATCGACAATGCTGTTGAATTCATTGAGTTCAATTTGTTTAAACTCACCAAATCTGATTTTGAAATTCTCTTTATCTGTTTGGCGTATGACCAGATTGCAAAAGGAATTCCGAAAAAGGTAAAAGAGGAATCGGTAAGCCATGAAGATGTAATTACCAAAAAGTTGTACTCCGATTATTCTTTGTTTAAAAGGGAATTGCATCAGAATCTGGTTTCACAAAATCCACAGTTTGATGCTCTGACATTATTCCGGAAATCGCAAAAATTACTCGACCGTTTTTTGTTTTTATTCTTTGCCGAAGACCGGCAACTGTTGCCTCCCAACTCGGTTCGATTGGTATTAAACGACTGGAAAGAGTTACAGGAACGCGATGCGGAAGTTCCGCTTTACGACCGTTTTAAAAAATATTTTGGCTATCTCAACACTGGTTTTAAAGGCAAACGATACGATGTATTTGCATACAATGGAGGTCTGTTTGAGCCTGATGAAGTTCTGGACTCCGTTGTAATTGACGATAACTTGTTGTATAAAAATGCTTTAAAACTCTCGGAATATGATTTTATAAGTGAGGTAGATGTAAATATCCTGGGACATATTTTTGAAAATTCGCTAAATGAATTGGATGAAATTCAAGCCCAGCTAGACGGTAAGGAAATTGACAAAGCTAAAACCAAACGAAAAAAGGATGGTGTTTTCTATACTCCCAAATACATTACCAAATACATAGTTGAAAATACTCTTGGAAAGCTTTGCTCGGAAAAGAAAGCAGAACTCCAATTCAACGAGGAGGATTATACCACAGATAAAAAGCGACAGATCAAAACCAAACAGGCTTTGCTCGACAAGCTAAAAACCTACCAAAACTGGTTGTTACAACTCACCATTTGCGACCCGGCCTGTGGTTCGGGAGCTTTTCTCAATCAGGCTCTTGATTTTCTAATTGCTGAACACCGCTACATCGACGAACTACAGGCCAAACTATTGGGTGTGCCCATGATATTGAGCGACGTTGAAAAAAGTATTCTGGAAAACAACCTGTTTGGCGTTGACCTGAACGAAGAAAGTGTTGAAATTGCCAAACTCTCGTTATGGTTGCGCACCGCACAGCCCAACCGGAAGTTGAACGATTTAAGTAACAACATTAAATGTGGAAACTCGATTATTAGCGACCCCGCCGTTGCCGGAGACAAGGCATTTAATTGGGAACGGGAGTTTCCACAGGTATTTGGTCCTGAAAAAAGAATACCTCTGACGATTGAACCCAGAAAAGATGCAACACCCGATTACCTTAAACTGATTAAAGAGAAATCACTCGAAGCACAAGTTAAAGCAGAACAAGCCATCGCCTTGTCGAAAGAAGCAGCCGAAATCTCAAAAAAGGTTTACGAATATGCTGAGAGATTGGAAGAGGTATCGGAATTGGACTCCGTGTATGTCTATCGTAAAACTGGATTTGACGTGGTAATTGGGAATCCGCCGTATGTTGACATTAAGGCACTACCTAAAAATATTGTAGAACACATATCTACTACATATAAGACCGCTAATAATCGAATAAATCTATTCTCAGTTTTCATTGAGAAAGCTGGTAATATTTTGAAAGATGGGGGTAAATTTTCATTTATTATTCCTTCTTCATTACTAACTCAGGAATCATATAAACCACTTAGAAAACAATTACTTTCTGAATCTCATATCGACAATATAGTTAGACTTCCAAACGAATCATTTGGGGGAAGTGCTGGTGAGGTCAAGGTTGACACTATTATTTTTACTTTCACAAAAACGACCAACCTAAAATCACCAGTTGAGGTTCTAGTTTACAAAGGTTTTACCAGAATTAATGAAATTACAATTTTAAATTGTGATGAACTTTCATATATGGATCTGACCTTATGGGAACGTGATGCTGATTATATCTTCAGGATAAATATTAATGCTGAAATTTCTGATTTAATGTCGAAAATTGAAGGTGGAACAACTGTATTATTAAATTGCGCCGATTTTTGCTTAGGCCTAACTCCCTACGATAAATATAAAGGGCATACACCTGAACAAATTAACAATCGAGTGTTCCATTCGCTATTTAAGAAAGATGAAACTTTTAGAAAACTTTTAGCTGGCCATGATGTAACAAGGTATAGCATTAAATGGAATGGTCAAGAATGGATCAGTTATGGTAAATGGCTTGGTGCTCCAAGAGAAGAAAGATTTTTTACAGAAAAGAGAATATTGGTTAAGCAAATTATTGATTGGACGGCAAAACGGATTTGGGCATCAATAACTAATGATGAACTTTATAATGCCCAAAATGCATTTAATCTAATCGCTCATGAAAATTATTACACAGAATATCTACTTATACTTATTAACTCTCAATTGATATCTTTTTATCATCGTAAAAAATTTCTTGAAGAATATAAAGATCGGTTTCAGAAAATATTAATTAAGGACTGTAAAAACTTCCCAATAAAGGCAATCTCAAAAGAGAAACAGCAACCCTTCATCGAAAAAGCCGACCTTATGCTTTCCTTGACCAAAGAGCTTCAGGATTCTTCTCAAAAATTCCAACGGACTATTTTGCGAAAATTTGATTTGGAAGATTTACCTGGCAAATTGCAAAACTGGTATTTGCTTTCGTACAAAGAATTTATCGCTGAGTTGGGCAAAAAGAAGGTGAAATTGTCACTGAAAGAAGAAGCCAAATGGGAAGATTACTTTTTGCAGGAAGCTGAAAAAGCGTTGGAAATCAAAGCTGCAATTGAAACCACCGACAAAGAGATAGACCTTATGGTTTACCAACTTTACGAACTTACCGACGAGGAAATCAGGATAGTTGAAGGCGCATAATATCCTGCTTTTATCAAACCTATATTAAAAAACAGAGGCATCTGGAATAAAAATCCACTTGAAATGCATAAACCTCTATTTTGAATTATATTTGGGTTTCCATAAATTGACGCAATATGAAACTCTGGGATAAAGGAACCTCGGTAAACGAACTCATCGAAAAATTTACGGTTGGCAAAGACCGTGAAATGGATTTTTATCTGGCGAAGTTTGACGTGTTGGGCTCGATAGCACATGCCAAAATGCTGCAATCCATAAACTTGCTAACGGCGAGTGAGCTTGCTGAACTTCAGGCCGAGTTGGTTAATATTTATCGCATCATCGAAAATGGCGATTTCAGGATTGAAGAAAACGTTGAGGATGTACATTCGCAGGTTGAACTGATGTTAACCCGGAAACTCGGCGATACAGGCAAAAAAATTCACAGCGGGCGTTCGCGTAACGACCAGGTATTACTCGATCTGAAGCTTTTTACCCGTTCTGAAATTCAGAAGTTGGTTGAAGCTGTTTGTGGATTGTTTGATAAGCTACTGACTAAAGCCATCACGAACCGCGACCATCTGATGCCCGGCTACACCCATTTGCAGGTCGCCATGCCATCTTCGTTTGGCCTGTGGTTCAGCGCTTATGCCGAAAGTTTGGTTGATGACCTTGTTTTATTACAGGCAGCATTTAAAATTACCAATCAAAATCCGCTGGGTTCCGCGGCAGGTTACGGTTCATCTTTTCCGCTCGACCGGCAGATGACTACCGATTTGCTGGGTTTCGATTCGATGAATTACAATGTAATTTATGCCCAGATGGGTCGCGGCAAGATGGAAAAAACGGTTGCCTTTGGGCTTTCGTCAATTGCTGCAACTATCTCGAAATTTGCTTCCGATGTTTGTTTGTTCATGAGCCAGAACTTTGGTTTTGTTTCGCTTCCGGATGAGTTGACCACTGGTTCGAGCATTATGCCACACAAGAAAAATCCCGATGTTTTTGAGTTGGTCCGTTCTCATTGCAATAAAATACAGGCTATTCCGTACCAAATTAGCCTGATGACCAATAATCTGCCAAGCGGTTATTTCCGCGACCTTCAGATTTTAAAAGAAGTTTTTCTTCCCGCATTTCAGGAATTGTCAGACTGCATCAGTATTACCGGTTTTGTCATCGATAACATGACCGTAAACACCAATTTGTTGTCCGACGACCGGTATAAATACATGTTCAGTGTTGAAGATGTCAACAAGCTCGTGATGCAAGGAGTTCCTTTCCGCGATGCCTATAAACAGGTTGGCAATCAAATTAATTCAGGAACCTATAATCCTGCACGTAAAGTGAACCATACCCACTCCGGAAGTATTGGTAATTTATGTCTGGATGAGATTGCCGAAAAAATGATAGCTGTAGTTGAAGGCTATGAATTTGAGAAAATCGAAAAGGCTTACGGGAAATTACTGAGCCTCCCCCAACCCCTCCGAAGGAGGGGTGATATTAGCGATCTGTAGAAAAGAACTATACTTTTAGACAAAAAAGATTGGCCTTCAGTATTGGATTTTCAAAAGATTAAGATTGTTCCCAGTTCTGTTAATTAATCGTTATTTTTTAGATATTACAAATAATCAATGGAAACACCGATATATGTTGTAATTGGTTGAATAATTGATTGTTGAATGAGCATATTTATTCCTTTTCAGAAAGATTGTTATCTTTTTGCCTTTGGTGTGACTCGTGTGAAATTGGAGTTTTCTATTAAAATCACTATTTTCGCTTTCAGTTCGTAAGAAAAAAGTTTGATTTACTTATAATTTTAATGTTTTTGTGGTTCGATTTATGCAGAATGATTAAAAACAGATCAATCGGAAAGCTTTTTGCGAAAACAAATAATTTAAAAAACGAAGAGGATGAGTTTAGGATTTCCAAAAATACAGGGCTTGTACGATCCGGTCAATGAACACGATAATTGCGGAATCGGTTTTGTGGCTAATATCAAAGGCCAGAAGTCGCACGACATTATCGAGAGGGGATTAGAGGTTCTTGAAAATATGGAACATCGGGGCGCAACCAGCGCCGACAATAAAACTGGTGACGGTGCAGGTATTTTATTACAAATACCCGATCAATATATCAAGGAAGTATTGAAGGTCAATATTCCTGTATCCGGAAAGTTCGGAACAGGATTGATTTTTCTTCCGCAGGATAAGGAAGAGGCAGCATTGTGCGTGGATGTTCTCTCCAAATACATCAAACAGGAAGGACTCGAATTGATTGAGTACCGCGATGTGGCTGTTGACAGCTCTGCCCCCGGCGAAATCGCCAAACTGACCGAGCCTTTTATTAAGCAGGTTTTTGTGAAAGCTGACCTTGAACAGGATGTACTTGAACAAAAGTTATACCTGGTGAGGAAACAAGCAGAGAAAGAAATCCGTGAATCGAAACTAAAATTCAGTAAGTCGTTTTATGTGCCAAGCTTATCTTCCCGCGTAATGATATACAAGGGAATGCTTACCTCAGGCCAGTTGCGCGAATATTTTAAAGACCTTACCCATCCGAAATTTACCAGCGCCATTGCCCTGGTACATTCGCGTTTCAGTACCAATACTTTTCCAACCTGGGATTTGGCCCAGCCATTCCGTATGATCGCCCACAACGGTGAAATCAACACTATAAAAGGTAACCGCATGTGGATGTCGGCCCGCGAATCGCTCCTGAAATCGGAAATATTTGGCGAAGACCTCAAAAAGCTTTTCCCCGTTATCGAACCGAATAAATCCGATTCGGCCTCATTCGACAATACACTCGAATTCCTTCACATGACCGGGCGTTCGGTGCCACATGTCTTGTGCATGATGATTCCTGAATCGTTTAACTCGAAAAATCCGATTCCTGAAAGTCTCAAGGCATTTTACGAATATCATTCAACCATTATGGAACCCTGGGATGGCCCGGCCTCGATGGTATTTTCGGATGGCCGTTATATTGGAGGAACACTTGACCGTAACGGATTACGCCCTTCAAGGTACATCATCACCAAAAATGATATGATCGTGATGGGATCCGAAGTGGGAGTTCAGGTTTTTGCTCCTGAAGATGTGAAAGAAAAAGGCCGTTTGCGCCCCGGAAAAATCCTGTTGGTTGACACCAAACTCGGAATTATTATTCCTGATAAAGAAGTAAAAGCCCAGTTGGGCTCAAGGAACCCTTATGGTAACTGGCTAAAAGAAAACCGGCTGTTGATGGAAGATATTGAAGTAAAACAACGTGTTACTTCATCTTTAGGCGATCAATTCCAGACTTATTCAAAAGTTTTTGGCTATTCGAAAGAAGATATGGAAATGATCATAAAGCCAATGGCTACGACGGGCGATGAACCTACAAGCTCGATGGGGAACGATACACCTCTGGCGTGTTTCTCTGAGAAACCACAGCGTTTTTTCAACTATTTCCGTCAGGTTTTTGCACAGGTTACCAACCCGCCAATCGACTCCATACGCGAAGGGCTGGTCATGTCGCTGACCAACTACATCGGGTCGCTGCATACCAATATTTTGGACGAATCGCCTGTTCATGCGAAACTGATCAAATTCGAAGATCCGATTATTACCAATACCGATCTTGGCAAAATTAAAGATATGAAACACGAACAATTCTCGCACAGCGCCATTCCGATGGTTTTTCCTGTGAAAGAAGGCGTTGAAGGTTTCAAACGGGCGTTCGAGAATTTGCTGATGCTGGCCGAAAAAGCGGTGGATGAGAAAAAGCATTTCATCATCCTGTCCGACCGTCAGATTTCTGAAGAATATGCGCCGATTCCGTCCTTGCTGGCAGTGGCTGCAGTGCACCATCACCTCATTCAGACTCAAAAGAGGATGCAGGTTGGTATTATAGTAGAAACGGGTGAGGCACGCGAGGTATCACATTTTGCCATGCTGTTTGGTTACGGTGCGAGCTCGGTAAATCCATACCTGGCATTTGCGGCTATAGACGATTTGGTAAAAAGCGGTGAAGTTAAACTGGATTATTCAAAAGCACGATACAACTACATCAAGTCTGTTGATAAAGGATTGCTGAAAATCCTTTCGAAGATGGGAATATCAACGCTACGCAGCTATCACGGTTGCCAGTTGTTCGAATCGCTGGGTGTATCTGACGAAATTATCTCCAAATATTTCACCGGAACTGCTTCGAAATTTGGTGGGATCGGTTTCGAAGAAATCTGTCAGGAGTCTCTTTTGTTCCACAAGGAAGCTTACAGTAAAAAGAAACACCAGATCAATTCTAATTTTGAAAGCGCCGGGACTTACCATTACCGGAAGTATGGCGAACATCATGCCTGGAATCCTGAAACAATTGGATTATTACAGTGGGCTACCCGTACCAACGATTACAGTGTATTTAAAGAATTCAGCAGTAAGGTGGATTCCGAAAATGCAATGCCGACTTTCATCCGTGGATGCCTGAAATATAAACGAAACCCTATTAATATTTCGTTGGTCGAACCTGTTGAAAACATCATGAAACGATTTGTGACCGGCGCCATGTCGTATGGTTCTATCAGCAAGGAAGCTCACGAAGCGTTGGCAATAGCAATGAATACCATTGGCGGCAGAAGCAATACCGGCGAAGGCGGCGAAGATGCCGAACGTTTCAAAACCAACAAACGAAGCGCTATTAAACAGGTGGCTTCGGGCCGTTTTGGTGTTACCAACAATTACCTGATCAATGCCGACGAGTTGCAGATTAAAATCGCTCAAGGTGCAAAGCCGGGAGAAGGCGGACAGTTACCTGGTTTCAAAATCAATAATATTATTGCCAGGCTGCGTAATTCAACTCCCGGAATTACCCTGATTTCGCCTCCTCCGCACCACGATATATATTCGATCGAGGATTTGGCACAATTGATTTACGATTTGAAGGTGACCAATCCACGTGCAAAAGTATCAGTGAAACTGGTCGCCGAAAATGGGGTTGGTACCATTGCTGCCGGTGTGGCCAAAGCTTTTTCCGACCTGATTACTATTTCAGGTTGTGAAGGAGGTACGGGTGCAAGTCCGGCCAGTTCGATCAAATTTGCTGGTTTGCCTGTTGAATTAGGTATTGCTGAAACACAGCAAACGCTGGTCATGAACAACCTTCGTGGTCGGGTAAAACTTCAGGCTGACGGGCAGTTGAAAACAGGACGTGATGTAGTGATCCTTGGGATGCTTGGCGCTGAAGAATTCGGTTTCTCAACTTCAGCGCTGGTTACTTTGGGTTGTATCATGATGAGGAAATGCCATCTGAATACCTGTCCGGCAGGAATTGCCACTCAGGACGAGACACTTCGTAAACGTTTCATTGGCCGTTCAGAATTTGCCATTAATTTCTTTCGGTTTATCGCTACTGAAGTTCGCGAGCACCTGGCAGAAATCGGGGTCACCACCTTCGACGAGATCGTAGGCCGTGCCGATCTTCTCGAACAAAACCGCGAAGTTGGCAACTGGAAAATGAAAAAAATGGACTTCTCCCGTGTCATTCACATGCCTGAAGAAGCCAAACATCACGATATCAGGAACACGTTTCCGAATATTAAATCAGTTGAGGAGCACATGGATCATACCCTCATTCGCGATGCCAATAAAGCCATCAAGAGTAAGGAAAAAGTATGGCTTGCACATACTATAACCAATGTGGACCGAACCGTTGGAGCAATGTTATCCGGCGAAATCTCGCGTCGTTACGGCGAAGAAGGCTTGCCAAACAACACCATCATGGCTAATTTTACCGGAACAGCCGGGCAAAGTTTTGGCGCATTCCTGGTAAAAGGAGTTAGCTTCAGGCTCGAGGGCGATTCGAACGATTACCTCGGAAAAGGACTTTCAGGGGGTCGCATCATTGTTGTGCCACCTGTTGGTTCAACCTTTAATCCGGAAGAAAATATTATCATTGGGAATACTTCGTTTTACGGGGCCACTTCCGGAGAAGCTTACATTCGCGGTGTGGCCGGAGAACGTTTCTGTGTAAGAAATTCAGGAGCTAAAACGGTTATTGAAGGTAGCGGCGACCACTGTTGCGAATATATGACTGGTGGCCGTGTGGTAGTTCTGGGCATAACCGGACGAAATTTTGCAGCAGGTATGAGCGGCGGTATTGCTTATGTACTTGATCAGGAAGGTAATTTTGAATACTTCTGCAACAAGGGTCTGGTTGAACTTGCACCAGTTGAAGATAAAGCCGATATCGTTGAATTGCAGGATATGATCAACAAGCATTTGTTATACACGCAAAGTACGATGGCCGCTAAAATTCTGACCAACTGGGACGAGTACCTTCCCAAATTTGTAAAGGTAATTCCGTTCGAGTACAAGAAAGTACTGGAAGAATTGAAACTACGCGAACTGGAGAAAAAACTTCAGTTAAGCGAAGACAATCCAACGCGTCACGAGTAGAAAAATTCGATGTTCGGAGTGCCTAAAGTTCGAAGTTAAAACTTTAGGCACTCCACATTCATAAGAATAAAAAGAAATGCGAAATAGTTTGGAGTTAAAACTTTAGGCACTCGACACTTTAAAAATACAAACACCATGGGAAATCCAAAAGGTTTCATGCAAATAGGACGGAAAGAGGCAGGTTATCGTCCAATTAATGATCGGATTTACGATTACGGAGAAGTCGAACAAACGCTTGATGAAAAGGACCGGATTGATCAGGCTGCGCGCTGCATGGATTGTGGTGTTCCGTTCTGCCACTGGGGTTGCCCTGTAGGAAGTAAAATTCCGGAATGGCAGGAAATGGTTTATAAAGCCGACTGGAAAGGCGCTTACGATATTTTGCATTCATCCAACAGTTTTCCTGAGTTTACTGGTCGTGTTTGCCCTGCACCCTGCGAAAAAGCGTGTGTTCTGGCTATTCACAACGAAGCGGTAACTATTCGTGAAAACGAAGCTTCGACCGTAGAACATGCCTTTAATCTGGGTTTTGTACAGCCGCGTATTCCTGAAGTTCGTACCGGTAAAAAAGTTGCCATTGTTGGTTCTGGTCCTGCCGGGCTTTCGGCTGCCGATATTCTCAATCAGGCCGGACATGAAATCACCGTATTCGAGAAAAATAATGCCATTGGTGGTTTGCTCCGTTTCGGTATTCCCGATTTTAAACTGAGCAAGACAATCATTGACCGTCGTTTGGAAATTTTCCTTGACGAAGGAATCAATTTCAAACCTAATGTTACTGTTGGAGTGGATATTAGCCGGGAAGAACTGCTGGCCCAATTCGATGCGGTAGTTCTGGCCAATGGCGCTGAACAGGCGCGTGATTTACCAGTCGAAGGCCGTGAACTGAAAGGTGTTTATTTAGCTATGGAATTCCTGATGCAATCGAATAAACGCATTGCCGGTGAAGATATTCCTGAAGAATTGAACATTTTTGCTAAGGATAAACGAGTACTGGTTATTGGTGGAGGAGACACTGGTTCCGACTGCGTGGGTACGTCTATTCGCCAGAAAGCCAAAAGCGTTACTCAGATTGAAATTCTCCCAAAGCCAACTGAAAACCGTGCCGGTAACAATCCATGGCCATACTGGCCAAACACGCTCCGTACTTCAAGTTCACACCTCGAAGGCTGTGACCGTCGCTGGAGCCTTTCGACCAAACGGTTTATCGGCGAAAACGGTGAAATTAAACAGGTTGAACTGGTAAAGGTGGAATGGGGGAAAGACAATGCCGGTCGCTGGGTAATGACCGAAAAACCCGGCTCAGAAGAAATTATTGAGGTTGATCTGGTGTTGTTGTCTATGGGTTTCACTCAGCCGGTTCATAATGGACTGCTCGATGAATTGGGTATTGAATACGATACCCGTGGAAACGTAAAGGTAAATGCCAGAAAACAAACTTCGGCAGATAAAGTTTTTGCATGTGGCGACATAGAAGCAGGCGCCAGTTTAGTGGTCCGTGCCATCGAAGCCGGAAAAATTGCTGCTCAGTATGTGGATGAATATCTTTCTCCTGAATAAAACACATACCTTCCAGTTCATAAAAGGCCGTCTCCATTCGTTTGGGGACGGCCTTTTTACATGTCTTTAAGATGGCTATTTTCTTATTTTTCTGTCTTAACATTTTTTAACGTTTCGAAATTTGCTTTTGGTTTTGAATTGTTGTAACTTTCTGTATGTCAGTTGTTAGTCATTGTTTCCAAAGATGATCCATAATCAGATTCAATTAAGAAATAGCTTTTTATAAACCTTCAAACTATTTACATCTATGTGGCAACGAATTACATTAACCTTGAAAAGAGTTTCGACTTTTGAATATAAGCCACGTTACTCGCGCCTTGCAGGAGATATTTCCAGCTTTGAACCTCGACTTCATAAACGAATAATTGATACTGGCAGTGCCCAAAAACAGTGGGCGCTGAAATCAATTGAATTGCTTTCAAAGACCAAACTTTTCCTTGAAGAATACAAAATTGACGAAGGCTGGAAATGCCTTCATGCGGCAAAGCGATTCGAAATTTATGGCATGGACAAACATGAACGGCTTGCGTTGGCAAAATCCATTTTTAAGGAAGCCGGAAAATTAAATGAATGGAGAAAGGAGTCCATCCAAAGTATGTTGGGAAATGAGGCCGGCAAAGTAACCGAAGCCCCGGAACCCGATGTACTTATTCTGGCGGCTGAGCTTAAAGACGAAGACTATAATAACATGTATTACATGAACCGTCTTTCTCACCATATTTTCTGGCTGCTTTCCGGCTTACTTTTTCTCATCTTGTGTTTAATTGTCTTATATTTCGTTATTTATACAAGTTGGTATGATGTCAGGTTCACTAAAGACGATTTAAGCCTTACTGGTTATGTCATCGGGGTCTTGTTGTTTGGATTTCTTGGAGCAGTCACCAGTGCAATTCTATTTACACGTAATCTGTCGAAATCATCAAGGATCAAGGAAATTACCAGTAGTCAGGTGGTGGTAATGAGCAAGATTTTTATCGGTGTTGGATTTTCAATTTTCATCTTTCTGATTCTTCGGTCTTCGGTAGCAGAGAATATTAAACTTTTTAGTTTTTCGATTTCACAGCCACTCGATTATTTTGCCTTAGCTTTTGCATCAGGCTTTACCGAGAAATTTGCGCAGAAATCAATGGGTTTGCTTATCGGAAAAGATAAAACCGATAAAAGTCAAACTTCGGAACCTGGGACCGTGTAAGTTTATTCTGACCGGAATAATTTAATTCTTCATAGACATCAATTATACTATAGGAAGAAGTTTAATCATCAAAAATATAATCTTTACCGTTATGAAAATTACAGATTTCACGAATCATCCGGAAGTCAAACAAATGATTGACGGGATGAAAAATGACAAAGTTGACCAGAAGCAGTTTTCCGATATTTTGGATTCATCAGGAAACCAGTATGTTGAACTTGTTCAGGAAGGTGGGGGCATACTGGGGGTTGCGTTAATTGGTTATACTTTTGTGCTTGAGCAGTTAGGTATCCGGTTTTTTAGTCTTGCCGGTACTTCCGCAGGATCGATCAATACCATGTTACTGGCTGGGTTAGGAGATATCTCAAAACGAAAGTCTGAAAAGGTAATTGAAGTGTTGGTCAATAAAAATCTATATGATTTTGTTGATGGGAATGATGATTCGAAAGATTTTATAAAAGCTTTGGTGGAAAAAGCAAAGCGGGTGAAGCTAATCTGGAAAGGATGGCAGATTGTGGATGAAATATTTGATGATCTGGGACTTAATCCGGGTGACGATTTTTTGAATTGGCTTACTAAGTTCCTAAAAGATAATGGGATAAAAACAATGGCTGATTTGAATGCTGAATTCCAGAAACTGCCTTCTGATTTAGTGATCCGTGAAGGAGTTTCAAGAACACTCGCCGGACTTGAACCTCGGCTTGCAATCATAGCTGCTGATCTGACAACTGAAACCAAGGTCGAATTTCCCGGAATGTGCAGCCTCTATTGGGCCAATCCCCAAAAGGAAAATCCCGCTATTTTTGTAAGGGCATCCATGTCAATACCCTATTTTTTTAGTCCGTTGAGAATCAGTAATATTCCACAGGGACCCGAAGCTAAAAAGAAATGGGAAGAACTCGTAAGTTTTAAAGGCAATCCTCCCAGGGAGTCGTTCCTGGTTGATGGCGGTATATTATCAAATTTTCCTATCGACGTTTTTCATAAATGTAACACCATTCCACGCATGCCAACATTTGGTATCCGTTTAGGCGATAACCGAAACATAGCGAACAAAATCACAAGTCCGACCAGCCTTTTCGGTGCAATGTTCAATTCATTGCGCCATCTTCACGATTACGACTTTATTCTTAAAAATCCTGATTACCATTTACTGATCGAAAAGATTGATATTGGTGATCACGACTGGCTCAATTTCGCGATTACTGATGCTGCAAAGCTCGACCTCTTTAAACGGGGAGCACAGGCAGCAGAAAGGTTCCTGCGAAAATTTAACTGGCTTCAATACAAGGAAGTAAGGAAACAATTAATCACCGAAGGAATATAAGGTCTTAGATGATCTGATGTTTTTTAATGAATTCCGGATCAATATCAACACCTAACCCCGGACCTGTGGGAACTTTAACCAATCCGTTTACACTTTGAAGGGGTGAGGTTTTGCAATCGAAAACCACATCAGTTTTAAATCCTTTGAATTCGTGATAGGGCAGGGCATTGGGAAGAGCCGAAACAAAATGCATCATGTATAAAAATCCCAAATCTCCACCGGTCATGTGCGGGGTGCATTTCTTACCAAAAGCTTGTGCCATTTTTGCCACTTTCATTGCGCGTATCATACCACCAAAATAAAAGCAATCGGGCTGAACAATCTCAAGGCCATTATTGGCAATCAGCCAGCGAAACCCATGAAGGCTGTATTCCTGCTCTCCGCCAGCCACAGGGATGGTGAGTGCATCGGCCACCTGTTTGGTTTCTTCATACCAGTCGAACGGGACCGGTTCTTCAAAAAACTGAAAATGGTATTCTTCAAGCAATTTACCCACCCGGATCGCTTCCTCAACCGAATAGAATCCATTCGAATCGGCATACAAAACCATATCGTCGCCAAATGTTTTCCTGACAAGCGGAATGATGATTTCAGTCCTTCCTGCCGGTCCAACGGCATTCATATCCGTAGTCCCGAACATGAGTCCACCAACTTTAATCTTCAGCGCTTTGGCATTGTATTCTGCCACGTCCCGTTTGATCAGTTCCATTGATTCCTCCACCGGTTTTTCACGGTATTCGGTAGCCTGGTAAACTGCAACTTCCGGATGGTAGATGTCGCCGATGAGCTGACCTATCGGTTTTCCTGCAATACGCCCCATCATATCGAGAATGGCAAACTCAATAGTAGCCAGCGGCACGCCAAGCGCCATTCCGGATAACCTGAAATTGAGGCTGTAGATGTAAACCTTTTCCAAAATTAGATCGAGTTCAAGGGCATCTTTATTCAGGAAAAAAGGTTGCAGAAGATTGGTGAAAATCGGATACAGCGTCCTCAATTGGCCACTGTGCCCTACCGAGATTCCTTCTGCTCCATCTTTCGACCTAACTCTGCACAAGAAACTATTTTTGTACCTCAGTAATTCAAGCGTTTCAATGATTACCGAGGAACTAAACAGTTCTTTTTTGAATACCGGCTGTTTCAGTATTTCATCGAGTAGAGAGAGGTTATGTAGAGACGTTGCATGCAACGTCTCTACCGCAGATCCCATTTTTTTTGCAGATGTTCCCAAAGGCAAAGATGCTGCCAGCCCACCGGCAATGGCTGTTGTAATGAATTTACGTCGGTTGGTTTTCATGAAATTATGTATTAAGATTGTCTGATTAATTTTATAAAATCGAGGTTGAATATTAGCTTACAACCACCACCTCATGATCCAAAATTGAATCAATCGTGAACTGAACCCATCCTTTTTCGACCTTACCTGAAATCTTCTGATCCGACACCAGCAACTGCAGACTCCTGCCACGCACATCTTCCGGCAATTTGACCCGAACCTTTACCGGACCAATTGGAATATATTCATCAGTGGGTTGGCGCCATGTTCCGGCGCTGGTCAGGTTGACCAAATGCAAAATCAGACGACCTTTTTGCTGGTACATATTGCAATCAACCAGTCCCGCACACTCAACAGCCAGCGGGATGTTGTCTTTTGATGCCCAGCGAATGAGGTTTGCCAGCAGGTTACCATGGTCAGGGAGATTGTAACGGCCAAACTGCCGGTCGAGATCGGCGGGTAGATAAGCGACGCGGCCACCACCTGAACTTGTGTTCAGGATTAAGCCCGGAATATCTGTTTTCGGTTCGCGCATCCAGGCTGTTTCCGGAGGATAAATCGGAAATGGTGGAATAAATGTCATCAGTACTTCTGTACTGGAGTCAATTTTCACGGGATCAAGAAAGCCTCCGAAAGAGAGAATATCCGTTTCGTCAAATCCTTTTAGTACCGGGTGACGGTCGCCGCTATCCTGGGGTTCCAGACCGGTTTGCGGACCGTCAAAATTTCTGCGGAGTTCAGGAGTGAGACGGAGGTAGGTGTGATAGGTTTCTCCGGCTCTTTTCCGGAGCGGTGCAACTGAATTTCCGGAATGCTGGTTTTCCAAATGGGCGCCAAACAAATCACCCAAGGCATAATCTGAACGACGATTGCCCCATTCGTCGTATAAACTGCTTTCACCGGTAGCCAGCAAACCTCCGTCACCTTCAGCAAATCGTTTTACAGAAGCAATCTGGCTATCCGTCATAAGACCAAGATTGGGAAGTACCAACAGGGAAAGGTTCTTTGCTTCGCGGGCGATGTGATCGGCATGTACCGGCAGATAAGGAATCCTTGCCCGGATAAGAGCCTGTATGATTCCGCGCCAGGGAAGTTCCACCATCAGATCGGTTTCATCGCGCCCGTAGAAATCCATGTTTTGCTGCGACCAGACCACACCAACCGTTGCAACCGGTTTACGGTTGATCAGGAATTCTTCATTGACTTTATGCCACCGGAAAATCGGGCCGGCGGTATGGTAAATGCGGCGATCTTCATGTGAAGCGCCAACATAATGCCACCAGGGCTGAATTCCGCCTGCCATTCCTTCAATCATCCACATCCGGGCTTCGGCAACAGGTTTACTTGCCAGCCGGAAAGTAGGCCTTCCCATCTGGTACTGGGCCATACTTTCAGGAATGAGTTTGTCCCATCCCAGCAGACCATGAATGAGCTTACCTGTATCTGCATTTTGCTGAAAACCATCCGCATCGCTGCGCGCCTGTGAGTCCAGCATGATGATGCCGGCACGCTTGCATATCTCTTTGTAGTCGCGAAAACTCCTCGACTGTCCGCTGATTGAGCTGCCGTTCATGCCCGACCAGATGCAGTCCGGACCTCCGGCTGCTTTTGTGGTACGGTTATTCAAATCCCATATTTCCAGTCTTCGATCGTAATTCCATCTGATCCATTCGCGGTAAACCTGATCGTCCCAGTTTTTAACCAGCGGAATTTCATGTCCAGCTTTCTCCTGGAATCTCTTTTTACAATTCTCACAGTAACAGACCGAATCGCGGCCAAGTCCGCTCCAACTGTTATCGGTGAAACCTTCAGGATGATAAAGGTTTGAAACTTCGGTCAGGATTGATGGAATGTGTTCGTTATAGTACGGGCTATTGACGCAGGTAATAAAAAGTTCGCCGGCTTTGTATGGTTTCCCAGCGGCGTCGATGGCAAACCAATCGGGATGAGCTTTGTAGAACTCTTCATGAGCACGGTTGGAATCCATCCGGGCAAACACAATCAGGCCATCTTCGTGGGCAGCACGGCATAAATCGCCGAATAGGTCACGGCCTTCCAAAAACTGCGCCTGCCTGTGAAGCGGCACTTTGCTTGGATAATAAGCCACAATTCCGCCAGCATTAACTATGATCCCTTGTGTCTGGGTGTCTTTCCAGTGTTTACGCCACCAGGCAATGTTGTAATGAGCAGGGTCTTTTTCTGTAATGTTGGTTTGCCCCCAGCGGGTTATGCGACGGTACCAGGGTATTTCGGCAGTAGTTTCTTTTTTATTGAAGGGGTTAAATGCTCCGAATGTCAGATCAGCAGAAGCAAGAAGTACCGATGCGGCGGCAGTTTTCTTCAGGAATGACCGGCGGGTATGGCTTCCGTAAGGATTAGCCAAATGGTTTAATTCTGATTTGCTCATTGTTTACGTTTCGGTTAATACAGTTTATAAATCTATTCCTATGATCTCATGATCCTGAATCTGTGGCACATGGAGGAATATCTTACCGGCATTGATTCTAAAATCAGCTTTCTGTCCGCTTGCCAAAAGCTGAACCTGCTGTACCTTGGTTCCTTCAGGAATATTAATGCTGACCTGCTGATCAACCGGAATAAATTCCCTGAACGGACCTTTCATCATCATCGGATTAGTCAGGTTTACCAGGTGAACGGTCATGGAATTCGACTGTCGCCAGACGGTGACATCAACTATCCCGGGACCTTTCACTTCAACAATTGGTTCTTCCTGAAGCGCCCAGCGGATGGTATTTCGCAAAAGTTTACCATGATCGGCGCTCATGATTTGCCAGAATGTCCGGTCAATATCTCCGGGGAAATAGGCAATCCGCCCTTTGCCAACATCGCGCAGGTAAAGTTCCCGGATGTCAGTTTCCGGAACACGCGGGTAAACATCTTCCATCGGAAGGTCGGGATAAGTCGGGATCAAAGTTACCGGTTCAGGAAATGACAATTTCGGAACAACCTTCACCTGATGAATGGTATTAATGATCCGGTAGGCATCTTCCAGACCTTTTAATACCGGATGAAACTGATTGGTTTCCGAATCTTCCTTCAGGCGCAGGTAGCTGTTTTGCATCGGACCTTCTACATTCTGATCAAAAGAAACCCCAAACAGATCGGCCAATCCGAATTCTGATCTTCGCTGGCCATTTTCATCATATAGCGAAGTCTCGAAAGTAGCCAGAATACTTCCTCCGCTTTCAACAAATTTCCGGAGCTGATCGCACTGTCCCGCTGAAAGCGCAGCGATATTAGGCAATATCAGCAGTTTAAAGAGTTTCAGGTGTTCCAGATCAAGCAGCCGGTCGTTCACCATTTCAAAAGGCATCCGGTCTTCGATCAGCGCGTGGTACATCCCTAGCGCATGATCACCATTTTTTTGCTGCCAGGCCTCTTTGCCGTAATTTCGGTTCTGTTCAGAGAAGACCATTCCCACCCGAGCCATCGGTGCCGTGTTCCGCAGATACCGCTCATTTCGGTAATGGAGCTGGTATATCTGATCCACGATATCGAGCCATCGTTTGTCATACAAAACACCGGAGAATTTAGTGAACCACGGTCGCATTCCATTGGCAGTACCTTCGGCAACCCAAATCCGGATTTCGGCTTCGGTCTGAACAGAATCTTTCCAGCGGTATTGTTCTTCAACGCCAACGCTGAAAATTCCGCCCAGCGGTTTCATTCCGATCGAAGCCCGTAATTCTTTGGCTCCTTTGCCGTTCGACCAGGGCGGAATTACGCCGCTTCGCGCCTGATGGTCTGTAAAGACGATATCTGACAACTGACCAGTCACTACTTTATCAGGAAAACCATTCGGTATAAACCGTGAAGTTGAATTTCCCTTGCGGATTACGTTGTCCCACAAAATCCAAAGTTCTTTTAGCCTAAAGGTATTCCATTCATCGTATTTTTGCCAAACCGGATCGAAACGGTTGACAGAACGGGGTAGATCGAATCCGGAATACTCTTTGAAGTTGCGTGTGCAGTGTTCGCAATAACAGATTCCATGTCCGGCCCAGCGGTTCGAGAAAATTCCGTCAGGCTGGTACCGATCCATAATCTCCTGATGCACTTTGGTCATAAACTCAAAATTGTACGGCCCCAGGGCGCAGGTCACCCACAAATCCCTGTTCGCCCAATGACGGCGTTTCTCCCCGTTGGCTGTTACTGCAATCCAGTCGGGATGGGCGTCGAGCACATTTTGCCGGACTGCATGGGGATCGGTGCGGGCAATGATGGACATATTCATTTTCCGGCAACCTTCAACCAGATAACCAAATGGATCGGAGTTGCCGAGCCAGTCGCTGCGGTGATGCAACGGCACATCGGTTGGGTAATAGGCCACCACACCACCGGCGCTCAGCGTTGTGCCATCGGCATGAATCCGCTTGAAAAAACTTAGCCAGAAATCGGGATCGAACCTTCCGGGGTCATTTTCTACGAGTGTAAGCTGCGCCCACCGCATGGGGCGGTCGAACCAGGTTTGTTCCGCCGGACTTCTGAAACCGGCAAGAACTGAAGACTCGGCGACAACAACTGCACCTGCAATTACTGAGGTGGACCTGATGAAATTTCTCCTATCCATAATCTGAAATTTATGGTCAAAAGTTACCAAAATAATTAGGTAATAATTCCAGATATCGAAATCATTATTCTTTCTATAAATCCTCCGAAATAGTTACCTTTGGTAGTGTTCTAAGTTAAATCAATAACCTAAATGAAAAAAAATGAAAAAAAATGATGAAAATTTTCGAATTGTTAGATCGGTCAGGCGGCTATTTGTAATGACATTCATGTTGGCTTTTATGGTGCCTGTCGTGTCAAATGCGCAATCAGGGAAGGTTGACTTCTCAGGTAGCTGGACATTAAATGCAGAGAAAAGTATTGTAGGCGAGGGTTTTGGGCAGCGAATGGGTGGTGGTAATTTTGTTTCTACGCAGGAAGCTAATCTTTTGACAGTTGTTAGAACAAGAACCAACCAGAATGGTGAGACTGTTACCACAACCTCGAAGTATTCCCTCGATGGAAAAGAGAGTATTAATACATCAACCAGAGGCGAAAGTAAGTCAGTTGCAACATGGTCGGCTGATGGCAAAGCGCTTACGATTGAAACTTCACGAACTTTTGACATGAACGGCGAATCCAGGACAATGAAGTCGTCCGAAGTGTGGACCCTTACCGATGCAAAAACACTTTCGGTTCAAACTTCATTTACAACACCAGACGGTGAGCAAAAATCAACCAGAGTTTACGATAAGCAATAAAAAAAACATGAAAAATTTCAAATTTCTTATTTTGTTTCTTTTTGCCATTATGGGCGCTGCTTCATTTGCCCAGGGGCCAGATAAGGCATCACTGGCAAAAGGAATGAATTTCATCGAAACCAAAACGTATTCTGCCGAAGAAGATGCCCAAATTCTGGAATTGTATAAAGACCTGCGTGTGGCCGATGTATCGGATGGTTTGGATATGGTCGGCTTACCGGGCACAGGATTGGTCAATCCGGATATTCATGCCGACTGGATTGACCTGAAAGATTTTGCCCATGTTTTCCGGGGAATAGCTGTTACTGCCCGGTATGTTCCCACGCAAAAGCCTGCCCTGCCTGCTCCTGGTGAAGATTTTGCCAAATGGGAAGGTAATTTTTACAATGCCTATTCGAATGAGGCTTTTACTGCATTGATCAGACCCGGAACTGCTGTTGTGATTGACGATGTAGAAGACCGCGACATTGGCTCAATTGGCTCGAATAACATCCTGTTCTGGCATAAGCTGGGCGCGGTTGGAGTGGTTACCGATGCAGGCTCGCGCGATACCGACGAAGTTGGGCTCGAAAGGATTCCGCTTTACCTGCGTAAAAAAGGACGCGGAATTCGTCCCGGAAGAAATGAGATTGAATCGGTCAACCGTCCGGTATCCATTGGTGGCGTACTGGTATGTCCGGGTGATATAGTGGTGGGCGATGGCGATGGCATTGTTGTTGTGCCCCGTGCAGTTGCCGTACAGGTGGCCAAATATGCCAGCGGAATTTTAACAAAAGACAAAGCTGGTAGAAAGGGCCTGTACGAAAGTTTAGGCCGTCCGCTGGATAAAACGGTGAAATAACCAGGTTCATCACCTAATGATATCAATCAACTGACGGGGTGACTTTCGAGTCACCCCGTCAGTGGTTTGAAAAACTATTTCGAGGCAACTACGTATCCCCGGCCTTCAATGGCTTTCGAAATTTCTGCCAGATTGGTTTTGTTTGAATCGAAACGGACAAAGGTTGTAGAATCTTTGTAATTGGCACTAATGCTGTCGATACCAGCCAGAACATTTACTCCTTTGGCGATGGATGTTTCACATTCGTCACAATGCATGCCTTCAACCCTCAGGCTGACTTCAACCATAACCAGTTCAGTTTTTTCCTTTGGCGCTTGTTTAGGCCCACAGGCTGCCAGGCTTATTACAAGAGCGGCGATCAGGATAAATGGTTTCATTTGGATTTGATTTTATTTACTATTTCACCACTGCTTTCAGGATATCTTCGCTGCCCTGGCCGGCTTCAACCATGGCCGATGCAGCTTTCCCTCCCAAAAGTCTGGCAATCAGACCGGCATTCATTCTTGAGATATAGGTTTTTCCGTTAGCATTTTCATAGATTGAGATCCGGCATGGCATGATTGCTGAAATATGCTGTGTGGCGCTTTCGCTGAGCACACGGGAGGCTATATCCGGTTTGCAAACTGAATAAACTTTTACTGGTTTAACTTCAAAACCTTTTCCGGCCAGAATTTGCTGAAGGTCGTACTGATGCGGTAAACTCCAGTTGTGTTCTTTGACCGATTCGGTGATTAACTCGGCGGTTTTGTCCATATCGTATTTGCTTTCACTTACAATGAACATCAGTTTGGGGAAGACAAAAAGAATGACCAAACCAAAGATCACAATTCCTGAAAATAGTCCTGCTAAAAACATAGTGTAGAATTTTTTAAGTATGAAATTGAAACAGACAGATGGACGATTTGTTTATAGTATTTCTAACTAAAGGGCATATATGTAATTCATTCTTTAATACAGGCTGTCGAAAATCAAAATAATCATCATTAAAAGATAGAGAAAGTTCAGTTTCAGAAATGATGACCGTACTTCGATGTCTTTTTTGATCAGAATGGCTGCTGTGAGCGAGAAAAGCAAATAGAAAATATAAAGGAGCAATACGAACATGGCCGTTGAACTTTGTAAAACCGTGAGTGAAACGATGAGCGCCGTAGCTATAGTGGCCAATATCCAGGTAAAACTCAGGCGTTTGATCTGGTTGTCGTTAAAAATGGAATGGAGGCTGGGAAATCCGGCCAGTTCATATTCTTTGCCAAACATGAGCAGCAACAGCCAGAAATGAGGTATCTGTCCAATAAAAAAGAAAAGGGCAACCCAGAGTATTTGTCCGTTAGACCAGTCTCCCCCTCCTGCGAACCAACCAATATAGGGAGGCAACGCGCCAACCAGCGAACCCGGGACAACTGCAAATGCAGTTACTTTTTTAAGCGGGGTATAAATAATATTGTATGAAAGTAATGTCAGGAAACTTGTCAAAAATACGATCATCGGGAAACTGGCGATCAAAATAAAAGCGCCATAGGCAAAGTATGCGAGAGCAATCCAAAAGGCAGCTTTGGGAGTGATTTTCCCTGAAGGGATGGGCCGGTTTTTGGTCCTCGGCATCAATGCGTCAGTTTGATATTCCTGAAGGTGGTTGATGGCACCGGAACTGCACGACATCAGAAAAACTCCGAACATCAACATCATGGCCTGTCCGTCTAATAAGCCTGTTTTCAATGCATATCCGGTATAGGCAGACAAAGCAATGGGCAAAGAAATACGAACTTTGCCCAATTCTAAAATTATTTTTATCCAGTATTGGATACTTGTTGTGGTCATTTAAGCGTCTTCAGGTATTCCGTAATTTGTTTCACATCGTCTTCCGACAATTGTCCGGTATAGGATAACATCAATCCTTTACTGAATCCTTTCACCACATCGGCATTAGGGTCAAAAATGGAGCGTTTAATGTATTCATCGTCAACAGTAAATTCACGTTCATTCCCGTCTGAGATAACTGTTGCCTGATGTCCATAAAGCCCCTTGAATGATGGACCGACCAATTTTGATCCGTCAACCGAATGGCAGGCAAAGCAGCCAATGTTTTTCATGATCCGTTTTCCGTTTTCAGTTGGCGAGTCAACTGCTGCAACATCTACCCGTTTGGTTGTATCTACATACCATTTGTTGAAATCGGTTTCGGGCATCACTTTTACCCAGTTGTACATGTAGGAGTGGTTCATTCCACAGTATTCGGTACAGAATAATTCGTAAATACCTTCCCGTTGGGGTATAAACCATACAAATTTATCACGCCCCGGAACAACATCTTCTTTTACCCTGAACGAAGGAATGTAAAGGCTGTGTATCACATCGAGCGAAACCAGGTTCAGCTTTACTGCCTTGTTCATCGGAACAAAAAGGGTATCGGTCTTTTTCCCGTTTTCATACTGAAAAGTAAAATTCCACATCCGGCCTGTAACCTGAATGTTAAAACTGTCATCCGGGGCTTTTCGCATCGGAGCCCATCCGGCCCAACCATAGTAGAACATGACCAGAACCAGGATAGTAGGAATTACAGTCCAGATAATTTCGAGCTTGGTGCTACCCTTTATTTGAGTTGCCTGAGGGTTCTTTTTGTTGTTGTACTTGTATATGAAATACAACATGGTAAAAGTCAATCCGATCAGAAAAGCAAAGGAAATGCCTAAAATTAGTATAAAGGCCTTATCAACGCCGGTGACAAAATTTGAGGCATTTGTTGTAGATAATAGGATATACATAGCTTTTATCTGTAATAGTAATCTAAAAATGTAATGAATATAACTGCCAGGAACACCAGAAATACAAATCCAACCATGAACCGCAGAAAGGGCTGATCAAATTTGAGGTGCATGAACCAGGTTAAAACAAGAATGGATTTTAATGTCGCAAAAATCATGGCTCCCAATACCGAATATTCATGCAGATTGACTTTGGTTATCCCGATTGACATGAAAGTAAAGGTAATCAATGCAATGAGGATATAGAAATAAATTTTGTAGGGTACAATATGATGTTTTTCTTTTTCCATAGTATGGTGAGTTTATTAATGAATCAGATAGAATAAAGGAAACAGGAAAATCCAGATCAGGTCAACCAGGTGCCAGTATAAACCTGCATTTTCGAGCAACGAAGGCCGGTCAGCATGTGTGGTGCCTTTCTGAACTCTCCTCAAAGCAACAATAATGATGATCATACCGATGACGATGTGAAGGGCATGCAATCCGGTCATGACAAAATACAATCCGAAGAACAGGATTTCACCCTGCCCCATATCGTTGATCAAATGCTGAGATCCAGGCCAAATGCCGTGTTCAAATTTGACACCCCATTCAAAATATTTATTAATCAGGAAAATAAGCGCCAGCATGATTGTAATTTCAAGCAATAGCACGGTTAATCCTTTGTTCTTCTGCTGAAGCGATGAGGTTGACATGGCAATGGTCATACTGCTCACCAGAAGAATAATGGTATTAATAGCCCCTATGGTTATATTTAGTTCGTGTGCGGCCATCTGAAACGCTTCCGGGTTAAGAAAACGGTAGATGGAATATACGATGAACAATCCGCCAAAAAGCAGAAGTTCGGTAAATATAAAAAGCCACATTCCCAGTTTGGATGCTTCCGGATCGTAATGCGGATCTGAATGTTGTACTACATGTTCCATAAAAGTCGTATTCTTTATTTAGTATTCGTAAGGACCGTCTTTTTCACCATAGACAGGTATTTCTTCAAAATTCTCAACCGGAGGCGGCGAGGGAACGGTCCATTCCAGTGTTTTACCATTCCAGGGATTAATTTCTGCAATCGCACCGATTTTTACTGACCTGAACAGGTTGATTACCACAATCAATAAACCAAAGGTCATGACCCACGAACCCAGCGACGAAAGGATATTTGCTGCGTGGAATTCGGGAAGGTAATCATAGTAACGACGCGGCATTCCGAGCATTCCAAGATAAAACATGGGCGAATAAAGGGTCAGGAAGCCAATGGTGAAAAAAGCCCATCCCACTTTTGCCCAAACTTTATCGTACATGCGTCCGAACATTTTTGGGAACCAGTAATGGATAGCGCCGAAGAATGAAAAACCAACTCCGCCAAATACAATAAAATGGAAGTGAGCCACTACAAAAGCGGTATCGTGTACATAAACGTCGGTTGCCAATGCACCGAGCACCAATCCGGAAAGGCCTCCAATCATGAAAACAAAAATGAAAGTGACCGCCCATAAAAAGGGGATTTCAGGATTAATGGAAGCTTTATGCATGGTCGAAATCCAGTTGAACACTTTAATGGCGCTTGGAATGGCAACTAAAAAGGTCAGGATGGAAAATGTATATTGTGCAGTCCCGCTCATTCCGGAAGTAAACATGTGATGCCCCCAAACAAAGTAACCAACAAAGGCAATGGCCAATGTTGAAGCGATAATAGCCCTGTACCCGAAAATATGTTTTTGTGAGAAGGTCGGAATAATTTCAGAAATGGCTCCCATGGCCGGAAGGATCATGACATAAACCGCCGGATGGGAATAAATCCAGAAGAGGTGCTGATATAAAACCGGATCGCCACCCAAAGTTGGGTCAAAAACCCCGATGCCGAAAATACGTTCGAGAGCCACCAAAACAAGTGTAATTCCAATTACCGGTGTTGCCAGCAGTTGAATCCAGGCGGTGCCATATAGTGACCAGGGAAATAGCGGCATTTTCATCCAGGTCATTCCCGGGGCCCGCATACGGTGAATAGTCACAATAAAGTTCAACCCGGTTAAAATGGATGAAAATCCTAAAATAAAAGCCCCGAATATGGCTGGCAGCAGGTTGGTCCCTGTTTTAAAACTGTATGGCGCATAAAAAGTCCATCCGGTATCAGGCGTACCATTTCCAAACAGTACAGAAGAAATGACCAGAATGGCTCCAAGGACATAGAAGTACCACGACAACAGGTTCACTTTCGGAAAGGCTACATCTTTGGCTCCAATCATGATTGGGAGCATAAAGTTGCCAAATACTGCCGGAAGCCCTGGTATTACAATCATGAAAATCATGATTACGCCATGAACTGTAAATACCGCATTGTATGTTTGCGGATCCATAATGGTTTTTCCCGGTGCAATTAATTCAAGTTTCATGGCCAGTCCGAGAAGAACTCCAACGGTGAACATCGTCAACATGGAGTAGAGGTACAATAAGGAAATACGCTTGTGATCGGTCGAGAAAATCCAGCTAAATATTCCCTTGTATTTTCCCTTGTAATCGAGGTAGCTTACATCGTGTGGAATTTGAGTTACTGTTTGCATAAATCAAAACTATTTATTTATTTTTTTTGGTTTAAAAATAAGCACCATGAAAAACAGAGCGGCGATGAATAAAATTAAGGTGCCCGAAATTTTAGTAACATTCAAAACGTATGCCTGACCAACCGGGTCGTATGAAAAGCAATACTGAAGTATTTTATTTATTGTTGGGGCCGACATTCCTTTCGAAGATTCGATAATGGCCATCTTGAAATCAAAAGGCAGAAAATTTATTCCGTTCAGGTAACGGGTGATTTTTCCTTTCGGACTTACAACAGTCACCGAAGCTGCATGGGTAAAATCTTTTCCTGCCTTTTTGTATTTAAAACCAGTGGCGTTGGTCCCTTTGGAAATACTCGCGCTGTCTGAAACAAAAAATTTCCAGCCTTTGCTGATGGTTTCTTTTTTGGTCACCAGGTTCAGGTAGTTTGCTTTTTTCCTGATACCCAGATCTATGGTTTCCGATGGATCGAAACTGATAGTCAGAACCTGATAATCAACCCCGGAAATAAGATCAGACTCTTCCATAACCCTGGCAAGCCCTTCCATAAGCGGACTGCAAATTCCGGGACAGCGGTAATAAACCCAATTAATGATGGTAGGTTTATCAATCAAATCGGTAAGCGCCACACGTTGTTTATTCTCATCAATCAAATAAATGTCTGTCGGAAGAAAATCATCTAAATGTTCAACTATCCCAATTTCAGGATCTTTGGTTAGGTCGTCAAATGCTTTTTGACCATAAAGATTAATTCCGGAGTATAGAACAAGAAATGAAATCAGAAGAAATGCTTTTCCTGAAAATAATGTAAAAACAAACTCATTCAACCCCGAAAATTTATTTTGTGACCTGCAATTTTGATGCATACCGAAATGTTGACTTTGGTTCATCCTGATTTTTGGTTTTCAGCTATCCAATTGTCTGATGGCTTTTTGTCCTAAGAAACCCCAAACAGTAAGGATTGTTTATAAAAATACACTAATTATTTGCAGCAACTTCCTTTTTCAACCATTTCTTTTGGTGTAAGTTTTTCGGAGGTCGGGCTGATGAACGGAATTCCCAGTGACATTCCTCTCAGGATAAAAAGTACTCCAAGCATGAAAACAAAATAGGGTACAACTTTCTGCATTTTTAATCTTAATCGTTGCCCGATGGCATCACTTGCAAGCGTAGCAACCAGTAGTAACGGAATGGTTCCGATTCCGAAAAGCATCATGAAAAGTATGCCGGAAAATACTGCTCCAGAACTGATCGCCCCGGCAATGGCAACATATACCAGTCCACAAGGCAAAAGGCCATTGAGTAACCCGATCATTAACAGTGAATAATAAGAGCGGTCGGTGAAGAGTTTTTTCAGGCGGAGGATCAACCTTGCTGCGAATCCACTGAATAAACCTGCGATAGTAATCTTTTCCCTGAAAACAAAAGGGAACAAAACGCTGATGATCATGGCGGAACCAAGCAGAATGGAGGTCCATCGCTGAAATCCTGCCAGATGGATTCCACGACCGAGCAGGCCAAATAATATTCCAAGCATACTGTAAGTGGCAACCCTGCCTGAATTATACAAAACAGCTCCTGAAATTTTTGAAATCAGGTCGTGTTTTTTCAACGGCAACACGACTACAATTGGGCCGCACATCCCGATACAATGAAAACTGCCAATGAGGCCAATGGTTAAAGGTGTGATAAAATCCATATGAGAGTTTAATATCTAAAGTTTCGGTTCATTTATTGTCATTCAGTCATTTAATTGTCATTTGTTGTTTTTGGAGGTCAACCCGAGTTCGCTCTACAATGAATGATGCGAAGCAAATGACCAACAATGACTAATATTTATACCAGACTGCTCACTTTCTAATGTTCAACTGTAATTTCTTCCTCCTGATAATATCCTATTTCATTGACATTCCAGTCTATTTTTACCTGATATCGTCCTTGTTCAAGGCTTTTCAGATCAATAATCTGGATGAAATCTTTATCCAGTTTGATTTTCAGCGTCAGGTCCCTTTTTTCTTCAACCGGACTGTAAAAATGAATTTCACCGGAATACTCCTGAAAAGTTGCCAGATTTGGGAAGGTGAGTCTCAAAGATTCCTCCGAAAGTTCGAACTTTATTTTTTCAGCCAGGGCATCTGTTTTCTGCATTTTCTCTATATGTTCCTGATACTTGATTGATTTCTGATAGTAGTCCTTGTCCACCAAATCGTAATCCTGCTTCACCGCGATGGATACAAGAAAGATAAATCCTCCAATCATTACAATCATGGCAAGCACAATGCTCGTTCCCCAGTTAAATTTTATCTTCATTTCTGCTTTTATTGAATTTTTAGTTGTCAATATTTGTCATTCATGGTCATTTATTGTCATTCATGGTAAAAATCGACAACAAGAAAATAACAATAAATGACGTGAAACTAATGACTATAAATGACAATCATTAACTGTCAACTGAGACTGATCACTGCTTTGCGTCCAGCGAATTGGGCCCGACAAAAGTGGTCGAAACCTTCTCAATTTGTTTACCATTTTCAAATATTCCGATCTCCAGATGGCTGTTCGACAATTTTACGTTTTCCTTCTTAATAACTATCAGCAAATCACGGTTGGCAACTTCGCCTTTTGCAACCTTTAGCGGATCGCCCATCAAAATGATTTCTCCTTCCGGAGATAAAAGTTTCAATTCGATGACCATTTCAAAGTTAGTTTTATTCATCATTTGCAGGTTATACAGATTGCTGTATTTATCAGCGCCATATTCCTGAAACATGGTGCCGGGCGACCGGTTGATCGAGGTTTCAATATCGCCACGGACAGTAAAAAGATAGGTGATCACTGTCAATAAAGCGATTAAAACCAGTGAATACGCGATTACACGGGCATTAAACCTGATCTTTTGACCTTCCGAAATCGATTTTTCGGAAGCGAAACGGATCAATCCGGATGGTTTTTTTACCCTTTTCATCACCGAATTGCAGGCGTCAATACAAGCTGTACAATTGATACACTCCAATTGCGTTCCATTCCGGATATCAATCCCGGTCGGACAAACATCCACACAGTTGTAACAATTAATGCAGTCACCTTTCAGGCCGCGTTCGCCCTTGCCGCGAGGTTCGCCACGTTTATAATCATATGCTACCAAAATGGTATTCACATCGAGCATTACTCCCTGCAAACGGCCATAGGGGCAAACGATGGTACATACCTGTTCGCGAAACCAGGAGAATACGAAATAATGAGCTCCGGTAAATGCGAGAACTCCCAGTAATATTCCAAATTGCTGGAGAGGCCAACCTTCTATAATTTCTCCCAGTTTAGCCGTTCCCGTTACGTAGGCGATAAAAGTCAGAATGGTGGCAAATGAAATACACAGGTAAATGCCGTGTTTCAGAATTCGCTTCAGAGCCTTGATCGCGTCCATCTCCTGTTGAGCCAGTTTTTGCTGCTGCTCCGGATTGCCGTCGATCAGGTGTTCAATGGGCCGGTAAAGAAATTCAAGGAATACGGTTTGCGGACAAATCCAGCCACAAAATATTCTGCCGTAAATAACTGTAAATAATACAATGAAAACGATGAGCGCAATAACGGCCAGAACCAGCAGATGAAAATCCTGTGGGTAAAAAGTGTTGCCAAACAACACGAACTTACGCTCCAGAAAATTCAGAAAGATCAGTGGCTCCCCGCTGATTTTCAGAAACGGCGCCAGGTAAAAGAAAATCAGTAAGGTCCATGCAATAATCCGGCGGATGTTATACAGTTTTCCTTTTGGTAATTTAGGGAACAGCCAGACCCGATTCCCATCTTTTCCGAATGTTGGCGGGCGGTCCCTGAATGTTGATTCCTGATAGTTTTCCATTAGAAGCCTCCCCCCAACCCCCTCTGAAAGAGGGGGCTTAAAGATTTCAATTTTTCACTCCCTGCGGCGCTTTCTGATTGGGTGGATTAGTACCCTGTAAACTCAGAATATACTCGATTACATTATTTATCTGAGTTTTATTCAACTGACTTTTATAGGAAATCATTCCCTTTTCAAGCACCCCTTCGTTAATCACTTTCAGTAAATCTTCCGGTTTTCCTCCATGTATCCAATATTCGTCGGTAAAGTTTGGCCCAACCAAACCTTCGCCGAACTTGCCATGACAAACCAGGCAGGTTTTATCGTAAATGATTTTACCTGCAGCCAGAATTTGCTCTTGCGTCATAGGTGCAGCAGCCATTTTTACCGCTTCTTCTTTTACCGCAACTTCAGTTTTGTCGCGCGCAGCCATAACTTCCTTCCGATATTCCTTAACCTGGATGATGCTCTCATCTTTAAAAACAAAAAGAAGGATCAGATAGGAAATGGAGATGATAATTGTTACGTAGAACAAATATTTTAGCCACGGCGGAAGCGGATTGTCCAATTCTTTAATCCCGTCATATTCATGATCTCCTCCAAAATACTTAATCTTGGTTACCTCGTCAATTTCATCGTGAACTTCGTTGGGTTCCTTCAATTTATCGTTGTCATTTGTATGCATAGTTCCAGTATTTTGATTGAATTGTAAATTGTTAATTGGTCATTTATTGTCATTAAGTCATTGGTAGTCATTCATTGTTCACTTCGCCTCAGAAAAATAAAAATGACAATGAATGACGCGAAGCAAATGACTATGATTTCCTGTCTCACATCTCCATTTTTCCTTCTTCGGAAACTGAGTCTTCCAACGGCATATTGCTGAATTGGATTACTTCTTCTTTTTTCATCCGGAATGCCTGAATGGAGACAACCACGAAAAAAGTAAAGAAGATGATAAAACCTATCAGCGCATAGATTTCAACATTAAATATATTGCGGAATGAATCTGTTAGCATGGCCTATTTATTTGTTGATTTTGTTGAAATGTCAACACCAAGCCGCTGTATGTAAGCTATCAGGGCAATAATTTCCCTGTTGCTGTCAGTTTGGATTCCTGCGGTTAGAAGGTCTTTTGCAATACTGTCAGCTTGAGCCTTTAGGTCTTCAATTGCTTCTAGTTCGTAATTGTCGGGGTAGGGGACTCCCAATACTTTCATCGCCCTGATTTTTCCCGGAGTTGACTGGATGTCTATTTCCTTAACGGCCAGCCACGGATAGCCAGGCATGATTGAAGCTTCGTTCATCTTTTGCGGATTGATGAAATGGTTATAATGCCATGAATTGGGTTTGTAAATCTTGCCTGTTTTTACTCCTTCGCGAGCTAAATCCGGACCAGTCCGTTTCGATCCGAACTGGAACGGGTGATCGTAAACCGATTCGCCCGCTTTGGAGTATTCCCCGTATCGTTCTGTTTCCGAACGGAATGGCCTGATCATTTGCGAATGACAGGTGTAACAGCCCTCTTTCACGTAGATATCCCGACCCTGCAGTTCGAGCGGAGTATAGGGTTTTACACTGGTAATGGTCGGAATATTGGATTTGATCAAATAGGTCGGAATCACTTCAATAATTCCGCCAATCAAAATGGCGATAGTTGCCAAAATAAGGAAACGTATAGGTTTGCGTTCGAGGAAACGATGACCTGATTCCGACTGGGTTTTTTCATTTGGTAAGGTTTCCAAAGCAGGAGCCTGTGCTTCTTCTTCGGCTACAAACGAACCTGCCTGGATTGTTTTTACAACATTGAATACCAGGATCAGAAATCCAACCACATATAGAAAACCACCAAATGCCCTGATCATATACATCGGGATAAGCTGTGCAACTGTTTCGAGAAAGTTCGGATACATCAGGAAGCCGTCCGGAGTAAACTGTTTCCACATCAAAGCCTGCGTAATTCCACCGATATAAAGTGGAACAGCATAAAAAACGATTGCAAGAGTGGCAATCCAGAAATGGACATTGGCCAGTTTCGTTGAATAAAGTTTGGTATTGTAAAGACGCGGAATCAGCCAGTAAATCATCCCGAAAGTCAGTAATCCGTTCCAGCCTAATGCACCGATGTGAACGTGTCCGATGGTCCAGTCGGTGAAGTGACTGATTGCATTAACTGTTTTAAATGATAGCAATGGGCCTTCAAAAGTTGACATCCCGTAAGCGGTAATTCCTACGACAAACATTTTCAGGATCGGGTCTCTTCGGACTTTGTCCCAGGCGCCGCGCAGGGTAAGCAATCCGTTAATCATACCACCCCAGCTTGGTGCAAGCAACATCACCGAGAAAGTTGTTCCCAATGCCTGAAGCCAGTCGGGCAGCGAACTATATAACAAATGGTGGGGACCAGCCCAGATGTACAGGAAAATGAGCGACCAGAAGTGAACGATGGATAGTTTGTATGAATAAACCGGACGTCCGGAAATTTTAGGGACAAAATAATACATCATCCCTAAAAATGGTGTTGTCAGAAAGAACGCGACCGCATTGTGGCCATACCACCATTGCACCAACGCGTCCTGAACTCCGGCATAAAGCGTGTAACTTTTCAGGAAACTAACCGGAATAGCCATTGAATTTACGATGTGTAAAACGGCAACGGTAACCCAGGTTGCGATGTAAAACCAGATGGAAACATAAATATGACTCGTTCGTCGTTGTAAAATGGTGCCGAACATGTTCCAACCGAAAATAACCCAAACAATAGTGATGGCAATGTCGATCGGCCATTCCAGTTCGGCGTATTCTTTCCCGGTGGTAAATCCTGCCAGCAAGGTAACTGCTGCTGCAACAATAATTGACTGCCATCCCCAAAAATGTATCTTACTGAGTAAATCACTGTACATCCGCGTTTTTAACAACCGCTGCAGCGAATAGTAAATTGCTGTAAAAATGGCATTTCCGATAAAAGCAAAAATTACCGCATTGGTATGCACCGGCCGGGTACGCCCGAAAGTGGTAAAATCAAGCCCGAAATTCAAGCCTGGAATAAAAATCTGAAGGGAAATTAGCAATCCCGCCAGTAAACCGACAACGCCCCAAACAATGGTTGCAATTGCAAAATTTCGGGTCATGCGGTTGTCGTATGAAAACTGTTGTAATTCCATATTGATGTGTTTAGTTATTTTCTTGTTGTTTCGAGTTGCAGGTTCCGGGTTTCGGGTTAAATAAAACTCGTATCTCGTAACTCGCAACAATTCATCCGGTCAAAGTGACTGATCAATGCGACTCTTTTGCCTTTTCCTTTTTCCTTTTTTCTGATTTCTGGCTTTTTTCTGCCAACTGCGACTGATCACTGTTCTCTTTCATCTGCGGATCTTCAAACAATATCCGAACCGATGGGGTATAGGTATCTTCATACTGGCCACTTTTTACCGCCCAGATAAAGGCAACTAAAAAGGCCCCCGCCATGATGATGGCTACAAAAACCAGAATGAATATGACCGACATTTTCTGTTCATTTATTTGTTGTAAACATTTAGTATTTTCTTTGAATCCTTGTTGTTTATAAACGTGATCTTTTAGCTGCTAAATTTACTGAAAAACTGGCAAAGACTACTACCGACACGGAACTAATCGGCATTAAGATGGCAGCCACTATCGGAGTAAGGTTGCCCTGAACAGCAAACGATAAACCCACGAGATTATATAAAAATGAAATCAGGAAACCTACCCGTACAATTTTCATGCTTTGATGGGTGAACCGCAGGTATTTATACAAACGGGCAAACTGTTTCGATTGCAGAATAGCGTCGCAGGCCGGTGAAAAATTAAATACATTGTCGGCAATCACGATGCCCACATTGCTTTCATTCAACGCGCCTGCATCGTTCAGTCCGTCTCCGATCATCAGTACTTTCCGCCCTTCCTTTTGTAATTTCCGGACATAATCCAGCTTGTCAGTTGGGGACTGGCTGAAATGCAGGTTTTTTTCTGAACCGAAAAAACCGATCAGGTTCGACTTTTCAGAATCATTGTCTCCGGTTAACAGGTGAAGGTCGTAGGTTTTTCTCAGGTTTTGAATTAGTTCATGCAATCCGGGACGGTATTCATTTTCGAGCTGAAAATGACCGGCCACCGAATCCTGAAGATATATCCAGACTTCCGTATTCAGAATATCATCGTCGCTCTTTTCCCCGGTAACAAAAAACCGGGAACCCATGTTGATCCTGAATCCATTGATCACACCGGTAATTCCGAGCGCCTGAATCTCCTGAAATTCTTTTACCTCCAACAATTCATCTCCTGAAATGAAATTGAAAATAGTTTTACTTAGCGGGTGCGAAGAATGAAATGCCAGCGATTTGATAAGCTGAAGCTGACTTCGGCTAAGTTCTTTCCCGATAAACCGGATGCCCGAAAGCTGAGCATTAGTGATCGTTCCGGTTTTGTCAAAAACTACCGTATCAACTTTGTATAAATGTTCGATTACAGCAGTGTTCTTAAGGTAAAATCCTTTTCGTCCAAATTGCCGGATGGTGCTTCCGAAGGTAAATGGAACGGTGAGAGCCAGAGCACAGGGACAGGCAATAATCAATACCGACGTAAATGAAAACAGGGCAATTTCAGGTTTATTCAAAAGCCAGAACAGCCCCGATCCGATAGCGATTAAAACCACTACCACGGTAAAATACTGGCTCACCCGGTTCACAATGGTATTGAGTTTATTCTCAACCTTGAATGGATTTTCAGACTGATTCCAAAGTTGGGTCAGGTAACTTTGTTGTACTTCCTTTTCGATGGTAAGTTCAATGGCGCTTCCGAACTGCCGGCCCCCTGCAAACACAAAATCGCCTTCTTTTTTGATTACCGGCATCGACTCGCCTGTTACAAAACTGTAATCAATGTTCGCGTTTCCACTTCGAAGTGTTGAATCTGCCGGAACAATTTCCTGGTTCCTTACTAAAATACGGTCGCCTGCTTTCAATTCTTCCAGGGGAATGGTCGTATTTCCAGAGTTGGAAATTTTGGTTACGGCCAGCGGAAAATAGGTTTTGTAATCGCGCTCAAACGAAAGCGCCTGATATGTTTTTCCCTGGTACCAACGTCCCACCAGCATGAAAAATACCAGTCCTGTTAATGAATCAATGTAGCCAATTCCCCGTCCTGAAAGAATTTCGACCAGGCTTTGGGTGAAAAGCGTAACCAGTCCAAGTGCAATAGGCAGATCAATGCTGATCATTTTCATTTTAAGGCTTTTGTAAGCTGTCAGAAAATAATCGCTGGCGCTGAAGGTTAAAATTGGAATGGCCAGCAGCACGCTCAGCCAGCCAAACATCCGGCGGATATCGGCTTCCAGAAATTCGTGCCCGGGCAGGTATTGCGGGAAATGGTAAATCATGGCATTCATAAAACTGAATGCTGCCACTCCGATTTTGATAATGAGTCTGCGATCTGATTTGTCGGTCGGGGTTTTTTCAATGCTGTGTTGATTAATTTCCGGGATGTAGTGAATACTCACAAGCAATTCAACAAGCTGTCGAAGTGATATCTCGTTTTCATTGAAAGTAATATTGATTTCTTTTTTCGGAAAGTTAACAAACGACCGGATGATGCCATTATCCAGGCTATGCAGGTTTTCGAGCAGCCAAATACACGACGCACAATGTATTTCAGGAATAAAAAAGCTGACTTTCGAAATCTGACCGTCAGAAAACAGGAGAATTTTTGATTTAAATTTTTCCAGATCCAGAAAAGCATAGGTTTCGCTCACCGGGCGTTTGTCGTCTTCGATGCGGATACCCGGCATTTGCTCAATCTGATAATATTGTTTGAGCTGGCTGGTGTGGAGTATCTGGTAAACGGTTGAGCAACCTGAACAGCAAAACGGGTTGCATTCGAAAAGAATTGGGGACTTTCCACACGAATTACCACAATGAATACATTTCAGGTCTTCACTCATACGATCAGGGCTGACTTTTGATTTTCGGGTAAAATAAGGATTAAAGTCCGGAAATGTTCAATGTTAAAGTTAAAAATAACGAGAAAAAAATATGGGGAAAGGCTGATTATTTCAGTTGCTGGTCTTTTTTGTGAAGATTGACTGGATTGCCAAAATATAGGGTTCGTTTGATCATGGGTTTAAGGTATTTCGAGTTCGTTGGGTTTGGTAAAATTTTCGAGGTTGAGCTGGTGCATTTTTTTTAAAGCTTTCCAGGTTGCCGAACATTTTTATCAGTTTTCCAAGTTCAATCGGATCACAAATTCCATCAATTATTTCGTTGTATGAACTGTATTCCCATTCATCGTATTTTTTGCGGAAGCCATGGTGAATGGGGTTGCGATGGGTATAGATTACTGTATTCAGAAATTGGATTTTATCGGATATCGGTTCGCGTTTGAAATTCTTGATAAACAGCGAACCCATTCGTTGATAAACCTTGTTGAACGACTACGTGTAGCAACTGAACAGGTTCGAGAACTGTTTCGATAAATATTTTTCGATATCGCTGTCGCTAATCGAATTCGATATTATAACTTTTCCAAAGTTTCGAACTTTGGAAAAGTTATTATTGGAGTTAGTTGTTTTATTTTTATTTCGAATCAGCTCCTCGATCACAGCGCGCTTGCGAATCCTGACGACCAGATGAAAATGGTTGGGCATCAGGCAATACGCGTAGGTTTCGGCAATGGGCGCGATGTACAGGCGATACTTTTCCAGAAAATAACGAAAGTTATCAGGCTGGCGAAACACATTCTCGAACCCGTTGGCATGATTGAAAATGTGGTAGCTGGTATCGGATAAAAGGGGTAGCATGGGATTATTCTATTTTTTGACTGTATCGAAAAATGATTTTTCCATTTGGTTTATTTCGCGACCTTTTCGGGATCGCTAAAAAAACGCCCCGTCCAGGAAGCGCTTTCTATTCATATCTTATATGCAGGCTTATTTACTTCCTGCCAGATAACTTATCCCGGAGAGCAAAACATACCAGATAATAATCAGGGGCAAAGCATAGACCTGAAGCAGAATTAACATCAGGATGGTGATTGCTATAAATAGATACCGAAGCCCGTTTTCTTTCAGTTTCAGGTTTTTGAATTTCAGGTTGAACATGGGCAATTCGGAAACCATCAGGAATGAGCAACTGAATATGGAAGCAAGAAGTGTGTATTTATTCAGAATTATCGGTTCAATAATAGTTCGGTCGCCTAAGACAAGAACTAAAGCAAGTGATGCAAAGAAAATCGCATTGGCCGGTATAGGCATTCCGAGGAATTGATCACTTTGGCGGTCGTCGGTATTAAATTTTGCCAACCTGAAAGCCCCGGCAATTGGTATTACAAGACTTGATAAAAGAAATATCCATTGGCTTAAATTTGCTTCAATATCCTGAATATGCTGGTTTTTTCCAAAAAGGGTTAGTTCGAGCATGGTGAAAATGATTGCGGCGGGAGCAAGTCCGAATGAAACAGTATCGGCCAGCGAATCGAGTTCTTTGCCAATTGATGAATAAGCATTCAGTAAACGGGCAGAAAAACCATCAAGAAAATCGAAAATGGCTGCTGCAAAAATGAATACCGCAGCAAGGCCAAGCTGGCCATCAATGGCAAAAAAAACCGACAGACTGCCACAAACAAGGTTCAGTGCGGTAATCGTATTCGGTACCCAGAAAAACAGTTGAATGATACGGCTCATGATCAGATTTCGCCAATAATGGTTTGTGTTCCTTTAACTTTGTCGTTTATTTTTACCAGAAGTTTGGTGTCGAGAGGCAGATAGAGGTCAACCCGCGAGCCGAAACGGATAAAACCTAATTCAGTGGTTTGGTCAACTTTATCGCCCACTTCAACATAGTTGATAATGCGGCGGGCCATGGCCCCGGCAACCTGGCTCATCACAATTTCGCGCCCGTCTTTTATTTTGACTGCTGTTGTGGTCCGTTCGTTTTCTTCAGCAGATTTATCTTTAAAAGCGGCATAAAACTCACCATCCTTGTGTTTCATATAGGTAATCACTCCCGGAATTGGTATCCAGTTAATATGTACATTGGTGGGCGACATAAATATGGAAACCTGGAGGCATTTGGTTTTTAGGTACTCGCTTTCAACAGTTTCTTTAATCTCACAAATTTTTCCATCAGCCGGCGACAATATGGCTTTTTCGTTCAAATCGATGCTACGTTGCGGGCACCTGAAAAATTGAATAATCAGGTAATAGATCAATGTATAAGCGCCCAAAATTCCAAATTTGATGTAATTGTCGGTAATGAAAAACCACAATATTAAAATGAGGCCCGCAAATATTGCGGTTGCATAATAGATGGTAGTAGTGCCGGCTTTATGAAATTTCATTATTAAGTCTTGAATTCTGCGCTCAAAAATAGTAAATAATTGAGCTTTTTATCGGTATTATTAATTTAAAATCTCGATTAACCTATTCCACAAACAGTTTCAGGTACATCACTGCAACCGGCGTTGCAAAAAACAATGAATCGAAACGGTCGAGAATGCCGCCATGTCCGGGCAGGATATTTCCGCTGTCTTTAATGCCAAAATGTCGTTTGAACATTGATTCGGTTAAATCGCCAAAGGTTGAAGAAATAACAGTTAAAATACTGATGGCAATCCAATGAACCGTTTTTATTTCAGGAATAAAGCCGGAAATGAACCAGGCAGCTACAATAGCAGTTAATGTGCCCCCAATTGCGCCCTCCCACGATTTTTTTGGCGATATGCGTTCAAAAAGGCGATGTTTTCCGATTGAAACGCCAAACAGATAGGCTCCTGAATCATAAATCCAGATGATTGAGAAAAGGGCGATTAAAAGTTTTGGAGAATAATTATTTCCAGATAGAATTTCAGGAAAAACCAAAAAGTTTACGAGTGATAATGGAATGGCAATATAAACGGCGCTAAAAATGGTTACAGCGATGTTTTCAACAGGTTTTTCTTTCTTGCGGTAAAGCTCTGCAGCTATAACCAGAAGCAATAGGGGAAATAGTCCAAACAGGAAGGTGAATTCTAAAATTCCATGAGCAATCAGGAAAGACAAAGTAAATACAATAACAGCGATGAAGTAGCTTAAAACCTGATTAGGCTTAACTTCTGATAGCTTAAATAGTTTGTTGTACTCTGCAACTCCACCAATTAAAATGATCAGGAACAAAAGGGCGTAACTGTATGGGCTGGCTATGATCGCAGTCAGCATGACTATTACCAGAACGATTCCGGTAACCGTTCGTGTAATTAATTTCTTCAAAGGATTAAATCTTTAAGCAGTTCGGTGGCTTTTGCTTCAAAGTCCTGATGAACCCAGACTTCCAAATCTCCAAAAGAAGGAAATGTTGAGTCGCGTTCGGCTATTACGACACAATTAACTTCTTCGTTTTCGAGAATCTCTTTTGCAATTTCAGCCTGAAACCCTTGCCCGGTGCGAAATACACAAATCCAATCTTTTTCCATAACACAAGTATTAAATTGGTTCTTCAGAAATCAGTACAATCAGCGATTTCGGGCCATGCATGCCCATCACCAATGTTTTCTCGATATCGGCAGTTCGGCTGGGCCCGGTGATGTTGCTGATGAGCGAAGGTAATTCATTTTTATATTTATACTGAAGTTTTTCCAATGTCTGGTCCAAATAATTGGTCAGTTGCGACTGGTGGGCGACAACAATATGCGTTTCGGGAAAAACATTCAGGCGGCGGCCTGAAATTTGCGCTGAACTGATGAGCACCGAACCTAAATGGGCAACCAGAAATTCGCAGCCGGTTACGCCTATGTTTAATTCAGTAAAAGAGTTTTCATCTGAATCAAATTCAATATTACCGGTAAGTAATTCCTGAAGAACAGGGTCTGTACAAAAAACTCTGTTTTGGCTTTTCTCCTGGCACACTGATGCAATCTGATCAACAATTTCAGATTTGGTTTTGCACAACATCACTTGTCCACCAACGATTTCCAGATTGGATTTGAATTCCAGTTCCAGAGATTGGCTTAGGGGATGGTAAATAGGAGAGGTGAAATCGGGATAGGTCACCTCAATTTCACCTCTTTTATCCTGGGCGGCCTTTAATCGGGCCAGAATATTGTTTTTGGCTGAATCCATTACGCAGTAATTGATACAGCGTTTTCTTCCGTAGATTCGGGTAGTCCGGCTATTGCTTCTTTTTTCGGTTCAACAACCATCAAAGGTTTTTCCCATTTGCGTTTTCCAAATACTTTTTCGAGATCTTCGCTGAAAATGACTTCTTTTTCCAGTAGCAATTCAGAAAGTTCCTGATGTCCTGCTTTGTGTTCGTTAAGTATTTCGAGCGCTCTGAGATATTGGGTTTCGATCAGAAGTTTTGATTCTGAGTCAATTAGTTCAGCCGTTTTTTCGCTGTATGGTTTGGTGAATCCAAAGTCGTTTTGACCTGATGAATCGTAAAAACTTATATTTCCAACTTTGTCGCTCATTCCGAAAATACTGACCATTGCATACGACTGTTTGGTCACTTTTTCCAAATCGTTCTGGGCGCCTGACGAAATACTGTTGAACGATATTTGTTCAGCCGCGCGTCCTCCGAGCGCCGAACACATTTCGTCGAGCAACTGGTCTTTGGTGGTGATCGAACGTTCTTCGGGAAGGTACCAGGCAGCTCCCAGCGCTTTTCCGCGTGGAACAATAGTTACTTTTACCAGTGGGTGCGCATGTTCGAGCAGCCAGCTTATTGTGGCATGACCTGCTTCGTGGTAGGCAATCCGACGTTTTTCGTCAACCGAAATGATTTTATTTTTCTTTTCCAGTCCACCAACGATACGGTCAACAGCATCCAGGAAATCTTGTTTCTCAACAATATCTTTGTTTTTTCGTGCTGCAATCAATGCCGATTCGTTGCAAACATTGGCAATGTCGGCTCCCGAAAAACCAGGTGTTTGTTTGGCAAGAAAAGCAGGTTCAACTTCAGGAGAGAGTTTAATTGGTTTCAGGTGTACCATGAATATTTCCTCGCGTTCGTTCAGGTCGGGCAATTCAACGTGAATCTGGCGGTCGAAACGTCCGGCGCGCATCAAAGCACGGTCGAGAATATCGGCACGGTTGGTTGCTGCCAGAATAATTACTCCTGAATTGGTATCAAAACCGTCCATTTCAGTCAATAGCTGGTTCAATGTATTTTCACGTTCATCGTTCGATCCCATGTTCGGATTTTTTCCACGGGCACGGCCAATAGCGTCAATTTCATCAATGAAAACAATACAAGGCGCTTTTTCTTTGGCTTGTTTAAACAAATCGCGAACGCGCGAAGCGCCTACACCAACAAACATTTCAACAAAATCGGAGCCCGACATCGAGAAAAAAGGAACATTGGCTTCACCGGCTACCGCTTTGGCCAATAAGGTTTTTCCGGTTCCCGGAGGGCCAACCAAAAGGGCTCCTTTCGGAATTTTTCCACCCAACTTGGTAAATTTGGTCGGGCTTTTCAGGAAGTCAACAATTTCTTCCACTTCCTGCTTGGCTTCGGCCAAACCGGCAACATCTTTAAAGTTAGTCGAGACTCTTGAATCTTTATCAAATACTTTGGCCTGCGATTTTCCGACATTGAAAATATTGCCAGGGCCACCGCCACCTGAACCTTTGCTCATCCGTTTGAAAATCCACCACCAGATCAGAATGATAATGGCAAATGGAAGAATCCAATTCAGAAGTTCGCCCAGGTAGTTGTGAACTTCTTCACTTTCAATCCCAAATTCAGCAGTTCCATAAGTTTCCTGAGCTTCCTTGATGTCGGCGTTAAATGAATCAAAAGATCCAATGGCGAAATGAAAATGTGGTCCGGTTTTGCTTGGCACATTAAATCCGGATTCCATTTTACTTTTGTATTTTTCATAACTTGAATCTTTAAGGTATATTTGTGCATCCTTACCATTGACAACCACTACCTTCTTGATGTCCTGATCTTTAAACATGGTATTTTTCACTTCAAACCAGGTCGTTTTGGTTGGCCCGGTGCCCATCGTAAACATTTGGATAGCAAGAAATATAACGATGATTAATCCGTATATCCAGTAAGGATTAATTTTCGGCGCCTTGTTCATATTCGGCCTGATATCGCCGAAATTGGATTTTTCTTTATTGTTTTTATTTTCTGCCATTTTATTACTGGTTTTCATCTTTTATTAATTCAATATGTGCATCAGCCCAAAGGTTTTCGAGGTCGTAAAACCTACGGGCATCCCGTTGAAAAATATGTACCATAATGTCGGCATAATCAAGTAGAACCCAGATCGAATTCTGGTATCCATCGGTATGCCAGGCTTTTTCATTATGAAATTCAATTACGGTATCTTCTACCGAATGGGAAATCGCATCAACCTGAGTGTTCGAATTTCCGTGACAAATGATAAAATATTTACATTCGGTATTATTAATTTTAGTTAGGTCAATTTTAACAATATCAATCCCTTTTTTCCTTTGAATTCCTTCAACAATGGCATCAATCAATTGTTCAGTTTCAATTTCTTTAACGCTTTTATCCATAAATATTTATTAGAACTACAAAGATAAATTTTTTAATTCATAAGATGTGATTAAACTTGTGAGATGAATTTCCTGAATGGATATGGAAATGCAAATTTAACCTGCATAATGGAGAAAAGCATTGATAACACAATTGTCCGCCTGCAAGTCACCGATTCTACCAACAACTATGCCAACAGTCGGATCAGGGCAAATGAGGTCGCTGAAGGTACTGTCTTTTTGGCATACGAACAAACAGATGGCCGTGGTCAGTCAAGCAATTTTTGGGAAAGCGAACCAGGTGAAAATCTTACTTTTTCATTGGTGCTTTATCCTGAATTTCTTGAAATCCGCCGGCAATTCATGCTTTCGAAAGTAGTCACTCTTGGTATTTATGCTGCTATGAATAAGTATGTTGACCAACTTAGTATTAAGTGGCCAAACGATATTTATGCCGGCAACCGGAAGCTGGGTGGAATACTGATCGAAAATTCCGTCGTGTATGGATTACTGAAAAGTTCGGTCATAGGAATCGGGCTCAATGTGAATCAAACCACCTTTCACAGCTCTGCGCCTAATCCGGTTTCCTTGAAGTTACTGACAAATCAGCACTACGATTGTGAAATTCTGCTGACTGAACTGTTATCGGAAATAAACAGATACTATAATCAGCTTCGCGAAGGAGGTGATGAAGATATAGATCAGGAGTTTTTATCAGTACTGTACGGGTTGAATGAAAGACATTTATTCAGAGCGGAAGATGAGGTTTTTGCAGGCGAAATAATCGGGGTAAATGAAATTGGACAATTGCTTATCAGGAAAGAGGATGAAAAAATAATGGAATTTCATTTCAAAGAAGTTGAGTTCCTGCAAACATCAAAATGATTCTAATATTCAGGTCTTTAAGTAGTGATTTTTGGTCATTAAATGGTCATTTATAGTCATTAATTGTTGGGTTGTAGATAAGTGACCACCAATGACGGGAAGCTAATGACCTTCAGATGACTTGAACTAACTTCGACTGATTACTGATCGCTGACCACTACTTATACGGCAGCGCCGCCAGCATATCGGCCAAACGGTTGATACCTTCTTCCAGTTTATTATTGACCAGCATTTTTATCATCATGCCCATATCAGCATCGAGAGTTAGCCTGAGTTTGGTTTCATAAGCTGCAACTGGCAGAAGCTGAATCCAAAATACTATTCCAACTGGCATACCGCCACTGCTTTTTATTTTTATCGTTTTGAATGGTTCGCGCTCAATGACCCTGATTTCAGCCAAACCCATTCCGGCAATCTGGAACCGGCAAGAATCTGTGTCTGATTCGAAATTCGAAATCTGAATCTGAGGTACATGTTCAGTCATCTTTGATAAAAGACTTTCGTTCACGTATTTCGACAGGTTTTCGAAGTTCGACAGGTAATTGAAAATAATTTCCTGACTATTGTTGACAATTTTTACGTCGCTTACATATTTACTTACAGACATATTCCGTGGTTTTTGAAATAAAAATCCCCTTCTCCGGTTAGAAAAGAGGAAGTTATATGGATGAATGAATAAACTTATTTGCCCCAACTTTCAGGCTTTTCGCGCCATTTGTTGAGTTTTTCAACTTCTTCGGGTTTTACATCGCCCGATTGCAAAGCCAAATCAATCAGTACCTGATAGCGGCTCAATGCAGTGAGTTCCAATCCTGCATCTTCGAAATTTTTACGGGCATGTGGAAAATTATAAGTAAAAATAGCGAGCATTCCAAGTACATCGCCGCCAAAATTGGTAATTGCTTCGGCTGCTTTTAAACTGCTAACTCCGGTTGAAACCAGATCTTCAATAATCACGACTTTCTGACCAGCTTTCATGTCACCTTCAATCAGGTTTTCGAGCCCGTGATCTTTTGGTTTTGCACGAACATAAATAAATGGCAGTCCCAATTCCTGGGCAACCAACATTCCGTGAGCAATGGCCCCGGTAGCCACTCCGGCAATTACTTCAACCTGCGGATATTTTTCGCGTATGATTTTACAGAACTGCTCGCAAATGAAAGTCCGTTCCTCAGGATAAGACATAATTTTGCGGTTGTCGCAATAAATCGGGGCTTTCCATCCCGATGCCCAGGTAAACGGATTATTGGGCTGAACTTTTATGGTGTTGATGTGAAGTAGTTTCTTTGTAACTTCGATTTGAATTTGTTCAATCATGATATTTTCTTTTTTACTTATAATGCTGACAAATGTACAAAGTTTTTTTCAATGACTCTAGTATTGTGATAGCTTCAGAAATGAAAAAATCATCAAATAATAACATTTCAGATAGGATAGATTTTGGAAGTTATTCTGCTGTAAATCAAATTATTTATGACATTGAACATGCTGATAAAAGTTCAGAATATTTGATTTATAATCCTGATATTTTTCAACTCTGGAATTATTTCAGGAGACGATTTGTAGAGATTCCGGCTGCCGGAGGTTTGGTGCGAAACGATGCAGGTTCTTTTTTATTTATCAAACGATTGGGTGTCTGGGATCTTCCGAAAGGTAAAATCGAAAAAAACGAAACGCAGGCGAGTGCGGCAGTCCGTGAAGTGGAAGAGGAGTGTGGTTTTTCCGGGCTCCAAATCGTTCGTCAACTTGAATCTACTTTTCATATTTACCGGTCGCCTTATTTGAACTATCCGGATAATTTAGTTTTGAAAGAAACGAATTGGTTTCTGATGAATTACTCCGGAAATGAAATACCGGTTCCGCAAAAGGACGAAAATATTGAAGAGGCGCGTTGGTTTGCCCTTTCAGAATTTGATCAGGTGCTGGCCAATACCTATTTGAGTTTGCGTGATTTTTTTAGTAAAACCTTATCTATTGTTTAATTTTCTGGTTGTTCTTCTGCATCTGTTTCAGATAATCACTTTTAAACAATTGCCCCAGTTGCCGGTCGAGTCCATCAATCGGGTTGGGCGCGGGCGAGAGCAGAAGTTTCCCGTCCTTGCCAATCAGGAACGAATTAGGAAAGGTTTTCACTTTGTACGTTTCTTCCAGATTATTATCGGAGGTGGCAAATATTCCGGCCCAATTGCTACTGTTTGTAAATGCGCCGCCATTTGGGACCACATTAATAATTACCAGTTTGTCCTTGTAATGTGAGGCAATCGTTTTTAATTCATTCAAATGTTGTTGGCAAATGGTGTTTTTCGGATCGGTGAAATGCAGATAGATATAATTATCCCTGAAATCTGAAAAAACTACATCCTGTCCTGTTAAGTCCTTTAAAACCAGCGTGGGAGGATTAGTTCCAACTGATAAATAGACAAGCCTGGAACGGATTAATTGTGCTGTTTTTTGTTCGAAGTCGCTCCATTCACTATTTTTTACCAGATCAAGCAATTTCAGGATAGAAGTTTTTGAGAATTGTTTGCTGTAAAAGGCATCTTTCATTGAATTTAAAAGTACCCAATGCGAAAGTTCCCTGTTGAAATGCAATTGTTTCTGGAAATATTCGTCCAGCTTCTGTAATGCGGATGTTTGGACCAGGTTTTTGATTTCGGTGTGGTTTGCCGAATTGGTCAATACGCTGAAGTAATTCAGGAAGACCTGATTAAACAGGCTTGAATAGGCCGCCAGGTTGTATATTGGTTTTTGGGAACTGAAATATGCTTCCATAAAACCAGTTGCTTTTCCCTGATGTAGCGCAAAATCAAGGTTTGCTTTCCGGAAGAGTTTGTGCGATTCGAAAAGTGGCTGATTGGTCTTTGCAAATTCTTTATCCAGAATGTTCTTCACGGTATCAACCAGCGATTTGGAACGATTGACAAAAATCTGGTCAAAATATTTGTTTTCATAGCTGGCATAAGCTTGCTCAAATTGCTGTACCTGAAAATTCAGTTCATTGTTATCAGGCTTTGAAAGACCGAACCAAACCGGTTCAGGTTTATTAAATGGGTTCCTTTTCTGCGATTCGGTTAAACTTCTTTTCGGCGGAAATATTATTTCGTACGACTTTCCGGGTTCGAGATAAATCATGCCGTGATAGCCATCAAAATCGGCAAAACAAAGGCTGGTTTCGGCCAGATCTATTTCGAGGCTAAATGCACCCCCGGCATCAAACCTGATGTTTCCCAGTTTAATTTTTTCTTCTGAAATGAAATCATGCAACCAGTTCAACTGTATGGAATTATGGGCATATCCTGAAGCTTTTCCGGTAATCTTAACAGTTGCGGATAGTGCCGTAAATCCTTGAAATAGAAATGACAAGAGGTAAAATAATGTCAGGTAACGGATTTTCACTAAAGAGATTTAGATAATGGGATTAAGATCATTAACTGAAATAACGAATCGTTTGGTTTTTTATTCTTCTGTTTTGAAATCGGCCATATTTAAGGCTGATGGTAAAAACATACTGGCATCTCCTCCATGAAGAATAATATCGCGTACGATGGTCGAATTAATTGGTGTATGTTCGGGTATGGTTAACAGAAAAACAGATTCTATTTGGGGGTGCATCATTTTATTGACCTGTGCAATTGCCCGTTCAAATTCAAAATCGGCCGAAGTACGGAGCCCGCGAAGGATATATTGTGCTTTCACTTTTTTACAGAAGTCAACCGTCAGCCCTTCATAACATTCAACAGATACTTTGGGTTCGGTTTTGAATACTTCTTTAATCCATTTTTCTCTTTTTTCAAGGGGAAAAAAAGACTGTTTATTCGCGTTATATCCAATCATGACTACTATTTTATCGAACAGGGGAATTGCACGTTTTACAATGCTTTCATGTCCAACTGTAAACGGATCGAACGACCCGGGAAATATAGCAACTCGTTCCATACTCTTCATTTTTTGGAAGTTTTTGAACTGTAAATATAGTGCCTATTGTGGTTTTTATGAATTTTGATTCGTCAAAATGAAACAAACAGGTAGGTTTAACTGCTTTTTTCTTTTGGGTTTCGGCTAAAAAGAAAGATCAGCGCCAGTGCAGATGCTGAAATCAATGCACTAATAATTAGCTGGTTTGGCTTGCTGCTTTGAAAAAAAGATGTTTTTTGAATGGGATCAAAAAATTGAATACTGATTAAAACCAAGCCATTGTTAATGGCATGACCCAAAATACATAAATAAATATTGCGTGTTCGAAGCATCAGGATACCCAAGAGCAGACCAAGAACAAACGTGGCCGGGAATTGCCAGGGATTAAGGTGGAACAGCGCAAAAAGAAGAGCCGAAACAAAAACTGCGGTGAATTTCGAATTGTTCCGCATCAGGCCATGCATAATCACCCCTCTGAAAATCAGCTCTTCAATAACAGGGGCCAATATAACAACCTTCAGGATAGCGCCGTAAATTCCATAATCACTTTCGAAAATCTTGTTGAATAATTCCCAAAACCATGCCGGAGGAGGAAGAACTTGGTCAAGGGCAACATTAACTTCGCCAATCAGATTATGTGCTGCCCAAAGGAAAAGCAGAACCGGGAATAAAATCAGAAAAGTAAACGATTTTGCAGGGAAAAGTTCTTTTAACGGAACACCTGCCCGCCGATACGAATAGTAAAATATGAAAAAAGCTGATCCAACGCCAAGTACAATTTTTTTAATCGGATTGTACAAATAATCTGTGCCGTTATAGTAATCGAGAAGAGCTAAAGGAAAATCAACGATGGTTTGGATGAAAGTATAAAGTACGATCAAATGAATTGCGCCAAGGATGGTAGGATAATGTTTTGTCTTTTCTTCGTTCACTCTTTTCTGAATTTAGAAAGCCTAAATTAATTTACTTTTTCGGAAAATAAAAGCAACCTTGAATTGTTTACCTGAATGTCGTTGTATCAGTGCACATCTCACTTCTTATTTGTTCGGCCAGCCATATTGAAAGTATTTCAGATCCATTGTCGTTAAGGTGGCTGGCATCCATCCAGTTTGATCTGTCGTTGAAAATGGTTTGTGGGGGAATAAGCAAGGATGCAATATCCTGATAAAATGAACTATGTTTTGGATTCTTAAGCTTTGATCCGGAATCTGGCAGATAAACAAATTGAATTGGTATGTTTTTTTCTTTAATCAGGCAGATCATTTTTTCAAGATAGGCAAATGGGTATTTCAATTGAACTTTCTCAATTTTTTCGAGGTTAGTATGGCTTAACCTTTTTTGCCATAACCTGCTGTTTTCGTCTAATTCAAATTCAGTTGCAATCCTATCGGTGGCTGCATATCCATAAAGTTCAGAAGTTGGATCAGGATATTTTTTTCTGAAGATATATTTTGCCTTAAAAAATTCCAGACGGGCTGATCCGCCATGAAACAAATCTGAAAAATAATCCCGGTTGAAAAGGGTAGGAGTTAAAAGTAAATCTTCCGTTTCGGCAAGGTATGGAAATATATCATGGCTATTTTTTTCTTCATCTTCATGTACTTCAATTACAATAAGTTTTGGCGATTTGTGCTTGAGAAGCATTTTCAGAATGCTAAATTCAATATTTCTTCCATACCGGCAATATCCCAAATTTACGACATGTAGGTTTAATTCACGCAATTTTTCCATTTTTTTCTCCTGAATGGCATGAAGGGTATGTGAAGAACCGATAAAAGCCACATCAACAGGTGCAGGATTGTGATTTATCCGGTCGTAAATCCATGCTCCGTGGTTGTAGCAATCATGTTCTATATAGTGGTAGGCAAATTCTTCGGAATAGGGGACAATAAACAGAACAGCAGCCGGAAACATCAGGAAGCTAAAAAACAGCGCTAATTTCAGGAGGATTCGTTTCATAGCTTAAAATTGAAAATAGATAAATTGAGGTGCAGCATGTAAAACTCCAAAAAACAGGATCATAAAAGCCAGTATCAGATAAATGCTCCAGCGCATGAGGATTCCGCTTTTTTTAACTACGCTATCGAAATTGTTTGGTCCGATCAATATTTCAAAAAGTATGAATAGCGGAAAACTTACAAGAAGTGAAAGGGTAAACTCCCTGAATTCGTTATTGGCAATAAAACGGATCCATACATTGGGAATAAAATCAAAATTCAGTTGACAAAAGCTAGAAAATATAGATATACTCTGTTCAATCGAATCGGCCCGAAAGAAAACCCAGGCGAGATTGACAATTATAAATGTAATCACAAGTCCAATCCACGAAAGTTTTTTCGGGAGTGAAATGATTTTCAAAAGGAAAAATTCAGATACCAAAAATAATCCGTGCAGAAATCCCCAGATCATAAACGTCATTGATGCTCCATGCCATAACCCTGAAATCGTAAAGGTTAGCATGACATTGAAAACCCACCGGCTTTGCGAAACACGGTTACCTCCCAAAGGAATATAAACGTAATCGCGAAACCAGGTTGAAAGTGAAATATGCCACCTCTGCCAGAATTCCCTGAAATTTTTGGCCAGATAAGGTGTTCTGAAGTTTTGCATCAGGTCGAATCCCATCAAACGGGCTGAACCAATGGCAATGTCTGAATAACCTGAAAAGTCGCAATAAATCTGAATCCCGAACATGAAGGTTGCCACCAGCAATACTGTTCCATCATACTTTTCAGGAGAATTATAAATGTGGTCCACAAAATAAGCCAACCTGTCGGCAATCACCATTTTTTTAAACAGACCGTAGAGGATAAAACGAAAGCCTGAGCTCAAATGATCGGAATTAAAGCTTCGTGGCTTCAAAAATTGTGGTAACAAATGTGATGCTCTTTCTATTGGACCAGCCACCAACTGAGGAAAGAACGAAACAAAGGTCATGAACGGGACAAAATCATTCGTTGGTTGTATTTTCCCCCGGTAAATATCAATTGAATAACTTAATGACTGAAAGGTGTAAAAGCTTATTCCGACTGGTAGAATGATTTGAAGAGTTTTCAGGTTGGGCTGAAACCCGAATTGAGCGATCAAATCGGCAAATGTATCGGTAAAAAAATTGAAGTATTTGAAAAAACCGAGCATCCCCAGGTTGATGAACATGCATATCCAGAGTAAATAGAGCTTTTTTTTCTTGTCGGATTGACGGAAAATAGCCCTTCCCAGAAAAAAATCAGCGGATGAACTGATAAAAATGAGCGCCAGGAACCGCACATCCCACCACCCGTAAAAGCAATAACTGGCAATAAATAAAAGCAGGTTTTGCCAGCGGAAGTTCTTTCTTAAAATCCACCAGTACAGCACAAAGACCAATGAAAGGAAATAAAAGTAGGTAAGTGTGTTAAACAGCATTGAACAGATGCATGGGTTTAAACGAAGATATTTTTTTCTTCCTATGAATAATAAAAAGTTTGTGAATATTTTTGAACAATAACGTGTTGAAATTTAAATAAAAAACTTCTCAAACAATTTGATTTTGTAAATAAAATGTACTTATTTTGCGGACTGTTTGAAAAATGTGAGATTCTGATTAAAAAATAAGACAATGTCAAGAGTTTGTCAAGTAACCGGGAAAAAAGTAATGGTGGGAAATAACGTTTCTCACTCAAAGCGCAGGACAAAACGGAAGTTTCTTCCTAATTTGTTCAAAAAGAAGTTCTATCTACCTGAAGAAGATCGTTGGATCTCGTTAACTGTTTCAGCCAGCGGAATCCGTACGATCAACAAAAATGGATTGAACGCTGCATTGAAAAGTGCAAAGGAAAAAGGTTTTATAACAACTATTTAAGCTTTAAGAAATGGCCAAGAAAGGTAATAGGATTCAGGTAATTATGGAATGTACCGAACAAAAGACAAGCGGAGTTCCCGGAACTTCAAGGTACATCACCACCAAAAACAGGAAGAATACTCCTGAGCGTTTGGAAAAAAAGAAATACAATGCTAACTTAAAGCGAGTTACTGTACACCGCGAAATTAAATAACAAAATAGTATGGCAAAGAAAGTAGTTGCAACATTGCAGAAAGGTGCCGGTAAAGGTCACGCAAAAGTGATTAGAATGGTAAAATCCGAAAAGACTGGTGCATACATTTTTCAGGAAGAAATTATTTCGAATGAAAATGTAAAGGAATATTTCCAGAAATAGATCTAAAATTCTCTATACAAAAAAGCTTTCATCACTGGTGAAGGCTTTTTTTATTGAATTTGATGTTCGTATATTTTTACTCTTAAAATCGTGTTGTTATGGGTATCTTCGGAAGTTTTACCAGTAAGAAAAAAGAAAGTCTGGATCAGGGACTTGCCAAAACAAAAGAGAGTGTATTTCAGAAGATTGGAAGAGCTATTATTGGTAAATCAAAGGTTGACGATGAGGTTTTGGATAATCTGGAAGAGATTCTGATTTCGTCGGATGTCGGAGTTGATACGACGCTGAAAATCATCGAGCGCATTGAAAAACGGGTTTCGGTTGATAAATACATGGGAACTTCCGAATTAAATTCCATCCTGAAAGAAGAAATAACCAGTTTGCTTGAAGAGAATAACAGCAACGATATGGCTGATTTCGATCTTCCGGAAAGCGATGACCCCTATGTAATAATGGTCGTTGGGGTGAATGGCGTTGGAAAAACAACAACTATCGGCAAGTTGGCCTTCCATTTTAAAGCTGCCGGCAAAAAAGTTGTTTTAGGAGCGGCAGATACTTTCAGAGCTGCAGCTATTGATCAGCTCCAGATTTGGGCCGACCGGGTTCAGGTTCCACTCGTCAAACAGGGAATGGGCGCCGATCCGGCTTCTGTTGCATACGATACTCTTTCATCTGCAAAATCTCAGGGCGCTGACGTGGTGATAATTGACACTGCCGGACGACTGCACAATAAAATCAACCTCATGAACGAGTTGGGTAAAATAAAATCGGTCATGAAAAAGGTTGTGCCCAATGCCCCACACGAAGTCCTGCTCATACTGGATGGCTCAACGGGTCAAAATGCTTTTGAACAAGCCAAACAATTTACCAAGGCTACCGAAGTAACAGCTTTGGCGCTTACCAAACTTGATGGAACTGCAAAAGGCGGAGTGGTAATCGGGATTTCAGATCAGTTTAAAATACCTGTCAAATACATCGGGATAGGAGAAAAAATGGACGATTTGCAGGTTTTCAGGAGGAAAGAATTTGTGGAATCGCTGTTTAGCTAAAAGCTCCTCTAAACCTCAAAAGCCCCTCTAAATCTCCCCGAAGGGGAGACTTTAAATAGCCCTATACCAACCCTTCCCCGAAAGGGAAGGGAGTTTGGTTATCGAATATTCTGAACGTATTAACTTCTAATTATGAATTCACTATCATCAAAGGACAAGTCTCAGCATCCCGATTCTTTACCCCCTCTTGTGGAGGGGGCAGGGGGAGGCCTCAAAATAAATGTAGTAACTTTGGGTTGTTCCAAAAACCTGGTAGATTCTGAGGTATTGCTTAACCAGCTTGCGATGGATGGATTTGAGGTAGTACACGACTCAAATGATACCGATTCGGATATTGTCGTGATTAATACCTGTGGGTTCATTCACAATGCCAAGGAAGAATCGGTCAATACCATTATGGGATTTGTGGGGGCTAAAGGTCGCGGCGAGATAGAGAAATTGTATGTGATGGGATGTTTATCAGAACGCTATAAGTTGGATTTGGAAAAAGAAGTTCCGGAAGTGGATAAGTTTTTTGGTAAGTTCGACATGAAAGCTGTAGTCAACGAATTGAAAGCAACTTACCGTCCCGAATTCATCTATGAACGAAAAATTACTACACCTTCGCATTTTGCCTACCTGAAAATTTCGGAAGGATGTAATCGCGTTTGTGCTTTTTGTGCTATCCCGGGGATGACAGGTAAGCACAAATCAAAGTCGCTCGAAGATTTGGTAAAGGAAGCCAAATACCTTGCTAAAAAAGGCGTTCAAGAAGTTTTGCTGATTGCCCAGGATTTATCGTATTACGGTATCGACCTTTACGGAAAAGGAATGTTGGCTGAATTAATTCAGAAAATTGCTGAAATTGATGGAATCGAATGGATTCGGCTTCATTATTTGTATCCAACCAAATTTCCGATGGATATTCTTCCATTGTTCAAAACAGTTCCTAAATTGTGTAAATATATTGATATTCCGCTTCAACACAGTTCCAACAATGTGTTAAAACAAATGTTGCGTCATGTGACCACCGAAGAAACCGATGCCCTGCTCCTGAAAATAAAGGAGGAAGTTCCAGGAATCGCCATTCGGACAACTATGCTGGTCGGCCATCCGGGTGAAACCGAAAATGATTTTGAGCAACTTAAAAGATTTATCCTGAAGCATAAATTCGATCGTTTGGGCACATTTACCTATTCGCACGAAGAAGGAACTTACGGATATCAAAAGTATAAAGATGATGTTCCAGAGGAGCTAAAACAAACCCGTCAGGAAGAACTGATGGGAATCCAGCAAATTATTTCATCACAGATGAATGCTGCAAAAGTTGGACAAATCCTGAAGGTAATTATTGATCGGGAAGATGATGAATTTTTCGTCGGAAGAACTGAATTCGATTCTCCTGAAGTGGATGGCGAAGTGTTGATCAGCAAAGAAGTTCGGCTGAAAAAGGGACAATTCTATCAGGTCGAAATTACCGGCTCTGATGAATTTGATTTATACGGAAGAATCGTAAAAGATAAGAATGGTTACTCTGTTATTTTACGGCCAGAATAATTTCATTTACCAGAGTTTCGATGGATATACTCCCAGATCGGTCAGTTTTTGAATCTGTTCGATCACATAAGGTTTGTCTTCTTGATAGGTAACTCCAAACCAGGGCGATTCTGCAGATAAAACTTCAACACTTGCCTGCCCTCTTAAAATCATTTCAAAAACTAGGAACGGAATGTAGAATTCCGATTTTGGCTGATGGATGTTGTTCTTTAAAAATTCGATGAATTGATTTTCGATGTTCTGAAAAAGTGAAGGATGAAAACCCCAGAAATTCATCGAAACAGCTTCCTTCCCTGTTAATTCAACAGTTTCACCGGTTTCCGATTCACATAGTATTTTTTGATTTTCCTGCCTGATTTTATGGGTTTCAGTAATTTTGGTCAATTGACGGTCAGGATTGGTCACACAAATACCTCTCGAAACAGATCCGAATTCTGAAAGCGTATTATTCAGTTGATAACCAACCATAGCGTATTTTGCCGGATCGGTTAATTTTTGAAGATAATCAGCAATAACCTGATAGGCTTCAGCTCCATAAAAGTCATCGGCATTTATAGCCGCGAATGGCTCATTAATGGCATCTTTAGCCATCAAAACGGCATGACCGGTTCCCCATGGTTTTTCGCGACCTTCTGGATTAATAAAACCAATAGGAAGTTTATCTATTTCCTGAAAAACGTATTCTATTTCAATTTTTCCTGAAAGTTTTGGTTCGAAGCGTACCTTAAAATCGTCTGCAAAGCTTTCCCTGATTACAAACACTACTTTCCTAAAACCAGCCCGAATAGCATCAAAGATGGAATATTCCAGAATTGTTTCACCATTTGGGCCAACAGGTTCAACTTGTTTGAGGCCTCCAAAGCGACTGCCCATTCCAGCTGCAAGTATTAAAAGGGTTGGTTTCATTCTTTGTAGTTTGGATTTATTTAAAGATTAAAATCATACAAAATTACTCAATTATCAATAATCCCACCGATGTTTGTATGATTCAGAAAATAAAAAGTGAAAGAAATTTCAGTGTATAAAAAAAGGATGTTTTTTACGACATCCTTTTCTTGAATAATTCATGAAGATAGAATTTCTATGCTTGGTTTTTTTTGAGTTTTGTTTTAATGATTATATAAAGAAAAATGAAAGCAACAATCAGTATTGCAGGCAGTACTGACATACTTTTTATTGTTGCGATCGGTCCTGCGTCTGCAATAGATTTTCCCATAATAGGCAAAACCATTGCAGTGGCAACAAAACCTCCTCCGCCTAAAATCGACATTCCAAGCGCTCCTGATTTTGGTGTATATTCTGAGGCTACTCCAATCATGGTTGGCCAGAAATAACAAACCCCTATGGCAAATACTGCTGCCGAAGCAACTGTCATTACAACTCCTGTGGAAATACTTAACAACAGCAATCCTGCAAAAGAAAAAATGGCTGAACCTATAAGCACTCCAATTGGATTTAAACG